>Ga0315276_10003808_pt1 | contig 13817 bp, 12 predicted proteins | sample YL17G05_0_MG_FD_204542 | JGI IMG/M metagenome (GOLD analysis project Ga0315276, IMG submission 204542) | Sediment microbial communities from Yellowstone Lake, YNP, Wyoming, USA - YL17G05_0 | ecosystem: Environmental > Aquatic > Freshwater > Lake > Sediment | place: USA: Wyoming | collected...
CGAATAACCACAGCAGGTAATCATCAAACGGCTCATTGAAGCCTTTGAGCGATGCAAACCGGAATCATTCATACGATGAACGATGATTGTACCGGGATGGTCAAGTTTGTAAAGATAGGCCGCGTAGAAAGAATAGGCGGATGTGAAAGTAATGTTGATATGAAGAATAATATCGATGTCATCATCATCTAAATGATTGACAACAGTTACCCCTTTGTCCTCAAGAAAAGTCTTCAAAAAGTTGGCGAACCCCATCCCTCCTCCGTAGGCACTATCGACAAACTTTATATTGAAGCTAACTTTCACCTGTATAAGGGGTTACAGTAAGATAATTTTGTAATTGCGTGGTATGGAACAACTCCGATGCGGTCAGCCGATTTCAAATATCTATACTTTTTCCCAGCATCGTCTTCCGGCATCTTTGGGAGTGTCCGGATCAGGTCCTGAAAGGAGTTTGTAGTTTGCGCGAATGTAATCAAATACAGCAGGTCTTTGGTCCTGGGCCTGCCGAAAAGATATCCAGTTCTTCGTGCGAGGGTCATCCATAACCGTGTAAGTTTCCCAGAATTTGCCGCCTTTACGGATATGCTCTGTAACATGCTGAACTACTTCGAGCGGATTGTGAATGAGAACAAGGGCCTCTATAATACTAACGACATCGTACTGGCCCTTTAAGGGTAATGGGGCATCGGGTCTGACAACCAGTGCCTGCAACGTAAAAGGCAGGCCGCTGCGTTCAATCCTTCGCCTAAGCCGCCATTCGCCGAATGTTCGATGTTCACAATCAACATCAACCGTTGTAAAGTGAAATACACGATCTTTTACATTCTCTACAATCCAGTTGCTTATCGGTGCACTTCCGCAGGCGTACTCACAATATTTACCGCCGGCAGGTATAGTGTTGGCTACCCAGTCGAAACGGTCGCTGCGATGATAATAACACTGGCGAAAAGCGCTCCATGAACCTAAATCTTTTTGCCACTGGTAAATCCCCTCGGCGGTATCGCGTGATCTGCTTTCCCAGATTTCCGCCATTGTCATACCTGAAACGGTATTTGCCGTAGATGAAGCAGGCAACTCCGGTTTGCGTGTGGCGGAACGCAGTCCCAAATCCTTAGCCTGCCGAGGCGTCACGCCATAGTACTCACACAAATCCTCGTACCACTTTCGTTTATTACCGAACAGGATACAAGACTCTTTTATCGCTGCTGCTCTGCTCATCATTTTTGCTTTAATTGCCTGTACTTTAGCTATCATTGTCGTAACTCCATGCATAATTTTCATAAAAGAGGGTTGTAGAGATAACGTTCATACCGCCGTGCAATAACATGCCAGTCATACTGACTCGCCGTCACCAGGCCATTGGCGATAATTTTTCTTTTCTTTTCCTGGTCTTCCAAAACCATAATGCTTTTTTGCACTATCTGGTCAACATCATCAACGTCACATAAGAAAGCGTTTTCGCCGTCAGTAATAATGTCGGGAGCCATACCAACTTTTGTAGAAACCAAAGGAACGCCACTGGCCATAGATTCAAGCAGGGATTTGGGGCCGCCTTCCTGTCGGCTGGCCACAATATAAAGGTCCAGCGCTTTGTAATACTGGGCCACTTCATCGGCGTCGTAGAAAAAATGGTGCGAGTAAGGAATGCCTGAATTTTCAAGCCGTCGCTTAACATAACCACGGGCCGGGCCTGTAAGTATGACAAATAAATCATACCGCTGTTTTAGCTTATCGACGACATCACAAAAAACATCGGGCCCTTTTACCGGTTTAGGTTCCAGCCCTTCGCCCCATCCATTGCCATCTTTTTGAAAAGAGCCGACTACAACTTTCCCTTTCGAGATACCTAATCCGGCACGTATATTCTCTTTCTGCTGCGGTGTCGGCGCATTGAAGGCGTTCAGGTTAACACCAAGAGGGATTACTTTTATCTTTTCTTCAGGTATCCCGAATTCTATCAGCTTACTTCGGGTGATGGTACAGGTGGTATGCCATAAAACCACGTATTTATCCACTTGAGAGATATATCCGATGCGTTTGTCACCCGGCCAGATATGAAACCAGGTTACTATCATTTTGTTGCTCTTATGGGGAAAGGTTGGACCATCGTAACCTATGAATGTGTTGATTGAACCAAAATGCACTATGCTGTTTCTTATACCGCGACAGGTCGTAACAACCGCTGAGCTAAGAGAGGGCAAATTTGCCGTGATGGAACGGCCATCGTGGTCTATCGACCAGTTTGCACCTTCCACCACGTAATAGATGTCCCTGTGACTTGCTCTATTGGTTACAAACTCTGTTATCGTTCTAACGGCTTGTTTAAGCATCAGGATAGTTCTCGCTTCAAGAGTATAGCCCTTGTTATTTTTGGGCGTCTTGCGGCAATCTTTAATAAATCCGAAGCTTTTACGTTATCATACAAATAATGCATGCTCGTATTAACCCCCACACCCTTAAACGGCTGATAGTTCAGCTCATCAAATCTTTTTTTAGCGTCAACGTGAGCAGACGAAATAACCAGTTCAGGATGGTACCCCAAATCCAACATATTCGTCAATGGTTTTGTAAACGTTGGGTCAGGATCAATGCTGCCCAGCGGATGAATCTCAAAAAATATTCGCACCGGCAGATACGCCTTAATATCACTGCTTAACCTGTTAAAAATCTCACGCTCATGACCTTCGATATCCATCCTTAACAGGTCGATTTTTCTGTCGGCATTTACAAGGATTTCTCTAATGTCCTTAGTTTTAACCTCAAGATAGTCTGGATTGCTGTCGCTGGTTTTGAGGTTTATTAAGGTATGAACATTCGTTGCGCTGCCGAGATATAACCTTTTAACGCCATTTTCGCTGGAAACCGCCATGTTGTGGACTTCAACTATATTCATAAGATTATTCAGTCTGAGGTTGCGAACAAGGATGTTAACACTGCGAGGATATGGTTCATAAGAATATATTTTGCCGTTTTCACCAACTAATTTCCCCATAAGAATAGTATAGTACCCGACATTTGCACCTATTTCTAAAACACACATCCCCGGTTTTACAATTCTTTTAATCGTCTCGGTTTCAGAAATTTCTCTTTCCCTGTGAATCATCAGGTGATTTGACAATCCTTCTTCATCGAAGTTAAGAATCATCGGGTGATTGTTTACTTTTCTGATAACTTCCCTTTTTTTAAGAACTCCTATGTTGATACGGTGGTCCAACTGGTGAACAGCCAGCAAAAATGTCTTCCGCAGTCCTGTTCTTTTCGTAAATTGGAGTAAGTTTTTTACCGCTGATTTGATATTCATCGATTGTTCTCACTAAAGCAAGAGCCTTTCAGCTCTTTGGTAATAAATTTTTAAAATGACTATTATGCACCGGCTTCGGCCTGTAATAATATCCACATCCAACCTGGATCTGTTTCCACTTTTATTATTTTTTTGAAATATTTGAGCATCAAAAGAAACAACGCCTCCTGTGATTTCCAGCCGGCAGCTTCAAACGCCCCGTGTTCATCATCCTGCATGGCGACATCATATAACACATACCCACCCGGCTTTATCACACGAGCATGTTCACGGAGAAAAGATTCGAGATTAAAGGCATGGTCCAGGGCATTACTATAAATCATATCTAAAGAAGAGTCCTGGTTCTCCAGATGCATAAAATCACCGGCGCGGACAAATTTATTATCAGGTCCGGGATTCAAATCGATGCCGTAAGCATTTTTGAAACCAATATCCCATAAAACCTCGACCTCTGTTCCCTGACGTGCACCGGCACAAAGAATGTGCGCCGACTTTGGTAAAAGACCCGGTAAATAACGGAACCGACGATAGAACCTATGGCGATAAGCTACTATCGCCTGATTTGTAAAACCGCCACGTATTTTCAGTATCTCGTTAAACTTCTGTCCTTGATGATTCACGTATTCCTGATAATCCTTATAATCCCGATAATGGAAATCACCTTAATCTTGATTTTTCCAGCCGCTATGGGCGTGATGTTTATCACGAACGCTGTGTTTATCACGGCTGTGGACATAGCCGGCGTCACGGAATTTACGAAGATGACGCGCATATCCATAACCGCCCGGCACATAATGGTAAAGAGCTGTTTTAACCAAGAATTTTAGATGCATAGCTCGTCCCTAACCGGATGTAGTCTGCGCAAGAAAACTTCGTGTTCGATTACCGAATCTGAGCAATTTGTAATTTGCAAACCGCCTTCTCCAGCCATTGTAAGGTGAGTAAAAAATGTCCAATAACAAATGCCATAGAACAGACGGGTACATTTTAGCTTCGCCATAACATCGCCAGGCAAATTGATGGGCGGTTGCAAGGCTTTGCCGTTTTAGTTTTTTTATGGAATTGGGTAAATCAGGACAACCGAATATTTTACCAGCAACGCGGATTCTTTCTCCGGCACGCTGAGAATTCCATTTAAGGCTCTTCGTATCCGGATGAACTCTTAAGTAAACCGCAGGAAATGGTATATATATAGGGCGCCTCACCAGGGCTATCCTTAACAAGATATCTATATCCATAATATAATGAAGATTTTCATCTATCATACCAACCTCGACCGCAAGTTGTCTATCCATCAAGCATCCCGGCTGATAACCCGACTGCAAAGTAGAAATAGCCGTTGTCAGTTCAGGCAGGAAACTAATTTTATCACTTCTGGCAGGTTCGTTGCCGGGCTGAATAACACTTTTATAGTCGATAAGAACACGAAATCCGTGAACATAGCCCGCCTGGGGATATTTGATTATTGCAGAGGCCATAGTTGATAAACTATCAGGAGTAAGAACGTCATCAGAATTATGCCAGTTGAATAATTTTCCGGTACTTTTTTCCAGTCCTTTGTTGATTGCATGGCTTTGTCCCCTGTCCGGCTCACTTTCCCAATAGGCCAGCCAAGGCTCGTATTTTTTTATAATATCAACAGTTTCGTCCGTGCTGCCGCCATCTATGATAATGTATTCTAAATCAGGATAGCCCTGCAGTAAAACGGAACGGATGGCTTCTTCTATAAACCTGCCCTGATTATAACTGGGTGTAACAATACTTATCTTAGGCCATTGCTGACCATCGACAGTTGTGTCCGGCAGCAGCTTGCTCTGCTCGGTCCACGGCCAGCCGACTTTACCCGCAGGAGCAGGCGGCAAATCTTTCAGAGTCGGACATCGTAATACCATTTTTTGTGAATTAGGCATATATGTTTCGATATACTTCCAGCGTTTGAGCGGCTGTTTTATTCCAGGAATAGGATTTTACTTTCTCAAGACCTGTCCGCACTCGCTTAGAATTACGCCCCTCGGACAAAGCAATATCCAAAGCGTTAAGCAGGCCGTCTTCTTCCATAGGGTCGAAATATATTGGGCAGTCTCCCGCCACCTCAATCGTAGAGGGAATACGCGAAGCAACGACCGGACAGCCGCAGGACATTGCCTCAAGTAAGGGTATGCCAAAACCCTCGTAAAGGGAGGGAAAAACAAACGCAACCGCCCTATTATAAAGACGGCAAAGAGTTTCGTCATCAACATTCTGCAATAGATGCACACTGTCCTGTATTTGCAACTGCGCAAGTTGCTGCCGTTCATCGTTCGACCAGGGTCTTGCTCCTGCCAATATAAGTGCAACTTCATTTCGCCGACGCCATTTACTATAAGCCCTCATCAGCATATCAAAGTTTTTATAAGGACTGCGAATACCAACATAAAGCAAGAAAGGCTGGTCGGTTGGAAGCATAGAAGCATCTGCACTTTGTTCCAGTTGTCTGAAAACATCGCTACACGCATTGTTTACTATGTAAATAGAATCAGAATCGAGTTTGTAGAAATTTATCACGTCCTCACGAGTAGTTTCAGAAACACAAATCACAGCATCAGCATTGCGAATACACTGTTGCTTTGCTTCTCTGAACTGGTCAGCATTTGGGCCGTTGTAGAAATCACGGCACTGTTCAAATATCATATCATGCACCGTAACAACCGAATGTCCCTTCCACCCTTGCGGTAAAGTGTAGTATGTCGAATGCCAAACCTTTCCAGAGCCTTGTCCAACCAATATTTTTTGAATAAGGGCTTCAGTTGCCGGTATAAGTGATTTCCATATTCGCCTGGGACGCAGGTAACGCTCGATATTGGGAATAGAAAGATGTTTAATGCGCCGATGTCGAGGCAGTGCCTGTTTTAGTCGGCCTTTTGTCAAAAGAGTTATGTTTAATGACTCGTCGGCCTCACACATCCGCGAAAGGACTTCACTGAAAAGCCTTGAAATACCGCCTTTCGCCTGCAAATTGTAGATAATGCCATCAACTATAAGTTCCATAGCTTGAAAAACTATCTGTTATGCCTGCAGGGCTTCAAGCAAGAATTTTGCCGATTCGCCGCGCTTTGTTTGAAGTATTGAATTAACCTGTGAGTAATCAATCTTACGTGAAAAAACATCTTTGAGAGAAACATCTTCATCGACTACACGATCAGAGAGCTTGATATCTGATGGGAAACCTCCCAATTTGTTTTGTCGATATGGCGTGATAAACATACAGAATTCTTTCTGATTCAGGATTGAGTATATCATACCATGAAACATAGTGGTAATAATACAATCCGCCGTCGCAAAATAGCCGAGCCATTGAAACGGACTGAGATTATCGAGGCTAACGTCACACCATGGCAGTCTATAACCAACCGAGATAGTCTTCCGACCAACAAATCTGGCATACTCAACAATCTTACGAGCCATCTCACTGCTGAAAGCACCATATACCAGAATAAACCCTTTTTCGCGCGGCAAGACAGCCTCGGAACGCAAGTCAACAAGAAAAGTCGGGTCCAACACAACTCGTACAGACTTATCACTTATAGCACGCATTATGCCGGCAGAATTATCATCCCTAACCGAAATATATGCTATTCGACCAAGGGCATCTTTAAGTTGTTGCGGAATGGACTGGCCTGCTTTTATACTGCCAAAACTCGCTCCATATGATATAATTCGTTCTGCCTGAAGCCCCTGCGAAAAATATACGGGGTCATATCCAATCAGCCTCGTGCTAAAGTTCCAAACTTCGTCACTGCCAATAATAATCCCGTCAAATAACAATTTCGAAAGCCCCTTTTGTGTAAAGACTCTTTTAGTCAGCCGAAGCTTCTCATGAGCTTTTTTAAACTTAACAATTTTTCTGACGTTCCGCATAGAGTAAATAGGCCGCCGCAGCTTTAAGAAAACCCTGTATTCGCGCTTTGTAAAACCAAGGCTTTTATAATTTATCACCTGACAGTCAAATCCGTGCTGCAATAGAAAACTTTGCAGGCAGTAGGTCTGAAAAAAAGCGCCATAGTTGAATCCATCATGAAAAGTTAATATTCCAATCTTCATAAATGCATTTTTCCGGCCAAGTTTCCTATCGCCTGTTTTATGCGTTTTTTCCCCTTGACTATAAAACGTGTAATGCGAAGCAGATTTTTCCTGTTCGCATCCTCAGACAACGATTTTAGCGCGCGTTCCATTTGCTCGACGAGATTTTTCTTACCCCTGAGTCTAAGATACGTTTCACGGCTGGCAACACTCATTTTCCCCCGAAGCTCCATATCAGCATTGGCGAGTATATCGTATCTTCTTTTGGGACTGACACGTTTAGCCGGCACATACGAGACATTTGTTTGGAAAAGTCTTTTATACAATATATGCTGCAGGTCACCTCTTTTTTGTTTAACAAGGTCTCTTTGCCGCTCAAGAACAGCTTGCTCGCTGACCCTGTCAAGCACCAGTTGGCCTAAATCAGCACCCTGCTGCAGTATTTTATTAACCAATGGGGAACGAACTATAGCAAAATTGCCCCCCCTATTTCCATAGCTGTAATCTTCGGCAATTGCATCGCCAAAGGTTGCGTCTGCAACCTCGGCAGTGATGTCATCACAAAAATTGCAGGCATTTAACTTAAAGCAATCATGCCCCCACAACCAGCTCATGCCTTCCGACTGATAAATATGACCTTTGACTGTGTTATCACCAGAACCACATGTAAATTCAAAACGATGGTCGAGGTGATGTCTTCGACTATCTTTGACTCTAAAGGATGCAGAAACCAGTTCTGATGGGTCTCCGCCGGTGAGGGTACAAAGATATTCAGCAAAATATTTGCTTTTTAGCTGTCCACATACCAGGCCAATCAAAACAGCTATTTTATCGCCCAGCTTTTTATTGTGTGAGATAGCCAACCTAATACCTTTTAATACGCAAGGTAGTCCCACAACGGCACATTTACCGTTAAGGTTAAGTATTTGAGGGATTATCTTTGAAAGCTCAACCGGATAATAGACAGACTTGGAAGCTTTACGAATATCTTCAACGGAATCAACAACATTATAGCGAAAGAGGGTGTCAGGCCCAACACATGGCGTTACGCAACAAACCCTGTTTATTATTTTTCCCTTCAGTAATGTTTCAAGCAGCCAGGTTGTAAGTCCGCCTGATGCGGCATTAATTCTATGGTCATCGACCTTGGAATAACCGGCATAGAGGTCAAGATAAAAACCAGTAACCGGATTGTGCTTAATCCCGGTGATATTTTCAAATTCAGCTTTGGCTAAGTCTATTTCATTAATCTGCTGATTCCAGAAAGGGCAGACGTTCAAACACAATCCGCACTCGGTACACCTGCCGGCCTGTTCCACAGGCACATATTCACCGTAGTTATTCCAGACAATTTGCAGAGCACTTTCGGGACAAATACCCGCGCAAATGCCGCAACCAACACACAGATTACCAGGCACAATAACATCACAAACATTTCTATACTTAATTGTTTCTGCTCCCACCCTCGGCATCTATTTAACCACTTCGATCAGCGCTACCGCTCGTGCTGCCGCGGCATTATCCGGGTCAAACAACGCAGTAGTATGAATGTTGAAGTACTCCACGCCTTGACATTCTTCTTCAGTACTGATATTCCAGCCATTTTTCGTATATATGTAGAAAGACACGGAAACGCTGCTGCACGACGAAAATACACGCAGCAAACTCTTCAGCAAAATGCTGTCAAACTGCTCAGCAAATGGAGAACCATTCCACTCAATCAACTGATGTTTTCCAAATACGACAGAAGCCAGGATTTTCCCACCAGGCCGAAGGACCCGTATTAATTCCTTAACAGCTTTTTCAGCTTCAAGCCCAATCTGACCGGAACCTTCTTTTTTTGTATAAATCCTGTTGTCCATTCCGACATGACCTAATGTAGATATAGTGCAAATTTCGTCAAACCAGTTATCTCTAAAAGGCAGTTGACGCAAGTCGCCATAGCAATACGAAATCCCTTTTTCCCAAAAGGCGTGTTTCTCCGGTGCGAGGGTAAAAATTGTTACGTGCTTGCCCGAGAACTTTGGGTGCTCTACGATTTCTCTAAAGTTAAAAACTGATCCAGCATCAAGAAATTTGCTCGAATCTGCAGAAAGTCGAGACAACGTCCAGGGGTACTCAACAACCCGCTCATCATAACCATATCCGTAACCATCGGGCAATACCTGTTGCGCACCAAATTTTGCCATAAGTTCGTCGTTGTTCAAAACATTTGTGACGAAATCGAACTTACTTAAGTTATATCCGCGTGACCAGGGTTTCCTGCCGCCTTTAATGTATGCCTTGACATCCGCTCTGGCACTTCTGGTTCCAACGGCAGTTCTTGCTCTCGCAAAGATTTTTCTGACCATATTTTTCAAAAGACTTTTGGTTTTTTCGGAAAATCCTTTGTTTCTTTTCATATCTGGTAACACCCCAATTCGGCCTCACGGGCCCTGTACAACTTCTCGTTTTGCACTTGTGTAATACTCCTGCCCAAGAAACTGCAGCCCCGCCAGCCGGGAAAAATCTTCTTTACTGATATATTCGACGTACCTCTGAAATTCAGGAATAAGCACTTCGCTGTTCTCCTTGTAACAATCCATCAGACGTTTCCAATAGTACTTGTCAAGATACTGGTCCCTCGTTTCCTCAAGGCTGCACAACGGGAACCAGGCAAATGGCACATAAGAGTACCTTTCAATGTAAAGAAAGACCTGCCGAGCCGTGTCTTGCTGGACTTTTGTTAGTCTGCCGATTTTCTCTATGTTACTGAGAGTTTTAAAGTATTCGTCTTGATTCTTTGGCTCTATGGTAAACCCGTAGCCGCTGTAGTAAGTAACGCCGGCTAATATCGAAGGAATCGCTCCAAGTGCGGCAAACTCTATACCGGCAGTCCCCAGTACTGTAATAACTGCATGGGCGAAATTTAAAAGACTCTTTGAATTAAAGGATAATTCCCCGTCTAAAAAAACTATATGATTCGGACATCCGACAAAGTGACTCGGCATTGATATATCATTAGCAGGGTACAATGCGGCTGTGGGGTGCTCTTTAAACACCCAATTAACATCCGTTTTGCCTTTGGCAAAATCCAATGTTTTTACAAACCAGTCATAGTAATCCTTGAAAAGCATTTTGCCGAAGTGTGAATGAGGGTGATCATTAAAAGCATGTAACATCACGAAAACCACCGGCTTAGCCGCTGAAAGCCCAAACTCCTGGGTAAATTCGGCTTTTGAACTGTATGTTTTTTTCCCCTTGCCATATGCACGGGTGACATCCTGGTCGCCAAGTCCTCGTGTTCTGTTTGCGACTAAATCCTGAAACTCTTTGTCCGTCTTCTGCGGACTTAGCGAAGTAAGCAATTTCATATCGACTGGACGAGGTCTATATGGATATAGATAAATTTGTGCCAGTGAAGTATACAGATTTACTGCCAATTTATTATTTCCTGCGCTGCGGAGATACACCTTCAACCCAAGTTTCAAAGCCGTCCGCATCAGAACTCCGGAAGTTAACCCAACCTGGTGTGATACCAGCACTGCCGATGCATGGCAGTTCCGCAAAGTCTTTTTGAATCGGTAATAATTTGTTATCAAAGTCAGCAACGTCTTCAGAACACCCTTGTTGACTCTGCGAATAGTTGCAACCTTGAACCAGATTAAGTAAGAATCATAAAGAATATCTCCGAAAGGAACTCCGTCCAAACAGAACCCTTTGATATTTTGTGTCAGCAATATCTTCGAATGACATATGAACTTAAATCCGATAGTTAATTTGTCAAACAACGACAATTTGGCAGGATAGACGACTTGTGAAGTGCTATCATAAGACATCAACCGCTGATGAACCTCGGTTTTATAGCTGTTGTCAAGCCAGCGAATATCCATTCCCTTAGCCTCTTTTATAATACGCGCAACAACAGCATTAGCATGGGATATAATAGGATGATGATGCATTTCCACAAGCAGCACGCCATTTGAGCCTTTGCTTGCCGGAACCTTTGACCATAGTTCCTTATTAGCTTGAATAAAATCAGAGTCCAAACCGTCCATCAATCCAGTTCTCAAATCCAATATTTCTGTTCCCTGTTTTTGTATTAAATTGGCAGACCAAACAGACGGACACAATTTCTGATGCACTAAGATTTGAAAATGTTTATTACCGCGAAGGAAATCCGCCCAGACATCCGTGCCTATTCTCTTTTCATCAGAACTAAAATACCATCATCATGTAAAAACCTGCCGGAATAGTCTGCTTCTGCCTTAATAATTTTGTATTTTCCAAAATAATTTAAACAAACATACCTCAACAATCCATCGAACCCATCTATAATTTCTTTTCCGTATTTTTGCTCTTTTAAAAAGGCATTTACAAAAACAAGAAGGCCATGATTCTTTAATAAACTATCAATATTCGTAAAAACCTGAGGAAGTTTTTCTAAAATATACCATAATATTTGACTCATAATGACAATATCATACTTATTCTCAACCTTCAAGTGCTCTGAACATATGTCCCCAGTAATAAAATCCAGCAACGGAAATAAGTTTTTGGCCTTTTCGATTGCCGTCGGACTAATGTCCATTCCCGCCACCTTTACATTAGCAGGAAGCCTCGCACCCAATTTTGATAGAACATAACCCAAACCACACCCTACTTCCAAAATATCGGTGCTTTTTTCTTCAGATTTGACAAGCAAGTCAATTGTATTTATAAGATTAGATCTGGAAAAATTGTAATACTCATTAAGTCTGCTGTCCGTTCCCTTCTGTCCCCAAGGATCATCAACACTGTTATAAAACCCTTCGAAATCACCTACGAAGCTTAATCTTCCGCCTTTCTCTGCCCTAAACACAAAATCCTTTGATACGCGCTGTTCTTCCATAAGGTCCTCACTTAAATAAATCAAGCTGTCCGCCAAAGTATTCAAGAGCCTCTATAATCGAACGAACAATTTTTTCTACCTGCTCTTTTTTATGTGCTGCGGACAGAAAAATAATTCGGTTGCCGCTTATATGAACGCCTTTTTCGAACCGCAGATAAGAATAAAACAACTTTTGTAAAGCATCGTCTATCTCATATCTATCCCGTTCTCTGCGAGACCTTATTGGTTTATCCGTAAATATAATCCGTGATATTGAACCGATGCCGGTCATCCTCATGGCAAACTGATTCGCAACACAAAATTCGTTAACTGTGTCCCTGACATACCGGCCATTTTCATTGAGATGTGGATAAATCGTTTCTTTGTTCTCAATCAGGTATTGCAATATCGCTCTGGCAGTACGCATAATCAATGGATTTGCCGAAAATGTTCCCCCCATAAATACAGGTTTCTCATGCCCGTTATTTTTAACCACTTCCATTATTTCCTTCGTGCCGGCAACAAGCCCTACCGGCAGTCCCGCTCCGAGCGTTTTCCCGTAAGTGGTGATATCCGCTTTAATCCCGTAGTACTCCTGGCACCCTCCCAAAACAACCCTAAACCCCGTAACAATCTCATCGAAACACAACAAAATATTATGCTTTGCAGTTACTTTACGCAGTTCCCGAAGAAATTCACCGACATCATCTCTCGGATTGGAGCCTTGGGACGGTTCTATTATGATCATCGCCAACTCGTTTCCGTACTGCTCTATTAACTCAAAAGCTGCGTCGCTGTTATACGGCAACATTATGGTCATATCCATAATTTCCTGCGGCACTCCGGCGGACTTAAACACGGGTGCCGGCCTGTTCTCGTCAGACGTATAATCTTCATCGAACAACAACATATCATTGCCGCCGTGCCAGCCGCCGCTGAACATGGCAATTTTCTTTCTGCCTGTATAAGCCCTGGCTATACGGGTTGCTCGAATCGTAGCCTCTGTACCTGAGTTGCAGAAAACAAAACTGTGAAACTGTGGAATCGCCTTTGACAAAAGCTCTCCCACTTCATATGCGTATCTGCTTGGAAGTATATACAATGTGCCATCAGCCACCTGCTCCTGGATTTCCCTGACAATCAGCGGATGTGCGTGGCCGAGAATATGGGTACCGGCGCCCATCGCCGTATCGATATAGGAATTCCCGCTGCAATCCTCTATAAAGCACCCATAAGCCTTGCTGACGTGCAACTCGCTTTTCTCATAACCGGCGTTCAAAACAGCAAACCCACGGTCCGTATGTAATTCTTCGGCTGCAAAGTTGTTTCGCGACTGTACTTCCCTGAGCATCTTATCCATAAAAGCGGCTGGGTTCATTTCGACCCCTTGTCATTGTAAAAGTTTTCCCAGGCCTCATGATGTTTTCGCCCATGCAGAGTACCGTTGACATTGCAATGGTCGCACGGATATATAACTCTGCAACCTTTGCCCAGCATTTTCCTGTACCTGCTTATATTCCTCGACTTCCATATATCCAGAAGGGACTGGGCATACAGATTTCCGAACTTGATTTTCTTGTTGAAATCCTGCACGCAAAGCAAAAC
>Ga0315276_10003809_pt1 | contig 13817 bp, 14 predicted proteins | sample YL17G05_0_MG_FD_204542 | JGI IMG/M metagenome (GOLD analysis project Ga0315276, IMG submission 204542) | Sediment microbial communities from Yellowstone Lake, YNP, Wyoming, USA - YL17G05_0 | ecosystem: Environmental > Aquatic > Freshwater > Lake > Sediment | place: USA: Wyoming | collected...
CAGCGTGCCGCCAGGATCCGATGGACTGGTGTTGCAACCTTACTGGTCGCCGGGATTGGTTTTTCCCGGCCCGGAAGCACGCGGCGCGATGATCGGGTTCAGCGATGTGACCACCCGGGCACATATTTACCGGGCTATCCTTGAAGGCCTGGCTTATGCCTTGCGCGAAGGTGCCGAGCGGACTGCCAAACGGTCTGGCGTGCCGGTCACTGAGCTGCGCGTGGCGGGAGGCGGAAGTCAATCCCAGGTGGCGATGCAGTTGACGGCGGATATTTTTGGTCTGCCAGCGGCGCGGCCGCATGTTTACGAGGCGTCAGGCCTCGGGGCTGCCATTGATGCAGCGGTGGGCATCGGGATCCACCCGGACTTCCCAACAGCCATCCGCGAAATGACGCATGTCCGGGATGTGTTTGAACCGGATACCAGGATCCATGAACGGTATGACGAGTTGTATTACGGAGTTTACAAGCAAATGTATAAACGACTCCAACCGTTATACCAGGTGATGGGAAAGAAATAACATATCTCAATACCATCCGATTATCAAAAGCCACCCTTGTAAGCGAATTAATAAGAAACAACATGCTCAGATACGAATATCTCTTTGATGTCGAAAAGTATTACCTATCCATGCAGAAACTCGAAATCAAAATTCTATCCGCGTCGCCTGTGGCGATTTGAGAGTAATATCCGGTCAAGGCGGGGATTGGAATGGTCAGGAAACTGGCATCTTTTACATTATTCGCGAGATATAGATAAAGATAATATTGAACACCCCAGGCACCCATTTCTGCCCGGGTATTGTCATCCGTGCCACAGGTGTGTCCGCCAAATTCATTATGACGCGCCTCGTGCACGAAGAGCACCATCAGGTCCTGGGCACCAGAGGAAAATTGCGGGTCGATCCACTTGTTAGTATCGACCACGGAAAGGTCTGTCTGGATATTGATCATACCCGCAGGTTCACAGCAGTAACTCCTCTCGATGTCTCCACGGAAGCGGATGCCGTTGATCGTATCGATGAACCAGGAGTAAAGAGGCTTGCCTGTCCAGGGCAGAGGCTGAGTAAATTCCAATTCCTTCATCACCAGCAGGGTGGTGTATACGATCCGTTTGAAACTGGTCAGGTCACGGGAGCCGTCAGCAGCATGACAGACCAGACTGCCGGCGCTGGGATCGTGTTCAAATGATAGATTAATTTCCGCATCAATGGCAGCCAGGTCGGCTTCAGACGGGCAACTCTGCAGGATTAAATCCACGGGAGCCAGGGTCTGATCCGTGAGGGTGACATCACCCGGTTGAGGTTCCCGCGGCTGAGGGATTTCCACAGAGTTGTAAACCTGCAAGTTCCTGACAATCCCGATGAAAGAGCTACCCCGGCCGCTATCCAGCAGGGATATGTTATTCCTATCACCAACCTCAAGAGCGGTGGACACCCGGCAGCCTTCAATCCCGTCCAGATATAGAATCATTGTGTTTCCATCATAAGTGATCGTTGCTTCATGCCAGAAATTCACCTCGTAGGTGACCGAGCATGGGACCTCCTGGCTGTTGTTGTAGACCAGTAAAACCTTGCCATCCGAGAGCAGGCTGAATTTTGCCCAGCGGAAATCTCCTGCGACAAAAACTGAATCGTTGAATAAAGGGAATTTTGGTTCCAGGAACTCAGCGCGAATCGTAAAGGCATTCAGGTTAAATCCGTTTATGGATGGAGTCGTCAGATCGCACACTGAATTACAAAAGAAACCATCCGGTGATGGATTGCCTATGCTGGCAACGGCTGGAGCATTTTTCCCGGTCATGTCGGAGAGGTCTGAGGTCAGGCTGTAAGCGGCAATTAAATTTTCCGGTAGAGGAATTGAGGTCGGTTCTGTAATTGTTGGCTGCTCCTGGCTGATGGTGGTTGTTGTTTCGGGTGCTGTCGTGCCGGGAACTGTTGGCAAGGCACCCCGGGGGATGTTCGTGACCAGGTTGCAGCTTAGAAGTACGATTGTTCCTATCAAGATGAAGCAGTCAATCAATTTTCGTCTCATCTTCAATCTCCTGGAAGTTTCTCTTTTTTGGAAAAGAAAACCATGGTATCTCTAGGGACCTCGGTGAATACTGTTAACAAGACCAGGGGTGGGACTATTGCACCCTGCCTTTATCCTGCCACCATGCCTGTAATGCGACAAAAGGTAGGGCTTGAGTCTGGTCTCCCTTACGACCAGTATTCCATGTCAGCAATAATTCCTTTTTTGCCCGAGTGATTCCCACATACAACAGGCGCAAGCGTTCACGAATATATTCTATCCGGGCGCGCCGGGTGGCTGCTCCGGGAGAGAAGAACTCGAACTCACTGGTCGAAAGGGCGGCCTCAAGCTGTGCCAGGGCTTCCGCCTCCAGATTCAAGCCTGAGTCTATAAACCATTTCTCGGCGATATAGCGATCATTTGGTTGACCTGAAGGGAAATCGTAATTATTCACGGACATCAGGTAAACCCGGTCCCACTCAAGACCCTTGGCCTTGTGCATGGTGGTCACCACCACCTTGCCGGGGTGATGAGATGGATCGAAACCGGAGTCATCCTCGCTGAAGCCCAGGAATCGCCGTTCATTTCTTGCGATCAGGTGAAGTTCACCGGTCAATTCAGGCAATCGCCAATCACGATGGTCCTCACTTACCTGGTGCAGCACCAGGGCAAGTTTATGGGCGAGGGCCAGATCGTTGGCAGAAGTGAACAGGTCCTGTGACAGGGTCAGAATCATCTGGTCAACCGGAAGCAACACCGCTGCCTGCCAGCGGAGCACATGGTGTTGGAAATCTTCCAGTTCCTTCATCACTTCAATGGAGGCACCCTCAGAACCAAGATCAGACAGCCAATCCTGACCCGGGCGCGGGCTGATAAACGTTTCCACCTGGGAACATTTACGAATCAACTCTGCTGCCTGATCCTGGAGACCATCCCTGGATCCTTCTTCGCCAGTCCCCCGCCAGGCCAGGTAAGCTGCTGCCAACCTGCCTGAAGATTGAGGATCAGCCAATGCGCTGGCCAGGTCAGCCAACCTGCCGACTGCAGCACGTGTAGACAAGGTACTGCGGAGGTTTTCCACCAGATCGATATTATTCCTCTTGAGGGCCGCGACTAATTTTTCCCCGCGAGTATTATCAGAAACCAGCGCTGCGACTGTCGCATCGGGGTGCCCGGAAAGCCATTTACCCACCGACTGAACGACTGCATCCACTTCTTCGTCAGGTGAATATTTCCTGCCGATGAGCTTGATCCCTCGAGGGTCGTCTTTAGGATTTGGCTGCGGATCATCGACGGGCGCCGGTTTAATATAAGGAATGGTCAACGCCTCGCGAGCGGCTTCGTCCGGATGCTGGTTGTTCACCCAGCGGATTAGGTGGTTCGCAAGGTCAATGATACCGGGTTGACAGCGTCCTGAATCGGGCAATTCCTTGTACTGGTCTGCTTCCGTATGGATGAACTCAAGCAGGTGCTTGGGAGAGGCGGTCGTAAAAGTCTCGAAGATGGCCTGGTTGGGGTCACCCACCCGGACCCAATTTCCGTCTTTGCCGGCCAACAGGCGCAGAATGTGTTCCTGCAACTGGCTGGAATCCTGGGCTTCGTCTTCAAGTATGTAAGGCCAGCGATTGCGCAATCGCTCAAGAAACTCGTTCTCATTCTCCAGAAGGTCGATCGCCAGGCGGATCAAGTCGTCGAAATCCACTGAGCCGCGATATGCAAGTCCGCGCTGGTAATCCGAATAGATCGCCAATCCCATCTCTGCCAGCGGTAAAGGAGCAGGCGCCTGATCCAGCAGTTGGCGCAGTTTCCCCGGCATCAGGCGATTGTCTTTTGCCGAACGGATGAATGCCAGGGCGATGCCAGCGACCAGGTCAGGTAATTGCTGCCGGCTCACCCAGTCTCGCTTGGACTGGTCCATGTCCTGGAGAAGGTATGCATCCAGATGATGCGGGTTGGCATGCAGCCAGGCGTGCGAGGCCTCCTTGCGGATAAGTTCTGCTTCTCGCTCGTCCAGGATGGCAAAGCGCTCCTCCAGCCCCACTGAAGAGGGTTTCTCACGCACAATATCGTGGGCCAACCCATGCAGGGTGCGAACCCGGTAACCAAAGGGCATTGGAGTTTCAAGAAACTCCTTGATCCGGTTCGAGAAGTTGTCCACTGCAGAATTGACCAGGGTGACGATTAAAACTTCCTGCTCACCAGTGATCCTTCCGGAGCGGATGATATCTGCTGCCAGTGCGGACAGGGTGAAGGTTTTTCCCGCTCCTGGCACGGCAGAAATCCCCATTTTTCCTCCTGAATACTCGAGGATGGATTTTTGGGATTCACGCAGGATGAAATTTCGCATTTTTTTATCCAGAAAGCCGAGCAGTTACACCAATTCTTCTCTTCATTTACCTGTTGGCACTAGATTCATGGAGTTGGAGTGTAGGTGGCACAAGTGGTGCCACAGCCTCCGGGGCAATTACCCGGGCAGTAATAGGTTTCATCCGTGCCGATGGCGCAGAGGGGCGGTGTGCAAACCATCATATATGTGATGGATGGAGTGAAGGTAGGAGTTGCGGTTGGCGAGTTAATTCTTGTGTCCGATTTTGACCCGGTAAGCGTATAAGTTGATTTGGGATTGGAAGTAAGATTGCTGGATGAATCGTTATCCTTGTTGACCATTGAAATGATCACAATGGCTATGACAATTAATACAATTACCAGAACCCCGATTGTTATTTTGACTCTCATCCAACTCTCCTAGGGATTGATCGGCGAAACCATCGTTCCAATCGCAGGGGCTTCCCAAGCTGCAGCCAGGCGCGGCAGGCCGTTCTCAATCAACACCGGGACAAAATGATAGTTCTCAACACCCTGCCGGGTAAGAAGAACCTGAAGGATGACCGAGGCATTTGAAATGCCTTCGTTATCATCAAAAACAAAATTACCGAGACTATAAGCAATCAGACCACCATGATACTTTTCAACACCTTGCAGGATATGCGGATGTGAACCAATCACCAGCGCTGCCCCGGCATCGATCGCAGTAATCGCTTCTCCGCGCTGGTGAGCCACGACCATGTCATTCATTTCGTATCCCGAGTGCAGGAACACGACCACCACATCTGCCAGGAGTCTGGCTGCAGTGACATCGGCTTTGATCTGATCCCGGTAAGCCCAGGCGACACCGGGTTGGGTATCGGTGGCGATCCAGGTATGGGTGTCGAACCCGGTGAATTCGTTCGGAACATCCACGTATGCCAGGAAAGCCATGCGCAAGCCATTCCGTTCAAGGATGACGGGAGCATGCGCTTCGATCGTATTCGCCCCTGCCCCCACGCTGGCGATCCCATATTGCTCAAGATTGTAGCGGGTGTCCAACAAACCAACGCTGCCAAAATCCATGGCATGGTTATTGGCCAGGCTGAGCACGTCAAAATCAGCGAGCCCGAGTGCCTGGGCTGCTGCTGGAGGCGCAGCAAAAGTGTAGATCTTTGGCTGGGGTTCACCGCGCCCGGTGATCGCACACTCGAGATTTCCTACAAGCACATCAGCTGTATCCAGAACCGACTGGACCCCGGCGAAGATTGCACCAGGTCCTTCCGTCAATACCAGGTCCCCGATCGTACGCGCCATCATGATGTCACCCACCGCCTGAAGGTTCACCTGCATGCTGGGTGTGGGTGTGCCGGTGGATGTGGCTGTGGGGGAGGGTGTTTCGGTTGGAGAAGCGGTCAATGTGGGAGTCGCTGTGAGGAATTGGATCGATGGTGTTTCAGACGCCGGCAAGAACGGGGTTCGCGTTTCACTGCCCGCCAGGATTTCCGTGCCGGGGTCTGCAGGCGTGTTGCGTGTTCCGCAACCAGCAAGGGATGCGAAGAGAATGAATATCCGAATCGGGACGAGATTATTCCTCATGAATTTGCTGCGACTCCAATTGCAGGTTCCAGATGGCTTTTAACAAAGGACCGCGCGACTCATAGCCTGATTCGCCCAATTCACTCAAGCCAATATACACACGCTTCCTGCAGCGCCTGAGAAGGCCTGTGACAAGTCGTTCCAGGGTCTGCTGATTCGCGGCCTGGTCATCTGCATCGGTCCATACCTGGTCACGATCCCAAGAACGGCTGAGAATATAAGGCTGGGTAAGAGGCTGGAACAGGCGTTCCCACCAGCCTCGCGAACCCGCATCCAGCCAGAATTGAACTGTTACCGGATGGTTCATCATCAGGAAAGTGTGGGCAGGGGCGATTAATACTGCCTCGCTTTGCGAGGCTTGCCAGTCTTCAAGATACTGGGCAGCGATGACACCGTCTTGCAGCATGGCAAGGTATTCTTTACCCATTTCTAGATGGGCGGATTGGTCTTCCGATATTTCTCTCGATGTGTTATTAGATGGCATCAATGCCTGGCGGAATTTCTGTACCGATTCAACCAGGCTGGCAGCAAGACGCGAACCGTCAAAATTTCGGTGGAAACCAAATCCATTTATCGATAGAACTTCCCCAAAGATCCGGCGAAGAAATTGATCGAGTGGATCGGTTACAGGTTGTTGGCGATACGACTCGATCCACACCCGTAAGGTTTCATAACGCTGACCAAAAACGAAAGTCAGACGCTCCTGGACCTCCGGACGGATCAGGTCAAAACTTGAGAGTGTCAGCTCGCGCGGACGGTACACGATCTCAGCCAGCAACTGGGCGCGCACCAGATCCATGCCCTCGATGCCATATAAGAAGGCGTAAGCGAGATCGAATTTCGTCGGGTGGATGTTCCAACCCGGGTGCGCCAGGGTTGCCAGGGTCAGCAGGCATTGACACGCCGGTTCATCCCGCAGCGATCTCGATGGCCGCTGCGAATGCCAGGGCACTTCCATCCCGTCGAACCGGTTACTCAGGGAGAAGCGCAGGGCATCCGAGAGGTATGGAGTGAGAACAACGATCTCGGAAGGAGGTATCCCATTTTCTACTATGAGTTTCTTTATTTCAAAAGCTGCCCAATCAAGCATTTGTGGAAAGAAGCGGTTGGGTGTTTCGGACGGGGGGAAGGAGAGCGCTGACAGGCTTTTCGAAGAGATCGGGTCATGACGACCCGGCACCAGGATGGTTGAAAATGCATTTTCCAGAGCCTGGATCTCTGCTGAGCAGACGAATGATTCATCGAGCTCCAAGATCAGATTGCAGTGTTGCTGCAATCCCTGGGCGGAGATCGGGTCAGCCCCGAGGAAACGCCGGTAGCCTCCATCCTTGTCAGATATGATCAGCGCAGAGGAAAAGTCCGGCAGCCACTCTGTCATCAAATCATGTGCGATCGGTATATCCTCTTCAATATTATCGTAGAGGACATGCTGGTATTGGTGGATCAAATAGTCTCTACATTCCGGCATGCGCCAGATGGATTTCCAGAAAACCTCCAGTTGGAGGGAAAAGTCAAGGATATTATTTTCCAGACAGTACTGGCGAAAGCGGTTCGCACATTCCTGAGCATCCTCGAAAACACGCCGCTGACCCGGATCCCCAGACCAGGCGGTTTTCAATCTTTCGTTGATCTCGGTATGGGCAAACCCTACGGATGCGGCTTTGTTCAGATTATCGAGCACCTGGCTGTACAAACGATTACGGTTGATCGTAACCGAGGCAAAGTAACCTTCCTCCAGCAGCGGACGAACTATGCGAGCCATATAATATTGAGCCGTTTCAAGAGTAAGGAATAACGGCGGTTCATCCGGGTGGGCAAATCCAATCGCCTCTGAAACCATCGGCCAGAACAGGCTCACCATCCGGCGTGCCAGCCCGCCTATGGTGACAAGCGTCACCTGTCCGCCGGGCGGGATCTCCTGCGCTGCCAGGGCTGTTTCGTAGGGAATTTGTAGAGTGCGTTGGGGAGTGAGAATAAGGAGCGAATCTGCCGGCAACCCCGCGACCAGGAGTGCGCGCAAACGCTCCACGCCAGCCGTTGTTTTTCCACATCCGGGAGGCCCTGAAAGAAATATCTTCGAATCGACAGGATATTCGACGATCTTACTTTGTTCTTGGGTCAGATTCACAGGTCAAGAGTATCGGAAATAAGGGGATTTGTCAACCAAAGACATATAATTGGGATGGTGCCCGGGAGAGAAAATAAGACATTCATGGTAAAATTTTATCATAATGGTCGTGAAGCAGGACCTGCCAGGAGAGCTTATGGATTTGATCATCCGGATCTTCCATGCTATAACACAACTTCATCCCCCGCATACGATCGTCGTCCATTTTCCAATTGCCCTTACAGGCGCAGGAGTATTCTTTATCCTCCTGGCTTTCTGGAAAAATAGCAAGATCTTGGAACAAGCAGCATTTGCGAATATTTCCCTGGCAGCGGTGAGCACCATCGTTGCCGCCATTTTTGGCATCCGTGATAACCTGGTTTTTTACGCAGGTTTGGCTCCCAACCATGTAGCCAAAATTATCCTTGCGATCATATTGTTCTTATTGACAACAGGTACGGCAATCATCCGCTGGCGCAAAAAGGATATATTCTATACCAGGCCTGCCAAAGGATTCTATATAGCGGCATATTTTATAAGTTTTTCAATTGCGGCAGTATTGGGATTCCTGGGCGGGATCATCGTATTCGGATTCTAAGCTGCCGTTTTTCAGCCAACGGTTGACATGCAGGCGCCTCCCATGTATAATATCGTCCGCCTCTGCCCCGGCAGGTTGCTGGGGCGTCCGTTTGTATCCCGGCTTCCCCGCATACCGGCGTAAGGGTTCGTTATCAGCCTGAAGGTCTGGCCAAGGCGAGTCCGTGCCGCAGGGAATGTGGTGAAGCGAAGACCAGGAGAATAAGATGAAGTACGCCATTATCGAAAGCGGCGGCAAGCAATTTCGAGCCGTCGAAGGCGGTACCATTGAAGTGGACCGCATGCCGGTAAAAACCGGTGACAATATCAAGTTGGAGAAAGTCCTGCTGTTGGCAGACGGGGAAAACATCACCGTGGGCACGCCCCATGTCAAAGATATGCCGGTATGGACAACTGTCCTCGAGCATACCAAGGGTCCAAAAGTAGAGATATTCAACTACAGCCCAAAGAAACGGATTCGAACCAAGATCGGACACCGTCAGAACTATACCCGTCTGTTCGTAGACCAGATCGGCGGTTCCGAACTGGTAAAGAAAGAACCTGTTATAGAGGAAATAGCCGCTCCCGTCAAGAAAGTGGAAAAGGCTTCGAAGAAAAAAGAAGATCAGAAGAAGGAACCGGTGAAGGCTGAATCCAAAACCGTGCAGGCTTCTCCGAAAACGAAGAAACCGGCAGCAAAAGCACCTGCCAAGGCTGCGACCAAGCCAACATCCCGTAAGACTGCCGCCTCCAAGCCGGCTGCGAAACCAACCCCGAAGCGGACCACATCCACGAAGGGTAAAGCGGCTCCGAAGAAGCCTGCGGCGAAAAAGTAGAAGAGTGAGGTAATCATGGCACACAAGAAAGGTGGCGGCTCTGTCCGCAACGGAAGAGATTCGAATGGTCAGCGCCTGGGCGTGAAGAAATATGCCGGGGAGCATGTATTATCAGGCAACATCATCGTGCGCCAGCGCGGTACTCATATCAAACCTGGCTTGAATGTGGACGTCGGCAAGGACGATACAATTTTTGCGACGATCGAAGGGCTGGTCGTCTACGATGTCATCAACGGGCGCAAGCGCGTCAATGTGATGCCAGCGGAAGTAAAGTAGACGGCGAAAGGATTATGAAATGAAACAGGGTATTCATCCGACATTTTATACGGATACCAAGGTGACATGCGCCTCTTGCGGCACCACCTGGACAACAAGCTCCACAAAGCAGGAGATCCGCGTCGAAACCTGCTCCAATTGCCACCCGTTCTTCACCGGCGAGCAGGGTCGCATCGTGGACATTGAAGGTCAGGTCGATCGTTTCTATAAGAAACTTCAGGTGCGCCAGAATTTTGTAGATGAAAAGAAGAGTCGTGCCGAGTCGAAGGTATCCCCCAAACGGGCAATTGCAGAATTGGAACTTGCCGCCCGCCCCGTGGCAGCCCTGGAAAAAGCAGGGATCAAGGAAGTCGGTCAATTCCTCGCAAGACTTAACGAAGGCGAGCAAAGTGTACTATCAATCGAAGGTTTTGGCCGCAAGTCACTGATCGACTTGAAGAAGAAACTTCGCGCTCTCGGGTATGACATTCCGGAGCCGGCGGAAACTCCAGCAGCCTAGGGCTTGCTGAAAACCGATAATCAGGTAAACTTAACGGGCAGATGCAATCGCATCTGCCCGTTTGCTCTATTTTGTACTTGCCAGCCTCTGCTGAACAGGAGAGGCGTGGGCAGGAGTCTAAAAATGAGGTGGTTATGACAGCCCATACAACCGGTTCGGTAGAAGTGATCTGTGGTTCCATGTTCAGTGGAAAGACAGACGAGTTGATCCGCCGCCTGCGCCGGGCGACGATCGCACGCCAACGAGTACAGGTTTTTAAGCCGGCAATTGACGTCCGCTATGCAGTTAAAAGAGTGACATCTCACGCCGGGACTGATTATGCTGCCATCCCGGTAAAAAAAGCAGCGGATATCCGCAAGCAGCTGGACAAGGAAGCCACGGTCGTAGCCATTGACGAGGCTCAGTTCTTCGACGATGAGATAATCCAGGTGGTTGAAGAACTTGCCCGGGTAAAAATGCGTGTCATCGTTGCCGGATTGGATACCGATTTTCGCGGAGAACCATTCGGTCCGATGCCCATGTTGATGGCGCGTGCCGAGCAGGTTGATAAGATCCAGGCAATTTGCATGGTTTGTGGTGAACCCGCCTGTCGCACCCAGCGCCTGGTGAACGGAAAACCAGCCCGCTTTGATGACCCTGTGGTCATCGTCGGTGCAGCAGAGATGTACGAAGCCCGCTGTCGAGCTCATCATAAGGTCCCTCGCTAGGCTGGCGAAGCCACATCTTTGGAGCGATCATGCAGGATTATCGGGATATCCTTTCGGAAATATTGATTGATGAACAGTCTCTCCAGGCACGCATCAGGGAGTTGGGGGAAGAGATCAACCATGATTATCAAGGGAAGGATTTGCTGCTCATTTGCATCCTGCGCGGGGGAATTGTCTTCATGGTGGACTTGATGCGCCATATCACTGTTCCCCACCAGATCGATTTCATGGCAGTCACCTCTTATGGAGCCGGCGTGCGCCAAGCTGGTGGCAGTGTGCGCCTCTCGCTTGACCTGAAAACGGATATCCGCAACAAGGACGTGCTCCTGGTGGAAGACATCGTAGATAGTGGTAATACCATTGCTTACGTTCTTGAGTTCCTGCAAACCCGCCAACCCCGCAGCCTCAAGGTCTGCACGCTGCTGGATAAGGAAGAGCGGCGCGAGACTTCCGTCCCCATCCATTACCGCGGTTTCAATATCCCGAATAAATTTGTTTTTGGTTACGGTCTTGACCTGGATGAATATTTCCGAAATCTGCCATTCATAGCAGTCGTTGATCTCAAAAAGTATCATCCGCCCGCCGCTTGAGGTTGCGATGCAGGATTACCGCGAATTTATCGATGAAGTCCTGGTGGATGAGAAAACGATCGGGAAACGGGTTGCTGAACTTGGCAAGCAGATCAGCCACGATTATTCCGGAATGGAGCTGTTGGTAGTCTGCCTGCTTCGTGGTGGAATGACCTTTGCCGCCGATCTGACCCGCCATCTCACCATTCCCCATACCCTGGATTGCATGTCGCTCAGTTCCTATGGAGCTGGTCATTATGCTTCCAGCGGAAATGTCCGCGTGAACCTCGATCTGATGACCAATATCGAAGGTCTGAATGTATTGCTGGTTGAAGATATCGTGGACAGCGGGAGGACACTGGCACACGTCCTTCAAATGCTCGGAACACGCGAACCAAGGAGCCTTCATGCCTGTGTCCTGCTTGATAAAAAATACCGACGGGAGGTGCCTGTGGAGGTGACTTATGTCGGCTTTGACATCCCGGATAAATATGTTTTTGGTTATGGCATCGATATCGATGAATACTTCCGCCATCTACCCTTCATTGCTTCGGCAGATTTAAAGAAGTATAAGAAAATGAGCATGAAGTAAAAGGAAAGAATGGCGGGAAAAGAAGATAAATTGTATGCAGGTCGCTGGATTGCCCGCCTGGGTAGGCGCGTCATTGCCCAGGGCGGCACACCAGAACAAGCGCGCCAGGCGGCGCAATCACGATTTAAGGAAATTCCCGAGATCCTATTCATGCCTGGAAATAAAACCCTGAATTTTCCAAAGATCCTGGACCTTGTCCGGGAAGCATTACCGGGGGACCTGCCCGTGTACCTGGTTGGTGGAGCAGTACGTGATGCCATGCTCGGCACCGAGATCCATGACCTGGATTTTGTTCTGCAAAGGGATGCAATAAAAATTTCCCGCCGCGTTGCCCGGCACCTGAAGGCAGATTTCTACCCTCTCGATGACGAACGCGACACTGGTCGCATCCTGGCGGTCGATGAGGATGGTACTCGCCTCCAAATGGACTTTGCCGCCTTTCGCGGCCGCGACCTGGAATCAGATCTGGCTGGGCGTGATTTTACACTCAATGCCATTGCTTATGACTTGCGGGACAACGCGATCCACGATCCCCTTGGTGGAGCCCAGGATTTGCAGGAAAAGCGTTTGTGCGCATGTTCTCAGACATCATTTTCCGATGACCCCGTGAGAATCCTGCGTGGGATCCGGCTGGCAGCGAATTTTGGCTTTAGCATCGAATCCGAAACGCGCGAAGCGATGAAGAAGGCTGCCAACCTCTCGGGCGAAATTTCCCCTGAACGATTGCGAGATGAATTATTCCGCCTGCTGGATGGAGCCCAGCCGGCAACCTGCCTGCGTGCTTTGGATATGCTTGGTGTGCTTTCCTATATACTGCCGGAACTATCAGCTTTACGGGGATTTGACCAGCCTGCGCCACATGTTCACAAGGTGTGGGAGCATACCCTGGCGACCATGGTTCACCTGGAAGCACTCCTCGCCAGCCTCGCTATCGGGGGTGGACCAGAATTTGAAGCTGACCTTCCTGACAGGCTTATGGTGCAGGTGATCGGCAGCTACCGGACTAAAATTTGCGAAATCCTGGCATCCATATTAACCGGTGACCGTTCACACAGAAGCCTGCTTTTCCTTGCCGCACTCTATCATGATGTGGCAAAACCGCAGGTCATCACGAACGATGAACAGGGTCAAATGCATTTCTGGAATCATGATCAGGTTGGTGCTCAGGTTACCGCCGTTCGTGCGCGTGCATTAATGATGAGCAATGAAGAGACTGCATGGCTGCAAATGATCATCTCCAATCACCTCAGAATTCTGTTTCACACCCAAAGGTTGGTGAGGGAGGGGAAGCCCCCATCCAGGCGGGCAATTTACCGGTTTTTCCGTGATACAGGCCTGGCAGGAATGGAACTCTGCCTGCTGGCGTTGGCCGATCTGCGTGCCACCTACGAGCAGACCCTTCCGCAGGAAACCTGGGCGGCAGCCCTTGAGGTGGTCAGGTTGATGTTGGAGAACTGGTTTGAGAAACCAGGCGAGACAATAGACCCTCCTTCGCTGGTGAACGGTGATGACCTGATGAAGGCGTTGAACCTTGAACCTGGAAAAAAGATCGGCGAATTACTGGAAGCCATTCGCGAGGCTCAGGCAACGGGAGATGTATCCACCCGCGCCCAGGCACTTAAACTTGCGAAAAAAAGTTTATTGAATTAATAAATATCTACCGTGATCGCATAATTACTGTGGTTGTGGAGGGATTGTGAATATCGTCGTTTTTGATCTCGAGACACAAAACCTTTTCGA
>Ga0315276_10003810_pt1 | contig 13817 bp, 11 predicted proteins | sample YL17G05_0_MG_FD_204542 | JGI IMG/M metagenome (GOLD analysis project Ga0315276, IMG submission 204542) | Sediment microbial communities from Yellowstone Lake, YNP, Wyoming, USA - YL17G05_0 | ecosystem: Environmental > Aquatic > Freshwater > Lake > Sediment | place: USA: Wyoming | collected...
CGCGGAGGGGAATTTCCCGCCATCCACCTTCACGAGGGCGAGATCGTAATCGGGGGCCGATCCCACGATGCGGCCTTCGTAGACCGTGCCATCCTTGAAGGTCACCTCGATCATCTCGGCGCCGTGAACGACGTGGTCGTTTGTGAGGATGTAGCCGTCATCGTCGATGATGACTCCCGATCCGAGGTTGGAATACTCCCTCAGATAGGTTTCGGGCATCCCGAAGAACTGTTCGAGCCACTGGCGGGCGAAAGGCGAGCTGAAGGGATACCGGCGCACGACCTGTTTATACTTGGACGCGATGCTCACGACCGCGGGCGCCGTTTTTTCCGTCGCGACGACGATCGCGTTCCGGCGGTTCTGATCTATCGCGCCGGCACCGGTGGAGGGATCGGCCGAGGCGGTCACGATCGTCGGGGACGCCGCGGACGCGCTCTCAGTACCCCGGGTGGCTCTGAAAAAGAGAACCCCCGATATAGTGATGAGCCCCAACGACACACCCAATAGACCCCCGAGACAATACGGGAAGAATCGCACTCGCCGGGGGCTTCCAAAGATATCCATCTCGTTTACTCCTTATGTTCTCCTTGCTCGCCCCCCCCCACCGGCTACACGGGGAGGGTTAGAAGGAGTTTCCCATATCTCTCGATTCTCATGATATGAAATACAGGCCGGCGGGCCAAGTCTAAATCAGCCGCCGTATTCGACTTCAACCAGGAAGAGCCCGTTTGGCGGCAGGGTGGGACCCGCGGCCGTACGATCCCTTTTACACAGGATCGTCTCCATGTGTTCCACGGCAAGACGGCCCCGGCCGATCTCGATCAGCGTGCCCACGATCACGCGGACCATATGATGGAGAAAATGGTCCGCGCGGAGGGTGACGGCGATCACATCGTCTCGTTTGTCGATCGAGATCTCCCTGAGATCGCACACCGTCGGCACGTCCGTCGACCGGATCGGCGTGAAGCTCGCGAAATCCTTCTCGCCGGCGAGAAGGGCGGCGGCCGAGCGCATCGTGTCGAGGTCGAGCACGTAGGTGACCACGTGGGCGTACCGCCTCCAGATCGCAGTGGGCTCGGTTCTCATGTAGTAGACGTAACGCCGCCCCGTCGCGCTGAAACGGGCGTGAAAATCGATGTCCGCTTCGTCGACGAGGCGGATCTGGATGTCTTCGGGGAGGAGCGAGGCGAGGGCGCCTCCCACTTCCTTCGCCGTTCGCGGCGTATCGACGACGAAGTTGCAGACCTGCCCCGTCGCATGAACACCGGCGTCGGTGCGGCCGGCCCCATTGACGACCGCGCGCTCGCGGCACACCGTCTCGACGGCGTCCTCGAGCACTCCCTGAATCGTCCGGAGACCGGGTTGTTTCTGCCAACCGTGGAAGTCCGTGCCGTCGTATTCGACTTGAAGCTTGAAATTTTTCATCGAGCCTTGCGCCGGGGTTTTCGGTGACCGATGCGTCGCACTCTAAGTCGCGGCCGGCATGTCGCAGACCCACTCGCGGCCGCCCTAAAAAACCAGTCCGGCCGCCGCGACGACGACGGTCGTCGCCACGAGGAAAAGGTAGTCCTTCCGGGAGATTTTTTCGAGCACTAGTATTCCCCCGATCGCCGCGCGGATCCGCCGAACCTCGACCGCTATGGCGAGTTCGCCGGAACGATGGATCGCCGAGAGAATCAGGGGGACGATGAGGAGCCGCACACCTCTTAGTTTCCTGAAGGGTCCCCCTCCGAAACCGCCCCCGCGAAACCCCTGGGCCACTGTGATCCGCCGGATCTCGTCGGCGAAAAGAGGGAGAAACCCCGCCGACAAAAACGCATACATCGCCACCCGCCGCGCAAAATCTTTCGAGACCGGCGCGAAGAGCGCCGAGATGCCCTTCGCAATCTCCTCGGCGGGTGTCGCCGCGAAAAAAACGGCGGCGCCGATGACGAGGACGAGAAGGCGCACGCTCGCGTGGATCCCGCTCGAGAGCCCTTCGCGCGAGATGAAAGGAAAGGACGGCGCGAGAGGCCGTCCTTCGACGAGGAGACCGTTGATCACCACGATCAACCCGATAAAAAGCGCGAGATTCCTCCCCGTCTTCAAGAGCGACGCGAGTGGGAGGTTCGCCGCCCGGTGGAGCACCAATGTGTATAGAAGAACGACGACGAGACCCCGGGTGTGTGGGATGACAAATGACGAAACGGCGATGAGGGCGAAACCGGCCATCAGAAAACGGGGGTCGCGGGCAAGGAAGGCGCGTGTCTTTTGCGGAGCGTTGGGAGCGAGGTTCGCCGCGACAGCCATGCGTGGTCCGAAAGGCTAGGGTCTCGACGCCATGAGCTCGGCGATCTGTACAGAGTTCGTCGCCGCGCCTTTTCTCAAGTTGTCGCCCACCGCCCAGAACAGAATCGCGTTCGGACGCGTCGTGTCCCGCCTCAGGCGTCCGACGACGACTTCGTCCCGCCCCGCGACGTCGATGGGCGTCGGGACTTCGTCGGTGTACCTCACGCCATCCGCGCGCCTCCACAGATCCCGTGCGTCCTCGAGCGAGAGCGGCGCGCGAAGCTCGACGCTCACCGACATGGCGTGACCGACGCGAGAGGGCACGCGGACTGCCGTGGGCACGACACGGATCTCCGGATCGTCGAGGATTTTCTGTGTCTCTTCCGCGATCTTCTCCTCTTCCTTCGTATACCCGCTCGGACCGATGTCTCCGACGAGCGGGAGGCAGTTGAAGGCGATCTGTTTGGGTAGCGCCTTCACGGCAATAGTCTCTCCCCGCGTGTCGGCCGCGGTTTGCGCGTTGAGCTCGTCGAGCGCTTCCCGCCCCGCGCCGGAGACCGACTGAAAAGACGTCACGACAACGCGGTCGATCCCCACCGCACGAGCGAGTGGAGCGAGCGCCATCACGAGAACGATCGCCGTGCAGTTCGGGCAGGAGACGAGCCGGGTGTCGCGGGTGACGAGCTCCCCGTTGATCTCGGGGACGACGAGGGGGACGTCCCTATCCATGCGAAAGGCCGTCGTGTTGTCGACGACGCGGCAACCCGCCTCGAGCGCCAGGGGGACGAGCGCCCGGCTCACGGGGGCGCCGGCGGTGAAAAGGCAAAAGTCGATCCCGCGAAAATCGTGTTTGTAGGCGTCCTGAACCGGCCACTCACGGCCGAAGGCCCCGATCTTCTTGTGCGACGACAGCTCGGTGGCGAGTGGGACGTACTCGCCCATGGGGAAGCGGCGCTCCTCGAGCACCTCGATCATCGTGTGTCCCACGACACCCGTGGCGCCGATGACGGCGAGCGTTTTCTTGTCCATGTTCGCCATGAAGGTGGTTCTTCGGGTTCATCCACTTGATTCGACAGTTCGACGGGCACCGTATCACATGGGCACCGGGGTGTCAACGCGGAGGCTCGACGGCTCGGCGGGGGTACCGTGTTGTTTTCGACCACGACATTCGACGCATCGAGAACGATGTTGCCCGTGTTGCCGACGAGGAGGTTCAACCGAAGGGTCTTCACACCGGGATCGTCGCCGATCACGTGGATGGCAGTCGTGTACGACACCGACACAATCCAGTTTCACTCGAACGTCGAAGCCGCTTCGATAAGAGCACCCGTCCCCGCCGCGTAGAAGTCTGCGCTTTTTCTGTAAAACATGAACCCGTGTACGTGCCCGCGCCGACGAGCACCGTGTTGCCCGCGGCCGCGCTATCCACACCGGCCTGAATGGTCGGCGCATCACCCGTGCCGCCGGCATTGACGCACCAGGTTCGGGATTCGAGACGGGAGGCGATGAAGAGAACGAGGAGCAGGGCTGCCAGGAATACGAGAATCCGCGGGGCCACGGATGGTCCGGTACGAGAAGGACGAGCCCTCAAGACCATCGGCACGATATCCACCCCTTCGGGAGACGCCCAGTGAGGATCTTATTCACATTGTAGCACCGTCCCGGAAAAGCAACAACCGCTTGACACTTTTTCCCGCCGCGTGGAATAGTGAGGCCGCCGAACTGTTTTCGCCGCAACCGGATACTCGCACGCGCTCCGTGCCGGCGTGAAGTTCGCCGCCACGGCCGGAGCCGCAAGAGGAAATGATGAAAAAATCTCTTCTCGCAGTCCTCCTTTTCGCCGCCGCCGTCATGCCCGCGTTCTTGAGCGAGGCGCAGAGCCCCACGAAATACCGTTCTCTTTTCGCCGCATCGGGCCCGCGCGACAGCCTGCTCAATCTGGCCGTGTGGGAGGATGGACGGGTCACGGGCGGCGGAAGGCTCTTCAAGTATCTTCTCTCGTCGAATCCGTTGATCCGCCAGCGCGCCGTCCAGGTGATCGGGCGGATCCAGGACACACAGGATGTCGCGCAGATCCTCCCGCTTCTCAAGGACGCGGACGAAGGGGTGGTCCGCGAGACCGTATTCGCGCTGGGTCAGCTCGGGTCGCCCGAGGCTACACCGGCTCTTCTCGAGCTCAACAAGAAGGCGCTCCCCGAAATGCAAGCGATTATCGCCGATGCGCTGGGTAAGATCGGGGGCGCCGAAGCCGTCGCCGCGCTCGAGGAGATGCTTCACGCGTTCCAATCGGGCGTGAGGACAGCCGCCACAGAGGGGCTCGCCCGGGCCGCCGACCCGTCGTCGATCCACGCGCTTCTCGTCGCGCTCCACGACGGGGCCCCGGATGTACAGTGGCGGGCGATCTATGCGCTCGAGAAGATCGAGTCCGATCAGACGCCGAACGCCGTACTCCCCTTTCTCGAGAACGATGACCCCACCGTCCGCGCTTACGCCGCGCGAACCCTCGGCAAGAAGAAGGCGAAGATCGCCGTCGGCCCTCTTCTCAAAACACTCGACGATACCGACCCGGCAGTCGTCATCAACGCGGCGAACGCTCTGGGTCTCATCCTCGAAAACGCGAGAAACGCCGGCGCCGTCGACCCCTTGGGAAAGCTCGTCAGGGCCCATCCCAACCACCACGCGAGAAAGGCGGCCGTTTCCGCTCTGGGTAGCAACGGCCACAAGAACGCAAAGGACTACCTCGTCCAATCGATCCTCGACAAGAGCGTGGGGGTCCGTGTCGAATCGTACAAGGCGCTCGCGAAAACGCTCGGCTCTGACGCCGCGCCTTTTCTCTCGAACGGGACGAACGACGGGGAGGGACTCGTTCGCGCCGCCGCCATCGAGAGCCGCGGGATCGCGAGAGACGACGCGGCGATCGACGAGCTGATCTCGGCGGCGACGAAGGAGAAGAATCCGATGTTCCGCGCGGCCGCGGTGAGGGGCCTCTCGCACTTCCGGAGCAAGAGAGTGATCGCTGCGATCGCCGCTGCGCTCAACGACGACGACTGGGTCGTGGTGACCGAGGCGGTCACCGCCCTCGGTGAGATCGGTGACCAGATCACGACGCCTGCGCTCATCGCGGTTTACACCAACCGCCGCGATCGCCTCGACACCGACATTCACATCGAGGTCCTCGGCGTGTTGAAAAAGATGCGGGCCGCTCAGGGCGAAGAACTCGCCCTGGAGGCGCTGGGGGATCCCGACAAGCGGGTGCGGAGTGCCGCGAAGGAGCTCCTCGAAGCGATCGGGGCGGCCGTTCCGGACTTAAAGACCGACCGCGAGTTCTACGAGGCGCGGTTCGAGCCGAAAAGAAAAACGGACCTCTCCCCTCCCTTCGGGACCAAGAAGGCTATCATCAAGACGAGTCGAGGGGACATCGAGATCGAGCTGTTCGGAGACGACGCCACACAGACCGCCGCGACCTTCGTCAAGCTCGCCCAGTCGGGTTTCTATAAGGGGCTCACGTTTCACCGGGTGGTGCCGAACTTCGTCGTCCAGGGGGGGTGTCCGCGTGGAGACGGATGGGGGGACCCGGGTTTCACCATCCGCGCGGAAGTCAACCAACACAAGTACACGCGCGGGACCGTGGGGATCGCGGATTCGGGGAAGGACACCGGCGGGAGCCAGTTCTTCATCACCCACTCGCAACAACCGCACCTCGACGGACGCTACACCATCGTCGGCCGGGTCACAAAAGGGATGGACGTCGCCGACAAGATCGATCAGGGAGACACCTTCGAGATCGTTGTCGAATGATCGTTCGCTTGACCGTCTACAGAAGTCCCACGGCGTACTGTTTGCGGATATCGGATAGCGCGGTCCGGTGGGCGCGAAACGCGATATCCGCGGGAAGAGCGTTCAAGTCGAAGAACCGCGCGTCGCTCGCGTCGTCACCGAAGCGTAACTCTCCGCCGATCCTCTTGCCCAGATAGAGAACGAGAAGGACCGCCGTTCTCGGATCGTCGAACACCGAGTACACGTTGAAAAGACGCACGATCTCGATATCGAGGTTGGTCTCCTCTTTCATCTCGCGCTCCGCGCACCCCGCGGCGTCCTCGTCCGCCTCGACGAACCCCGCCGGGAGAGTCCACATCCCCACGTGGGGTTCGAACTTCCGCTGGACGAGGAGAACCCTTCCGTTCTCGACGAGGATTGCGCCGGATGCGCCCACGGGATTCCGGTAATGCACGAACTCGCACGACGAACACACCATGCACCGCCGGTTCTCGACCTCTCGCGCGACGAGCGCGCTTCCACACAGCGGACAGAACCGGTAGACCATGCCGGGGGTCATCGTTGCGGCGCCTCCGTCGTATCGGCCGCCGTGGAATCGAACGCCGCGGTCCCCGAGAACTTCAACTTGCGGAGAAGCGCCTTCCACTCGGCATCGGCCTTTTTCGCGGAGAAGCCGTACACCCGCTGGAACCCCTCGTCGAATTCCGTGGGGCTCGAGGCCGCGTTCGCCTGGGTATGGAGCTCGAGGAACTTTTTGGGACCGTACATCTCGATGAGGTACCCGATGAACGAGGCGGCGGCCGGCGCGACGAGCTCCGGGTTGATCCGCACCATCACTCCCTGTTCGAGCATAGCGGCGAGATCGGGGAGATTGCCGTCCTGGAGGATCTCCTGCGCGACCTGGAGAACCGGCCGGCCCCTGTAGTCCCCCATCATGTAGAAGGCGGTGCCCTCGGTGAGAGCAAACGGCAGCACTCCGTAGGGCTTGGTCAGGATGTGGACGATCTCGTGATCATCGACGGCGTATACCGAATGGACTTCCCTCTCGTCCCAGAATGATTTCTTCAGCGTCTTCTCACCGATCGTCGCGTACAGAGTCGCGCTGTCGGGATAGAAGTACGTATCGATTTTTGGCCGCTCGGCCTCCGCTATACCCAGGCGGGTGCAGTAATTGTCGAAAAGCTCCTGCTGGAATTCCACGGATCCATCGGGGTACTCATTCCCGGAGAGCCAGTGAAACGTAAAGTTCTTGGTTTCCCTCGTGAGCCAAGGGATATCGACGGGCACATCGAGCGAGAGGGCGTCGTACCACATCTTGCCTTCCATCCCCAAGACGCAGTGAAAATCCACGCGCGCCGTATTCTCGGGGATCCGGAAGATGCGATCCTCCACGATCCATTCGCGTGAGGAGCCGGTCCTCGCCTGGGTCTTGAGATCGTAAAACCGCATGGACTCGAAACGATTTCCGTCCTTGTCGTAGAAGGTAAGCGCGAAGTTGGACTGCGGATACTGGCCCCCTCCTCTCTTGACGTCGAAGGTCCTGACCGCGCCGCGAACGCGCAAACGTTCGACGCCTTTCAATTCGATGGTCTGGGTCAGAACGAAGAACCGGCGCGCTTCGGGTTGCGCGGCAAAGTAAAACGACCGCTTCCCGTCGTACGCCTGTTGTTCGTCGATCCCCCACTCCGCCGGGATCTCCGTCTCGAGACCCCTGAAAGGCCGGATCTCCCACCCGACCGGCACGCCGCTCACCACATCTTCGAAGGACGCGTTGGTGAGGAGATTCTTTCCCCGAACGGTCTTTTTTTCGCCGCACCCGGCGATCACGAGCGAAGCGACGAGAAGGCACGAGAGCAGAACGGCGGCGATACGAACCGATTGCGGTCTTTTCATAAACGATTCTCCCTCTGCGCGCCGCGGCGGCGGCGCGGACCCGGAACTATATCATCCACCGGCCGCCTCGAACAAAAGCAAACCGTCCGGCGGAGCATCTATTTCGAAGGCGAAACGCTTCCCGTTCTGTTTGCCACCGACACAAGAATATACACCAGATCCGCCGGGGTTGCGTCGATCCGTGTAATGTTCCCTTCCGTGTCGGCAAAGACATCGGCGGCGAACGCCCCGCCGGTGAAGTATCTGTAGCGGCTCGCCGTTTTCGCCGGCGCACCCGTCCCCCCCGTCCGGCTGGAATCGACCAGAGCGGTCTCCCCCACGAACTCGAGCGACACATCCGTCGTCCCCACACCGAGCGGATCGAAGGCGCGAAAAACTTGTTTGCCGCCGGCGTCGCGATCGTACCGGTTGAGAACGAGGGAGAGGTGATGCGCGATGTTTCCCTCGACGAAGAGACAGCCCGCCGGGAGAACGAGCCGTCTGATTTTCTCATCGCTGCCCTGATGCTCGGATACCACGGCGACGTTTGCCACCATGCGAACGGACACTTCCCTCACCGTCTCGCCGCCGGTCCCCTGGGTCCGGCGGAATGTGTAGTACGAACGGGGGAACCCCGAATCTTCCTCGACCTCGAGTTTGTTGTTTCCCGACACGGCCGTTCCCGCTTCCTCCATCGCTTCGAACACGGATTCGTAGGTCACCGTGTTATTGCTCATCGTGGTCCTGACGAAATCCTCTCTCCCCACCTCACCGCCCGATTTGCGGACCTCGTAGACCCCCTGGACGACCGAGCGAACCTCGACGGGGGGAAGCTCCATCTTGACACCCGTCTTGACGCGGGTCTCGACCCCGGAATCGACACCCGTTCTTACGCCGCCGTCGACCGTTTGCAGCGCGCACAGGAGAACACAATGGAGGGCGAGATTACGCATTCTTGACCGCCTCGACGAGCTCGAGAAGAAAATCCGCCGGCGACTCTCCCGCGGGAAGACGCACCGTGGCGAATCCTCCTTTTCCGCCCCCGCCTCCTCCGTGGTTCTTCGCCCTTGGGATCGCAATCGAGCAGAGATCGACCGCAACGTCGTCCGACGCGTTGCAGACCACGGCGCCTCCCTCGGTGGCGAGCAAACTCACCGTCCCCTTCTTCGTCTTGAGATGCGCCCCGAGGAGACGGATGTATTCTTCGTCGGCGCCCGCGACGACTTCGGCGACGTATACCCGTTCGCCTAGCCGCTCCCCCGTCGCGTGGAGGGTCTCCGCCTCGTACCCGGCGAGTCTCTTCGAAAGCCTCTGCCAGTCCTTGCGCAGGCGCTCTTTCTCGTTCACGAGCTTCTCGAGCTTTTCCTCGAGCGCGTCGGCCGCCGTCGTGAAACGGTTGCCGAGCCGCTTGAGGATATCGTGCTTTCTCGACAGGTCCCGGTACGCGCGCTTTCCGGTGACGAAGTAAACGCGGTAGTGACCCTTCGTTTTCTCGTACTTGAGGATCTTGATCACGCCCAGCTCGCCCGAGCGCCGGACGTGCGTCCCGCAACACCCGACGGTATCGAACCCCTCGACCTCGACGAGCCGGACCTCGGTGACGCCCTCCGGGAGCGCCTTCCGCAGGGTCTCGGCCTCGATCTCAACGGGAGACCGCGTCCGGACGATGACCGGGCGGTTCTCCCAAATCACCGTGTTCGCGAGAAGCTCCGTCCTTTCGACGATCTCGTCGTCGAGCGCCGGACCGTCGAGATCGATCGTGCAGACCTCTTCGCCAAGGTGAAACGACGCCGTGACGAGCTTTCCCGTCTCGATGAACGAGCGGGAGAGCACGTGCTGCCCCGTGTGTTGTTGCATGTGACCGAAACGCCGGTCCCAGTCGACGCGGCACTCGGCGCTCCCGGCCTTGACCGGGGAGGCAAGATAGTGCCGCACCACCCCGTTCTCATCTTCCTGGACATCGACCACGGCGATACCGGCGATCGAGCCCCGGTCAGACGGCTGCCCACCGGACTCCGGATAGAGATACGTCCGGTCGAGCGCCGCGACGGGCCGGCCGCGTTCGTCGTTTTCACAGGAGAGAACCCGCGCATCAAAGACGGCGGTGTAGGGATCGTCGAGGTAGAGCTTCTCGGTCCGGGCGTCCTTCATCATTATCGCGCGAAGGACCTTTGGGCGACCCGGTTCTTCTCGTCGAGGGTGACGATCTTGGGGGAAAACGTCTTCGCTTCTTTCTCGTCGATCGACACGAAGGCGAAAATAATGACCCGGTCCCCGACCTGTCCGAGACGTGCCGTCGCGCCGTTGAGCTGGACCTCACCGGAACCGCGGACGCCCTTGATCGCGTAGGTCTCGAAACGGTCGCCGGTACTGACGTTCGCCACGAGGACTTTCTCCCACACGTGGAGCCCGACCTCTTCCATCAGGGCCTCGTCGACGACGATACTCCCTTCGTACCGGGTGTCGGTCCCCGTCACGACGGCGTTGTGGATCTTGCATTTGAGCATCGTGATATTCATGGTCACCTTGGGTTGGCACCTGGCCCTCTATAATAAGTCGGCGGGACTCCAATTACAAGAGGAAGTTGCGCGCCTCGCCGGTCTTGCGGGGTTCGCGGGTTTTGCGCGCCTCGCGGTCTCGCGGGGTTTGGCCCGCGGCTCTCGTAAGCCCCTCCCCGCGGCCCCTATCTCTCCGTTCGGGAGCTCGCGGACGACAGGACAAACCCGGTCAGGAGACCGATGACCAAAATGGCGAGCGAGGCGATGATCACGGGACGGTCACCTTGACGCGTGTAAAACGCGGTCCCACCGACGGCGTGAATGTCGCCGGCGAGAATCCCCTCCCTGTCCATCGCGAGCCGCCGGGTCACGCGGCCGACGGGGTCGACGATCATCGTGACCCCCGTGTTGCCGCTCCGCGCGAGAAACCGGCGGTTCTCCACCGCGCGGAGGATCGCCATGTCGCTGTGCTGGTAAGGACCCGGTGTGTTTCCGAACCATCCGTCGTTGGTGATGTTCACCAGAAGATCGGCCCCACGGAGCACCGCCCTTCTCGGGAGATCGGAAAACGTCGACTCGAAGCAGACGAGCGGGGCCAAGTCGCCCACCGGCGACGCGAGCGGAAGCCTGTCGGGACCGGGGAGGAAGTTGGCCTGTCCGAAATCGATATGCTGAAGGACGCGGAATTTCCACGCGTAGGGAATCGCCTCGCCGAACGGTAGAAGATGGATCTTGTCGTACTGAAGAGTGCTTCCGTCGGGGAGGAACAGCCCCGAGGAGTTGTATAGGTTGAGGGCCCCTCCCGGCCCGTCATAGCGCGCGTCGAGAAACCCGATGAAAACGCTCGTCTCGAGATCGCGGGCGAGCGCCGACATCATCTTCGTGTGCTCGCGGCTGTGCCGCATGTAGACGGGGGCGGCGGTTTCGGGGAATACGATGAGACCCGGGTCGAACGCCGCCGCTTCGCGCGTCATCCGTAGGATCTGGTTGAACAACGAGTCGGCGTACTCCGGTTTCCACTTGATCGCGAGGTCGACGTTGGGCTGCGCAAGGGCGACGACGCGCCGCTCGCCCGGCTTTCTCCCGTCGAACCGCTCGATCGCGAGCTTGCCCCCGTAGAAGTTCAGCGCGAAGACACCGATGCCCGCGGCGAGAAAGGCCATCCTTCCCACGGCGCTCCTTGCCAAGCGGGCGCCGGCGAGGAGCATGTTGACGAACACAACGAGCGCTCCCAGACCCAACACGCCGACGTACGACGCGCTCTGCATCATCGCAGGGTTGTGAACCAGCGAATAGCCGATCGATCCCCACGGAAAACCGAACTCACCGCTCCCGCGGAGCCGCTCGACGAGCGCCCAGAGCGCCGGAGCGAGAAGAACCGCGAAGAGCTTTCTCCCCCTTCCGATCCAGCGGAGCGAGAGGAAGAAAAGTCCGGGGTACACGGCGAGGTACAAAACGAGAACCACCGTCGCCGGCACGAGGAGCCAGGGCACGGTCATGCTCGCCGCCGGCGACAGCTTGACCACCCACCAGAGAAGGCCGCCGAAGAACGCTACGCCAAAAAGATACCCCGTGTTGAAAAACGCGCGGTGGGAGTAAGAGCCCCGGTAGAGACAAACGACGACGGGGATGAGGGCGACAAAGGCGAGCGGCCCAAGCGCGAACGGCGGGAACGCCGCGGCGAGAAGAAGACCCGATACCACGGCGCCGATCGCCGGGACGACGGGCGGGAACCATTTCGTCGGCGAGCCCCTCATGGAACGAAGGTGACCTCTTTCCCCGCCGTCTCGGATTCGTACATTGCGTCGAGGATCTTCATCACGGCGACCGCTTCGTCCCCCGGCGTGAGCGGTTTCTTCTTCTTCTGAACGCAGTCGATGAAATGTCCGATCTCCGCCTGATAACTCTCGCGGTAGTAGTTGCGCTGCTTATCGAGCGTCGGGGTGACGTTGACGAGGTGTCCGTGCATCGCCTTGTGGATCTTGAGCGGGTGGAGGTTCGCCCCGCCTTTCGTCCCGTGGATCTCGAGGTACGAGTGATCCTTCGGTTCGAGAAGGTTCCAGGTCACTTCGACGATGAGAGAGATCCCCCCGGCGAAGTTGACGATGGCGCACGCGGAGTCCTCGACGCCGCCTTTTCCTTTTCTCCCGAATGTGCTGCAGGTCACGCGAGTCGGTTTTTTGAGACCCGCGACCCAAATCGCAAGATCCATGACCGGCATCCCGAGATCGAGAAGCGCGCCCCCGCCGGCCTTCTTCTGATCGGTGAACCAGTCGCGCTCGCGCCAGTCCCTCGCAATACGCTGCCACCCCGCCCTGACCAGCTGGATCGTGCCTAGCTCGCCGCGGCGGACGAATGTCCTCAAGATATCGACGTCGGGGCGAAAGCGGTTGTTCATCGCGACCATGAGGATCTTGCCCGTTTCCTTCGCCGTTTGGACCATCTTTTCCGCTTCGGCGGCGCTTCGGGCGATGGGTTTTTCGCAGAGGACGTGGCGCCCCGCCCGCATGGCCGCGATCGCCATCGGAGCGTGGAGGTAGTTCGGGGTACAGATGTCGACCGCGTCGATCTCCTCTTTCCGGAGCATCACGGTGAAATCGTCGTAGATCCGGGGGACCCCGTACTGTTTTTGCAGCGTCGCGCACTTGAGCGGGTCCTCGTCGACGAGCGCGACGAGCTCGGCGCACGCGTGCTTGTGGTACGCGGGAAGGTGCGCGACCTGGGCGACGTTGCCCGCGCCGATGAGGGCGATTCTGACTTTCTTCTCGCTCATGGTTGGGTGCGACTCGTTGGTCGTTCGAATGACCGGACGTGATTCTAGAACAAATCCCCCTTGTTGTAAATGGGGTTCAGTCCGATCCGCCGGTCCCGGGATCGTCTTTTACGATGCCGTAGCGCTTGATCTTTTTGAGTAGACCCTGGCGTGAAAGCCCGAGTTGTCTCGCCGACTGGGACTTGTTCCAGTTGGTCCTCGCGAGCGTCTTGCGGAGCAAACTCTCCTCGAGGTAACCGACGGCGCGGGGAAGGGGCGAATCGTAGAGGAGGTTTATGTCGACGGATTGGGAATGCGGTCTCTGCACGATACGATCCGAGAGCATGTACATTTCGATCCGGGTCGCGTCGGGGTGGAGCACGGCGATTCGTTCGACCTCGTTTTCGAGTTCACGGACGTTGCCCGGCCACGCATGGCGGAAGAAGAGGGAAAGGGCGTCTTCCTCGATCGGCATTCGACGCGGAAAACCTCTCGCCGCGAGGAAGTGTTCGACGAGCTCGGGGATCTCCGAAAGACGTTCGCGCAGCGGAGGCACGCGGAGAGTGAAAACGTTCAACCGGTAGAAGAGGTCCAGTCTGAAGCTTCCATTTTCGATCCTCTCCTCGAGATCGACGTTCGTCGCCGAGACG
>Ga0315276_10003813_pt1 | contig 13814 bp, 15 predicted proteins | sample YL17G05_0_MG_FD_204542 | JGI IMG/M metagenome (GOLD analysis project Ga0315276, IMG submission 204542) | Sediment microbial communities from Yellowstone Lake, YNP, Wyoming, USA - YL17G05_0 | ecosystem: Environmental > Aquatic > Freshwater > Lake > Sediment | place: USA: Wyoming | collected...
TTCCAAATGTATTCATCACCACAATGGCAATCAGTACTCCGACACCAGCCCCGATCAAATCGGCCATATATAAACGGGGCATATCCTGATGGTTGCGGCGGAAAAGATTGGCCAGCGCAACTCCTCCAAAGAAAAAGGTCGAGCTGAGTGCTGCAAGCGCGAGCAGGAACCTGACCATCATGCCGAAACTCGAAAAGAGCCGGGAGAAATCCAAAGCCAGCGCCGTAACTACGGGCGGTCCGACCAGTGCAGCCAGCCCGGCCAGGGTCAGCATTCCCCCGAAATTGCCCTCGGCGTTCAGACGGGGAAATAGGCGCAGCGCCAACGCGCCCAGCCCCAGACCCATTATAGCCAGCGAAAGCGTAAGAAACGCAAAGGCATAGAAATACTCTGCCGAGAATATGCGAGTCCAAACCAGCTCCAGCCCGAGAAGAGTGATCGAGATTAGAGCTATGGTGACGTATCTCAGTTGTTGCATTGAACACACCTCTCTTGCCTGAACCACATTTGAAATCGAGTAGCGGACATTAGTTTTACTACGTAACATTGGTCCGTTTTGTTCAAAACTGAAACAGTTCCCTTCCTGTTACGCCAATTGTCTCACTGTCGAATCTGAGAACGGGGTGGGAGAAGTCACCTTTGCGCACCAAGTGCCGACATAAGGGTAGGACGCAATCTCAAGGGCTTAGAGTCTTATGGACACGCTGTATAAAGTAGCTCGTGAAGCAAAGAAGAAAGCGAAAGAGGGGCCGGAGATCAAACCCCTCATGGATGTCGAGGCTGCCAGGGTCGAACTGGTTCAGTGGCTCGCGGAAATTAAATTGCCACCTGTCTGCCAAGCCACTACCTGGGAAGGACTAATCCAGGCCTTTCCTTCCAAGTCTGAAGAGAAGAGCGAGACGGCGGGAGTCCGATTACGACTCGCGTTGCCTCTTTCTACCAAGGAGAACAAGTACCTGATTGCAGTTCTCGAATGCCTCGAACCGGACAGCCGAGAAAACTACCTGATCAGCGTCTACGTCAACTGGAAAGCGCCCGAGCGACAGATGCAAAAGCTGGTTGAAGAAGGGTACCGGGGGCATTTCGACGATGTCCTTCGTGGCCGGCATACCCTCTGGGCGCAGACCTTCCGCTCCGGAGAACTGGCTGACGCCCTTGATTGTTGCGCCAAAGCGATTCTGTCCAACGAATTGGTATCGCGCCCGGACGGCATACTGGACTGCGAGAAAATCCAGATTCTTTCTCCGATAGCGGCACGATTCCCCAAGTCGGAAGAATCCTGAACCCGCCCAAATCCAGCGGCACCCACCCACTTCGATCCTTGCATCCGGGCCGCTTTTTCGTATATTCAGGTGGGCTGAGGGGGTGTCCTGACGGCCGTAACAAACTCCCGAATCTGGCCGAAAAGAAGAATGTACTGGCGGCGTTATCCAGTCCAGGAATTATGAGTTACAGACCAAACATCACCCGGTTCATAACGTTGGCGTTGGCCGCATTTGTCGTTCTGTTGTTCGCTGACGACTCAATGGCGCAGGGGTCGATTTTCGGTGAGGTACACCGCGCCGATCTGTCGGTCCCTCCCAACAGCACGTTACAATTTCTGGGTTTCATCCGTAACACTGACGATGAAATCCGCATCCAGTCTTGTATCGGCGCCGGCTATGAGAATGGGAACTGGTATGATGATTTTCAGAACTACCTCGATGAAGCGGCAGGGGTACCCTATCACTACTACTTCTTTGACCGGGTGGAATCCCAGATCGGTCTGCTCAACAAGACCATACCAAACAACTCGTTTCAGCAAGAAATCATAACGCTTGAACCGTTCGTGTTCCCCGCTCAACCGCAACAGGTAGCCGCGTTCCGGCAAAGTGATGGCACTGCCCATCTGCAGTGGGCGATTGCGCCCGGAGTCACCTGGCACGTGTATCGCAGACCCGGATTGTCTCTGGGGTCATTCTTCCGCATCGACAATCCGTCCGGCAACCGCCTCGACCACGGAGTCAGCCAGCCATATTATGTTGATAGCAGCGTGGATTCCGGCGCGTGCTACAGCTATGTCGTAGTAGCCGAGTCAACACCAAGCACATATTCCCCGGCTTCGGAAATCGCCCAGATTGATCTCAGCGTGTGCTGCGTGGGACAGGTGGGGAATGTCAATGCTTCTCCAAGCGACGAACCGACAATTGGTGACATCCTGATGTTGGTCGATCACCTTTTCATCAGCTATACCGATCCAATCTGTATGGCGGAAGCCGATGTCAACCAGTCGGGTGGGTTGAAACCAACTCGAAACGACCTTTCCCTGGTGGACATATCTACCCTGGTCAACCACTTGTTTATCGACTACAAGCCCCTTCGCCGTTGCAGCGATGCCGGACAATAGTTAGAAAACGATCTCTCCCACAACAGTCGAATAGGCAAAAAACAACGCCACTCGACGCTTTTGACCCGATTCCTCGATCGTCTTTACCTCCAGCAGAGCGCTGGTTCCACGTCCACAGTGGGCGAGTACCCAGTCGCCGGCAACAACTGGCACTTGATCCTCAGTCACACCAGGTGCGTACTCTGCAAGGTGAGCAACGACCTCATCGAATGAACCCCTGAACGGAAGCACAAGAAACCGAGTGTCGTTGATAAACCCATCAAGCCGTCGCGGTGAGGCCAGGTAATCATGCCCGTCCTTGGAGTAGAAATACAGATCATTGTCTGTGCTGTTGGCGTCGGTGTAAGCGTTTTTCTCGAAAGAGTAGCCGTCAGGCGAAGACTGATAGCGAATCGGAAGCTCTATTTCACCGCGCGGCCCGCACACAACGGTCACTTCGCTAGACGGCCTTGAAACCAAACCGTCAGGAAAGACAACTCGAACCGTCACGAAGTATTTCACGCCGTTCTCAAGATGCGTCGCCTCGAAATACTCAACACTGTCTTCGGGGTTGGTGTCACCGGGGAAAGGGGTCGAATTGTAGGGAGCGATTGAAGAATCGATATAGGCATCCGGGTAAAGAGCAGACAACGGACACTCGCTGATATAAATATTGTAACCCGAAATCGCGCCCTGCCCGATCTTGCTCCAGGAAACGATCATGCTCTTGTCATTGACTGAAACTCCAGGATCAGCAATCGACGCTGCTTTGCGAGTTCCAGTCGGAAGCGGTGTTTCAGAAGACTGCCGGACTGTTGCAGGGCCGCATCCGGCCAGAACAAAAAGAGCGAGAATCGCCGGAAGAGTCCCCTTCATTTTACTACAAGTTCGAGCTGACGAGGACAGAGGAAATGCCCCCCCTGCTCCGTTACGACAATATCCTCCTCGAGGCCGACACAGCCAATCCCCGGCAGCATTATTTCAAACTCCAGGGTAAAGACGTAGCCCGCTTCGATCTTAAGAGTCGGGGTCACACCGTACCGCTCCCACTTTGGACCGATCAACGCGCCTCCGTCGTGGACTGCCCGACCCAACTGGTGACCGAGGGCATGTTGATACTCTGGGTACCCGGCCTGGGTAAGCATCTGTCGAGCTCCATGGTCGATTTCCCAGCCTTGTGTTCCCGGCCGACACAGTCTGGCTGACTCAGTAATGATGTCTCTGACCGTGTTGAAAGCCTCGATCAGTTCCTCAGGAGGAGAGGTTTCGCCCCGTTGACGAAAATAAAGCAGCCGCTGTATATCCGAACAGTAGTGGTCAAGTTTGACTCCGAAGTCGATGTGAAGGAGGTCGCCGGGCTCCAGACGAGCGTCAGTCGGGTGGCCGTGCCCAGGTTCGGTCTTGCTGCCCGCGTTGACAATCGTCTCAAATGACGGAACCCCGCCCAGCTTTGTCATTTCAGCGTCGATAATCCGTGCGACTTCCACTTCAGTCATGCCGACTTTGATCTTGTCGACCGCCCCTGCCCAGGCCTTCTGGGCGACCTCGACCGACTTGGTGAGACGTGTTATTTCGCGGGGCGTCTTGCGTGAGCGCAGTTTGGTGCAGAGTTCCTCGGCCGAAACCAGACGGCTGCGATACGGCGTCCCCTTGAGATAATCGCGCAGCAGTAAGTACATCCCGTGAGTAAGGCCGTCGGCCGATGGATTGTTCGTTGAGTAGTTGATCGCGATGCTTTTCGGATCGAGGCGTTTCAACAGCGCCCTGATGTCTTTCTTTACTCCGGCCGTGTAAGTCAGCACCTGAGTAAAAAAGCCGGAGCGTTCATAGTCGGCTTTGTCAAAATTACCGATCAGAGCGATAGCCTCGCCGCCACGAGTATACGCGAGAAACGACTGCCAGGTGGCGTCAAGGCCGCAGATCAGAGGAAGAACCGGGTCGGCCAGAACCGGTGTCTCTCTGACAAACACCAGCCAGAGACCGATGTCGAGTTCTTCCAAAAGCGGCGGAACCTGCTGGATTTTCTCTTTGATGATTGCGCTCATAGTTGTTTAACCTCAGCCAATCTCCCGGTCCGGCGGACCATCGTATTCGTAGGGCAATGGACCAAGTTTGCGCACTGGTTTTTCACGGGTCATTTCCTCGTAGGCGTGCGCCACCAGGCCGGGTACACGACTGATGATGAAGAACGCCTTGCCCAGCCGCCAGTCGAAGCCCATGTCGGAGATCACCGCCGCGATTGCCCCGTCAACATTGATCGGCAGCGCCTTTCTCAATTGTGCGGCCAGCGCTTTTTCAAGCGCCCGACAGAGCCTAATATGTTTGCCGTTGTAACCGTGTTTTTCAGCGATCTCGAACAGCTTGGGCGTGCGCGGGTCGGCGGTGTGGATGCGATGCCCAAACCCCGGCATGCGAATCTTTTTCTCTTTCAGCCAGACAGCCATATCCTGAGCAACCTGTTCGACATTGGCAGAATTACCGTCAAGTTTTCCGGCCCACTGCTGCATAATCTTGGCGGCCTGCTCAATGGCTCCCCCGTGCCAGTCGCCGATAACCAGTATACCGCCGGCGATAGCGGCGTTCAGGCTGTTTCCGCCTGAAACCACCGCCCGCGCGCCAAGAGCCGATGGCGGCGAGGCGCCGTGGTCGATTGACGACACCAGGATAGCGTTCATCAGTTCTCCTTCGGCTTTGCTCGGCAATTCACCCTTGAGCAGGAGGAATACTGCCTCGGCATAGGTCAGGCGGCTCATAATCTCAGCGATATCGTAGCCGCGTACCCGGATACGGTTTGGTCCGATATCCGTAAGGCTGGTTTTCCAGTTTGTTTCAGCCATATTTTGCACCTACTCAACAATACAACGGTTTGTCGAAATAAATCTTCTCATTGTAAAAGGCGGACTCGTCACAACTCATCTCTCTCAGTCTTGATAACCTAATATATGATAACATCATAATCAGACCACACGGCCAAGTCAACCTGTTCATTTTCGTTATCGATTTCACAATCTCGGTTGACCTTGAGTGCTCTTCCAGTTTATATTTATTCCAACTTGATATAGGAGTTTTTGCCCTGCGCAGCGGCCGGTTCGAAGCGGTCCTGGCAGCGTTGGAAAGCGAGCAATGAACAAAGATGCCGGCAGCCGCTAAGTTTAAGTCTCCCCTGTTCCACAAGGATATCATAGTAATTGTCGGCGGCTTCGGCAGCGGCAAATCCGAAGTGTCGGTCAATCTCGCGCGGCATCTGATGGCCACAGACACCAGGCCGGTAGCCCTAGCCGATCTGGACATCGTCAATCCGTATTTCCGGTCACGGGAGGCGGCCACAGCGCTCGCCACACTGGGCATACGGTCGATTGTCCCAACCGGAGCCTATGCCACAGCCGACCTGCCCATCATCATCCCGGAGATCAAGAGTTCAATCCAGCAGCCTGATGGCTGGCTGATAATCGACGTGGGTGGCGATGACGCCGGAGCGACCGTGCTCAGCTCGTTGTCCGACGCTTTCACTCCGGACGGTTACGACCTGCTGTTCACTCTGAACGCCTACCGGCCGTTTACATCGGACGTCAAAGGTACGTTGAAAATCATGGGCGAGATCGAAAGAGCCGGTGGCTTGAAATTTACCGGTCTAATCTCTAATTCGCATCTTATAGAGCAGACAACCGTTGCGGAGGTCCTCCACGGAGTCGACCTGGCCCGACAGGTGAGCGAACAAACCGGACTGCCGATATTCTTCGTAAGCGCGGTTGACAGCGTGCTTGCCCAGCTTGATGCCCGGCAGATACCGTACCCGGTGCTGGGGATCAATCGCTCGTTGCTCAAACCGTGGGAACGGAGTTCCCCCGCAGGGACGAACTGAATCCAGAGGAACACAAGATATGCCCCGTGTTACCATAGACAAGAACCATTGCAAGGGTTGTGAACTGTGCGTGCAAGTCTGTCCGCAGAAAATACTCTCCATGTCGAAGGACATTACCGTGCGGGGTTATTTCTATGCGCAGATGCACGACCCATCGCGGTGTATCGGCTGCCGTATTTGCGCGGTGGTGTGCCCGGACGTGGCCATCACGGTTGACACGCATGGGACCCAGTTCGTGCTGTTTGAGTACTAATTACGCGGAGCCTTGAGAAGGAAACAAGACGTGGCCAGAATATTGATGAAAGGTAATGAGGCGATCGCCGAAGCGGCCATCCGCGCCGGCGCTCACAGCTATTTCTGTTACCCGATCACGCCTCAGACCGAAGTTGCCGAATACATGGCCAAAAGGATGCCGGAATCCGGCGGCGTGTTCCTCCAGGCGGAGAGCGAAGTCGCCGTCGGCAACATGCTGTTTGGCGCCGCCTCCACGGGCAAACGGGTTTTTTCCTCATCATCCAGCCCCGGCATCAGCCTGATGCAGGAAGCCATATCGTACATGGCGGGCGCTCAGCTGCCCTGCGTGGTGCTGAACGTCATGCGCGGAGGTCCCGGTTTGGGCGGAATTCTGCCGGCTCAGTCCGACTACCTGCAGGCCACAAAGGGGGGCGGCCATGGCGACTACCGGGTGCTTGTTGTGGCGCCATCGTCGGTCCAGGAGGCGGTCGACCTCACCTTCCTGGCGTTTTACCTGGCTGACAAGTATCGCAACCCGGTGATGATCATCGCCGACGGCATGATCGGCCAGATGATGGAACCGGTGGAGTTTCCTGATAAGTATGAAGAACCTCCCCTGCCGCCCAAAGACTGGGCGGCGACTGGTGCCAAAGGACGTGAGCCGGTTATCATCAAGTCGCTGCATCTTGATCCCTATTCGCTTGAGGACAACTCGATCATTCTGCATCGCAAGTACGAGCAGATGAAAAAAGAGGAACCGCGCTACGAGCTTTACAAGACCAAGTCGAGCAACCGCATACTAATCGTTTCGTACGGCACCATGGCACGTATCTGTCAGACAGTGATCGATGAACTCGAGACTGAAGGGATTTCGGTCGGTCTGTTCAGACCCATTACAGTTTTCCCCTACCCTGAGGAGGCTCTGAAAAAGGAAGCCGCCCGGAATAACATAGAGACGATTCTCACCGTCGAGATGAGCATGGGCCAGATGCTTGAAGATGTTGAACGGATCGTGGCCGGCGCCAGGCCGATCAAGTTCTTCGGCCGCACCGGCGGCATCGTTCCAACACCCGACGAGGTCAAAGAGAAGATCAAGGAATTGATCCGGAATACTACGGCCACCAAGCCGCGACCGAAGAAAGGGTAACAGCCATGTCTCAACAGGAAACTACCATATTCTCCCGGCCGACGGCGCTTCGCGAAGTTGTCACGCACTATTGCCCAGGCTGCACTCATGGCGTGATTCATCGTCTGGTGGCCGAGGCTATTGATAATCTGGGGCTGCGCGAGCGTACCGTAGGAGTGGCGCCGGTCGGCTGCTCGGTGCTTGCATACAACTACTTCAACTGTGATTTTCTGGAGTCACCCCACGGTCGGGCGCCGGCGCTAGCCACCGGTTTCAAACGCAACCGGCCCGACATGATCGTGTTCACGTATCAGGGGGACGGTGACCTGGCCTCAATCGGCATGGCGGAAATCATCCACGCCGCCAATCGGAATGAGAAATTTACCACGATATTTGTCAACAACGCCATCTACGGCATGACCGGCGGCCAGATGGCCCCCACCACTCTGAGCGGCCAGGTGACTACTACCTGTCCGGCGGGTCGTGATCTTTCCAAGACCGGCCATCCCATACGCATGTCGGAGTTGTTGTCCGGCCTGGTCACACCGAATTATATTGAGCGCGTTTCGGTGCACTCACCCCAGCATATTATCCAAGCCAAGCGGGCCATAAGGCGGGCCTTTGAGTATCAAGTGGCCAATCGCTGTTTCTCGATGATCGAGGTGCTGTCCACCTGCCCTACTAACTGGGGCCTGACACCGTCGAATTCCATCAAATGGCTGGAAGATAACCTGTTGAAGTACTATCCCCTTGGCTGCTACAAGTCACCTGACGGGGAGGCGATCTGATGGCACAGTATGAAGTCCTGTTCGCGGGGTTTGGCGGCCAGGGGATCATGGTGGCCGGTCAGCTTCTCGCCTACACCGGTATCAAGGAAGGTAAGCAGGTCTGCTGGATACCGTCGTACGGTCCGGAAATGCGCGGCGGGACAGCCTACTGCACAGTGGTCGTATCTGACTTACGAATCGGCTCACCCATTATCCGTGCTCCCCAGGCAGCCTGTGTGTTCAATCGACCGTCGTTCGATAAGTTTACGTCGATTATCAAACCGGGCGGTCTTCTTCTGGTGAACTCGTCGCTCATAGATGCGACCACCACAAGAACAGACATTGCTGAACTGCTGGTTCCCGCCAACGACATAGCTATGGCGGCCGGAAGCGGGAAATCCACCAATATCGCCATGCTCGCGGCGTTTGTCGGTATAACGGGAATCGTGCAATATGATAATCTGGCGGCGGTAGTAAGAGAGAAACTAGGCAGCAAGAAAGACCTGCTGACAACCAATATGAAAGTGTTGAAGGAAGGATACGATCTGGGACTCGCCGCTCGCAAGGAGAAGAAAGGGGCCGGAGTATGACGCATGACTTCTCTCGCTTGCCGGAACTGATCGATCGGCATCCCCGTTCCCCGGAATCACTGATCATGATCTTGCAGGAGATACAGCGAGAATATCGCTATCTGCCGTGTGAGGCGTTGATGCAGACCGCCTACGCCCTCGGCGTGCCTCTCTCCCGCGTCTTCTCCGCGGCCACGTTCTACAACGTGTTCAGCCTGAATCCGAAGGGTGAGAAGGTTATCCGGGTTTGTGTGGGCACCGCCTGCCACATTCGCGGCGCCGCGCTGATCCAGGATCAACTGGAAAACCTGTTGCATATCAAGGCGGGCGAGACGTCTGAGGACATGAAGTACACACTGGAAGTGGTGGCCTGTGTGGGTGCATGCGCTATGGCGCCGGTGGTCACAGTCAACGAAAAGTATCACGGCTCGGTCAATCCCAGTCGGGTCAAGAAACTGTTGAAGGACAAGTAGCCTATGAGCATCACGACACCTCAGCAGTTGGAGAAGCTCCACCGGGAATGCCGCGCGAAGCGGGAACGCGACAAGAAGCGCGTCATCGTGTGCTGCGGTACCGGCTGCCTGGCCAACGGAGCTGCCGAAATCGTAGAGGCCTTCCACAAGACCCTCAAGGAACGGAAGATCGAGGGTTTTTCGGTCGAGGCGGTCAAGGAAACCGGCTGTCACGGCTTCTGTGAACAAGGCCCACTCGTGGTCATTGAACCGCACGGCACTTTTTATACTCACGTCAAACCGAAAGACGTCGCGAACATCATCGACAAATCAATTGCCGATAATCAAGTCATTGAAACTCTGCTCTATACCGATCCGGTGACGAATACGAAGATCGAACGTTACCCGGACGTGCCGTTCTTCTCGCATCAGCAGCGAATAGCACTTCGCAATCTCGGCAAGATCGCCGCCAATGATATTCGCGAGTACATAGCTGTCGGAGGCTACCAGGCTCTCGCCAAAGTGCTGACCTCTATGAAGCCCGATCAGATCATCCAGGAGATGACGGACTCCGGTCTCCGTGGGCGCGGCGGGGCCGGTTTCCTCACGGGCAAGAAGTGGCGCACCTGTGCAAGCATAAAGGACGAACCACGCTACGTGATCTGCAACGGTGACGAAGGCGATCCGGGCGCGTTCATGGATCGGAGCATCATGGAGGGCGACCCGCACTCAGTTCTCGAAGGGATGATGATCTGCGCCTTCGCGGTAGGTTCTAACCAGGGCTACATATACGTTCGCGAGGAGTATCCACTAGCGGTGATTCACCTTCAGAAAGCAATCAACGATTGCGAGCGCGAAGGTCTGCTGGGCGACAACATCCTCGGCACCGGATTCTCGTTCCGAATCAGGATCGCTCGCGGCGCAGGAGCTTTTGTGTGCGGAGAATCATCGGCGCTTATGAAGTCGGTGGCCGGAGAAATCGGCGAACCACGCGCCAAGTATGTTCGTTCGGTGGTCAAGGGACTTTTCGACAAACCAACGGTGCTCAACAATGTCGAGACTTTCGCCAACGTCCCGATCATCATTGTCAAAGGGGCCGACTGGTACAAGAGCATCGGCGTACCCACCAGCACCGGAACCAAGGCGTTTTCGCTGGTCGGCAAGGTCAAGAACACCGGCTTGATCGAAATTCCGATGGGCATGACGCTGCGCGAGATCATCTACGATATCGGCGGCGGCATTATTAACGACCGTCCCTTCAAGGCCGTCCAGACAGGCGGTCCGTCGGGCGGCTGTCTCCCCGAATCCAAACTCGATTTGCCGGTCGATTTCGATACTCTTACCAAAGCCGGTTCCATGATGGGTTCGGGCGGCATGATCGTCATGGACGATCGAACATGCATAGTCGACCTCGCCAAGTATTTCCTTAACTTCCTGGTATCGGAATCGTGCGGCAAGTGCGTGCCCTGCCGCGAGGGTTTGTATCAGTTGCACCGGATCGTCACCCGGATAACCGAGGGCAAGGCGACCGAGGCCGATCTGGCCAAAGCCGAGAAACTCTCGGATGCTATCGTTCTCGGTTCGTTGTGTGGGCTGGGTCAGTCAGGCGCCAACCCGTTTCTGAGCACGATAAAGTACTTCCGGGATGAATACCTGACGCATATCCGCGAGAAGCGTTGTCCGGCCGGAGTGTGCAAGGCGCTGATTCGCTACGAGATCAACGACAAGTGCACCGGCTGCGTGGCCTGTGTTCCGGCCTGCGCTTATGACTCGATCACCGGCGAGAAGAAGAAACTGCACGTCATTCATCAAGACAAATGCACGAAATGCGGCGCTTGTTACGCCGTATGCACGTATGATGCGATCGACGTGATTTAGCAGATAGGTTCGAAGAATGGTCAGTCTTACAATAAACGGCAAGTTGGTTCAGGCCAAGGAAGATGAAATGCTTCTGGCGGTGATCCAGCGGATGGGTATCGATGTCCCGGCGACCTGCCATCACAAGGCAGTAGAACCGTTCGGGGCCTGCCGGTTGTGCACGGTGGAGATCACGCGACCGGAGTGGGACGGCTGGACCAAGCACGTCACGTCCTGCCTCTACCCCGTCGAAGAAGGTCTCGTCGTTTCGACCCACACTCCGCAGGTGATCGAACTAAGAAAGACGATTCTTGACCTGCAACTGGCTCGCTCGCCCAAAGCCAGATACATCCAGGACCTCGCAGCGCAGTACGGCATCATGCGGACCAGTTTCGAAGAAGTGCCCGACGGCAACGACTGTATCCTCTGCGCTCTGTGTACCCGGGTGTGCGACGAAATGGGCTTTCGGGCAATCTCGACTGTCAATCGCGGTCACGGAAAAGAAGTAGCGCCGCCGTTGCATGAGGCTCCGCCCGACTGTGTTGGCTGCCTTGCCTGCGCGCAAATCTGCCCGACTAATTTCATCAAGTACACGGACAACGGTGACATCCGCACGATCTGGGACAAGACGTTCGAGATGCTCAAGTGCGAACAGACCGGTCAGCCGACCATCACCCGGGCGTTTGCCGAGTATCTCACGAAGCACCGCGGCATTCCGGAGAACTATTTCAAGCTGGGTGATTTGAAACATCGGCACGAAACCGCCGCCACTATGGGAAGAGTAGCTTTGTGGGAACGTCAGGAGAAAGTATGAGAGCCCGCTTCTACGTCAATCCAATCCTCTGCACCGGCTGCCGCACCTGCGAGCTGGCCTGTTCGTTCACCCACAGTATCGGCGGCAAACCGGGCCGCAGCCGCATCTACCCCTTGCCGGGCGGCGCTCCCGATTTGTGGGTGCCGGTCACCTGTTTGCAATGCGACGACCCCGCCTGTGCCAAGTCCTGCCTGGTCAACGCCATCACGCGCAATGCAGAGACCGGCGCGATGGACCTCGATCAGGAGAAGTGTGTCCGCTGCATGGCGTGTATTGCGGCCTGTCCCTTTGGGTGTTCGTTATTCGACAGCTTTCACAACCTGGTGATCAAGTGCGACTTGTGTGTCGGTGATCCGGCGTGCGCGCACTTCTGCCCGACCAAGGCATTGCGATACGAACCGGTTGCTGTTCCAGTGAAACGATCTGCTTAGTCCCGAAAGCTGCACCCTGCTACTCTTTGCCAACCGTCGCCCTTCTTGATGAAGAACACGTCAACTGGTTGTTTACCCGCACTAATCTTCTCGATGATCTGAGAACTGGTAATCCACTCATGCGCCTGCTTTGCGCTGTGCCTAGCTAACCAGAATACGGCCTGCAATATAGTCCACAGAATGAACACAGCAATCCATCTGCTACAGTCGCTCGAGCTACTATAATCACTCAACCACATGCTTGTCTGCTTTGCAGGGGCGGAGTGTAGCGACCAGAGAATGAGAAGACAATAGAACGGAGAGAAGAGTGTGCCGACAGCTGCCGCGCCGAGCGAGTGTACGTGGTGAACGAGAGTCCCAACGAATTTGTCAAGAGGTTCAATTCCCATACCTTCTTTACCGCGCAGACGATAGGCCCAGAAGCGTGCGGCAATGCTCCAGGCCTCACGCCGACTTCGCAGAGTCACAGGCTTACCATTGATGTCTATTGCGCGCAGACCTGGAGACTGGCTTCGGAATATGTGCCTATAGTCGAATACCAAACAATCAAAGAAGCAGAAACCCGCGAAATAGACGTTAGCATGTAAATAGCCAAGAGCACCCGATCCCAAGAACACCATCAAAATGGCAGCAAATGGTCGCCCTCCTTCACCGAGCTTGCTAAGCATCCCAAATACGACCCCTGGCACTAGAATAACCAAGAACAATACAATAACTAGAAGGGATACCAGACCGGGGATGACGTACCGTATGAACCGTGAAGCCTCATCCATCTTTCACCTCTGTCAATAGAGTTGTCTGAGCGATGAACTTGTCGGCGCAATATAGAGTGGTTGGGTTATCAGCGCAAGTGTCTTGTGTACCGAGAAGAGCAGGCGTAAGTCAGAGGATCACTACCAGCTTGCCGATCTGGACGTCGCCGCGATCATCTTCCACCGTCCAATAGTACAGATTCGACACCGGCTGCTGAGAATTGCGCGTGATCAGATCCCAATAGTCAAGCTGGGACATCGGGTCCGATGAATCAATGTCGTGCTTGATCTCCCGCACCCGATCACCGTCCAACGTGAAGATGCTGATAGTACACCGCGGCGGTAGATTGGCAAAAACGATCCGGCGCGTCCGGTCGACCGGCATATCCAGACGGCCCCGACCCTCAAAACCCTGAGCCCGATAATCTTCATCGCCGCGATACGGATTCGGATAAACAAATACTTCGGGTTTCTCACCGGCCGCAAAATCAAACCGCTCCATCGGCATTGCCACCACCGGATTGGTCGTGGGACTGGTTTCCAAAGCGTTCAAACCGGTTATCGGAGACCCATAGTCAAATACTG
>Ga0315276_10003815_pt1 | contig 13811 bp, 10 predicted proteins | sample YL17G05_0_MG_FD_204542 | JGI IMG/M metagenome (GOLD analysis project Ga0315276, IMG submission 204542) | Sediment microbial communities from Yellowstone Lake, YNP, Wyoming, USA - YL17G05_0 | ecosystem: Environmental > Aquatic > Freshwater > Lake > Sediment | place: USA: Wyoming | collected...
ATAGGACGCCGCGGCATAGAGGAGGTTGTGTCCGGCGTAGAGAGCAAGCGCGGTCGCCGTCGCCTTCGGCAGTCCCTCGATGGGTGCGAGGAGTTGGGTCGCCCGCAGGATGAGCAGGGTGCGCGCGAAGTCGCCGGCGCCGAACAGGAAGACCGGCGCGAGGAACCGGCGGTACGCCGCGGGCAACGATCGCAGGCTGGCACCGAACGGCCGCGCTGCCACGGGTCGTGGCGCTGGTGACCTGACGAGGACGGCGAACGCCACCGACGCGAGGACTCCAGGAACAACGGCCCAGAGGAAGACCTGCCGCAAGGGCACGAGCGCGACGAGCGCCAAGGCAAGCAGCGGTCCCACCACGGCGCCGGCGGTGTCCATCGCCCGATGGAACCCAAAGGCCCGTCCCACCGCCTCCGCGGGCACGGCGTCGGCGAGCATCGCGTCGCGCACCGGCCCGCGCACGCCTCGGGCGAACCAGCCGACGCTGCGCGCCGCCACGATGTGGAGCCAGCTCGAGGCCAGAGCGAAGATGCCGACCGACACTCCCGTCACGAGGTAGCCGCCGACCGCGACCGGTTTGCGGAGGCGGGGCCGGTCCGCCCACCAGCCTCCCAGGAGCTTGGCCACGCTCGCCATCCCGTCCGACACGCCTTCGATGATGCCGAGCGAAGCCGGCGCCGAGCCGAGGAGCGCCACCAGCGCCGGCAGCATCGACGTGGCGGCCTCGTGGCCGGCGTCGGACAGGAAGCTCGCCAGGCCGAAGCCGACCACGGAGGTGGTGAGCCATCGCGCAGTTCGCCTGGGGGTACCTGATCCGCCCATCATCGCCTCAGTGTCGCACGCAGACGCGTGGGAAGCAGCAGGAGGTCGAGCGCGTCGTTGACATCGCGCACCAGCACCGTTGCCCCTCGCAGGAGTTCGGCCGCCGTCCCCTCGACGCCGCATACGGCGATGGCGAGCGCCGCCGCCTTGAACATCGGCACGTCGTTGGCGCCGTTGCCGACCGCGGCCACACCCGCACGGCCGAACGTCTCGACGAGGCGGCGCTTCTCGGCGCCTCCCCGCACGATGTGGATGGTGACGGGGAGGCCGTCGAGGGCACGGCGCGCGGATCCGAACGTGTCGGCCGTGATCACGACGACTTCGAGCGACGTCGCGAGCCGCTTGATCCGCGATGCGACACCGCGGACCAGCTTGCCATCGACGGCGAGTGTCCCGTTGAAGTCGAGAACGACGCGGCTGATCCGAAGCGCTCGCCTTCGTCCGGGGATGGCCACGTCGATGCCGCGCAAGGCACTTGCTCGCTCACGCATTGCGGACGCTGCCTTCCTTCACGAGGTGCTCGCCCGCGGGGTGCCGGCGAGGCCAGGCAATCCGCCGCTCACGAGAGCACCGGTCGGCCAGGAGCCGGGGCGCCCAGGAAGACACGGCCGTCCAGGTAGCTCGGCGCGCGCAGCCAGGCGTTCACCTCGGGACCTCCACGATTCCAGCGCTCCGACCAACTGGACTTCCGCCGGACCTCCTCCAGCTCCCAACTCAGCACCGCGAGGCGTGCGCGCAGCACCGCGACCAAGGGGCCAGCCCGGTCGTCCGCGGAGAGCTGATGCGCGTGGCGCAGACAGATCCCGTGGGAATCCGCGTAGGCCCGCGCCGTAGGCACATCCTGGACGGCCGCGACGAGCAGCGCGAGCTCCCGGTCCTCGGCGGTCGCCCAGGCATGGCACGCGCCGCAGCGGCGGGGGTGGGTGAGCGGGGCCAGCGACGCAGCAAGGGCCCGTCCCCGGCGCGCGACGAGTCCTGCGGCGGCGCGACGCACGAGAGCCCACCGGGAGAGGGCGTACCTCCCGTCGCTCTGCAACAGGACCCCGACGGATTGCACCCGCGCCGCCAGCGTCGGCGCTGGAAGCGCCTGCAGCCTCGCGTTGAGCCGCGCCAGATCTGCGTTCAGGAGACGCTGCTGATAGAGAGCGACCCCCGCCCCGGCATCCGCGTGCTCTTCCACGAAGTCGTGGAGGTGGCCCGGGCACAGCCAGAACCCCTCACCGGCCAGGCTCGACGCGCTCGTGCCAAATTCGGTCGCAAGCCAGGAGAGGTACCGCGTTTCCGCGAGGGCACTGGCGAGGCAGACGGGGCAGGCGTCCGTCTGCAGGCGACCCCGCAGCCTCTGCAGGACATCGGAGGCGGCGCCCGCGGGGTCGGCCGCGGCCAGGCGCTGCAGACGGAGTCGTTCGCGGTGGCGGGCGGCTCGGTCGCCGTCCCGGCCCGCCAAGCGGTCGAGCAACTGCTGTGGGTCGGTCGCCTCGTCCAGGCGCGCGCGGGCAGTGCCTACCAGCGTCACGGTCGCAGCGTCGTTCCTTTCGCGGAGCGCCTCGAGAAGATGCGGGAAGCACAGGCCATCGCTCGCGCCGTAGGCCTCCGCGACCCGAGCGTCGCGCAGGGCCGCGACCAGGGCGCGGACGAATGTCGCCTCGACGCGATCGCGCGATTCGCACATCGGGCACGGCCGGGCCGTGGGACCGGGTGCGTGCGGCGCGAGGCCTTCCCGCGCGGCCTGCACGACCTCGCTGTAGACCAGAGGCATCACCCATTGCGCTTCGAGGCGCTGCAGCAGGCGCCTGGTGTGCGCCGCGCAGAAGCCGACGGATGCGCGGAGATGCGCGAGCGTGTGCGAATCGCCGTGGTGTTCGTACACGAAACCGAACTCGTACCGGTTCTCGGTACGCGCGCCGCGCCGGCACGCAGGGCAGCCGGACTCCGCGAGTTCGCGCAGCAGCTCGGCGTGGCGGGCCCTCGCTGGCACCTTCAGCGACGCGCCTCGTCGGTTGGGGCCCGCTCGATCAGCGCGTCCAACTCGGTCAGCACGCCGTGCTCGGGCGACTCCGCCGGTCGCTCGTCGGACCACAGCGCGGTCGAGCTCTCGCCCAGCCGGGCGAGCCCCCACGCGCGGAGTCGGCTCGCATACCGGTTGAGCGCGGCGCGGAACTGCGGAGCGACGGGCTCCAGACGACGGCTCGCGAGCATGCGTCCCGCCAGTCGGCCACCCAGGCGGGGCGCCGCCAGGTCGGGAAGTGCGCCCAGGAAGTCGGGGTCGAAGAGCGGTGGGATCCGGTGCTCTCCCGTGTCGCCGGACAAGCGCGTTCGCACCGAGTCGGCAGCCTCGCGGACGGCGGCGAGTGCCCTGCCTGCGGCCTGTTGGAGCACCGCCCGCACTTGGGCGTCGGCAGGCTCTCGACGCGCCCACGCAGTCGCCAGGATGTTGGCGGCGTTCTCGATGACGCGCTCCGCTGCGCCGGCGAGTCGCTCGGTCTCCTGCTCGATGCGCTCGGCCGCCGCGACGCGCGCCGAGTGGAGGAGCAGGAGTTGATCGTGGCTTGGCGCAAGCCGCCGGCCCTCCAGAGCGGCTGCGGTGGCCGCCACCAGGCGGTGCAGGCGGGCGCGCAGTGCCCGCTCCGCGGCACGGATGTGGTCCGCTCCGAGAGGCTCCAGCACGGCCTGCTGCAGGGCCTCGAGCTGGGGACGATACGCCGCGAGCGTGGAAACCGGGTGGACCTCCGGTCGGAGCGCCGGGCCGAGGGCGATGGCCAGCTCCCGAGCCACGTATGCGCCGGTGCGGTCGCGCTCATCCGCGGATAGCAGGTCGCACTTGCTCAGCAACACCCGGCAGACGATCCCCGCGTGCGTCAGCCCGGCCACGAGCGCCACGTCGTCGGGGCCAACCGGGCCTCCGGCGGCGATGAGGACCAACCCGAGATCGCAGCGCGGAAGCCATGCGAACGCCTGCGCAGGCCCGCTAGTGGTGAGGGACCCCACTCCGGGCGTGTCGAGGAAACGCAGTCCCTCCGGAACGGTCGGCGCCTGGATCTCGATCGCGCGCACGCCGCGCCGGTTCTCCGGGTTGCCCCGCTCCGTGGCGAACTCCGCGATGTCCGCGACGGCGAGACTGCGGTGGCTGTCGTCGAGGAATTGGATCTCGGCGCCAAGGGGCCCTCGGCGAACCCGCAGCGGTACGGCGGTGGCGGGCGTGGCGTCGACCGGCAGGACCGGCGTGCCGGCCAGCGCATTGATCAGCGACGACTTGCCGGTGCTCACCCGGCCGAAGACGCCTACGTCGAACGTGGTCGCGACCGCGCGCTCGGCGGCCGCCGCGATCAACGAGCGCAGTTCCACCAACCCGTGCTCGGTGCTCAGTCGCTCCAGCGCGCGGAGCACCTCTCCCGCATTGCCCTCGAGGGACGCGACACGTGCCTTCAGCCCACCCTCCTCCACCTCCCGCACGATCGCCGCGCCCTGCCGCATCAGAACCGTCAGATCGGAGGCGAGCGCCTCGAGCTCGCGAGCGGCCGCGGGGCTCGCCGCGCCATAGGCCCGTAGCCCGGCTGCATCGAGGTCGGACAGCGATACCTCGGCGAATAGGAACGCCGTCTGGATGCCCCATCGCGCGGAGACGCTTGGCTCCGGGCGCGCGATGCCCAGGCGGTCCAGCGCCTCGAGCATGCGGCGCCGCGCGGCGACGACGGAGGCGAGGAGCAAGCGCGCCTCGTCCGGCGCCACGTCGGGGCGTTCGGGTGCCAGAGGAGACAGGTCGGACCGGGCCAGCTTCTCGATAGAGGCGAGGAGACCGTCCACGTGCTGGAACGTGGAGAACACATGAAGCGCGTGCGAACCGTTGAGCCCGGCCGCCGGCGCCGTGGCGGCCCGATGGACCTCAGGCGGGGCCGGCGAGCGGCCGGCGATCACGGAGTCCTCGCTCACCGGGCGACCGTCCCCGGCTCCGCCGTGAGAGACCCAGCGCTGGCGCCGTGCGGTGATCCGATTGGCCGCCGTGCCGACCGTCCGTTCTGGGGCCGCTGTCGGACCCGACACCTCTCAGCCCCCGGGCCATCCTCCGACTCCCACGAACCCGTCATGTCCATCTGCCTCAGTCACACTGCTCGGAACGCACCTGCGTTCCGGAACATCTTGCCCGCGTAGCGACCCTCCGCGCCGAGTTCCTCCTCGATGCGCATGAGCTGGTTGTACTTGGCCACGCGCTCGCCGCGGCACGGCGCGCCGGTCTTGATCTGGCCCGCGTCGGTGGCCACCACGAAGTCGGCGATGAAGTCGTCCGAGGTCTCGCCGGAGCGATGGCTGACCACCATCGTGTAGCCGGCCGCCCGCGCCGTCGCCATCGCGCGCAGCGTCTCGGTCACCGTCCCGATCTGGTTGAGCTTGATGAGCACCGCGTTGGCTACGCCCGCCTCGATGGCGCGGGCGATGATGGCCGGGTTGGTCACGAAGATGTCGTCGCCGACGAGCTGGATGCGCTTCCCCAGGCGGTCGGTGAGGAGCTTCCACCCCGTCCAGTCCTCCTCGGCCAGTCCGTCCTCGAGGCACCAGATGGGGAACTGGCGCGCCCAACTGTCCCAATGGGAGACCATCTGCTCGGGTGAGAGCCTGCTCCCGTCGGACTTCTTCAGGACGTACGCGCCGTCCTCGAAGAACTCGCTGGCCGCCGGGTCCAGGGCGAGGACGACGTCCCGGCCCGGCTGGAAGCCGGCCTTCGCGATCGCCTCCAGGATGACCTCGACCGCCTCGACATTCGCCTTGAGGTTCGGCGCGAACCCACCCTCGTCGCCGATGGCCGTCGAGTATCCCCGGGACTTCAGGATCTGCTTCAGGGCCTGATAGACTTCCGCCCCCATGCGCACCGCCTCTCGGAGGGATGGCGCCCCGACCGGCGCGATCATGAACTCCTGAAAGTCCACGCTGTTGTCGGCGTGGACGCCGCCGTTGAGGATATTGAAAAGCGGCACCGGCAGGAGTGTGCCCCGGCCGCCGGCGAGCTTGGCCAGGTGGCGATACAGAGGAACCCCCGCCACCGCCGCGGCCACTCGGGCAGCGGCGAGCGACACGCCGAGGATGGCATTGGCGCCGAGCTTGTCCTTGTTCGCGGTGCCGTCGACCTCGCACAGCTTCGTGTCGAGCGCCGCCTGGTCAGCCGCGTCCATGCCGCGCACCGAAGGTAGGATGACTTCCGTGACGTTCCGCACGGCACGCAGCACGCCTTTGCCGCCGAAGCGGCCCCGGTCTCCGTCACGAAGCTCGAGCGCCTCGCGGCTCCCCGTGGAGGCCCCGGAGGGCACGGCCGCGCGCCCAATCCGGCCGCCTTCGACATGCACGTCCACCTCGACGGTCGGGGTGCCTCGCGAGTCGAGGATCTCGCGGGCGGTGATGTTGGTGATCGCGGTCATGGGGAGGTCTCCTTTCGGCTGGCGAGCGCCTGGAGGCGCGCGCCCAGCATGGCGAGTCGCTGCAAGTCGGCCTCAACGGCCTGGCTTCCTTCCGCACGGAGTCCCCGCGCGTGGGCGAGGGCCCGCTCGGCCGTGGTCGCGGCCTCGGCGAGCACAGTACGGAGTTCGAACTGCAGTCGGCGCCGGCTCTCGAGCACCCGGTCGGCGAGGTCGCCCTCGATGCGGTGCGCGTTGGTGAAGATCAGCATCTCGAGGTAGGCACCGACCTGTCGCTCCAGTACGCGCAGTTGCCGCTTCCGGGAGCGGAGCAGGTCGAGGAACCAGCCGAGTGGCGTCTGGCTGGTGTACGTCATCAGCGAGGTGTAGTAGAGGCGGCTCCGCACCCGGAATCCGGTCTCCGGGCTCACCTCGCGCGGCAGTCCCGACAGCGCCGCGCCGCCCGATCCCGCGACCCGCTCGAGGAAGGCGTTCGCCAGATCGACGAACCGCTGGGAGGCCTCGACATACAGCGACTCCGCCGCGGGTTGCGCCTCGGCGACCCACCGGTCGAGCCATCGCTCCGCGATCGTCTGGGCGAGATCGACGGCCTTGGCGCGCAGCTTGTGCCCTCGGTGGACGTGGATCGTGGAGAGCGCCGGGGCAAGTTCGACCCGGGCACCGGGGGTTGCCCGCTCGATGAACGCCTCCCTCTTCGCGGCAAAGACCCGACCGAGCCGCTCCTGCTCCGCAGCCAGGAGGTAGCCGAGGTCGTTCAGCGCGCGCTCGGCATCGGCGACACACGAACGGAGCGCCTCGATCCGTCGCTCCGACTCCTCGACGGGCCTGAGCAGTGCGCCGGATTCCTCGTCCAGCTGGTGCTGCAGCCGGTGGGCCAGGAGCGCGAAGCCCCGCTCTTCCGCCGCCCGGACCAGTTCGCTCCCTGAGCGCCGTGCCAGCGCCGCGAGGGCGTCGGTGAGCCCGGGCCAACCCCGCGGCGGTCCCGCGTCCGCGAGGCGTTCCGTCGCGCTGACCTCGAAGAGCGGCGGGTCGTGTCTGCCGAGGCGGTCGGCCAGCACCCGCCGCGTGAAGTCGGTCGCCTCCTCGCCTTCGGACTCGGCGAGCTTGTCGGCCTTGTTGAGGGCGAAGAGCAGGTCCGGGCACTGCCGGCCGATGTCGGCGACGAGCGCGAGTTCCTCGGCGGAGATGGGCGGGTCGGCGCCCAGCACCACGAGAGCCGCATCGACGTGCGGCACGAAGGCCCTGGTCGTCTCCGTGTTCGCGAGAAAGACGGACCCTATCCCCGGCGTGTCGACCAGGCACATGCCCGTCGCGAGCAGGGAGTTCGGAACGAACACCTCGGCCGCCGCCACTCCCTTTCGGTTCGCGGGGTTCTGCTCCTCGGTCACGTACAGCGCCAGGTCGCTCACCGGGATGGCCCGCCAATCGCCGGAGGCGAACCGCACCCGGGCTCGCTCCTCCTCTCCGTGACGGACGACGGTGACGACGGCCGTCACGGGCACCACGCCCACCGGCAGGATCGCCCTCCCGACGAGAGCATTGAGCAGGCTCGACTTGCCGCGCTTGAACTGACCGACGCACGCCACGTAGAAGAGTCCATCCCGGACGCGCGCTGCGAGCGACCCAACGTCCGTGGCGAGGTGCGGCGCGCCGCACGCGTTGGCCAGCTCGGCCAAGTCCTCGAGGCGGGAATGGTCGGCGCGCGCGCAGGCCATCGCCGTCAGCCGTCCGGCGCGTCGGCCCGCGGCGAGGTCACGCAGGCCCCTTGCGCACGACAAGCACGGAACACGGCGCGTGGTCCACGACGCGGTCGGCCGTGCTGCCGAGGACGCCGGCCCACAGCCCGGACCGCCCGCTCGCGCCGATCACCAGGAGATCGGCGCGGACCTCCTTGGTGACATCACACAACACCCTTGCCGGATGCCCGGCGGCGACCCGCACACCGAGCCGCACGTCCTGCTCGCTGCCGAGCGTCTCGACCTCCTTGGTCAGCTCCGCGAAATACGCATCGACGGCCTCACGCTCCTCGGTCGTCTCGCTCATCGCGCTGGGGTACTTCGGCAGATGTTCCTCCACCATCGTCACCAGCATCTCTGCGCCACTCAGCTTTGCCAGACGCACCGCTTTGTGCAGCGCGCGACGGGACGAGTCGGACCCGTCGAATCCCACGACGATGCTCTGGTACACGGAGGACTCCCTGCTAGGGGTTCCGGGATGCGTCGAGCGGCGCCGCGGGCGATGCCGGTCTCCCGGCCACGAACGCCGCCTCCTCGGGCGTCGGTCCGAAGTAGCTCTGGGCGATCACGGTGGGCACCACGGCGCTCAGGATGACCACGGTGACCAGCATGGTGTACTGCCCCTGCGTGATGAAATGATGCTCCAAGCCGAACAGCGCCGAGATCGTTCCGAAGGTCAGCCCCGTGGACATCAGCAGCGTGGTGTAGGCATTGAGCCGCCGCGGAAGGCCGAACACCGCACCGGTCGGCCAGACACCGATCCCCTTGGCGATGAGCTTGAGCAGCAGGAGCACGCCGATTACCGGAGCGCTGGCCCAGATCGCCGGCAGCGAGACGTACAGGCCGGCCTTGATGAAGTAGAACGGCGTGAGCAACGCGAAGGCGATGGAGCGGATGCGATGCACCAGCACGCGGTCGCGCAGGAAGACCCCCGACACGACGAGCCCCGTGAGATAGGCTGGAAGCACGGCCTCGCTCTTCGCCCAGGTGGCCAGTCCGCCGAGGAAGAAGAGGACGAGGAAGAGGAACTTCACTTCCGGCTCCGAGATGCGGGTCGCGCCGAGTCGCTGGATGATCTCCCGGGTCAGGCGCGGCAGGACGAGCAGCACGACGGCGAGGACGGCCACGAACACCAGCAGCGCGGCATTGAGATCGGCGAACAGGACACCGAGGGCGAGCACGGTGCCGACATCGGTGATGAAACACGCCGCCAGGATCAGCTTGCCCATCGGCGTCGCGCTCAGCCCCGACTCCACCATCACCGCGTACACCACGGCGACCGAGGTGGTGGACAGCGCGATGCCGGCGATCTGGGCCGCGTGCCATTCCCACCCGAGCAGCCGGTAGGCCACGAGCCACACGCCGAGGAAGGGCAGCAGGAACGACACGACGCCGATGGCCGCTGCCGGCCTCCAGTGCGTCTTGAGGGACAGCGGGTCGATCTCCGCCCCAGCCAGGAAAGTGAGCAACCCGGCGCCGAAGGTCGCCAGGAAGTTGATCCAGTCGGCTGTGTGGAGCTGCAGGAAGTTCCCGGCGACGACGCCCAGGGCGATTTCGATGAGCGCAACGGAGATCCCGACACGGATCGAGATAAGGCTCGCCAGGAGCGCCAGGGCCATCCAGGCCGCGGCGAGAAGCCAGACGTTGTGCGCCATTCCCTCTCCCGGAGCCGAGTCCGCGCGCGGGCGATCCTCGGGAAACAGAAAACTCCCACGGACGCACGCGCGCCGTAGGAGTCATCGGCCCAGGATTCGGGCGGTTGCGGCGGACTCCACCGCCAGCTCGACCAACGCCATCGAGTCTAGTGGGGATGGTCGAGACTGTCAATTTGGGTCCTCGCGGGTGTCCTCGCGGGCGCCCTCAGTTCCGCCACATCAGTTCCGCCACCGCCTTGACGCTCCGCCGCCCTGCCCGGATACTCCGTGCCCATGCTGATGAGTGCTCGTCTCCGCACCGCCTCACCCCGATCTCGCTTACGGCCGACCGCGCCGAGGGCATCGTGACCGGCAGATACCCGAAGGGCCTGTTCTTCCTGTTCGCCACCGAGATGTGGGAGCGCTTCAGCTTCTATGGCATCTCGGCGGTGTTGGTGCTGTACCTGACCACCGGCCTCGGACTGCCCGACGGACAGGCGGCGCTGACGTCGGGAGCCTACATGGCGTTCACCTTCATGAGCCCCATCCTCGGCGGCCTGATCGCCGACCGGCTGCTGGGCCTGCGCTACTCGGTGTCGCTGGGCGGTGTCCTGATCCTGCTCGGCAACCTGGTTCTCGCGTGGCGGGAGTCGCTGCCGTTCGTCTTCGCCGGGCTGGCGATGGTGGCGTTGGGCACCGGCTACCTCAAGGCCACGGTGTCGGTGATGGTCGGCAAGCTCTACGCCGAGGGCGACCCGCACCGCGACAGCGGCTACACCCTCTTCTATATGGGCATCAACCTCGGCGCGCTCCTCGCCGGCATCTCGATGGCGTGGGTGGCCCGCGCCTACGGCTGGCACAACTGCTTCTACCTCTCGTCCGCCGGGATGGCGCTGGGCCTCGTCGCCTTCCAGATCGGGTACCCGCACTACAACAAGGAATCCGACGGATTCCAGCGGGCGAAGCTCCTGGCGCCGGCGTACGGCGTGCCGAAGGTCGCCTGGCTGGTCCTCGGCACCGCTGCGCTCGGCCTGGTGATGTTCTACCTCTTCGGCAATCCGGGGCAGACCAAGATCGTCATCACCTACCTCAGCCTCGGCATCGTGGCGGGCATCGTCGGCCTGGCGCTCACCCGCAAGGATCCCAAGGAACGGAACTCGATCCTCGCCATCCTCTTCATCATCCTCGCGGCGATCTGCTTCCAGTCGTTCTTCAAGCAGCTGTACAACTCGCTGCCGCTGTTCGTGGACCGGGACATCGACAAAACGCTGTTCGGCGTGCATCTCGAGGCGTCGTTCTTCGCCCTGGTACCCAACTCGCTGGCGGTGATCGTCCTCGCCGGCGCCTTCACCTGGATGTGGGCGCGGCTCGCCGACGTGGGCCGGAACCCATCCATCCCGGTCAAGATCGTCGTCGCGCTGTGCTTCGCCGTGGCCAGCTCCGGCCTGCTGGCGTGGGTCGCGCGCGGCATCGCGACGAGCGGCACGCCGGCCTCGGCGTGGTGGATCATGCTGGCGATCACCGTCCTCACCCTCGGCGAGCTGCACATCCTGCCGATGGGCCTCTCGGCCGTGAGCGCCCTGGCCCCCAAGCAGTTCGCGTCGTTCCTGATGGGCTCGTGGTTCCTGTGCAACTCGCTCGGCGGGTACTTCTCGGGATTCCTGACGAGCCTCGCCGCGGTGGACCGGGCGCGGGTCGCCGACGTGCCCTACACCGCGTCGGTGTACAGCGGGCTGTACGCCAAGAGCGCGATGGGGCTGGCGGTCGTCGCGGTGGTGATGCTGCTGGTGGTGCCGGTCCTCAAGAAGCTGATGGCCGCCGCAGCGAAGCCGGCGACGGGCTGACAGGCAAGGGCCGTCAGCCGTCAGCCGTCAGCCCTGGGCCGCCTCGCATCGATGACGTCAATACATATGTATTGACATTGTTCTGGCCGACGGCTACCGTCCCACGCATGGCCGCGAAGTCCCAGCAACTCCAGATTCGCATCGCGCCGGCTCAGAAGGCGGCGCTGCGCCGTCTCGCCAGGGCGGCGGGCCTCGACGTGTCGTCCTACGTGCTGGTGCGGCTGCTGCCCCCCGAGCAGGGCCGGTTCACGGCGCTTCTGCAGCGGATGGCCGACGAGGCTGACCGCCGCTTCGCGCTCGCCGAACTGCACGATCTGCTGCGGTCCTGCGCACCCGCGCAGTTTCCCGAGGCGGTCGCCGTGGCCGATCTCCGCGACCTGCCTGTCTGGCTCCAGAACTACGTGGCGGCGATGGTGGAGCAGGCCGCGGAGCAGAAGCATCTCGCCCCGCCCGCGTGGGTGCGGGAGGTGACGCCGCTCGATGAGCCGCACTTCGCGACGCCACTCCGAGGCCTCCGGCTGCATCTGCTGGCCGCGTCGCCGGCGGCGTTCAAGCGGCGGAACATCTTCGTCGACGCCGGCATCGGCGCGCGGGTCTGAGGGAAATGGCGTGGCCGACTCGCTCCGGCTGACCAAGGCGGACATCCTGCGGTTGCTCGGGCTGCTCAACGCCGAGCTTGCTGCGGGTGACGTGCACGGCGAGGTGTACCTGGTGGGGGGCGCGGTGATGTGCCTGGCGCTCGACGCCCGGGCGGCGACGCGCGACGTGGACGCCTTCTTCAAGCCCACCCGCCTGGTGCGTGAGGCGGCTGGCCGCGTGGCGGCCCGCGCTGGGGCTCCCGCGACCTGGCTCAACGATGCGGTCAAGGCGTTCCTGAGCCCGCGAGGGGAGTTCGACCGTTACGTCGATCTCTCCCACCTCCAGGTCTTCGTGGCGCAACCCGGCTACCTGCTGGCGATGAAGTGCGCGGCGATGCGCCTCGGCGAGGAGTTCCACGACCTCGACGACGTGCGCTACCTGCTGCGCTACCTCAACCTCACGACCGTCGAGGATGCCCTCGGCGTGGTGACGAAGTACTTCGACGAAGCCGATCTCCCGCCCAAGACGCGGCTCGTGTTGGAGGAACTGCTGCCGCGCCTGCAATCTGAGGCCTGAAGCCGTTACATTATGAGGCCTGAGAGCGTTACAATGTGAGGCCTGTGCACTAGAGGAATCCGGTGACCTATCAGGATCGAGTTGTCGATCGTGAATTGACCTCCCGCCTAGAGGCTACCGGCGCTGTCGTGCTCGAGGGGCCCAAGGCCTGTGGCAAGACGGAGACCGCCAGGCGTGCCGCGGCCAGCGAGGTGCTGCTCGATGTCGACATTGCGGCACGGCGAGCCATCGCCGTAGACCCCGCGCTCGTCCTCGACGGCGCGACACCTCGCTTGATCGACGAGTGGCAGCTGGAACCGACGATCTGGAACCACGTCCGCCGGGCAGTTGATGACCGCGGCAAGCCAGGACAGTTCATCTTGACCGGGTCGGCTGTTCCGGCTGACGACGCCACTCGGCATACAGGCGCGGGTCGGATCACCCGCCTTCGGATGCGGCCGATGACCCTCTTCGAAACCGGCCATTCCACCGGCGCGATATCGCTCGCCCGGTTGCTCGAAGGCGGCGTGGCGCGATCCGCCGATCCCGGGCTGACCGTCGGGGACTTGGCCGAACGCATCGCTCTCGGCGGATGGCCCGGCACCAGGGGCACCGGCGACCAGACTCTCCGGGCGAACCGTGACTATTTGAACGAGATCCGGCGCGTCGACGTGGGTCGCATCACGCCCCGCAGGGACCCCAACAGGATCGGACGGCTGCTCCGTTCGCTGGCGCGCAACGTCGCCAGCTACGCGACGATCGCCACGCTCGCGGCCGATACCGGCGGCGCCGACGGCGCACTCGACCGCGAGTCGGCGCGCGAGTACCTCGACGCCCTCGACCGCCTCATGATCGTCGAGGACCAACCTGCGTGGGCACCGCGTCTGCGCTCCAGATCCGTCCTGCGAAGCGGCCCGAAGCGCCACTTCGTCGACCCCTCACTCGCGGTCGCCGCTCTCCGCACCAGCCCTGCCCACCTGTTGAAGGACCTGAACCTGCTCGGCTTCCTGTTCGAGTCGCTCGTCGTGCGCGACCTTCGCGTCTATGCACAGGCGTCAGATGCGCAGGTACTCCAGTACCGTGACAACACCGGCCTCGAAGTTGACGCCATCGTCGAGACGGCGGACGGTCGCTGGGCCGCGTTCGAGATCAAGCTCGGCCCAGGCCAGGTCGACGAAGGTGCGGCCGCTCTTCTCAAGTTCGCCGGGCGAGTGGACACGAGCAGGAGCGGCAAGCCGT
>Ga0315276_10003817_pt1 | contig 13810 bp, 15 predicted proteins | sample YL17G05_0_MG_FD_204542 | JGI IMG/M metagenome (GOLD analysis project Ga0315276, IMG submission 204542) | Sediment microbial communities from Yellowstone Lake, YNP, Wyoming, USA - YL17G05_0 | ecosystem: Environmental > Aquatic > Freshwater > Lake > Sediment | place: USA: Wyoming | collected...
AACGTATTTGGACGGCGTTGGCCACCTGCAAAAAGCAAAACAGGAATGTCTTTAAGTTTATCCATCATACACTGGTTGCTCACTGGACTAATACCTGTTATCCTGAATTACTGTGAACGGTTACAAAAATTTTTATGATAGCCGCAGCTGAAATGGTGGGGTAAAGACCCCACCCTACCTTACTGCGCTACGAAAAACTTGACCCCAGATAACGGCCCGCCACACAAATGGCGGGTAAACTTTCTGGGGTCTGCGCTGCGCTACGAGGTGCGGGGAAAAAGAAATCTTTATTAAACAAGCCCAAAAAATAAAATAAAAAACAGCGGATAAGTGGTTGTATTTACTTGTCTTGCGCAAAAGCTGCAAAAAAAGGCGGGGGGCGGTTTCTTCAATTTTGCAATTTTAAGGCACTTACATAATAGAGAACGGCTTTCTGCGCAGAGAAAAATGCTGTTCGAGTTTTGTGAATGTGTGTTGTGCGAAAACTTATTAACCATTTTTTTTCAGAAAGGAAAAGCAAAATGTCAAACGAGAACAATGTTTCAAAAGAACTGACGGATGCGGTCAGCAAGGTATTGTCCCGCCGGGATGCGGTGAAGAAGGCCGGGTCAATAGCGGCTGGAGCGGCACTGGCGTTCTTAGGTCTGGGTCTGCCGGGTGTCTCGCAGCAACAAGAAGCTAAAGCCTGCGGTTGGTGTTGCCAGTGGACTTGTATGGATTATTGTTACTTAAGTTGCACTGGTTGTTCAGGCTCTTGCCGAGATACCTGCTATGGAAGCTGTTATCAGAGCTGCGTCACGGAATGTGCTGACGACTGCACGGGAGGCTGCAAGGACGGCTGTGGGGATAACTGCACCGGCTGGTGCTCTATAGCGTGTGAAGGAGGCTGCACAGGCGGCTGTGAGGGAGGCTGCTATGAAACCTGCTACGGAAGCTGTAGGGAGATTTGTGGTAGCGGCTGCGGCGGTAACTGTGAGGATACCTGCTCAGGTACTGAAAGCGCTTAAGAATACTGTTCCTGAATAGGCAACTTTTGCGGTAATTTGCCGGCAAACAAGGGCAGGCAAATTCAGGCCGCTTTGAGCAACGGAGATTGATAGATTCCTGCCAAATGCGGGAGGCATTTGGCAGGGGTCTTCTGAAAAAACCGCGGAGCAAGAAATGTTTTTGTGTGAGTGAATAACGGATTAATTCAAAGCAAATTTTTAGAAAGGAGAAAGAAAATGGACGAGAAGAACAATTTAACAGAAGTAATAAGCAAGATTTTGTCGCATCGAGAGGCGGTGAAGAAAGCGGGTTCGATAGCGGCAGGGCTGCGATGATGAGATTTATGGCTGGTTTGGGAGAGGGGAGTTAGAGAGAGCGAACATCCAGAGCCAGGCGAGGAGGCAGCCGAGGATGTAGTGGGGGAAATCAAGCCAGACGAATGTGGTGCCGATGAGGGCGGCGCCGAGAAATGTGCTTCGTATCAGTTGCAAAAAGTGCGGGTGCCAAAGCTGAAGGGTCTCCAGTATGCAGGTGATAACGAAAACCCACAGGGCAATCCGCGTGATGTATTTTCGATGCGGCATAAAGAAGAATACGACCAGGCACCAAAAGACCTCGTAAAGCAGTCCTGCGCCGTAATCGTTGAACCATATATGGCCGGGGCCGGCGTAGAATTTGAATAAAAAGCCGAGGGGAGTGACGAGACACAGCGAAAGAAGAATCCATTTCCGCGCCAAAAGACAGCGTAGAGCGTTTAGCGGGTAGCGTATAGGAGACATAAAAGTTCCAAATTCAAAATATGAAAACTGGATTGGTGGGGTAAAGACCCCACCCTACATAGTTCCAAATCCGAAGCACGAAAATTCCCGAATATCTTTAGTCCAGGGCTTCGAGGGTGTTAATGACGATGGGGATGTGGGTGTATGCCGGGCCGCCACCCATAACGACGGCGACGGCGGCGGCTTCGAGAACCTGCTCCTTTGTTGCGCCGGCTTCGAGGGCTTTCTGGACGTGCAGTCTTATGCAGGGGGCGCAGTGCTGGGTAACGCCGATACCGAGCGCGATAAGCTCTTTTTGCATAACCGAGAGTGCGCCATTTTTCATAACCTTAGTGAATAATCCTGCAAAGGCGTTGACGAGGTCTGGGGTCTGCTCCTTCATTTTGGCGACGTCATTTCTGTAGTTCTCAAAGAATTCTTTTATTTCGTTTGCCATAATTTATCCTTTCATAAATGCTTCGGGCAGAAAGTCGATTATGTCGGTAGCGATTAGACTGACCTGGCCGAGTTTGGCGGCGGAGAGGTCGCCTGCGAGGCCGTGAACGTAGACACCGAGGACGGCGGCGTCGAAATTGCTCAGGCACTGTCCTGCGAGGGCGGTGATTACGCCTGTTAGGACATCGCCTGAGCCTGCGGTGGCCATACCGGGGTTGCCGGTGGTATTGATGTAGATTTTGTTGTCGCCGGCGACGACTGTTCCTGCGCCTTTGAGGACTGTGGTTGTGCCGGTATGTTTTGCGAATTGTGCGGCCTGTTCGGTGCGGTCGGCGGGGAGCGGGTCTCTGAGAAGGCCTGACCAGAGTCTTTTCATTTCGCCGGGATGCGGGGTCAGAATTAAATCGGCTTTGCGGCCGGCGGGCCAATTTTTTATTTTGGCCAGGTTGTTGAGGCCGTCGGCGTCAATGAGCAGGCGGAGATTCTCCTGCTGGAGCAGTGTTTCGAGAATTGACTGGATGCCGCCGCTAATGCCAATGCCGGGGCCGAAGGCCAAGACGTCATTTTCTTCGACGGCGTTGAGAATGGTATTGACCGCTTTTTCGGAGATTCGGCCGGCGGAGTCTTCGGGCAGGGGTATTGTTGTAAAAGACGGCTCGATTGAGGCGACAATGGGCAGGATGCCTTTGGGGACGGCGACACGGACGAGCCCTGCGCCTGCGCGCAAGGCGGAACGTCCTGCGAGTGCGGGTGCACCGCTGAAGCCGAGGCAGCCGCCAATGATACAGACCTTTCCGAAATCGCCTTTATGGGCGTCGGGTTTTCGCGGGTTTAGTTTTGGTATCGTTTCTATTAATTTCATACAAGCTCGTTCTGAGAAGTATATTACAAATAATGCAGGATATGGTCAATAAAGGATTTGACAGAGCAGACAGGAAGGTTTATAATGAGGGATGAGGTGAAGGATTTGTTTGGCAGCAGCGGTAAAAGAATCCGTTCGCCTGAGCAAACGGCACCAGCCGCAGCACGGCCGGTTTTAGCAGAGGTTAAAGACTATGAGTGAAATTATATTTATCGTTGAAGATTCTGATGAGGGTGGTTACACCGCAAAAGCTCTCGGTTTCTCTATTTATACCGAAGGCGAAACATTAGACGAGTTAAAAGAAAATATCAAAGATGCGATAAAATGCCACTTTGATGAAAAGGAAATTCCTCATATTGTACGCTTACACATAGTAAAAGATGAAGTAATAGCAATATGAAACTTCCCCGTGAAATCAGCGGCTTAGAACTCGCAAAACTTCTTAAAAAATACGGCTACGAAATAACCCGGCAAACCGGTAGTCATATACGTCTTACCACTGCCGTGAAAGGTGAACACCATATCACTATTCCTGCCCATAAATGCCTTAAAATAGGCACATTGAGTGGTATTTTGAACGATATCGCTATCCACTTCAAAATAGACAAAGGCGATTTAATCAAAGAGTTATTCTAACCGGAAAGTATGGAGGGAGAATAACAGCAGATACGCTGATATTATGAAGAAGGCAAATAACAAAAAAATGGCCGATGATTTGCGGCCGGAATACGACCTCTCCAAACTCAAAGGCGGTGTGCGGGGCAAGTATGCCAAGCGGTTCCAACAAGGAACGAACTTGGTTCTGCTCTGGCCGGATGTTGCCAGGTATTTCCCCGACGAGCGAGCGGTGAATGCTGCGCTGAGGTCTTTAGTCGGCATTGCCGAGGCCAAGCTTCGCCACGCGAACTAATTCGCAGATAAGACACCAGTGAACAGGGCAGTCATCACGTCTATGTGTCCGTGGTGCAGAAGACAGTCGGTGAAGTGGTTCATCTTTTGGTGAAAGAGAACTTAGGAAGTATTGCGGTTGGAGTGTTATCTGGAAGAAAGACCTGAAAGCGGGTTTATCTGGAAACCATATAAACATAAGTTCGGCATAGGAGTGAACACATGATCTGTCCTTTCATAAACAGCCAGTGTGTCGAAGCCGAATGTGTCATGTGGACTGAAAACCAGTGTGCGATGCTCACCTTAGCAAGGCACTTTCTTGTCCCACCGTCTCCTGCACAGACAGCAACCACGAATCCGAAGGAGATACTCGACTCTTGCGCAACAAGGCTTGGACGCGCAAGTATAGCTTCATTGAGGCGGCGAGAGATTGACGATTTCCTCGCCTCAACGCGCATTGTGCTAGATGCCGTCCAGCGTCGTACACTCTTCAGGACATGGCGAGACATTCGGCGTTTGGCGAAAGAGAAATACATTGACGATCCAAGCGAATGGCGAATGCAGCAGAGCAACCGAGGGGAAGCTTGGTCGGATGACGAGGATGCTGAGCTCAAGCAGTCGTACTCCGCTGGTCTTTCAATAAAGCGAATTGCGGCGAATCACAAGCGATCTGAAGGTGCCATTTGTTCTCGCCTCAAGAAGTACGGTTTGCTTTCGGACGAAGACAAGAATGACTAACAATCGAGTGTAGCTTACGGTTGGCTCCCTGCGGGTCAACCGAAGCTCACTCGCGACATTGGCGGCTTTGTCAAGAATGTGAGGCAGGGTAATATCTTTTGTCTTTTTACTTTCCTGCTTCGATTCTTTTGTTTATGAGGACGGCGGCGACGGCGGCGGAGAAGCCGTTGTCGATATTTACGGTTGTAACGCCTGCAGCACAGCTATTGAGCATAGTGAGCAGGGCTGATATGCCGCCGAAGCTTGCGCCGTAGCCGATGCTTGTGGGGACGGCGATGACGGGGCAGTTGACGAGGCCGCCGACGACGCTGGCAAGGGCACCTTCCATTCCGGCGACGACGATTATGACGTTTGCGGTTTGCAGTTTCGGCAGGTGGCTGAGGAGCCTGTGGAGGCCTGCGACGCCGACATCGCAAATAATTTCTGCGCGCTGGCCCATAATTTCTGCGGTGACTTTGGCCTCTGCGGCGACTGGCAGGTCGGAAGTGCCGGCGGTGACTATCGGCAGGACGGTCTGCGAATGCTCGACCTTTTTTTGCTCCAGGACGATTGCGCGGGCTGATTTTTCGTAGCGAGCCTTGGGGAATTTTTTGGTTTTGGCAAGGGCATTGAAGACGCTCTGCTCAGCCCTGGTGGCCAGGACGTTATTGCCTTTTTTTGCGAGGGCCGAGAAGATTTTTATTATCTGGTCGGCGGTTTTACCGGGGCAGTAAATGACTTCGGGCAGGCCGCAGCGAATCTGGCGGTGATGGTCGATATGGGCAAAGCCGAGATTCTCGAACGGGAGATGGCGAAGTTTAGCGACCGCTTCATCGATAGTGACTTTGCCGGTTTTTACCTGCGACAACAATTTTTTCAGTTGTTCCGCGTGCATATTCCCTGCTCACTTGACGATTTTGGTTCGATTGTCAGGTCTGCGAATAGACCGGCTTTGAATTTATAATATGCCAAAGAGGCTACCATAACGGCGTTGTCGGTGCAATACTGTTTTGGCGCGACCAGCAGTTTTTTGGGTGGTTTGGCTGAATCGCACATCTGCTGGAGCGCGGTGCGCAGCGCTGAGTTGGCGGCGACGCCTCCGCCGAGTATGACGGTTTTTGCGCCGATTTTGGCGGCGGCACGTTTTGTTTTTTCGACGAGGATGCCGACGACCGTTGCCTGAAATGAGGCGGCGATGTCGGCGATTTCCTGCGGGGTCATTGAGTCGACCCTGTTTTGGCCTTTCATATCCTGGCCGAGACAGTAATAAAGGACGGCGGTCTTGATGCCGCTGAAAGAGAAATCAAGCGAATCTTTGCCGAGCATAGTTCGGGGGAATTTGATTGCTTTGGGGTTGCCGTCTTTGGCTATTTTTTCGATAGCGGGGCCGCCTGGGTAAGGCAGTTTGAGGATTGTTGCGACCTTGTCGAATGCCTCGCCGGCGGCATCGTCAATGGTGCGGCCAAGCAGTTTCGGTTCGAGCGGCGATTTGTATTCGTAAAGGCTGGTGTGGCCGCCTGAAACTATGAGGGCGACGGCGGGCAGCTCCAAATTTTCATCGCTCAACAGGGCCGACTGAAGGTGTGCGTGGAGGTGGTCGATGGCTATCAGCGGCTTATCCCAGACGAGGCTGAGGGTTTTGGCGGCGGTGACGCCGACCATAAGGGCGATGGTCAGGCCCGGCTGATTTGCGACGGCAATGGCATCAATATCGTTTTTTTCGAGGCCTGCCTGCCTGAGGGCTTCGGTTATGACGGGGGAGATATTCTCAATATGAGCGCGGGAGGCGATTTCGGGGACAACGCCGCCGTATTTTTCGTGCAGTCTGTTCTGCGAGGCGATTACGGACGACAGGATGGTTCTGCCGTCTGCGACCACTGCCGCTGCGGTTTCATCGCAACTGGTTTCAATGCCGAGAATATTTATCGATTTACCCACCATTAGTCACCAAATATTTTTGTAAGTTTCGATTTGTTTTAAGAGCCTGCAAAAAAAACCTATGTTGTTTTAGTAAAAACGACTGGATTCCCGCTTTCGCGGGAATGACAGAGTAGCACAGCCAGCTTCGTTATAAGTTTCAAGGTGCGGCTTTGAGGGCCCTTTCGAGGTCGTCAATGATGTCTTCGACATCCTCAATACCGACGGCCAGCCTAAACAGGGTATCGGTGATACCCAGCTCGTAGCGCTGCTTTCTTGTGCAGTCGTAATAAGTTACCAGTGCTGGGTGCGTTATCAGTGTTTCGACGCCGCCGAGGCTGGGGCCGATATAGCAGAGTTTGAGGGCGTCGAGAAAACGTTTCGATGAGCTGATATTGCCTTTTATTTCGAAAGTGACGACACCGCCGCCGCCTGTCATCTGCTCCTTTGCCACCCCGTAATGCGGGTGACTTTCGAGAAACGGGTAATAGACCCTTTTGATGCCGGGGTGATTTTCAAGATAGCGAGCGACCTTTAAGGCGGATTCGTTCTGCTTCTGCACACGCAGAGGAAAAGTCTTAAGTCCCCGCAGGAAGAGATAGCAGCAGTGAGGGTCGATGAGGCCGCCCATCGACTTGTGAAGATTTCGCACCTCATCGATTAGCTTCTTATTTCCAAGCACAGCGCCGGCGAGAATGTCATTATGGCCGGCGAGATACTTTGTCAGGCTTTGCAGGACAATATCTATGCCGAATTCGAGGGGACGCTGGTTCAACGGGGTGCTGAACGTGCTGTCTATGAGGGTCAGGACGTGGTGTTTGTCGGCTATTTTTTTGAGCCTGGTGAGGTCGAATATATTCAGATAAGGGTTTGTGGGCGATTCAGAAAAGATGAAACGGGTATTTTTTTTGATGGCCTTATCGAGAATATCATAATCTCCGAATGGAACGATGGTGCATTCGATGGCGAACTGTTTGAGGTATGATTTGCAGAATTCGAGGGTTTTTTTGTAACTGTCGTCGGTGATGACGATGTGGTCGCCCGACCGCACCAGGGAAAGAATGGTTGTCGTTATGGCACTCATTCCGGATGTAAAGACGACACAATCTTCTGCGCCTTCGAGATTGGCGAGGCGTCTTTCGGCGATTTTAGCGGTGGGGTTGCCGTATCTGCCGTATTCGAAATGTGCTTTGCCTTTTTTGGTGTAGTCCTCGATAGCCTTGCTGTTCTTGAATGTGAAGGTGGCGGTCTGGACAATAGGCGTAGTGAGCGAATCGGCGTATTTTTCTCGCGGCTCGCCGGCGTGGATGGCCCTTGTTGATAAGGATTTTCCGCCGGAGGCATTTTTGTTTTTGTCGGGCGATTTATGCACTATGTGTCTCCTTAGACAGGCTGAATCTATTGGGGGCCCTGGTCTGCGCTCCAGAGATACAGCACTTCGGGGGTGCTAAACTCATAAAGGGTGGTTTTGGTGATTTTCAGGATGCTTTTTCCGCGTGGGCCCAGAATGTCAGTGAACGAGAATTGTCTGCGGTATTCGACCACCTGTGCTTCTTCAATTCCTGCGAGGGACTTTGCCTCCTCCACGGCATCATCGAAATAGCCGATTTTATCAATCATTTTTTCGTTGAGCGCCTCCTGGCTGCCGTAGATGCTGCCGTCGGCAAGTCTCCTGACATCGTCTATCGTAAGCGAAGGTCTTCCCTCTGCGACAATTTTCACAAAGCGTTCATAGGCGGGCTTAACGAGTTTATCCTGCAGGTATTGCTGCTGCTCTTCAGTGGGGGGCTGAAAAGGACTTGGCCAGTCTTTTTTTAAGCCCGATTTGATGACGACCGGCAGGATGCCGAGCTTTTCCTCGAGAAGCTGCTGAAGAACGAAGTAGCCCATAATCACACCAATCGAGCCTGTAATAGCGGTTGGCTCTGCGACGATTTTATCGCAGGCGACGGAGGTGTAATAGCCGCCCGAGGCTGCGATACCCTGCATAAAGGCCACGACCGGTTTGTCTGTTTTTTTGTGGTATTTTCGAATCTCGTTATAGATTTCGTCGCTGGAAGAGACCCTTCCGCCGGGCGAATTGACGCGAATAATCAGGGCCTTGATGCGGCTGTCTTTGGCCGCCGACTTCAACTGACTGTGAATATCCTGGGTCTTTTCATCATCTATCACGCCCTGTATGCTGATTACGGCGATTTTGGTTGCTCGCGGGCCTTCCTGCAGCACTTCCTCGGCAAATATGCCGGCCTGTCCTGTGGCAACAATGGCCGCTGCACCGATTAGGGTGAGCAAAAGAGCGATATTTGCCAGGATTGATATAGTCAGGATGATGCCCCAGAAGATTTTCCAGCCTGTCCTTGATTTTTTTACCGGCGCGGTTGCCGGAATCGGTGCGTATGCCGGAATCGGCGGCGGTTGTATCTGGTTATCGTTCGGTTCGAGACCCATAATATTCTGGCTTTCCAAAAATTGACGCCAGCCATTATAGAGCCGATGTATCAGGCCGTCAATCCTCATCTGCCCGCACTATTTTTAATGTGAGCAGGATACAGATAAATTCGGACGTTGGGATGCATATTCGGAATCGGCCTATCGAGGAGCTGCGACGATATTATGCGGTTTTTGCTACTTTTTAATGAAATCGCCCCATTTATATGCCGATAGTTTTTAAAGGGTTTTTGCGAAAAACATAACTATGGACAGGAATTATTATAAGGATAAATCTGAATGAGTTCCGTCGGAATAAGACTTAAGCTTGTGCTGATTATTATGATAACCAGCGTTACCGTGCTGCTGCTGACAGGGGCTACGTTTGTTATATGTGAGCAGGTTGCCTTCCGACAAGACCTCGTGCAGAACTTGTCGGCACAGGGGCAGATGATAGCTGAAAGCTCCCGGTCGGCACTGGCTTCAGAGAATATCGGGGAACTTCAAAGCGAACTAAACATTTTACGCGCGAGGCCGTCTATTGTTTTTGCCTGTATATATGACAAAACCGGACGGATTTTAGCAAGCTACTATCATGGCGGAACCGTCAAAAGCATCCAGATACCCAAACTTCAGATAGACAAAAGAAGCTATTATTTCGAAAACGGATTTTTAACCTTGTTTGAGCCAATTGTTTTCGATAATGAGGTGACAGGAACGGTTTGTCTGATGTCAGACCTGACCCAGATGTATAAAATGCTCAAGGGCGGTATAGACATAATCGTCATTATTCTTTTGTTTGCCTCTTTAGTGGCTTACTTTATGTCGGCAAGGCTTCAAAAAATTATTTCCGGACCGATTCTTTCTCTTACCGAGGTTGCGAAAATAGTTTCAGAAAAGAGGGATTACTCTGTCCGCGCTATGAAAGAAACCGATGATGAAACCGGACTGCTCATAGAAACGTTCAACAGGATGCTCGAACAGATTGAACGGTGGGAATCGGAAATGGTCAGTGCGAAAAGAAAGCTTGAAATGGGCGTGAAGGAGAGAACCAGCGACTTGACCGTTGCCAACAAAAAACTCCAGCAGGAAATCATCGAAAGAAAGAGAATCGAAGCCAGACAAGCTGAACTTCTGGAAGAGATAAAAAGTATAAACCAGGAGTTAGACAGCTTCGCTTACGTGGTCTCACACGACCTAAAAGCGCCACTGAGAGGCATAAGCACACTGGCGGAATGGATAGCAACCGATTACGCAGATAAACTCGATGATAACGGAAAAGAGCAACTTAAACTGCTTGGAAGCAGGGTCGACAGGATGAAAAACCTCATCGACGGGATACTACAGTATTCGAGAATCGGAAGGGTTAAAGAGGACAAGGTTCAGGTGGACCTGAATAAAGTGGTGAAGTCTGTTGCCGAACTAATCTCGCCGCCGAAAAATATCACCATCACCGTTGAAGACGCGCTGCCTGTTATTAAATGTGAGCAGACCCGAATCGCTCAGGTATTCCAGAACCTTCTGTCAAACGCCATCAAGTATATGGACAAGCCAAACGGGCTGATAAAAATCACCTGTGATGCCGAAAAAGGCTTCTGGAAGTTCGGCGTTGCTGATAATGGGCCTGGAATCGAGGAGAAACATTTTGAAAGAATCTTCCAGTTGTTCCAGACGCTCCAGCCGAAAGAAGGCACAGAAAGCACAGGGATAGGGCTTACGCTGGTAAAGAAAATAGTTGAAATGTACGGCGGTAAGGTTTGGGTGGAATCGAAAGTGGGCATAGGCAGCACGTTTTTCTTTACGCTGCCTGAGCAGGAGAACAAGGTTGTAGAAAATGAGAAACTCGAAGCCAATATTGCTGGTTGAAGACGATGTTGTCGATGCAATGACGGCCAAAAGGGCGCTCAATGATTTAAAGGTCGACAGCCCTTTGGTGACGCGTTCGAACGGCGAAGAAGCACTGGAGTACCTGCGGAGCGGTAACGGTGAAATGCCCTGCGTGATTCTTCTTGACCTGAATATGCCGAAGATGGACGGGTTTGAGTTTCTCAGGGTCGCAAAGGCGGACGAGGAGCTTAAGCAAATTCCCGTTATCGTGCTGACGACCTCCAAAGAGGAGAACGACAAGATAGAGAGTTTCAGGCTCGGAGTTGCCGGCTATGTAATCAAGTCGATTGATTATAAAAAGTTTGTGGAATCGATTAAGATAATTGATTTGTACTGGACATTAAGTGAATTGCCGAATGAATAAAGGGAATGAGATTATGGAAAATGCAAAGTATAAAATTTTACTGGTTGAAGATGACGAACTCGACCAAATAGCCTTTAGGGGACTTCTGGAGACCGAGAAGCTGCCGTATGAATGCACGGTGGCCCGGTCTGCGGCACAGGCCAGGGAGATATTGAACGCTCAACGGTTCGATATCGTGATTTCCGATTATATGCTTGGGGACGGCACTGCGCTGGACATTCTTGAGTTTGCGAAGAATACGCCTTTTATATTTGTTACGGGCGTCGGCGATGAGGAGCTGGCTGTAAAGGTTATGAAGGCGGGCGCCTGCGACTACCTGGTAAAGGACATCGAAGGAAACTATCTGAAGACTGTCCCCATAACGGTCGAGAATGCCGTCAACCATAAAAAGATGCAGGAAAAGCTTAAGCTTCTTTCTCATGCCATTATGAGCACCGATGACGGCATATTCATTACCGATATGGAACACAAAATCATTTTTGTCAACAGCGCTTTCTGTGAAACTTACGGATATAAAGAGACTGAGATTATCGGCAGGGATGACAGTATCCTCTGGGAAAAAAGCGACACGAAAGCCGGCGGCAAAAAGTCTTATCAGGTGGTCGGGGGATGGGAAATCGGTTTTTATCACAAGCGTAAAGACGGCAGCGAGTTTCCGGTCTCTCTTACAAGCTCAGTTGTCAAGGATGACGCCGGCAGCGAGGTGGCAATTGTAAGCGTGGCCCGTGACATTTCGGAACGCATTATGTTCGAGGAGTCACTTCGTGCGGAGAATTTAAAGCTGAAGAATCTACTCAGCGCGAAGGAAAAAGCCAGTGGTGTGAGCTTGCGATAACCCTGCCCCGCTACTGGTGCGGGGCTGCCTGCCTGTAGAGTTCCAGCTGCCTGCGGAGGCGACCGGATAGTTCCTCATTTTTTGCTTCAGTTGCCAGGTTTATCGCCGTTTGTGCGGTTGCTGCGGCCTCATCGAATCTGCCAGCCGCGGCGTAAGCAGTCGCGAGGGTTTCGAGAATCATAGCGTCCCCATATTTTGTCAATTCAGCGGCGCGTTCAGCAGCCTTGATTGCCTCGTGGGGGTCTCTTGTTTTCTGGTCCGGGTTCGTGGCCAAAATTCGTGCGATATTGTTCAGCGGCATCGGCCAGTCAGGCTTAAGCTGCAGTGCCTGACGGTAACAGGCGACGGCCTCATCCAGCCTGCCTAATGCCAATAAAGTATTGCCGAGATTATTGTAGGCCTCCGCATAATCTGGTTTGGCTTTGAGGGCCTGATTGAAGTTGTCGAGGGCGTCGCTGAATTTGCCCTGCTGGGCCAGCAGAATTCCCAGATTGTAATGTGCCACAGCATCATCAGGTTTGAATTCAAGGGCTCTGCGGTAATTGCTGACAGCCTCATCGAGTTTGCCCTGTTCTGAGAGTAAATTGCCCAGATTGCTGTATGCCTCAAAATGGTCAGGCCGAATTTTAATTGCCTGGCGGTAATGGTTTATCGCCTCATTTGTTCTGCCTTGCGATGCGAGCGCAAAGCCAAGGTTGTAGTGGGCGGCAAAGTTGTTGCTTGTTACGGCGACGGCGTGCTCAAACAAAGTGATGCTGTCACGCCAGCGGCCTACCTGCAAGCGTGTACACACCAATAAAACCAAAAGAACAGACGTTGCCGACAGGCCGAGCAGGAGCTTTCGATACCGCCGGCCTGCGAGCAGTTCCGGCAAGACCCAGGCAATAATAATAAACAGCCCCGTAAGCGGAATATAAGTATACCTGTCAGCCAGAGGTTGATTACCCACCTGGACGAGGCCGATGACGGGGACAAGTGTCCCCAGATACCAGAACCAGCCGACAGGCAGATACCTGTGCTTCGATGCCAGCCGAATAACCAGAATCGTTACGGCCAGCAAAGCCAAAACCGATGTTACCACGAGCCAGGCGGACAGTTTCTCGCCGAAATAAGGATAAAGCACCGCTAATTTGGTCGGCCAGAACATCTTGCCGATGTATTTCACATAAGAAACAGGGGCGTTGGCGAAACGCATACTCAGCGGCAGCAAATCAATGTGTGCCACGGCACCGCCGGAGCGCTGGGCGAGAAACGTGATGACGCTTGAGACGGCTGAAAGGGCGAAAAACGGTAGCTTTTCAAGTAGCGTATGGCGGATAGCGGATAGCGGATAGTAAGTCAATCGCTTGAGCGGCCAATAGTCGAGCAGCAGTAATACAAAAGGCAGTGTTACCAGCATCGGTTTGGCCATAAGGCCCAGTGCAAATAAGAAAAGTGTCCCGATATACCGGATTACGCTGTGTCGCCTGACATAACGCACGTAAGCAGCCATTATAAGCAGCCAGAACATCGTGCTTAAAACGTCTTTGCGTTCGGAAATCCAGGCGACCGATTCAACGTGCAGCGGGTGCAATGCAAAAACCGCAGCGACAAATGCGCTTTGCCAGATTGCGCCGGTTATATCTTTCAGCACCCAGAACAGCAGCAAAGTGTTTGCTATATGAAGCAGCAGATTAGTGAAATGATGTCCCGCAGGGTTCAGGCCGAACAGT
>Ga0315276_10003819_pt1 | contig 13810 bp, 10 predicted proteins | sample YL17G05_0_MG_FD_204542 | JGI IMG/M metagenome (GOLD analysis project Ga0315276, IMG submission 204542) | Sediment microbial communities from Yellowstone Lake, YNP, Wyoming, USA - YL17G05_0 | ecosystem: Environmental > Aquatic > Freshwater > Lake > Sediment | place: USA: Wyoming | collected...
TAGATTTAGATCACCTGTCAAAGCTCTTGAGCCATTTGCTAATAAAGCAAGAGATAGATTTGCATATAAATCATTCTTAGTTGGATAATTTGTATAATTCAAACTCCATGTATCAGTTGATGCTGTTTGAGCTAAGAACTGAGCAAGTGTATAACAAGTTGTTGAATTACAAATATAACCAGCTGTTATGTTTCCAACATTTGTAATATTAAATCCTCCTAGATTTAGATCACCTGTCAAAGCTCTTGAGCCATTTGCTAATAAAGCAAGAGATAGATTTGCATATAAATCATTCTTAGTTGGATAATTTGTATAATTCAAACTCCATGTATCAGTTGATGCTGTTGTAGCTAAGAACTGAGCAAGTGTATAACAGGTTGATGAATTACAAATATAACCAGCTGTTATGTTTCCAACATTAGTTATGTTAAATCCAGCTAGATTCAAATCACCACTCAAAGCTCTTGAACCATTTGCAAATAAAGCAAGAGTTAAATTTGCATATAGATTATCTTTAGTTGGATAATTTGTATAATTTAAACTCCATGTATCTGTTCCACCAGAAATTAAAGACATATTATAGTCTATTTGACTTTTATTGTAGTAAAATGTATAATTACTTGACCAAGAATCTGTACTTGCTGCAGTTATAAAACCTAATGGATTTGAATAAGGATAAAAATAACTTATATTACAATTCCCCTGCCAACAATTAGTATTATTTGAAATATTTGCAATTATATAATTGTGATATGTTGTGTTATATGTTGACGAGCTTGTAATTCCAGTTAATAAACTTCCATTACCAATAAAATAAGATGCTGTTACATTCCCAGTTACATTAACATTACCAGAAACATCTATATCTTGAACAAATAATTTTGTTATTCTTGAAGCTAAGCTTCCAAGCCATCCAAAAAATCCATAATTTGTTGTTGTAACATTCCCAGAAACATTTACATCACCAGCAAAATTTTCTGATTGATTTTTCAAAGCATAATTTGTTAAGTCTGAACTTGTTCCATTACCTGAATCATCTGCTTCACATTCAACACTTCCATTTGCATAGATTAATCTTATAGAATATCCTGGTTGGCAGTAATTTATTAATGAAAAATTAATAAATGAAACATTGTTTATTAATCCAAGAGTAGATTGAAATTTCACTCTTTCGTTCCCATCAAAATCAAGGTCTTCTTCATTAATAGCATAATCCTTCCAGTAATACTTTCCAAATTCAAGATCTGGTGATATCATTAAATTCCAAGAACCATTTACAATTGCATTAGAAGTGTTTGATTGATAAATAAGGGTTCCGCCTGTAGAACTATCATAAATACTTATGCTCAAATTCCCAAGAGATAAAAGTGTTCCTGTTGATTTATTTTTTACATCTGTTCCTTGATCAGAAATCAAAACAGCAGAGGTCATCTGAACAAGGAGTATACTTACAAAAATAAAGAAAATAAATATCCCTACAATATCTGTCTTCAATTTATTTTTCATTTTCTTCTCCTTCTTTTTTTAACAGTTCTATTAATGATTTATTTAAAGAAATAGAACGTGGAACTGTATCTTTCCATTTATTCCAGATTTCTTCTGGGATTTCTAATAAAAACTTCTTCATAGCCCCCGCTTTATTTTTTTCCATTTACTAAGTAATGATTACTTTTAGTTATTTATAATATATATAAATAATATTTACTTTGGATAAATAACTTTTACTTAGTATTTAAAGGTTTTTATTTATCTATTTAAAACAATTGAAACAAACTAATCTAGCCATTTTTAAACTAAATTTTTCTCCTCGATAAAAACCACAAGCTTTATAAATAGATTTCTTTTATAAACCTTATAAATTAAGGCTGTTATTTTGAGGGTAAAAAACCAAAAATTAAAATGTCTGCTATAAAATCTACATCTTCTTTAAAAATACAAAATATTGTTGCTACAGCATCTTTAGGAAAAGATGTTCCTCTAACAAAATTAGCAAAAACAATTCCAAATACAGAATATAATCCAGAACAATTTCCAGGACTGGTTTTAAGGGTTAAACAGCCAAAATCAGCTGTTCTAGTATTTTCATCAGGAAATTTAGTCTGCACAGGAACAAAATCAATTGCTCAAGTTAAATTAGTTATTGAACAAGTTATTAAAACTCTTAAAAAAATAAAAATAAAAATAACAGAAAAACCAAAAATAACTGTACAAAATATTGTTGCTTCTGGAACCATTAATATGAAACTTAATTTAAATTATTTAGCATTAGCTTTAGAAAATACAGAATATGAACCAGAACAATTCCCAGGGTTAGTTTATAAACTAGCAGAGCCAAATGCAACTTTCTTATTATTTAGCAATGGAAAATTAGTGTGCACAGGAACTAAGAATAATCAGCAATTAGAAGATTCTATGACTCAGTTAATAAAAAAAGTCAAAGAAGCTAATAAGAAGAAATAATAACCCCCCATTGTTTCATTTGTTTGAGAAACATATTTTATATAACACTATTCTAAAACAGATAATTATTTATAAATTAAGATATTTCTCTTAATATGTAAAAAAGAATTAAGAATATTTAAAAACGAGTTAAGCTGAATAAAAGATGCTCAAACTTAATAAGTTCATCTGCAAGGCTTAAATCAGTTATTAGATTATTAATAATAAAGAATATGAAAATAAAGAGGAAAAATGCCAATGCCATTTTCCAATTCAATATTAAAAAAGAGAAATGTAACTAATTGAAAAATGCCAGCACAAAAAGGAAGTGAAGAACTTATAATTGAAGCAAAATCTTTTTTTGAAAGTTATAAAAAAGAAATAGGAGAAAGCATTAGAAAAGGGAAAAAAGTTATTTTTATAAATTTTGAAGACCTTGCTTCTGATTCTCCAACACTTGCAGAAGCATTAATCAGCAGCCCAGAAGAAATCTTGCAAGTGCTTGAAGTAGCATTAGAAGACACAGGGCTTATAAAACTTCCAAGAATCAGGCTTAATAATCTTCCTGAAACACAAAAAGTAAAAATAAGGACTGTTCGTTCACAACACCTTAATCAATTAATTTATTTTGAAGGTTTAGTCAGGCAAACTTCAGAAGTTCGCCCTCAGGTTGTTAATGCTAAATTTGAATGCCCTTCTTGTGGGACTGTTATCTCAGTCTTGCAAGTAGAGAAAAAATTTCGTGAACCAAGCAGATGCTCTTGTGGAAGAAAAGGGCAGTTTAGACTTATGAGCAAAACAATGGTAGATGCACAAAGATTAGTAATTGAAGAATCACCAGAATCATTATCAGGAGGAGAACAACCAAGAAGACTCTCTGTTTTTTTAAAAGAAGATTTAGTTGAACCAGGAATGGAAGAAAAAACAACTCCTGGAAGCAAGGTAAGAATTCTTGGAATCTTAAAAGAAGTTGCTATTCCTCTTCAAACAGGCGCTATCTCAACAAGATTTGACTTAGCTGTTGAAGCAAATAATATAATCCCATTAGAATCAAGTTATGAAGATTTAGAAATTAATGAAGAAGATGAAAGACAAATTCAAGAATTAGCAGCAGACCCTGAATTGTTTAAAAAATTAAGAGATAGTATTGCCCCAAGTATCTGGGGTTATGATGAAATTAAAGAAGCATTAGTCTTGCAGATGTTTTCAGGAATAAGAAAAGTTTCTAAAGCAGATAATTCAGTGTCAAGAGGAGATATTCATTTGCTTTTAATAGGAGATCCGGGTGTGGCAAAAAGTTTAAGCAAAGAAGAGAAAATAATGTATATTTCAGAAAATGAGACAGGATATGAGAGTCTGGATAAAATTTATGAAAAATTTAAAAGATTTCCAAAAAATCTTAAAGTATTAACACTAGATATGAAAGATCATAATCCAAGATGGGAAAATGTAAGCGAGATAATTAAACATCTACCTGAAAAAGAGCTTATAAAAATAACAACTGAACATGGAAAAAAGGTAACTGGAACAAAAGACCACTCTTTTATTACTCTATCAGAAGAAGGGGAAATTATTTCAATTAAAGGAGATAAATTAACTAAAAATTCTTATGTCCCAATTCCTATAAATTATCACAAAGAGCAACTTAAAATGATTAATTCAGGAGATTTTAACAAAAAAAATACAAATTCTAAAATTCTGCCTGATAAAATAAATCTGGACAAAGATTTTGGATTTTTTATTGGTATCTTTTTGGCAGAGGGGTATATTCAAGATGAAGAAACAATTAATATTTCTAACACTAATGAAGAAATACAGAAGAGAGTAATAAATTTTTCTAAAAAATTAGGGTTAAATTATGCTCAAAATAAAAAAGGAGTTTCGCTGTTTTCTTCAAATTTATCTAGAATCTTAAAAGCTTATTGTTATGATACTGAAGGATTAAAAAGCATAAACAAAGGAGTAAAAGGGAATTACTCTCGAATTAAGAAAATTCCAGGGTTTATGCATTTTGCTCCCAAAGAATTCATTTATAGCTTATTATCTGGATTATTTTCAGGAGATGGAAGATTAATTCAAGACAAAAAAATGCTTAAAGGATTTGAGTTAGTAACAATATCCAAAAATTTAGCAGAGAATACATCAGACTTACTCTTTTCAGTAGGAATATTAAACAAATTAAAGCCAAAAAAATATAACTACAAAAGCAAAATAACAGATTGCTATTATGTCTCTGTTCCCACTTATATGATAAATCCCTTCTTGGAAAATATAGAAATTATCGGAAGAAAAATAAGATTAAATAAAAACAATCCCATATATTCTTATAATAATCTTATTCCATGTGGAAATTTAGTTTATAAAGTTGTAAAAAAATTAGGTTATAATTCAAGAATATCTGGAAATAGGACCCTTGCAGCAGAGATGAGGACAGTCAAAAAAAGGAATGAACTAGGAAAATTAAGATTATTAAGGCTGATAAAAGAGTTTGAAAGCAGATCAAAAGAAACAATCTCAGAGCTTGAAATATTAAAAAAAATAGCAAACAGCAACATAGTCTGGTCAAAAATTAAAGAAATAGAAGTTTTAGAAAAGAAAAATGAAGAAGTTTATGATTTGTCTATACCTTCAACAAATACGTTTGTAGCAAACGGCATAGGAGTCCATAATTCCCAAGTATTAAAATTTGTTTCAGATATTGCTCCAAAAGGAAGATATGTTGTAGGAATGGGAGCAAGTGGAAAAGGAATAACTGCAACAGTTGTGAGAGATGATTTTTTAAAAGGATGGAGTTTAGAAGCAGGAGCAATGGTTTTAGCAAATAAAGGAGTTATTTGCATTGATGAAATTGAAAAAATGGTTGCTGAAGACAGAAGTGCTATGCATGAAGCACTTGAACAGCAATGTTATAATTATAATACAATAATCACTCTTGCAGATGGATCTGAAAGAAAAATAGGAGAACTTGTTGAAGAACTTTTAAAAAAAAATAAGGATAAGATAATTCAGGGAAAAGATTGTTTAATTCTTCCAATAAATGAAATAAATGTTTTGACTACAGATTTCAAAGATATATTTAAGACAAAAGTTGATAGGATAAGCAAACATAAAGCATTTGATAAATTTATTAAAATTAAGTTCTCAAATGGAAGAAGCATTATAGTAACTCCAGAACATCCTGTTTTTACTGTTGAAGATGGAAAAATAATCACAAAAAGAGCAGATTCAGTAAAAATAGGAGAAGATATTCCAATACCTTTAAATCTCCCAATAGACGGACAAAAACAATATTTTAACACCAAAATAGAAAACAAAAGAGCAATTCAACATATAAATATCCCAAAAAGCAATTGTAAAGAAATATTTAAGATAGCAGGTTATTTTATTGCAGAAGGTTCAAGAGAGATTAATAGAAAAAAACTAATTGGAATTAATTTCACAAATAAAGACCAAAGATTATTAGATGATTTTGAAAATTTAATGAAATTTGTTTTCAATTTATCTCCATACAAACAAGCAAGAATAGACGAGCATGAAGTGAGATATATGTATAGATATACTTCAAGGGAATTAGCAGAATTTTTAATTAAAAATATGCCTGAAATGATGAAAACTTCTGGAGAAAAACAAATCCCTCAGATCTTAATGAAAGGAGAAAAACAAAATATATCTCAGATGCTTTCAGCTATGTTTGAAGGAGATGGACATGTTTCAATAAAAAAACGAACAATAAGAATTGGCTATTCAACAAAAAGCAGGAGATTGGCAGAACAAGTTCAAGACTTATTATTAAGGTTTGGTATAAGAAGCAATTTAAATGAAGACAGAGAATATTTTAAAGTTTTAATAACCTCTTATGACAATCTTCAAAGATTTTTAGAAAAAATAAGTTTTATAACTCCTGAAAAAAATCAAATTATAAAAAATTATCTAAAAGAAAAAACAATAAGAAGAACAGTAAAAGATATAATCCCAAAAGAGTTCAGTAAAAAAATAATAAATATAATCAAACAGGAAAATATAAAACAAATAGAAAAGTATAAAAAATATGATATAATTTATGATCATTCAATAAGAAAAGATAAATTTTCTTTTTCAAGGCAGTTTATAATTAATCTACTAAAGCAAGTAAAAAAACAAGAGAATATAGAGTTTTTAGAATCATTAACAAAAGATATTGGCTTTGAAAAAATTTCAGGTGTAGAAATAATAAAAAACGAATCAGAAGATTGGGTATATGATATAACTATAGAACCGAATCATGCATTTGTATCTAATGGAGCTATTCTTCATAATACAGTCACAATTTCAAAAGCTAATATTCAGGCGTGTTTAACTGCACAAACATCTGTATTAGCTGCAGGAAATCCAAAATATGGGAGATTTGAACCTACTCAATCAATTACAGAACAAATAGATTTGCCTCCAGCTCTGATTAATAGATTTGATTTAATTTTCATATTAAGAGATTTACCAAATCTAAAACAAGACCTTGCTATTGCAACCCATGTCTTAGATACACACCAGATGAAAGGAAGAAAATCTGCAATAGATAGGGATTTATTTAGAAAATATATTGCTTATTCAAAACAAAAATGCGAACCAAAATTAACAAATGAAGCAGTAGAAGAAATTAAAAATTTTTATGTTAAATTAAGGAATATGCAAGCATCAGGAGAAACTCGTTCAATCCCTATTTCTGCTAGACAATTACAAGGATTAGTAAGACTTGCAGAAGCACATGCAAAAACCAGGTTATCACAAACAGTTGACAAAGAAGATGCGCAAGTTGCAATAAGACTTACAAATTATTATCTAATGCAAGTAGGTTATGATTCTGAAACAAAAACTTTTGATATTGACAGGTTTTCAGTATCAACCTCTTCAAGCCAGAGAAACAAAATAATTTTAGTTAAAGAAACAATAAAAAAACTTGAAGGAAAGCATGGGAAAATGATCCCATTGGATATCTTAGAAAAAGAACTAGGGAATAATCTATCTAATACAGAATTTGAAGAAGCATTAGAAAAACTTAAAAAAATAGGGGATATTTTCCAGCCTAAACCAGGATTTATGCAGTTAATATAAAATGATAGATTGTAAGTTTTGTGAAATAATAAATGGAAAAGAAGATTATAAAATTTGGGAAAATAATAATTTTATAGCTGTATTAGATATAATGCCTGCAAAAACAGGGCATATAATGATAATCCCAAAGAAACATATAGGTGATATTTTTGATTTAGAAGAACAATTATTTTCTGAGCTTTTTCAAACAGCTAAGAAATTATCAGAACCATTAAAAAAAGCAATGAATGCAAAAAGAATTGGGATGGTAATTACAGGATTTGCTATTCCTCATGCTCATCTTCATTTAATACCTCTTCACAAATCTAATGAATTATTTGACCCCTTAATGTTTTCAAGAGCAAATTCAGAAGAACTTAAATATACCCAAGAAATACTAAAAAAATATTTTGAGAATATATAGATATAATTAAAAATCATTATTCTAATCACATAAATCTTTAAAAAACAAACTTCATAATTTAATACATAATAAAACTATAATATTAATATTAAAAAATAATAGATATGAAGAACAGAAGATTAAGCTAAAAAAACTCATCTTTAAAGCATTAATGAGTTAAAAATTATTAAAAAATAAACATTAATTAAATAAATGAAAATAAGCAAAGGCAACTGACATCAAGCTAAATAAACAGAAGTCCTAAATAATATTGTTTAGTACATTACCAAAATAAATAAAACAATAAATATAAAATGCCAGAATTTAAAAAAAGAGAAACAGCATATAAATTAAGAATCGGAGATCTTCTTAAAGCAAACCAGATATTTGAAGAAGATGAAGGATTAAACAAAAGGCTTCAATTTGTAGAAATAGGAGATAAAAAAATTCTAAGAGTAAATATAATTGCGAATGTTATTGATAAATTTGAATCAGAAGGTGAAAGAAAATTTGCTTCTATAACTCTTGATGATGGAAGCGGACAGATTAGAGCAAGAGTATTTGGGAGTGAGATCACTAAATTACAAGAAACTTCTCAAGGAGACACTTTAATAATTATTGGGCTTCTTCGTTCATATAATCAAGAACTTTATATTCTGCCAGAATTAATAAAAAAAGCAGACCCCAAATACCTTTTAGTAAGAAAATTAGAAATTGAAAAAACATTTTCAAAACCATTAACTTCTGAACAAAAAGATAAAATTAAAGTTCTAAAAGATGAGATTATTGATAGAATCAAGGCAGCAGAATTAAAAGAAGGCATTGATAAAGAGGAGATAATCCTAACTTTAAAAAATTCCAGGCCAGAAATAATCACCCAAGAACTTCAAAAACTTTTAGAAGAAGGAATAATTTATGAACCAAGGCCAGGAAGAGTGAGATATCTGGGGTAATTACACTAACCCCTAAATGTTCACTCTTTATTAATTTGTACAACAATCCTTTATTATTTTTTATTAAGTATTATGAATAATAAAATATTTTTAGTGGGTTATTAATTAATGATAAGATGTTGTAGCTAATTTGTTTATTGCAATAAGTAGGCCTTATTTAAGAAGCAGTGTAGTTAATCTACTATGCCCCCAACAGACAAAGGATCAAAAGCTTTGTTAGAAGAGGAAAATTTTATTCTTGTTTTATAGCCTTTTCTGCAGTTAGCAAAAGAATATTCTCTGCTTAATACCCTTCCTTTTTGCATATGAAAAGGAATTTTGCCACTTAAAACCGCTTGATATCCTGCATAAGTTTCAGAATTTATTACTCTTAGAGCTATTGCTGTATGAAGTAAAAATAAAGAATGATAAACCCCTGCTACCCCATCTTTTTGAAGGGCTTCTTCTCTAAAATGTTCCATTAGTCTTGTTACTCTTTTTTTATCTGGCTCGTTAATCTGAAATTCAACGCTTTCAGCTTCCGGCTCAACTACACTTTCTAATACCATCTAGATTCTATAAAAAAGATATTTAAAAATATAACTATTTTAAAGACTAAATTTCTGATGCTGATTTAAACTCAGAAATAACCTGCCTTATAAACATTTAAATAATATAAATCATAAACTATAACATGGTTAAAAAAACAATTTTTAATATTGATAAAAACAAAAATTTTTCTAATTGGTATACAGACATAGTCCAAAAAGCAGAATTAGCTGATTTAAGATATAATGTCAAGGGATTTTTAGTTTTTCAACCCTGGTCTGTATTGTCCATGGAAAAAATGTTCAAATATCTAGAAGAAGTACTGCAAAAGAAAAATCATAAGCCTTACTGGTTTCCAACATTAATACCAGAGTCTAATCTAAAAAAAGAAAGTTCGCATATTAAAGGTTTTACTCCAAGTGTATTTTGGGTGACTCATGGAGGAGAAACAAAATTAGAAGAAAGATATGCATTAAGGCCTACATCAGAGACATTATTTTATCAGATGTTTTCTTTATGGATTAGAAGCTATAAAGATTTGCCATTTAAAACATATCAAAGAGCAAATGTTTTTAGATATGAAACAAATGCTACTCGGCCTTTTTTAAGAAGCAGAGAATTTCATTGGGTAGAAACTCATTGTGCTCATGCAACAGAACAAGATGCAATGAAACAAGTTTATGAAGATATGGAAACAACAAAAGAAGTTTTGCATGATATTTTCTGCCTGCCTTTTATATTTTTTGAACGCCCTTCTTGGGATAAATTTCCAGGAGCACAAAGAACTTTTGCAGCAGATGTTTTAAATCCAGATGGAAAATTAATTCAGCAGCCTTCAACTCATTTGCTAAAGCAGGATTTTGCAAAAGGATTTGATGTTAAATTTAAAGATAAAGATGAAAAAGAAAAATATTGCTGGCTAACTTGTTATGGACCTGCAATATCAAGAATATTTGCAAGTGTAATTGCAGTTCATGGGGATAATCAAGGACTAAGATTTCCATGGAAAATTGCCCCAATCCAAACAATAATGATTCCAATAGGAGAAGATAATGAAATAATAAAACAAACAGAAGAGATAAAAAAACAATTATTAGAAAAAAATATTTCAGTAGAAATTGATAATTCAGATAAAACACTTGGAGAAAAATTCTATTTCTGGGAAATGAAAGGAGTTCCATTAAGAATAGAATTAGGCAAAAGAGAATTAGAAAAAAATGAAATTATTTTATTCAGAAGAGATACTGGAAAAAAACAATCAGTAAAAATAAAAGAGCTGATAAATCATATAGAAAAAATCTCAGTAGATATAGATAAAAATTTGGCTCATGAGGCAGATAATTTATTTAAAGATAATATAATAAATGCAAAAACAAAAGCAGAATTAAAAAAATTAGTTGATGCAGGAAAAATAGCAAGATGCGGATTTTGTTCAGTTGATAAAGAAGGAGAAAAATGTGCAGAAGTTATTGAAAAAGAAACAGGAGCCCAAGTAAGAGGAACAAGATTAGATGAAAAAAAGAAAGATATTGATAAATGTGTAATTTGCAACAAAAAAGCAAATCATATTGTTTATATCGCGAAGCAATATTAACTTTTCGAAAACCTTCAGAGTTCTTTACTAAAACTTTATAAACCATATTTAGTTCAATTTCTATTAAATCAAAATGACAAAGAAAACTCATAGTTTAGGCATATCTTCTTTAAGTTGGTCTCAAGGTATAACTGCTTATGAAACAGCAGTTCTCGAAGCAGATGTTGAAGAGGAATCAACAGAACCAGACCTTCCTGTAAACAGAGAGGTTCTTAGAGATGTTGTAAGCTTTTATACAAGAGGAAAAAATCAAATTTCTCATGATTGGGAAGTTCCTGTTGAAGCAACATTGAAAGATATGGGTTATAGTTTTGAAGATTTCTAATTCATTTTCTTAATTTCTCTTTCATAGCTGCGTAAATTAAAGGAAATTGTAGATTAAAGAGAATAAAAAATAAAGTTAATTAATTCTTCGCAAAACATCTCGCCACAATCAGCGGAAACAAGATTGTTGCATCTCCAAAAACTTTTATTGATTCTGCTTTATCTTCTCCTTTATTCTCTCCTGATTTTATTTTCCCCCAAGAAACAGCTTCATCTGGCCTTGCATTGCAATCAGCACCATCCCACTCTTCTCCTGTATTAATATAAACAGCATATTCAGAACCATTTCTCATCATATTAGCATTGCATATATGATGTTTCATAATCCCGCTTCCAAGCAAGATTATTCCTGTTTTTTTTCTTGTTATTGTATATTCATTTAATTTATGAATATCACCTGCAATATCAATCTTAAAATCAGGATGTTTATACATAAAAAAATGAATCATATCTCCTAAGCTTCCATCAGTTATAGCAGGGCAATAAACATCTATTTCATTTTTCCAGCACCAATAATAAATGCTTTCTTTATTATTAATTTCTTTTCCTAATTCTTTAATAAATTCAGAAACAGAAATTATTTTTCCTGATTTTTTCTGCTCTTCATACATTCTTTCTAAAATAGGATTAATAAAATCTTCAAACCTGCAATATCTTGAATTAGGAATATAAATATTCCCAGTTCTATTAACTCCTTTTTCTCTAAGCAATTCCCCGCTTTCAGAAAATTTTCCTAATTTAAAACTCCCTAAGCATTTTATAAAATCCTCTTCAATTCCTCCTGCTGTTGTTACAATAACATCTATTTTTTTGTGCTCTGCTAAATATCTAAAAATATCACGCATCCCAGATGTAACAAGATTAGAAGTATATCCTAAATAAATACTAACCTTTTCATTAATCATTTTATTAATAATCTCTATTGCTTTTGCAAGATGAGTTGCCTGAAAACCTGTTGTTAAATAACTCTCAAGAAGTTTTTCATAATCAACCCCATTATTAAAATCATATCCTTTTATGTTCAAGCCCTCTATTTCATCTGATTCTCTAAGTACATTTTTCCTTCCAATTTTCTCTATATTTTTTTTATTATTTGTTGTCATTTTAATTTTTTTGATTTATTAGTAATTTATTAAACTCTTTTCTTCTTAGTTTCTCATTAATAGTTTAAAATTGTTTTATATCTTAAAGACATGATAAATAAAAAACTAAGAAAAATGCAATTAAGATTAACAAATAGGAATTGCCAAAGCATTCATTATTAAACTTAATTTATCCATAAAATAAATGATATTTTACCCTATATAAATCTTTATTATGTAAAAAAAGAGGGTATTTTAATGGCAACTGAAAACTTAATTGCACTTCTAGAACTGATTACAGAACTCTCTTTTAAAGATTTGATATCTATAATAATCACAATAATATTTGCTGTTATAATTATTAGAATAATCATATATAAAGAGATTAATAGGATTAATAAAGAATTAGAAAGAATAGATAAAAAAGGAAATTGGGAATACAAAAGATTAGACGAAAAGCTTAAAATATATGAAAGATTAGCAAAAATAGAAGAGAGGGTGAAAATATAAGATGGTTGTTAAAAATGATCCTGTAGATCTTGTACTCGATATAATAAAAATATCAATAATAGCTATAATTGGTTTTATAATAATAAAAGCTCTCTTATCTGCAATAAGCTAATTTTATTTTACCAGCCTTTCAATTCTCTCTTTAAACAAAGCTAAACTACTAAGAGGCATTCTAGCACCAGTAGCATGCTCATGCCCACCTCCAATAGCTCCAGGAATATCTTTAATTGCTTCAAGAGTAATTTTTCGAATATTAATTTCTCTTCCTCTTAAAGAAATATTCGCAGTATCTGTGCTTAAATAAATTACTATAATAATTTTTTTAGGAAATTCATGGCTTAATTGATTAGCTATATTAGCGCTTAAACTCAAATCTCCACTATACTGAAAATAAATCATCTTATTACCAATTGAATTTCTTGCTTTTTTTAAAATATTTTGATACTTTGTATTAATTTCATTGTATCTTCTTAAGATTTGTTTCGTTTCCATATTCTCTTCTAAGATATCCATAGGGCATTTAGCCTTTATCATAAATTTCATTAAATTAACAACATTTGTAGTTGTATCTTTTAAAGAAAAATCTAAAATTCTTGAGATTCTTCCAATTTCAGAGTCATAGAATACATCAAAAGGAGTTTTAGGATTTTTCTTGCTTAATTCAGGATATTTTTTTTCAAATTCATTATAAAAATCAGGAAGATAATAATCACTTATGCAACCAATAATAGCAAGCCAAATATCATTTTTTTGATTTATAATCTTATAACATAAATAAGAAACAGGCTCATTAGTTTTATTATTATGATAAGGATTATAATAATTAAAAGAGGGGTGACTTGTTAAAGGGACTTCAGTCCCTATATGAACATCATGATGGTCAATCCAAACAACAGGTAAACAATCTTTT
>Ga0315276_10003820_pt1 | contig 13808 bp, 7 predicted proteins | sample YL17G05_0_MG_FD_204542 | JGI IMG/M metagenome (GOLD analysis project Ga0315276, IMG submission 204542) | Sediment microbial communities from Yellowstone Lake, YNP, Wyoming, USA - YL17G05_0 | ecosystem: Environmental > Aquatic > Freshwater > Lake > Sediment | place: USA: Wyoming | collected...
CGTACTGGTCAGTCAAAATCAATCAACTACAACTTATGCCCCTCCCGAATTTCTTGATTTAAACACAACTTACTACTGGCGTATCGATGAGGTCAGTGCAGCACCTGACTACACAATCTTTAAAGGCGAAGTCTGGAGCTTTACGACATTACCGTATTTCGTTGTGGAGGATTTTGATTCGTATGAGAACGACTCTGCGTTGCGTAGTGTATGGAAGGACGGCAGCACCAACGGCACCAGCGCGGAAGTTTCTGTCGAGACTGCCTTCGTCCGCGATGGCAAATCGATGAAGTATCAGTACAAGAACAACCTCCTGCCATACTATTCGCAGGCCTACGTGGATATTGCTGATTTGGGAATCGACGACCCGAATTGGCTCGGCACCGGCGCTCAAGCATTAGTGCTGCGATTCCACGTGGAACTAAATAATCCTTTTAGTGAGCAGATGTACGTGAAGCTGACGGACGGCGACAGCCCCGCGAAGACCGCAACTGTAATGTACAGCGATACGAACAACGTCAGGCTGAGACAGTGGAACGAGTGGAGTATTGCGCTGACGGCATTCACAGACGTGAATCTGGCCAACGTTGCGAGGATTACCATCGGCTTCGGTGACGGCAGCCCTGGAGATGCAAACACCGTGTACTTTGAAGATATCCTGATTGGTAAAGAAGTCGTTTTGCCTGAGATTACAGGTGAGGTTCATATTGGCACCGTTTATCAGGAGCTGGAAGGTTTTGGAGCTGCCGGCGGCTGGCAGGAAAACTATGTGACGGGAATGACCCAGCCCACCAGAGACGCCCTTTATGATGTTTTGTTCAGCCAGCTCGGTCTCGATATTTACAGGCTGCGAAATACTTACAATCAGGGTTCCAGCGGTGCCGGCTACATAGACCGTTCGGCCCTAATCGTCGCAGCCGGGAAGGCGCGCAATCCATCCTTAAAGGTTATGATTTCCGCCTGGTCTCCGCAGGCCTCCCTCAAAAGCACCAATCTGACAATAGGCGGCACCCTTAAAAAAGACGCCAGCGACCCCAATAACAGCCCACCTTACTATTACGTGTACAAAAAGTATGCACAATGGTGGGCAGATAGTGTAAACGATTGGAACAGTCACGGCGTAGTTGCTGACTATGTGAGTATGCAAAATGAACCTGACTTTGATGCAACCTGGGATTCGTGCAGATTCGACCCAAATGAAAACGCAAGCGTTGCCGGTTATCGTCAGGCCTTCGAGGAGGTTTATCAGAAACTATATTCGCAAATGGGACCGAATCTGCCGAAGCTGCTTGCTCCCGAGACCGTCGGTATCTTCGGTACTCCCCTCTACATATATATCGATAATCTTATCGATAACAGTCACGTTTATGGTTATGCTCACCACCTTTACAGCGGCGGCGGTGACTACTCAGTCCCAGACGGGTTTATCCAGATGATGACTAATCTCCGAAATAGCTTCGGTGACAGACCGCTGATGCAGACAGAATTTTCCAAGGGCGGCACCCCCGGCGACGTTACTACTTTTACTGAAGCAATGAATCTTGCAAATCTGATGCATAACTCACTTGTTTTCGAGAACGCATCGGCGTATGTTTACTGGGAGCTGTTCTGGCAGTCACCTAAGGGCCTTGTGAGTTTTCCAGGTGGGGGCACCTATAGAATCAACCCGATTTATTATGCTTTCAAGCACTATTCAGCATTTACCGATCCCGGCTGGCATCGCGTCGAGGCCTCGACCGATTTGGGCAGCCTGGGCAACCTGCGCATTTCCGCTTTTAAGAACCCCGAAAATGACCAACTGACAGTAGTGATAATCAACAAATCCGCCAGCAGTGCCGACTTAAAGCTTACGCTGAAGGGATTTGCGCCGAGCAGCTCGGAGGTCTACCGAAGCACCGAGACAGCGAACTGGTTATATCTCGGTTCATTCAGTCCTTCGCTGACGCTGCCGGTGTCTTCAATCACCACCATCCACCTGACGGGCACCTTCTCGCCAGACTGCGACGGAGTCCAAGCCGCCGGCCATGGCCTGACCTCGGATATCAGCGGTGATTGCTACGTCAATTACACAGACCTCAAAATCATAGCCGAACACTGGCTGAGCACGAACTGCGCCCCGGATGACTGCGGAGGCGCCGATTTGGCGCCGACGTACGGCGTCGTTGACCTGTTCGACTTCAGCGATTTTGCCCCGCAGTGGCTGTGGTGTAATAACCCCGCAGACGCAAACTGCACACCTAACTGGTAACGGAAAACAGGGAAAAGGTGTACCGGCCGCACCGGCAGCAATCCTGCTTTTGGTGAAAAGGCCTTCCGTGCGCGCCCCGCAACCAGGCACAATCTGTAGAAAAAAAAGTTGCGTGAGTCCGGACTTTCCTGTATATGTACCTTTCTAATGGAAAAGCTCATAATTTTACAGTTATTATGGGTCGGCAATAAGGCCGTTCAGGGCATAGGAAACCGCCCTGCGGGGTAAACCAGCATTTAAAGGGAAGGAGCAATCTATGCAGGACCAGACGCAAAAACTCTCCATAGTAGAAAAAATCGGCTACAGTCTCGGTGACTGCGCCGCCAACTTCATCTTCCAGACGGTGATGATGTTCCTGACGTTATTCTACACGGACGTTTTGTTAATTGCACCGGCATCAATTGCCTGGATATTTGTGGCGACAAGGATTTGGGATGCGGTCAATGACCCTATGATGGGGGCAATAGCCGACCGGACCAAAACAAGATGGGGCAAGTTCCGTCCGTGGGTATTAATAAGCGCAATTCCCTTCGGTGTCATCGGAGTTCTTATGTTTACAGCACCGAACCTCAGCACAACAGGCAAAGTCATATACGCTCTTATAACCTACAACGCTATGATGATGATATATACAGTCAACAACGTTCCGTACTGCTCACTGACGGGCGTCCTGACAGGTGACTCAGTAGAACGAACGAGCCTGGCGCAGTATCGTTTTATCTTCGCGATGCTCGCTTCGTTTGTGGTGCAGAGTTTCGCCATGGATCTGGTCAAACACTTCGGCAAAGGCAACGATGCCAAAGGTTTTCAAACGACAATGGCGATTTTCTGCAGTCTGGCCGTGGTATTCTTCTTTATCACCTTCTTTACTACTAAAGAACGAGTCAAGCCTTCCCCGAAGCAGAAAACGACATTGAAACTGGACATATTAGACCTGTTACGTAATCCGGCGTGGCTGGCAATAGTATTCTTGACCATTTTTGTATTTATCTTCCTTGCAATGCGAGGATCTATGACGCCTTATTATTTCAAGTATTACGTGGTACGGGAAGACCTTCTGGGCAAGTTCAATATGCTGGGAATGGGAATTACGCTTCCATGCATTCTTCTTGCCAAGCCGCTTTCGATTCGATTCGGAAAACGCAACACCTTCCTTGTGTGCCTGTTCCTTTCAGCTGTTTTCGCATCCGCATTCATCTTTCTGCCGCGTAACGCAATCGTCCTCATGTTTGTTTTCAACGCTTTGTATTCAGCCTGTTACGCCCCGACGATACCGATGCTGTGGGCGATGATTGCTGACGTGGCGGACTACGGCGAATGGAAAACCGGACGGCGGGCAACAGGTATAACTTTCTCGGCGACGACATTCGGGCTGAAAATGGGACTTACCTTAGGCGGGGCATTAACAGCATGGCTGCTGGCCTACTATGGGTATGTCGCGAACCAGCCACAAACGGATTTTGCCCTTAAAGGAATTAGCTGGATGATGAGTATTATACCGGCTATACCTTTCTTTATCGGCGTCGCCATACTTCTCTTCTATAGGATCACCAAGCATACGGAATTGCAGATGACGCAGGAACTAATCGAACGCCGCAAGAAATATGAATACTAAAAGTGATATTCGGTTATGAAATTTCGGAGAGGTAGTATTTATGCCGTTGTGTGTGCTGCGTTGTTGCTGGCCGCAGGCTGCAGCGCTCAGCAGCCCGCCCTTAAAGACGCCTTCAAGAATGATTTTCTCATCGGCGGCGCATTGAACGACGACGTGGTCAACGGTAAAGACCCCAATGCCGCCGCTATTGCCGAGAAACACTTCAGCGCCATCACGGCTGAAAACACTATGAAGTGGATGCATATCCACCCGGAGCCGAACAAATACGACTTCTCAGCTTCTGACCGTTTCGTAAACTTCGGCCTAAAGAACAAGATGTTCATCGTCGGCCACACCCTCGTTTGGCATTGGCAGACGCCTAACTGGGTATTTGTGGACGATGCCAACCAGCCGCTGAGCCGCGATGCATTACTTGCGCGCATGAAAGACCACATTTTCACAGTTGTCGGGCATTATAAAGGCAAAGTGAAAGGCTGGGATGTTGTCAACGAGGTGCTCGATGATAACGGGGAGCTTCGTAAAACCAAATGGCTGGCGATTATCGGTGAAGACTACATTGCCAAGGCCTTCGAGTATGCTCATGAAGCCGACCCTGACGCTGAATTGTATTACAACGATTTTAGCCTTGAGCTCCCCGCCAAACGCGATGGCTGCGTGCGCCTTGTGAAAGACCTCCAGTCCAAAGGCATCCGCATCGACGGCGTCGGCATACAGGCGCAGGCCTGGCGATTGCCGCCTGATTATCCTTCACTCAAAGACGTTGAGGATTTCATTAATGCAGTCTCTGAAACAGGTGTAAAGGTTATGGTAACCGAGATGTGCATCGACGTCCTGCCTGCTGCACTCGACCAAAGGGGTGCGGACATCGGCTTAAAGACAGAATTACATAAAAAGCTTAATCCTTATACTGACGGCCTGCCCGAAGATATGCAGAAAAAGCTTGCTGACCGTTATGCCGAACTTTTCTCGCTTTACCTCAAACACGCTGACAAAATCAGCCGCGTAACCCTATGGGGCGTTTACGACAAAACAAGCTGGCTCAATAATTGGCCCGTCAGGGGACGCACCAATTATCCGCTTTTATTTGACCGAAACTATCAGCCCAAGCCGGCATTTTTAGCCGTTGTTAAAACAGCCGAAGGTAAAAAATAATCTGAAATAAAAAATCTAAAGGGAATTTACATGAGGTCTGTGATAATGGTTGCATTAGGATTGACTCTGGCAGCCGGCTGCTCATCGCAGCAGGCGAGAACATTCAACAACCCAGTTATCCCGGGTTTTTATCCAGACCCGAGTATCTGCAGGGTCGGCGACGATTATTACTCCGTGCACAGCACGTTCGAGTATTTCCCGGGCGTTCCGGTTATGCACAGCAAAGACCTTGTTCACTGGCAGCTCATCGGATACTGCCTGACGCGCAAGAGCCAGTTGCCGCTTGATAAGATGAGGGCTTCCGGCGGTATCTACGCGCCGACGATTCGTTATCACGACGGCACGTTCTATATGATAACCACCAATGTTGATGCCGGCGGCAATTTTTACGTCACCGCCAAGAACCCCACAGGTCCATGGTCTGAGCCGGTCTGGCTGGACTCAAGCGGGATGGACCCATCGTTATTCTTCGACGACGACGGCAAGGTTTATTACACCCGCCATGAAGGCCAAGGCGATGGCTATATTGCTCAAACCACGCTTGACCTGAAAACAGGCAAACTCGAAGGCCCGCTGAAAAAAGTATGGGGCGGCGCAGGCGGCGTTTGGGTGGAAGGGCCGCATTTGTATAAAATAAACGGCAAGTATTTTCTAATGGTTTCAGAGGGTGGAACAAGCTACGACCACAGGGTAACCGTTGCCCGCAGCGATTCGCCCTGGGGACCGTTCGAATCCGACCCGAACAACCCCATCCTGACGCATCGTAATCTCCCAAACCATCCAATCCAGGTTATCGGGCATGCAGATATTACTGAAACACCCGACGGCTGGTGGCTGATTTGTCTTGGAGTCCGGCCGCAGGGCGGCAGATTTCATCATATCGGCAGAGAGACTTTTTTGGCGCCTGTTGCCTTCAATAAGGAGGGCTGGCCGGTAGTCAATGAAAATAAGCCAATAGAATCTACTATGCCTGCACCGAATTTGCCGCAGCATACCTGGCCGAAGGAGCCGGCAAGGGACAACTTCGATACTAAAACCCTGGCGCTGAGGTGGAACTATCTGAGAAATCCTTACGATGCTGATTATTCTCTAACTGAGCGTCCCGGCTTCATGCGTCTGAATGGCTCTGCTGTAACTATGAGCGACCAGAATTCGCCTGCCTTTGTAGGACAAAGGCAAACTGATTTCAATTGCGTCGCTTCGACCCTGCTTGAATTCAACCCCAATAGTGAAAATGAAGAAGCCGGCCTTGTGGTTGTACAAAATGATAAATACCATTATGAAATCGCAGTGACTCTGAAGGATGGCAAACGACAGGTCTTATTCAGGAAAGTCATCAAAGGCAAAATAATCGGGCCCGTTCAATACGTAGATATCCAGCCTGGACCGGTCATACTAACGGTCAAGGCAATGCCGCTGTCTTATGAATTTTCCTGTCAGTCTGCAGACGGCTCCCGACAGGTTTTAGGCACAGCCCTGACGAAGGATTTGTCCGTTGAAGAGATAGGTTTTGACTACGGGATGTGCTTTACCGGCGTGTATTTCGGTATTTATGCCGCCGGCAACGGCCAAAAATGCGCAAACCCGGCGGATTTCGACTGGTTTGAATACAGCCCCGATGCAAATTAGGAAGGCAGAAACTACAGATACGAAAACCTGAATTTCCAGACAGCCTCAATTAGGTCATATTAACAAATATACAGCGTTACCACACTTTCTAATTTTACTTGACATAGAGAAATTATAAGGTATATTTCGCGTTCTTGTTTTTTTATAAGGAGCTTAAAAAGTGGCTAAAAAGAAAGATATTGAAATCGTAGCGGCTGGGCATACATGCCTTGACCTTATACCGGCTTTCACAATCGATGGAAAAGTTGACAAGATGACAGACGTCCTTGTGCCGGGAAAAATGATAAATATGGGCAACTGCATCGTTGTCGGAGGCGGGCCGGTAACAAACGCGGGGGTATCAATACGACGCCTGGGCGTAAAAACCGAACTCATCGGCAAAATCGGCGATGACGACTTCGGCAAACAGATTCTTCAATGGTATGAGGAGCACGAAGGCCATTTCAAAGGTATTAAAATGGTTAAAGGCGAATCCACCTCATACACAATCGCGATTTGTATCCCTGGCATAGACCGCTTCTATCTGCATCATTGCGGGGCAAACGATACATTCATCTATGATGACATGGACTGGGATATTGTGGAAAGGTCCAAACTGATGCTTTTCGGCTATCCGCCGTGGATGAAGAAGCTATATGAAAACACCGGCGCCGAGCTGACAAAAATCCTCAAAAAGACCAAGGACTTGGGGACAACGACCGTCCTTGACCTCTCGCTGCCGGATGTCAGTTACGCGAACCAGTTCGACTGGAAGGCGATTATGAAAGAGTGGGTCCCGCTGTCTGATATTATGGTGCCGAGCGCGGAAGAGATATTCTATTTCCTCTATAAGGATAAATTCCTTGATAAGAAAGCCAGACTCGGCCCAAAGGAAAGCGTTCTCGACCACATGACGGTCAAAGACATTTCCACGTTAGGCAAAGATTTGTTAAAGATGGGCGCTGGTGTCGCAATGGTCAAATGCGGCCACAGGGGCTTGTATATCCGCACCGGCGACAAGAACCAGCTAAAAAAGTTGGGCGCTGCCGGCTGTAAAGACCTCGACAACTGGACAAACCGCGAGCTTTGGTTCCCAGTTTATCAGGAAGAAAAATTCGTCGGCGCGCTCGGCTCGGGCGATTCGGCAATCGCCGGCTTCCTTTCAGCGTTCGTACGCGGACTTAGCATTGAAAACTGCCTGAGATACGCAAACGCCGCCGGCAGTATGAATGTTACCGTGCCGGACGGATTATCGTGGAATAAAGGTTTTGATGACTTAACAAAACGTATAAAAGCAGGCTGGAAAACAAAGGACTTAAAAATAGACGAGCCGGGCTGGAAGAAGGAACGCGAATTCTGGGTCGGACCCGACAATAAAGGTAAATGGGAATCCTAACTAAAAACAGGAGATAAAAAATGGCGAAGAAAAGCGATGCAAAAAGGGATGCATTTGTAAGTAAAAAAATAGCGAAGATGACGCTGGAAGAAAAAGTCGGCCAGCTTCTAACATTTACCCGGCGCGGCGCAATGATAACACCAAGCGGCATCGAGCAAATTACAAGATTGCAGTGCGGCGGTCTTTGTCTCGAGCCATACGCCGTCGAGACCTGCAAAAATCTCTATTGGGGCAATTCCCAGCTTGATAAGACCTTCAAACCCCCCAAAGATTACTTCACCATATCGAATACATATTTCGCCGGCAAAAACTTCGGCATCAGCATAACGCCGGGCGATTACACCAAGGACCTTAACAAATTGCAGAAAATCGCATTGGGAAGGTCGTCCAAAATTCCTCTCCATATGACCATTGATTTCGAGGGCGATTTCAAGAACGATTACATGTCCGGCGGCATAAGGCAGTTCCCGCCTCCAATGGGCATGGCCGCTATCGGCGACCCCAAACTGACTTACAAAATCAATAATACCATTGCCAAGCAGCTAAGCAATATCGGCGTAACTCAGATGTATTCGCCTGTCTGCGACGTGAATATCAATCCCAAGAACCCTGAAATCGGCGTCAGGTCGTTCGGTGACGACCCTGAGGTCTGCGCAAAACACGCCGTCGCCTTTGTAACAGGTTTACAAGACGGCGGCATAGCTGCGACCGCAAAGCACTTCCCCGGAAGAGGTGACTCAGCAACCGACGCCCACGATGTGCTGGATGTAATAAGGGCCGACAAAAAGAGAATGCACGAAGTCGAGCTGGTTCCCTTCAGGGCGGCTATCGAAGCCGGCGTAATGGCCATTATGACCGGCCATTCGGTTTACCCCGCTTTCGACGATAAATATCCGACAACCCTGTCGGTAAAGCTGCTCACCGGACTTTTGAGAGAAGAGCTTGGCTTCGACGGCGTGATTGTTTCCGACGCTATCGGTATGGCTGCAATCCTCAAGCAATGGCCGCTTCCACAGGCCTGCGCAATGGCGATAAAGGCCGGCTGCGATACGATACTTTTGAAGGCCGATGACGAATCGAGGTCGCAGTGCTTCTTCGGAATCAAGCAGGCCGTTGAAACGGGCTTCTTGTCCAAAGAGCGCCTCAATGAGGCTGTTACGCATCTTTTGAGAATGAAATATGACCAGGGCCTGTTTGAATCGGCCGGCAAGAAAGACCCGAAAAAGGCACAGGCGTTTGCAATGAGCAAGCCCGTCGTCGATTTCTGCTGGGACGTATCCAAAAGAGCCCTGATGGTAATGCGAAACAACAACAGGATGCTGCCTTTGAGTCCCAAAGAAAAAATAATGGTCATCGAGCAGCGTATTCCTTATGAATTCTGCGGAAAAGACCCCTATATGCATCAGCATATGTTCTGCGAGGATATGATTGAATATACGCAGAATATGATTCTGGTCGATACCGGCTTTGCAGCGGATGAAGATGAGTTTGCGGAATGCCTCGAACTTGCCAAGCAGGTTGACACCGTTGTTATGACAAATTATTACGCCCGAATCGTAAAGACGGGCAATAACAGGCTGCTTGTCAAGAAGCTAAAAGAAATGGGCAAGAAAGTCGTTGTAGTGACCAACTTCCCATACGTGGAAGGCACGACCGCCGAGGCCGACGCCGTGATATGTAATTTCTCCGGCACGCCGGATTCCTTGAAGGCCGCGGTCGGGATGCTCTTTGGAAAGATTAAACAAAATCCGAAGACGAAGCTTCCCATCAAGCTCGTCGCCCAGAAAGAATCCGCCGTAGGAGCCCCGCCGAAGAAAGCCCCTGTCGGATTATCGTATTGCTAACCATTAGATTTAAAGGTTGATTAAACAAGTGCCCCTGCTGCAACAGCGGAGGCACTTTTCATTTCTCTATCTATTGCATACCTGGCACTACTGCTCAGCAGCCATTGAATTGATAAACTTATTGGCCTCGGCAATGGACGCATCCATTTCCTTTACCAGCGAAGCCACGTTCGACTCAATAGTAACAAGCTCTCCCTGCAGCGAAGCGACGGCCTGGGCGTTAAGATTGTGTTTGAGGAACAGGACCTGGTCACGAAACGCCGAAAGAACCGGGGTGATTTTGCGCTCGGCCTGTTTCATAGCACCGATTAGCTGGTCACATTTGGCCTGCGTCTGTTTGAGCTTCTGCTCGCTCGTGCGGCGAAGGTCCTTGTTGGTGTACTGGTCCAGCTCGGACTCCCACTCCTTGAATAATGCCTTGGAAACTTTCTCCACGTCTTCTATGCGCGTAGAGACATCTTTGGCTCTAGATTCACTTTTATCCAGTTCGTCTTTGAGCTGATTGTATTTATCCTGCAGCTCGCTGGTGGGGACTTTCACAACGGTGCTGAACTGTTCCAGAGCGGATTGGAACTGCTGCTTGGCATCTTCCTGCGCATCACGGGCGTTTTCGACACGGGCAACGAGGATGTCCCTCTTGTGCTTTCCAAAGGCCTCCATCGTTTTATAATAAGTGCCCTCGCAGCCGGCCAAAAAAACTAAACCGACTAAAAAACATATCCTTTTTACAAGCGGCTTTGCCATATTATCTGCTCCTGTTTGAAAACAACAAATCCTGTCGTTCTGCATAACTTACCACACCAGCAGTTCAAATGCCGGGGAGTCCTTGATTACGGTGCCGGGGGGGCTATCGAGAACCTCAACCAACTGCTTACTCCAATCGTTGATGATTACTTTGGCCGGGGCCCACCAGTTGAGGGCCTTGAAATCCAGGATGGCGGATTTGGGATGCTCACAGTCAGCAAACATTCCGATGATTTCGCCGGTGCGGCCATCTCTGAAGCGGCCTTCGATGGCAACCACACCTTTGCCGACGTCCTGTGATTTCGATGCCACACCGCCGGTCATGCCTACCGTAGCGGCGATACCTGGTGACACACAGCCGACGACGCCCAAGATTGTCCTGGACGGCACCACCTGCACAAGGGCCAACTCAAGTGTCAACGTGTTGGGTCCTGCGGTATCTACCACCGTGAAGCGATGGTTGGGGTCTTCCCTGAAGGCCTTGGCAAAAGACTTCTGCGTATAGTCCGCCAGTTCCCCGATTTCTTTTTTAAGCTTTTCCTTATCGAAGTTGGCGATGTTAAGCCCCTCCCAGAATCCCCGAGCTGAAATGAAATCGGTGTTAACGGGGACGATGAAGATTTCATTGTAGGCGTTGGGGTCGAATTTGTTATCCCGGTAGATGCGATGGAAGGGCACATTGGCATCTTTGGACATCAGCTGAGGGTTAGGAATGAAGCCGGAGATGGGCACCTCGCCGGCCTTGCAGCCTGCCAAAAAGAGCCCTGCTAAAAGACATATCTTTGTTATAAGCGACCTTGCCATATTATCTGCTCCTTATTTAAACCGACTTTCGTTCTATTCTCTCCCCAACGCCCTTAACTGTCAATCCCTTGTTTACCCGCGTCAAAAAAACGCTTGAAAAGAAGGGTGTTTTGTGGTATTATCCTGCGTTTTACTGCGGTTTTAACGCTGATAACGCGGAAACTGCGGAAACGATAAAATAAAGAATTTAACCAAACAAGAGGAGACGCTGAATGGCTAAAGCAAGCAATCTAAAGATGAGCGATTTGTTTACAATTTCGGGAGCGCAGATACCTGAGGTTTATGTTAAGAACAAGATGTCGGTGCATTTTCAGGGAATGTCAAAGACAATGGACTTCCCCCTGACCATTTTTCTTCAAGGCGCACCGACCTGCTCGGTAGGCATATCTCCAGAAGGTTTATACAACCGGATAAATGACGCAGGGCGGTTAGTTTATATAAATCAAAAGGCGATGCAGTTTGCCTCGGCTCCTATTGTCCGAATCGGCGATGAGAAGCCGGTTATGCTCACTTCCAAGAAACCGGCGGTGATGGAAAGCCACGATGATATACCCGTATCGGAGCGTTATTATTATCCGCCGGTAGATGTAAAACAGGTTACTATTTCTCTTGCTACGCCGATGACGGAGATGTCTTATAAATTGGACAAAGCCAAAGTTACAAGAAGATTAATCAGCCCGTTTTTGTCGGGCAATGAGCAAACGCTTATGCCAATAGGCGTAGAAGAGTATGAGGTCGAGAATACTTCAAAGCAGGCACAGCAGATTACCTTAGTTATACCGAGGCCGAGCCTGGCGAACCTGCAGGAGAAGAAATACCGTCCGATTGACCAGGACACCGCCTTTATATGCTCATCGCAATTGAAAGGCCACGTTCACGAGGATTTCAGCTTTGCCGGGGTAAGAGGCGTGGTTATGGGCAGCACGGAAAGCTCGTGTTTCGACTCTAAATCCGCAGGACCAAGCCCGGAGAAAATGGTTATAGCTGTGCCGGAGATAGAGGGCGTAAAGATAGATACACAGCCGTATTTCAGGCTAAACAGCTTAAGGCAGGATTTGCTATTGAAGGCCGACGGCGGCTTTTATGAAAAGTTCGGGCCTAAAGTCAATCACGATTACGGCGCAGCCATCAGCGTCACGTTCACATTAAAGCCGAAGGCGACAATGAAGATACCGGTCGCTATTGTTTTCGACTTCCCGCAGCAGTGGTATGCAGACGGGACGGCATTTGACCGCAAATATGTCAAGAGCTTCCAGAACGCAGACAGCAGAGCCAAAGATATGGCTAAACTCGCACTGGATAAATATCCCGAATGGCTGACGAAGACAATCGCAATTCAAAACAAGATGTTCAAATTGATTCAGCAAAGTCCTTCCTATAAAGGAGACGCCAAGGGCGCGTTAATGCTGATGAGACTGATTGTAAACGAATTTCATTTCCCGCTATCGAACGCAGCAGCGTGGATTGTGGATAAGGACGGCAATGACGTGGCAAGGTTCCTCGAATGCTTCGATTATCCATACGTCAACTCGCAGGACGTTGACTGGTTCTCGATGATACTGCTTATGCTGTTTCCGGATGTGGAGAAGGAAATCTGCCAGCGGTTTATCGACTCGATATTGGAAGAAAATCTCACGGAGAGGTTCTATCATACCCACGCCTCTTTTGCCGAGGCCCGGCAACATTTTGTGGAGCACCCGGAAGAATACGAAGGCACGTCGCTGACCCACGTAAAAGCCCCCACAAAAATAAAGGGGAGTTTATCACATGATTTAACCGCTTTGACTTTCGGCAATCCGATGCGGAATAAAAGTGAATACGCCTGGTACAATACCAACTACTGGATAGACCTGTTTCCCAAAATAGCGCTGCGGGTGCTGCGAAACGTCAAATACACGGGCGATATGGATTTCCTGAAGAAAAACTGGGAGACGCTTAAATTCGGATATGAGTATCTGGAAAAACTCGATTTGGACAAAGACGGCATCCCCGAAGGCAATCCGGATGAAGTAAAAAACACCTTCGATAACATTCCTTTGTTCGGCATAGATTCATACAGCACCAACGGCTTCCTGGCAGCCTGCAAGGCGATGAGCAAAATGGCGGATATGATGAAAGATAAAAATGCCAAGAAAGAATACGACGAGATTTTCGAAAAGGCCTTTGCCGTTTATGAGAAGCTGTGGATAAACAAAAAAGTCGGCAGCCAACGGATGCAGTATTACGCCACGTGCGCAGACCTTGCAACCGGCAAAATGAACACAGATGTCTGGACCAATCAGTTAGACGGCTTGTGGTATTTGATATTAATGGGCGAAGAACCGTTTATACCTGCCGAGAAAGCAAGGGTAATTCTCAAAACAATTTACACAAATAACCGCAATCCTCTCGGCTGGG
>Ga0315276_10003821_pt1 | contig 13807 bp, 12 predicted proteins | sample YL17G05_0_MG_FD_204542 | JGI IMG/M metagenome (GOLD analysis project Ga0315276, IMG submission 204542) | Sediment microbial communities from Yellowstone Lake, YNP, Wyoming, USA - YL17G05_0 | ecosystem: Environmental > Aquatic > Freshwater > Lake > Sediment | place: USA: Wyoming | collected...
GGTGAAACCGCGCACCGCGTCGGCGAGCGCCTGGCTGGCCACGTCGCCATCCTCGATGAACGAGACGAGGCCGGGGCAGGCCTGCTGGTACACCTCTGCCCCGCCGTCGAGGCTGTGGATGGCGCGCAGATAGGCGCCGCTGGCCACGGTGGCCGCGGTGGCGAGCACGCCGATACGGCGGTACCGCGAGGTCTGAACGGCCGCGCGCGCGCCCGGCATGACCACGCCGACGATGGGCGTCGAGAAACGCTCCTGCAGCAGCGGCAGCGCCGCCGAGGTGGCCGAGTAGCAGGCCACGACGACCAGCTTGACCGGCACCGTCTCGAGAAAGGCCGTGAGCTGCTGGGCGAAGAGCTCGAGCTCCTCGCGGGACTTCTCGCCGTAGGGAAAGCGCGCCGTATCGCCGACGTAGGCGAAGTTCTCGCCGGGCAGGGTGACCAGGCACTCGTGGAGCACGGTGAGACCGCCCATGCCTGAGTCGAACATGCCGATGGGCAGGGCGGCGAGGTCGCGCTCATCTGTGGAGGGGCTGGTCATGGTCGCGAGGCGCCGGAGCGGCGCCCCGGTAGTATCCCCCACCGCGCGCGGCAGTGTCCAGACGGGCCGCGGCGCCCTGCCGGCGTCGTTGTCCGCGCAGGCGACGCCGGGAATCAAGCGCCGCCGTCGGCCATCCGATACAGGCTGGTAGAGAGGAGGCGAGCCCGGGGCGGACCCGGGTGACGACATGGCCCAGGACGACTACCGCATGGAACTGTTCATCTTCCCCGACGGCACCGCCGTCGAGATGATCGTGTTCACCCAGGCATGCACCCCACCGCCGGGCTCTTGCCGGCCGCCCCGTGATCGCGACGTCGGCCCGACCGAGGCCGAGAGAGAGACGCAGCCCGGCGTGAAGCCTACGGCCACTCACGCGCCGCCGCCCGTGGGGCAGGAGCCGGTCGGCGCGGCCCACGAGTGCCCGCTGTGCGGCAGCGACCTCGTGTACCCCATGGACTGGGAGCGCAATAGCGCCGCGACCTGGAACCTCGTGCTGCGCTGCCCCAACTGCGAGACGCAGCGCAGCGTCATCCTCGGCCGCGAAGGCGTCGAGGCGTTCAACCGCGAGATCTACCTGGGCTCGCAGACGCTCGCCCGCGAGGCCGACTCCCTGACGCGCCGCAACTTCCAGGAGGAGTCGGCGAGGCTCGTCGAGGCGCTCGCGCGCGACCTTATCCTGCCGATGGACTTCTAGCGGCTCCCCCGCCGCTGTTCGTCAGCCACACCCCCGCCACGACCACCACGGCTGCGGCCGCCTGCCCCGGCGTGAAGCGCTCGCCGAGCAGCACGTAAGCGCTGGCCACGGCCACGATGGGGGTCAAGTTGATGAACACGGCCACCTTGCTCGCCGGGATGAAGCGGAACGCGTAGTTGAGCAGCAGAAACGCCGTGATGGAACACACCACCGTGAGAAACAGCACTCCTCCGGCGGCGCCCGGCGTGGGGCGCCGTACGCCAACGAGCGCGGCCTCCGCGAGCGCCAGCGGGAGCATGAACAGCGCCCCGAAGAGGTTCTGAAAGGTCGTCACGAAGAGCGCGGGGCGGCTGACCAGCAGGCGCCGCGCGAGGATGCTGTACACGCCGGCCGACAGCGAGGCGGCGAGCACCAGCAGGTTGCCCGTGAGGCCGCCGCCGACGGCGCCGCTGCCGCCGAGCAGCACGAGCGCGACGATACCGGCGAAGGAGAGCGCGACGCCCGCCCACTGCCGCGCCGTGTTGCGCTCGCGCAGGGTGAACGTGTTGAGGATGACGACGAACAGCGGGATCGTGGCGATGAGGATCGCGGCCTCGGAGGCGCTGGTGCGGGCGATGCCCAGGTTCTCGAAGCTGAAGTAGACGGTCAGCGAGATGAAGCCCAGGGCCGCGAGACGGCCCATCTCCCCGCGCGAGACCCGCTCCGGCCCGCGGCGCAGCCGCCACACGACCCAGAGGATGCCGCCGGCGAGAGTGAAGCGGAGCAGCGCGATCAGCAGCGGCTCGAAGCCGCGCAGGGCGTACTTGGTGGCCACGAACGAGAGCCCGAAGGCCACGGTCATGCCCACGGCGGCGGCGTAGGCCGAGGCGGGAGGGCGGGAGTGCATGCGGCAAGACTATCTCAGGTGCGAGGGCTCACCCTGCCGCGTGGGGCGGCGCCTCTCGGCGCCGCCCCACGCGGTCGTCCCTCGCCACGACCGGCCGCCGTCCGGGCGGCGGCCGCCGGGCGTCCCTATTTCACCGTGAGCTTGTTACTGCCGGCCGGCGAAGCCTGAGTGTTGCCGGCCGCGTCCTTGGCGTACACGGTCCACGTGTACGAGCCCTTGGGGAGAACGGTCTTGGCCTTGTAGGTGAGCACCTTGTTGGCAGCACGGCTACCCAGGTTGTAGGTCGTGACCGTCTTGCTGCCCTTGGTGATCTTGATGGTGACCATCGTGGCCACGCTCTGCACGTCGTCGACCTGGTACTTGAAGGCCGCCATCGCGATGCGCTTCACGCTGACCGCATTGATGGCCTTCGTGACGGGCGCGGTGACGTCTTCGTGCACGTCGATGGCCATGACTTTGCTCCATGCGGGAGCTCCGGTCTGGTTGCCGCCGGCGACATGGCAGCGCTGGCAATCGGTATCGCGACGCAGGTCATGCGTCGGCCAGCCCTGCTGCACGTTGTGCTTGATCACCCGCGGGATGAGCAGCGGAATGCCCGTGCCGCCCCCGTCCGGGTCGAGGATCGCTTCGACGTCGGTGGCGTGGCAGGCCGTGCAATCGGCGTTCTGATGCGGCACGCCCGCGCCGATGATCTGGCGCGTGGGATGACAATCGATGCAGTTGACGTCGTGCTTCTGGCGCCACTGCAGCATCGACTCGGGTGACGTCGCGGCATGGATGCCGCCCTCGCTGTGGCAGTCGGTGCACTGTTGCAGCGTCTCGTGCACGCCGCGGGCGCCGGCACGCTGGAGCTCCCACGACTGCGCATGGCGCTTCATGCCGGGGCCGAAGATGCTGATCGCGGGGATGCTGGCGTTGGGCGACTCGACGAAGCCCGTGTGACACGCCTGGCAGACCACGTTGCTCGATTCCATGTCGGTCCGGGTACGAAAATCGTGCGAGGCGATGTTCTGCGTCCAGTCGATGGCGTTTTCGGCCAGGCCGGTCTTGATCTTCGAGGCGGCGGCCGAGAAGTCGGTCCAGAGATCGAGGACGGTGGCGATGTCGCCAGCCGGAACCTTGGCCGGGTTGTTGATGATCGGCGTCTTCCAGTGGCAGGTGGCGCAGTTCTTCTGCATGTGGCAGCGGCCGCAGTTGGCCTCTGTGTAGTCCTCGTTGGTGTGATAGGTGACGCCGTCGGTGCCGACGACGTTGACTTCCTTGCGTGGCGTGCCGTCGGGGTTGTTCTTCATGTTCCAGGCGGTGGAGTGATCGCTGGTGAAGAACTTGGCGATCGACGGGTCGGTGTGGCAGGCCACGCACTTGTCGCCGTTGACCTTCCAGAAGTTCCAGGTCGCGCTCGTGTCGGTGGATGTCGCCACGCTGAAGCGCGCCCAGCTGCCGTACGTGCGCTGCGCCTTGTCGTGCGCCTCGGCGAACACGCCGTGACAGGCGGTGCACGCCTGCCCGCCGTGCTTGGTCGTGGCAAAGGCGGCCGGGTTGACGTACAGGCTGACCGTCTTGCCGGCGATGGTCTGCGAGGGCGCCGACGATTCGGTGCCGTGGCAGGCGAAGCAGGCGGCGTTGCCGGACGCCGCGGCGATGCCGGCACCCCACGCGGCAGCAAGGCCGAGCGCGAGGATGGCCATCAGCAGCAGCACAAAGAAGCGGTGTTTGGTTCGAGTCATAAGCTCGCCCCTCCTGATCGGACGTTGGTGGTCGAATCCCACTGGTCCCTCACATACGCCCCCTCGCAGCGTGACGCGCGACCCGCGTCTTGTTCACGATTCCCCACAGACTACGAGACCCACGGACGAGCGGGAATCGGCATTAATACCTACCGACGAGGGGCAGGCCGACCGGAGGCGCACAGCGTCGGCCCGCGAACTGGCTACCTGACCGGCGCCCGGACCTCGATGAGCGAGCCTGCCCCGGGGCTGCTCTCGATCATGAGGACACCGCCGAGTGACCGGGCGCGCTCCTGCATACCGAGCAGGCCGAGGCCAGCAGACTCGGCCGGACCCGATCCACCGCCCTGGGGGCGGAACCCGCGACCATTGTCGGTCACCCGCAGGGCGACAGCGTCGGGCCCGGCAATGAGGGTGACCGAGGCATGCGTGGCCGCGGAGTGCCGCTCGATGTTGTGCAGCGCCTCCTGGGCGATACGATAAAGGACGACCTCGGTCTGCGCGTCGAGCCTGCGCTCGTCGCACTCGCAGGTCACTGTGACCTGCATGTCTGCACGGTCGGCCAGCTCGACGGTCAGCGCCTCGAGGGCGTGGATCAGACCCAGGTCGTCGAGGATGGACGGCCGCAAGTCGCGGCACACGCGGCGCAGTTCGGCGATGGCGCCGTCCAGGGTCGCGATCGTGGAGGTCACAGAGGCGGCGGAAGACAGGGGCTGCCGGGACGCTACCTCAAGACTCCCCCGGGCGACGACCAGCATCTGGATGGTCTCGTCGTGAAGCTCGCGCGCCAATCGCTTGCGCTCCTCTTCCTGGGCATCCGTGGCCAGCTGGATGTACTTCTGAAGCGCGTTCTGGGAGGCGGCCAGCTCCCGTAGCGCGCTGGCGGCCGCCTCAAAGTGCCCGCTGTTGTCGACCGCCAGACCGAGCTGCCGAGCGACGGCCTCGAGCTGCACGAGGTCGTGCGTCAGCATGATCTCGCGCGGACCGGCGACCCCCAGCCCGCCCACCACGTTGCCTCCGACTGTAACGGGGACGATCACTGTCGTCTGCTGCGCGTCGCATGTCGGGCTCATGCCGTCGCCGTCGGTGGAGGAGCACGGCTCGCCGCGGGCGATGACGCTGAGCGTCGCCGCGAGGCGCGCCGGTGGCAGCTCGCGCGCGGACAGCAGCGTGCCCGAACAGGCCACCACCGTGCGCGACTCCCCGCTTTCGGGGGCGTAGACGATCCACGCAGAGCCCACCGGCTGCCGACCGACGATGACCTGGAGAGTGTCCGCGAAGACCTGCTCGAGGTCGAGCGAGCGGCTGGCCGCAGCGGCCGTCGCATTGAGCTCTCGCAGCTGCGCGTTGACGGCCACCGCTTCGGAGTGCGCGCGCCGTTCGCGATCCACACTGCGGCCCACCAGCAGGGCAGTCACCAACATGATCGCGAGCTGCAGATTGACGCCCACCTGCTCCGCGTGCGTGTGGTAGACGATGATGCTGGGCAGTGACAGCACCCAGCACCACAGCACCGTGAGGATCGCGCCCTGCTCCCCGTAGGCCACGCTCGCGTAGATGCAAGGAATGAAGAACAGTGACACCGGTATCAAGTAGAACGACGGCCACCCCAGCAACGATCCCCCGATCTCCAGGGTGATGTGGCCGATGGCGATCGCCAGGACAAGCGCCTGGATCGCCCAGAAACGCCTGTCGCGCAGGTGCGCGCCGAACAGACGCCGCACCCGACCGACCAACGGCGCCCCTCGCCCCGTCTCGGGTGTGCTGCGCGGAACGGCGACGGTCACGCCGAGCGGCGTGAGATGCTCGCCGACCGGGTGCGGCTCAGGGGAGATCGTCAAGCTCCAGCCAACCGTTCTGCAGGCCGCGCACGACAGCTTCGGTGCGCGAGCCGACGCCAAGCTTGGCGAGGATGTGGCTCATGTGTGCATGGACCGTGCGGATGCTCACGGCGAGCAGACTGGCGATCTGCTTGTTGGAGGCCCCTCCGGCCGCCAGCCGCAGGACCTCCATCTCGCGGCCGGAGAGCCGGCCGGGCAGTGATGCCTCGGGGCCGGGCACGCGAGCAAATCTACTCAATACCGTCCGGGAGACCGCCGGATCCAGCACCGACTCGCCGCAGAAGACGCTGAGGATGGCATGTGAGAGCTCTTCGATCTCGACCGTCTTGAGCAGGTAACCCGCCGCGCCCGCTTCGAGCAGGGCGGTCACGTACTGGTCGTCGTCGTACACCGTGAGGATCAGGATGCCCACCTGGGGCTGATTCCGCTTGATGATGCGGGTCGCCTCGATGCCGTTCATGCCCGGCATCGAGATGTCCATGAGCACGACGTCGGGCAGCAGGGCGTCGACGAGTGCGATGGCCTCGTTACCGTCGCTCGCCTCGCCGACCACGTCGACCTCAGCGGAGAAGTCGGTGAGTCGCTGCCTCACGCCCGCGCGGAACAATGGATGATCGTCGACGATCAGTACCCGCGGACGCCGGGAGGCAGTGGCCTGGTCTGGGCGCTGCTCGTTGATCACGAAACCATTCTACGCGTTGCCGGCTCGTGAACGCGGCTCCAGTTCGCACGGTTGGCCGCTCGCGACAAGTCACGTCAGGGACGCGGAGGCGGCAGGGCTCAGCCAGTGACCATCCGCGTCGCGGCACGCTGCTCGTAGGTTGCCAGATCCGCGGTAGGTGTGAGGCTCTCATTCGCGAGCGGGGTCACGCTTCGGCCCTGGCCAGGCTGAGCCTCGAACGTTGTGAGCCTTGCGTTGCGTTGGCACGGCGTTGGCAGAGACGGCGAACTAGGCTCAGTATGGCCCGACCATGGCCGCGGCGACGCCTCCCACCAACGCGTAGGCGGCCCAGCGGACCTTCTGGTCGCGTTGGCCGCCAATGCGCGTCCGACTGGCCGGCACGAGCCCCGCCGCAGCACTCAGTGCCACCGCCGGCGCTGCGGCGTCCGCGCCGGCTGCGGTAAGCGGGCGCATATTCAGCGCGTCAGGAGCCAGGCGACCGTCGCGGCGACGGCCGCCATCGCCACGGCCGCCAGGATGCCGACGGGCGAGTGCACGTGTGCGAGCACGCGCGCTGCTCCCGCGAGCAGTGAGAGGGCGATGAGCATCACTCCCCAGCGACGCGAGACCACCACTAAGCACGCCGCGACGAGCATGGTGGCGACCGCGTGGTCTGAAGGGAAGCCGTTGTCCGGCGCATGCGCGAAGAGCGACGCCACGTGCTCAGAGACAAACGACCGCGGGTCGCAGTAGAGCGCCCCCCGACCTTGAGGAGCTCGAGGCAGACGGCGCCGCTGATCAGAAGGTCAACGGGCAACTCGGGCCTTTCCCGGCGCGGCAGACGCAGCCACACGATGAATGCGACAAGGAGTATGAGGACGAACCCGTACTACGCAGGGTCCGCGACGATCGTAGTCATGACCTCACCTGTACTACGCCTTCGGCCGGACTCCACCGCCGGGGCAATCCGCGGACGACGCCCTGCCACTCACCGGAGTCCAACCCTTCCCGGCCGGCACTGCGCGTCGGCCGTCAGAAGGAGGGCGGCGCGAACGGTCTTCCCAGACCAGCCGCGCCGCCCTCGCAAGAGCCGTTCAGTAGACCTTTATGGTCCTCGCCGCAGACGTGTTGGCCTTGTTGGCGCCGTCGCCGGCCCAGCGGGCTTGCAGCCTGTAGGAGCCTGTCGCGGAAGGCGTCTTCCATGTGTACTTGACGCTCGACGAAGCCCCCAGAGTGAGGCTCTTGACGAGCTTCCAGGCACCGCCGTTGAGCGCAGCGTAGAGCTTGACGGCCTTGCCCTTCTTGTTCGGCGCCACCGTGGTGATCAACGTCACCTTGCTATCGTGGCGCACGCGGGCGGCCGACGACGAGAGCCTTACGGCCGCCTTCACCCACACCGTCGCCTCGACGCCGCGGCCCAGGCCGGGGAACTCGTCTCCGGCAACGCCCAGGTAGCCTTGGGTCACGAAGATGTGTGAGTTGACCGTGAATGGATCGGCCGACTTGAGTGCGAAGGCGCTACCGGCGGCGGCGCTGGCGCCGCCCGCCTTGGTCAGCAGCGCATACTCTTGCGGATCCCCGCCCCTGGGCCGTGCCCACAACGATACTTCGCCTGTGGTGGCGGTCTTGGGGATCGACGACTCCTCGATGCGCTTGCCACCCACGACGAGGTTCGGCTTGCTGCTGTACACCACGGTGTAAGACGCCTTGACCTCCTCAGGATGGTGACAAGTGTCGCAGGTCACGGCGTGGATGTTGTGCCGTGCCGTGGAGTCGTACAGCAGACCGTCAAGTCCGGGCAACAGGACGCCCGCGTCGTCGGTCGCCTGGTTGGCCATGTACGAACCCGGGTCGTGGAAGCTCGTCTTCAAGCCGGTCACCCGGGGGTGGGCACCGTTGGCGTGGCAGCCCTTCTGCGCGCAGGAGGTCTGCGCGAAGGCGTCAGCCGGCAGACCGGCGCTGAAGCTGTGGTCGTGGCCGTCGGCGTTCTGACCGTTGTAGTCATTCATGTGGCAGTCGACACATTGCAGACCGTCGTGCACCGAACCTGCCGGTGCGGAGCGACTGTCGTCGGTGGCGTGGCATTTCGTGCACAACTCGTTCGGGTCGGCGGGATCGACCGGCTCGTAGGCGAACGTGTCGCCGTTGAACCAGGCGAGGCGCGGCACGAGCTTCGTGCCGACCTGCACCTGGCTCGACACATCGTGGCACGAGCGGCAACCAATAGCCTCGAAGGCGCCCCCGAGGGGGTCACTGGCGGCGGGCTTGTAGGCGACGTGGTCGGCAGGCAGGAAGTAGCCGGGGTGAGGGCCACCGCTCTCGGCCGCCGCATACGGCGCCACGAGATTCCAGGGCCCGGTCTGGTCAGTGGGCTGCACGTAGGAGCTGATGTCCACCGGGCTGGTCCAGGGGCTGGGATTCAACTCGCCGCCGAAGGTGCGCGTGGAGAACGGTGACATGCAGTGCTGGCAATCGTTGACCAGCGGTTCCTCGGTGTTGTGATCGACGTTAGTGTAGGCCTCAGCGAGCGTGACATTGTGGCCTTTGAGCTCACCGTACGGCCCGCCGGTGTAGGGGCTGCTCTCGAGCCATTGGTCGTACTTGCCGCTGTGGCAGGTGTAGCACTGCGTGACGTCGACCGTGGTACCGATGCTCGTCGTCACCATGGGGACCGGGTGAGTGAAGGCCGGTGACGGCACTGGTGCGCTCGCGGTGGCGGCTCCAGCCGCTGGCGCAGATTGGCCGGCGGCGAGGGCCACTCCAGCCAGCGCCACAACGGCCGCCAGTGTGGCAACTAGCACCGCTGCCGCCGTGAGGCCCCGTTTGGGAAGTCGCGGCCCTCCCTGCTGAGAACGTCGTTCATTCATGCACTCCCCCTCGTACGGTGCGGGCCTCCAGTGGCGGGCACGCCATGTGATTCGATGAACATACTCCCGGGAGTACCCTCAGGCAACGGGCGGGATCTGCGAAAGGGTGCGCTGGCGCAACCACCGAGGTGCGCCCTCGCGGCGCGGGGAGACTGACGACCCTTCCCTTGGCCGTGGTCCACCCCTGCCTCACCGTACTCCTCAACCGCCGCGCCTCCCACGTCCCGTCTTCGACGCGGTAGCCGATCTCGCGCGGCTCACCGCGCATCGCGAGCGCCAAGGTGCGTCTGTCGACACTCGATGCTGGTGGTGAAAGCGGTCCAGCGCGCTCGAGGACGGCCCGCGGTCCCTCCCTTGATTTTATAGATGATACGACATATACTACGCGTCATCTAAATCCTGAAGGAGGACCTCCGTGACCACCTCAGCCCCGATCAGCAGAGTCGGCATATTCAGCACCGGCTCGGTGCAAGTCCGCCCCGACCATGCTGCGGCCACATGGAAACCGATGATGCTGTGGCTCCTCACATCGACCAAATGGACCCCTCCTCTCCCGATCAACTTCTTCGTCATCGAGCACCGTGAAGGGCTGGTGCTCTTCGACACCGGGCAGGACCGGGCGTCGGTCACAGATCCCAGCAGCTACTTCCCGGCCGGGATCACTGGAGCGATGTACCGTCGGTCGGCCAAGGCGGTCGTTCCTGCAGACCAGACCATGACGGCGGGACTCGGCAGACTTGGCTACAAGCCGTCGGATGTCAGCGTGGTGATCTTGTCCCACCTGCACCAGGACCACGTCGGTGGCCTCGCCGAGCTATCCCATGCACGCATCTACGTGTCCCAAGCCGAGTGGGACACTCTGGCCCAGCCGCGCGCGGAGCTCGGCGGGCTCATGCGGCGCCACATCGACCTTCCGGGTCTTGCGTGGACCAAGGTCACGCCCGAACCGACCACGGATCGGGCTCTCAGGCCGTTCACCACCGCGCACGATCTCTTCGATGACGGAAGCCTTGTCTTCATCCCGACGCCGGGACACACCCCCGGCTCCCTGTCACTGGTCGTGCGCCGGCCCGGACAGCCGGCTCTGGCTTTGGTGGGAGACCTCACCTTTGCACCGCACTTGCTCGAAAGCGGTCACGTCCCCGGAGCGGGTGATCGCAAGCAGTTGCAGCAGACCACCGCTATGATGAACGAGTTGCATCGTAACCTTGGCGGCCTGGTGGTTCTGGCCACGCATGACCCTGGTGCGGAAGGCGAGCTCAGCAAGGCCTTCGTGCGGTGAAGGGGGGTCATTCACCGGCTGCCGCAGGCCAGGAGATCCGCTATGCGCACCGCGGAGGAACTTCGCTATCTCGTACTCGCTGCCGAGCTTGAGGGCAAGCGGCAGCTGGCACACCAGCTGCGTCCCTTGGGGCTTACGCCCTCCCAGGCCGAGGTGCTGCGCGTGCTCGCCGATCACGGCCCACTCTCCCTGAACGGACTCGGATCATTGCTCGTCTGCGAGAGCGGATCAAGCCCCAGCCGCCTGGTAGACCGGATCGTGGCGCGTGGCCTCGTCGATCGTCGTCCAGGCGCCACGGACGGGCGCGCGGTAGAGCTCACGCTCACGCCTGAAGGCGAGCGGCTTTCACGGGAAGTGGAGGCGCTCGAAGAGGCCATGTACGCGACCATCGACGCGCTGGCCGGCCCCGATATCGGCGTCACGTTGGACTTCCTCCGTGCCTTCATCGACGGGTCGCCGTCAGGCCGGGCCCTCGCCCGCCGCATCGCCCTCTCGGAGTGACCTGAGGGCTTCGCGGGCATCAGTCGGAGCCCATTTGGTCGTGGTTTCGAGCGGCTGGCGGCGCTGCACGAGTACCAGCTCGATGAGCGGCGCCCACGCCATCCCCAAGCTCGTGCCGTCCAGCTGGTCACTCTCCGGCGAGGGCATCGCCGCCGGCTGGGACAGCAAGAGCGCCGCCTCCTCTCGTCACACGGCGCCCTTCCGCTTCACGGGCGCGCTCGACCGCGTCGTGATCTCCGTCACAGGCGAGCCTTTCGAGGACTTTGCGAAGACCGTCGAGAAGGCCCGGCTGGTGCAGTAGCGGACGTTGGGAGCCGCGCCCGGCAAGACTCCCTCCCTCGTACCGCGTGCGGCTTCTCGTGGGGTCCTGCCCCCTGCGGCTTCCTCGGACGGGCCCGGGTAACGCACGGCTGCCTGCGACGGGAACTCACTTGGCAGGGTGGACCTCCAGGTCCAAGGTAGCCTTCACAGGGTCTAGTATGTACCAGCCACGTCGAGGCTGGCGCCGCGCCTGGCGCCTCCTCATGAAGGGAGCGAAGGGCGACCATGCTTTCCGATGCGGAGTTCACCGCCACCCTCGTTGAGAAGGCCCAGGCGCTGGGCGCGTCCGTCGCCGGGGTCGCCGACGTCGGGGCTCTGAAGGGCTCGCCTTCGCACCTCATCTACCCGAAGATCGGCATGGACCCCGAGGTGCGCTGGCAAGACGCGCCGGAGGAGGCCCTGCACCACGAGGTCGAGTGGCCTGCCGACGCCGTCTCCGCCGTCGTGATCGGGGTCTCTCACCCCACCAGTCAACGGGAGCTCGACTGGTACGACGGCAAGGGGACGCCCGGCAACCGCATCCTCATCCGCATCACCAAAGAGCTCTCCGCGTGGCTCGAGGAGACGTACTCGGTCAAGAGCTACCGGCCGCCCTACTTCATCGAGAGCACCGGGATCTTCTTGAAGGACTCGGCTGTGCTGGCCGGCCTCGGATGCATCGGCAAGAACAACATCGTCATCACGCCGGAGTACGGCCCGCGCATCCGTTGGCGGGCGCTCCTGATGGACCGGTCGGCGAAGGCCACCGGTCCAGTCGACTACGACCCCTGCGACGGCTGCCCGCAGCCGTGCCGCAAGGCCTGCCCCGTGAAGGCGTTCGACCACGCCGCCTACTCGTCTGCCGAACTGGGACAGTCGATCCTGCCGGGCATCAACGGGACCTATGACCGGGTGACCTGCAACACCAAGATGTCGCGGGACGTGGAGAAGGCCGCGAGGGCGATGGCGGCGAGCGCTGAAGAAGGCGATGCCCTGGCCGCGACGATGAACGCCTTCGAGGAGGCGGTGCTGGCGTTGCCGAAGGGCGAGGGAGAACCTCAGTACGGCGTCAAGTACTGCAGGATGTGCGAGCTGAGCTGCCCGGTGGGCCGGTAGAACGTCAGCGCGGCGTATCCGGCCGCCACCTCCTCCGCAGTCGGGCGAGAGAAGGAGTGAGCGAGATGGACAAGGCCAAGCACGACCGTCTGGCAGCCACCGGCTGGCGCAGCGGCGACGCGGCCGACTTCCTCGAGCTGACCGAAGAGGAAGCGGCGTTCGTCGAGCTCAAGCTCGCCCTCGCCGAGTACTTGCGCGAGCTGCGCACGAACAACTCGTGGACGCAGGCGCAGGTCGCGCGCCGTCTGGGATCCAGCCAGTCACGGGTGGCCAAGATGGAGGCAGCCGATCCTTCCGTCTCGCTCGACCTGCTGGTCAAGTCGCTGCTTGCCTTGGGGGCATCCCGTGGCGAGGTCGGCAGCGTCATCGCGAGAGCGGCCTGACCGCAGGGCGTTGAGCACACGACGAGCGGCTTGGCCTGCAGGATCGGACTGGTCTGATTCGCCGCAGATTCTGGCCGGACTCCACATATACCTGTACACGACCATCCCCTTCGCTCAGGCGCGGGCGCGGCGACGGGCGCGCGGGCGGCCGCGGCGACCCCGGCGCGGGGTAGTACGCAAAGGGAAGATAAGGATTCCCTAACTGTCGGGTCGCTCACGGCCCTTCGCAGGCTCGCTCGCCGGGGGGAAGATAAGGATTCGCCGGAATTCCTTATCTTCCCTCGCGGTACTACCCCGCCGCGGCGGCTCCGGCGGCCGCGGTGCCCCATGTCCGCCTTCTCGCGGCCGTCGATCAGGAGGCTGAACGCGGAACCGGGCGGAAGGGGATGGTCATGTACCTGTATTGCGTGACATGCGACAATCGAGTGACCGAATGGGAGGAGCGCGAGCATGACCAGGATCGTCATCATTGAAGACAACGAGACGATTCGCGCCGAGTTGTCGGTCTTCCTCAACCGCAACGGGTACGAGACCGAGTCGCCAGAGCGCTTCGACGACGTCGTGTCGATCGCGGTCGCGCCCACAACCGACCTCGTGCTGCTCGACATCAATCTCCCGGTGTTCGACGGCTTCTATGTCACGCGAGAGATTCGCAAGCAGTCGCAGGTGCCGATCATCATCGTCACGAGCCGTGACACGGAGATCGACGAGCTCGTCGGCATGAACCTCGGGGCGGATGACTTCGTCACCAAGCCCTACAACACCCAGATCCTGCTTGCGCGCATCCGGTCCATCCTTCGGAGAGGCGACCCGTCAGTGAGCGGAGCGCGCCTCTCGTGCGGACGATTCAGCCTCAACTTCGCCCGCAGCACGCTGGTGGTCGAAGAGGTAGAGATCGAGCTGACGCGCAACGAACTGAGGATCCTCGCTCGCCTGTGCGAACGCCGCGGTGAGATCGTGTCACGGGAAGACCTCATGCTGGCCTTGTGGGACACCGACGTGTTCGTCGACG
>Ga0315276_10003823_pt1 | contig 13807 bp, 10 predicted proteins | sample YL17G05_0_MG_FD_204542 | JGI IMG/M metagenome (GOLD analysis project Ga0315276, IMG submission 204542) | Sediment microbial communities from Yellowstone Lake, YNP, Wyoming, USA - YL17G05_0 | ecosystem: Environmental > Aquatic > Freshwater > Lake > Sediment | place: USA: Wyoming | collected...
CCGACGTAGCGGGACGGCTTCTGGGCCGCGAGGATGATCTCGTCGAGGGAGAGTGGAGTCGTCATGTCGCCGGGCGGCGGGTTCGAACCGCCGGTAGCCCGTGGAGGGTCGGGACTAGCACGCCCCGGCGGCGCGGGGCAAGCGGCCCCCGGCGCGACCGGGGCGGCCGGTCATCGGGAGACGGAGAAGGGACCTTCGCCCCCGGTGGGCGGCTCCCACGCCACGTCGAGTCCTTCCACCCGCGCCGCCGGCGGCCCGCGGCGGCACCACGCGACGAGGGCCTCCACGGCGCTGCGCTCCCCTTCCGCCTCCACCTCCACCGACCCGTCGGAGAGGTTTCGAACGGCGCCCGAGAGCCCGACCCGGGCCGCCTCCAGGGCGGTGGACTGGCGGTAGAAGACCCCCTGCACGAGGCCGGTGACCCGGATTCGAACCCGGACCCGCGGCGGGCCGCTCACCGCCCGCCCTCCTCTAGCATTCGAAGGAACTCCTCCTCGCCCACGATCTTCACTCCTAGTTCACGGGCCTTGGCGGCCTTGGACCCGGCCTCCTCGCCCTCGACCACCAGGTCGGTCTTCCTCGACACGCTTCCCGACACCTTGCCACCGCGCCGCTCGATCTCGGCCTTGGCCTCGTCGCGCGAGAGCTTCGTGAGGCTTCCGGTGAGCACCACGGTCTTCCCGGCGAAGGCCCCGCCGCGTGGAGCTTCCTCGGGCTCGGGGCGGAGGCCCGCCTCGACGAGCCGGTCCACCACGCGCCGGTTCTGGGGCTCGTCGATCCACGCGCGGATCTCACTGGCCGTCTCCGGCCCGACGTCCCTGATCTGGAGAAGCGCCTCCTCGGTGGCGGCGAGGAACCGATCGAGCGTGTGGAAGTTCCGGGCCAGCGTGGTCGCGGTGGCCTCGCCCACCTGGGGGATCCCCAGGCCGAAGAGCAGGCGGCGGAGGTTCGCCCGCTTCGACTTCTCGAGCGCGTCCCGGATCCTCTTCGTCCGGGGCACGCCCAGCTTCACCGCCGACCCGGTCTTGGTCTCGGCGATCTCCATGGCCTCCCAGGTCTCCTCGGGCAGCGCGTAGAGGTCGGCAAAGTCCCGCACGTGGCCGTTCGCGACCAGGGCGGCGGCCACCGCCTCCCCCAGTCCGTCCACATCGAGGGCCCGGCGCTGCGCGAAGTGGGTGAGCCGCCCGACCAGCTGGGCAGGGCAGGCCGCGCCGGTGCACCGGTGGACCTTCTCCCCCTCCTCGCGGACGACGCGGGCCCCGCAGACCGGGCAGTGCGAAGGGAAGACGAACTCGCGCTCGGCGCCGGTGCGCCGCTCCGGGATCGACTTCACGACCTCCGGGATGACCTCGCCGGCGCGGCGGATGAGGACCAGGTCGCCGATGCGCACGTCCTTGCGCCGCAGCTCGTCCTCGTTGTGCAGCGTGGCGCGGGAGACGGTGGCGCCGCCCAGGCGGACCGGGGTCACCTCCGCGACCGGGGTGAGCACGCCAGTGCGCCCGACCGAGGCCCAGATGCGCTCGACCCGCGTGGTCTCCTCCTGCGGCGGGTACTTGAAGGCCGCCGCCCAGCGCGGAAACTTGCTGGCCGAGCCGAGGCGCTTCTGCAGATCGAGATCGTTCACCTTCACCACGAGTCCGTCGGTGTCGTAGGGGAGCGCGAAGCGGCGCTCGGCCATCTCGTCCTTCCAGCGCTTCACCTCGGCGATGCCCTGGCAGAGCCGGTTCTCCGGGTTGGTGGCGAAGCCGAGGCGGGCCAGCGCCTCGAGCTTCTCCCGGTGGGTCCTCCAGGCCGGGCCGCCCGGCGCGAGCGCCTCGTAGGCGATGAAGGAGAGCGGGCGGGTGGCGGTGATGCGCCAGTCGAGCTGCCGGAGCGATCCAGCCGCCGCGTTGCGGGGGTTCGCGAAGAGCGGCGCGCCCTGGCGAGCGAGCAGCCGGTTCATGGCCTCGAAGTGCTCCTTCTGGAGAAGCACCTCGCCGCGGACCTCGAGGCGCGGCGGCGGGTCGCCCCGCAGCCTCTGGAGCACGCCGGCGTTCGCGCCCAGTCCCCCCACCGTCAGGAGGTTGGCGGTCACGTCCTCGCCCACCGCCCCGTCGCCGCGCGTCGATCCCTCCGCCAGTTCCCCGTCCCGGTAGACGAGCTCCACGGCGAGCCCGTCGAGCTTGGGCTCGCAGACGTACTCGACCGGCGCGTCCGGGGAGATGTCGAGCATCCGGTGAACCCGGACGTCGAACTCGTCGAGTTCCTCGTCGGTGGTCACGTTGCCGAGCGAGAGCATGGGCTCGCGGTGCTCGACCTTGGCGAACTTCTCGCTGGGCTCGCCCGAGACGCGGCGGGTGGGCGAGTCGGGCGTGGCCAGCTCCGGGTGGGCCCCCTCCAGCGCGAGGAGGTCGCGCATGAGCCTGTCGTACTCGGCGTCGGAGAGGATGGGGTTGTCGAGAACGTAATAGGCGCGGTCCGCCCCGCGGATCCGCGCCTTCAGTTCATCGATGCGCCTCGTCGCGCCGCCGGCCATGCGCCGAGTGTTACGCCGGCGGGGGCGCGTCGGCAACCACGGCGAGCGTCAGAAGACGTTGGCGACGGGCTCTGGATTGGAAACCAGCACGAACGCGTTCCCGTATCCCTGGTAGGCCTGAAGCTTCGTGTTGTGGACAGAGTCTCCGTCGATGTCGCAGTCACCGGTCACCACCAGCAGCGAGGTCGCGGCGTCGAGCGCGAACTGGTAACTGCAGTAGGTCGCCCCTTCCACGATGAGCGGGAGCTTGTCCCAGTTGGCCTGGGCCTGGAGCCACGGGTGCTTGGACGTGTTGGGCGAGGGAGCCGCCGGGTTGTAGGCCCCCGCGAAGGTGGCCGGAATCGTCGACGCGTTGAGGGCGAAGTCCTCCACTCCCTTGGCGATCGCCCGCATGATCGGCTCCCGCTCGGCGATCCGGGCCCGGAGCGTCATGTTCTGGAACTCGGGAATCGCGATCGACGCCAGCACGCCGATGATGGCGACCACGATCATGAGCTCGATCAGCGTGAACCCACGGGACGAATGGCTGTCTGGCTTCTTCATGGCTTGGCTCCCTGCGTCGATGCTCCGCCACCGCCGGGACGACTTCCTGGCTTGGCGCCTTCTGGCGTGACGACGAACGTCCCGGGAAGGACTTCCCGGACGTCGTTGCCCTTTGCCTTCTCCAGATTCTTGAAGGCCTCGACCTCTTTCGGGTCCAGCTTCGCCCCCGCCGGCGCCACGATCACCTTTCCCTGCGGCGTCACCGTGCCCACCGTCCCGGAGGGCGCGCCGGTCACGGTCGACGCCGTCGACTTGGACCGATTCACGTACCGGTAACCGTGGTAGGCCGCCGCCGCGGCGACCGCGACCACCAGGACGACGACGAGTCCCCACGGCACCTGGCGCGGCCCGCGGTCGGGGCCCGTCGCCGAGTACACCATGCGGGTCGCTGGGCTGGCTGCGGCCTTCCTCGCCTTGCGACTCTTGGTGATCTCCTCGACCATCTCGGGCGGCGCAACCTGCTGCAGCGCCTCGGTCAGGTCGATGGCCTCCTTCACGAGCGCGTGCCGGATGGTCTCGAGCGCCCGCAGCGCCTCGGGACTCGCGTCGTCGCTCAGGGTCTTGAGGTCGGCCAGGACCTCGTCGATGCCCCCGAGGATCGCCTGGACGGCCGACGGGTCCACCTTCGCCCCCTGCGACGGAAGGGTGTCGAGCGCCGCCGCCACCTGCCAGCGCAGCCCGACCGCGCGACGGACCGGCACGGGGTCGAAGGGGAGCTTCTGGCCCAGCGTCGCGCCCTTCTCGGCGGTGGAGAGGCTGGCCACCAGCTTCTCGGTGACGGGGCGCAGGCGCGGCTCCGGCCAGAGACCGGAGAGCGCGGCGCGCATCACGGCCTGACCGTCCGCCGCGGAGAGCACGGTCCCGGGCCACACGGCGAACGGCGCCGGGATCGACGGGGGCGGCAGGTGGATCGAAGGGGGCGGCGGCGAGTCGGCCTTGGCCACCTCGGGCGTCGCCGCGTCGGCCTTGGCCTCCTCGTCGAAGATGGAATCGGAGAGATCGGCGCGCGGGGCTGCGGGTCGCGGCGCGGGCGTCATCCCCGGACGGGGAGGCGGCGTTGCCAGGGCTGGGCGCGGGGGCGTGGGAGACGGGCGAAGGGCGACCTTGGCGGGCTGCGGCGTCAGGACGGGCCCCGTTCGACGCGGCGGGGGCGCCGGCGCGTCACGCGCGGCCAGCACCCGGTTCGCGGCCTCGAGGACGGGCTGCGCCTGGCCTCGCCAGGCCACCACGGCGCTGGCGGTCGCGGAGATCACGGCGACGTCGGCGGCGTGTTCCGGGGGAAGGGCGACGATCACCGCCAGGTCGGGTCCGGTGATGGCGCGCAGGTCGGTGCAGAGCGTCAGCCACTCGCGTCCGCCGTGCTCGTAGACGAGCAGCCGCGCCCCGTCCTGGCAGAGCGCCGAGGCGAGATGCGGCGAATCGGCGACGCGCGGCGCGCCGCCGAGACGTTCCGTGAAGAGCGGGAGCATGGCGTCGACGAACTCGGGGGAGCCGGCGACCACCGTCTCGTTGGGACTCACTCGACCTCCTTCTGCGAACATCATAAGGCCCCGGACCCGATCTTCCTCATCGAGCGCCGCACCGTGAGCATGGCACAAGGTGTGGGCGCGCATCTCCTCCCACATCGGGGGAGGGTTGGCTGTGGGTGAAAACACACCGGGGTTGACAGGCCGCCTCCGTCCCCTTAGCTTTGCCCCTCCCCAGGCCGCGCCAGCCGTCCTCCGGGCTCCTGCCCGCCGGCGCCTCCGTCCCGACGACCCCCATGCCCGCCGCCCACACTTCCAGCCTCACCGAGCTCAAGCACCGGAAGGTCGCGGACCTGGCGCTCCTGGCCCGGGAGCTCGGCATCGAGGCGGCCGGGGCGATGAAGAAGCAGGACCTCATCTTCGCCATCCTCCAGGCCGAGTCGCGGAAGGCCGAGGAGAAGGAAGAGGAGATGGAGGTCGCCAGCGAGGGAACCATCGAGGTGCTCCCCGATGGCTTCGGTTTCCTCCGCAGCGCCGACTTCAGCTACCTGCCCGGCCCGGACGACATCTACGTCTCCCCCTCGCAGATCCGCCGCTTCAACCTGCGCACCGGCGACACCCTCCGCGGCACGGTCCGCCAGCCCAAGGAGGGCGAGCGCTACTTCGCGCTCCTCCAGGTGGACTCCATCAACGGCGAGCCGCCCGAGGAGGGGGAGAGCAAGGTCCTCTTCGACAACCTGACGGCGCTCTACCCCACCGAGCGGTTGCGGCTGGAGAGCGACCCGAACGAGATGACCACCCGCGTGGTGGATCTCTTCGCGCCCATCGGCAAGGGGCAGCGTTGCCTGATCGTCTCACCGCCGCGCGCCGGAAAGACCGTGCTGCTGCAGAACATCGCCCACGCCATCACCCGGAACCACCCCGAGGTCACGCTCATCGTGCTGCTCATCGACGAGCGGCCCGAGGAGGTCACCGACATGGAACGGACGGTGAAGGGCGAGGTGGTGGCCTCCACCTTCGACGAGCCGGCCACCCGTCACGTCCAGGTGGCGGAGATGGTCATCGAGAAGGCCCGCCGCCTGGTCGAGCACAAGAAGGACGTGGTCATCCTCCTCGACTCCATCACCCGCCTGGCGCGCGCCTACAACTCCACCGTCCCCTCGTCGGGCAAGATCCTCTCCGGCGGCGTCGACGCCAACGCGCTGCACAAGCCCAAGCGATTCTTCGGCGCCGCGCGCAACGTCGAGGAGGGCGGTTCGCTCACCATCATCGGCACCGCGCTCGTCGACACCGGCAGCCGCATGGACGAGGTGATCTTCGAGGAGTTCAAGGGCACCGGCAACTCGGAGATCGTGCTCGACCGCCGCCTCATGGAGAAGCGCATCTTCCCCTGCATGGACCTGGCGAAGAGCGGCACGCGCAAGGAGGAGTTGCTCCTCCCCGCCGACTGGCTCTCCAAGATCTACATCCTGCGGCAGACCATCCTGAACGGTCTCGACAACGTCGAGGCCATGAAGTTCATGCTCGACAAGTTCCGGCAGGCGAAGACCCACGACGAGTTCTTCCAGATGATGGTCGGCGGCGGGAAGTGACCGCCGTCCTTGACGGAAATCCCCGAAGCGACTAGATCCCCCGTTCCCGCCCGGACCACCGCGCCATCCCGCGCGATGCAAGAGGCGACCTGGAAGGACGTCATGAGGGAAGGCATCCACCCCGAGTACAAGCCGGCGAAGGTGCAGTGCGCCTGCGGCGCGGTCATCGAGACCCGCTCGACGCGCGGCGACTTCCACATCGAGATCTGCTCCAGCTGCCACCCGTTCTTCACCGGCAAGCAGAAGATCATGGACACCGCCGGCCGCATCGAGCGCTTCAAGAACCGCTACGCCGCGACCGCCGCGGCGGAGCCGAAGAAGGTCGCCCCAGCCTCCGTGCCAGATGCGCCCAAGGCGGCTGCCAAGGGCGACAACCGCGCCACCAAGCGCGCCAAGGTGAACGCCGGAAAGCCCAAGCCCCCGCCCAGGGCGGAGGCCGAGGTCGCCGCGAAGCCGGAGACGCCCGAGGCCTAGCAGGGGCTACTTCTTCTTGGGCTTGGCCTTCGACTTGGCCGCCGTGTCGGTCACGGTGACCTGCACGGTCGCGCTCTTGCCCGACGCCGATGCGGTGACCTTGGCGCTGCCCTTCTTGGCGGCGTGGACCACCCCGTCGGCGGACACGGTGGCGATGCGCGGGTCGGAAGACTTCCACTTCACCGGCACGCCGCCGACCTTCTGCCCCTTCTGGTCGAACGCCGCAACTTTGAGACCCAGGTTGTCCCCGCGCTTGAGCGTCTGGGTCTTCGAAGGCGTGAGCCCGAGCCTGGCGAACTCCGGGACCTTCACGGTGACCCTGGCGGTGCCCTTCAAGGCTCCGGCCGCGGCGGTGACCGTGGCGGTTCCCGGTCCGACTGCCTCGACCTTTCCGTCGGCCACCTTGGCGATGGCAGGATCGCTCGTGGCCCAGAGGATGGCGCGGGGAACGGTGACCGGCTTTCCGGCGTCGTCGACGACCACGACCGACAGCACGACGGTCTCGCCGGGGCGGAGGTCGCGGGAGGGCAGCGACAAGCTGACGCTGGCGGGGATGGACACCACCACCGGGGCCGAGCCCTTCACCTCGCCGATCGCGGCGGTGACGGCGGCCTCGCCGGAGCGCTGCGCCGTGACCGCGCCGGTCTCATCCACGGCGGCGACCTGGGGCGCCGAGCTGCTCCAGACCACCTTCAGCTTGGCCGGGTCGATGGGCTGACCCTTGTCGTCCCGGGCGACCGCCGCCAGCCGGACGGTGGCCCCCTTGGCATCGAGGGTGGCCTTGGCCGGCTCGACCGTCACCGTCTTGACCGAGGGTCCGCAGGCTGCGACGGCGAGAGCGACGAGAACGGCACTTCGCTTCATGGCATTCCTCCACGCCAGCCTTGTCCCGGGCCGGCCCGGCGGAACTCTTACACGACCGATCCGACACGGCAAACGGGTGAACGGCGGGCGCGCGTTGTAGGATCCGCTCCGGTGACGCCCCTGGTCCTCATCGTCGACGACGAGCGCTCGAACCTGGAGTCGCTCGCGCGGACCTTCACCCGCGAGGGGTGGCGAGTGGCGCTGGCCGCCTCCGGCGAGGAGGCGCTCGAGTCCGTCCGCCGCGACCGGCCCGACGTGGTGGTCACCGATCTCATGATGCCGGGGATGGACGGCGCCGAGCTGCTCCGGGCCGTCCGGACCATCGCTCCGGAGGTCGAGGTCGTCCTCATGACCGCGTTCGGCACCGTCGAGGGAGCGGTGGCGGCCATGAAGGAGGGGGCCTACGACTTCATCACCAAGCCGGTCAAGCGCCACGCCATCGTGAAATCGGTGCGGCAGGCGCTCGAGCGGGCCTCGCTCGTCGCCGAGAACCGCGCGCTGCGCGCCCGTCTGGCGCGGGTCTCCGGCGAGTCGGCCGAGGGAGGCCTGGTGGGCAACGCGCCGACCTTCCGCGCCGCCCTCGACACGCTGCGGCAGGTGGCGCCGGCCTCGGCCACGGTGCTGCTCCTCGGCGAGAGCGGCACCGGCAAGGAACTCGCCGCCCGCCTCCTCCACGACCTGTCGCCGCGGGCCGGCGCGCCCTTCGTCCCGGTGAACTGCGCCGCCATCCCGGAGACCATCCTGGAGTCGGAGCTCTTCGGCTACGAGCGGGGCGCCTTCACCGGCGCCACGCAGCGGAAGGAGGGGCGGTTCCAGCGCGCGCACGGCGGGACCCTGTTCCTCGACGAGGTCGGGGACATGTCACCCGGGGTGCAGGCCAAGCTGCTCCGTGTGCTGCAGGACGGCGTGGTGGAGCGGCTCGGCGCCACGCAGTCGCTCCAGGTCGACGTGCGGATCGTGGCCGCCACCAACCGCGACCTCGCCGCCGAGGTCCGGGCCGGGCGATTCCGGGAAGACCTCTTCTACCGGCTCGACGTGGTCACGGTGCGGCTCCCCGCCCTGCGGGACCGTCGCGAGGACGTGCCGCTGCTGGCCGCCGCCTTCCTCCGCGCCTTCGCCGAGCGCAACCGCCGGCCGGTGACCGGGTTCACCGACGCCGCGCTCTCCGCGCTGGCGGGCCACGACTGGCCGGGCAACGTGCGCGAGCTGCAGCACGCCATCGAGCGCGCGGTGGTCCTCTGCCGCGACGAGGTGGTGGGGCTCGACGACCTTCCCGACGCCGTGCGCGCCTCGGCTCCCGGACGAGCCCTGCCCCCGTCGAACGCGCTCACCATCCCGGTGGGCACGCCGCTCGAGGAGATCGAGCGGATCGTCATCCGCGAGACCCTGCGTCACACCCGCGGAGACAAGAACCTCGCCGCCCGGCTGCTCGGCGTCGCGCCCCGCACCATCTACCGGAAGCTCGACCGCGACGAGGACGGACGCCTCGTCGACCCTGGACCGGACGACGGGACCGGCCGGGAGCGCCCCTGACATTTTGGCGCCCCGCCGACCGCGAGGGACCCCCTTTTGCCATATTGGCAGCCGGCGGTGCGATCCCCGGAGGTTGGACAAGATTAGTCTTGTTGTTGCCCGTGTTTGTGGGCAATGGCTCCTGCTGTATGTTGGCATGCTCGTTGCTGACTTGATCCCGGGGGCGATTGCCCGACGATGCTCGACGTCTTCCTCAAGAAATACGGTTGGGTGGCCAATCTGCTCCTCCTCGCGGTGGCGGCGTGGCTGCTCGCGAAGACGGTCAACACGGCCGTGGGCGCGGCGATTCGCCCCACACCGCGCGTCGACGCGAACGCCGGACAGGCGCCCCAGATCGCCCAGCTCTTCGCCGGTCTGGACGTCGACAAGCTCTACCCGCTCATCGGCCTGAAGCCCCCGCCGGTCGTGGTCCCAGGCTCCGAGGTCGAGGCACCGCCCCCTCCGCGAACCTGCTCCGACTTCCTGGCTCCGCCGGTGCCGACGTCGCTGCGCGCCCAGCTCATCGCCGGGATCGTCGCCGATAAGCCGCTCTGGTCCACGGCCGTCATCATCGACACCTCCTCGCGCGCCACCCGGACCTACGGCATCGGCGAGGAGGTGCTGGGGGCGCTGCTTCTCTCGGTGGAGCGGATCCGGGACGATCGGGACGCCACCGGCCGCGGCGTCCGCGTGGTCGCCATCGTGTGCCACGACGGCCGCAAGGAATTCATCGACTTCGACTCCGGGGGTGGAGTCAGTCCGGCGCCGAACGTGGGGATCGCCCCGGTCCCGCCGCCGGCCGCCGCCGCGGCGGACGCTGTCCCCATCCCGCCGGACGGGATCCGCAAGCTCGCCGACAACAAGTACGACGTGAAGAAGTCGGTTCTCGACGGCACGCTCTCCAACCTGAACTCGGTGGCCACCCAGGCGCGCATCGTCCCCAGCTTCAAGAACGGCGTGGCCAACGGATTCAAGGTCTTCTCGATCCAGCCGAACTCCTTCTACACTGCCATCGGGGTGGAGAACGGCGACGTGATCCAGAAGATCAACGGCTACGAGATCAACTCGCCCGACAAGGCGCTCGAGATCTACCAGAAGCTGCGCGAGGCCCGGCACGTCACCGTGGACGTCGAGCGCAACGGACAGGTCATCCGCAAGGAGTACAACGTCACCGGTCAGTAGCCGGTGCGAGAGGAACACATGCGATCGCTGCTCACCGCCCTCCTCGTGTCCGTGCTCGCCGCGGGGCAGGCCCCGCCCCCCGGCGGCTCCGACGCGCCGCCGCCGGAAGGTTCGCCCCCGGCCGAGGACCCCGGGCTCGCTCCGCCCCCGGCCGCCCCGCCGCGCCCGGGCGGGACGCGCCGAGCGGTGCCCGGCATGCGCGCCGGCGTCCCCGCGGGAACTCCGGCGACCCCGCCCGCCGCAGCCCCGGCTCCGCAGCGCGCCGGCGTCCCGGCCGCCCCGCCATCGCAGTCCGGCGGCCCCCCGCGCGCCGAGACCGTGCCGGCCGGACAGGCCGGAGGCACCTCCCGGGCCTCGGGCGCCTGCCAGCCCATGGAGGGCAAGTTCCTCCTCGCCTTCAACAAGGCCGACATCCTCGACCTCCTCGAGCAGGCCAGCCGGTGGACCTGCCGGAACTTCGCCTACACCGAGGAGGTCGTCCGCGGGAAGATCACCTTGCTCTCCAAGACGCCGGTGACGCCCGAGGAGGCCTATGCCGCCTTCCTGGCGGCCCTCAACGCAAACGGCATCGCCATGTACCAGACGGGCAAGTACTGGAAGCTCGTCCGCATCGCCGACGCGAAGAAGGTGCCCATTCCCACGCTGGTCGGCGAGGACGCCGATTACCCGGCCGTCGAGCAGCCCGTGACCAAGCTCTTCCGCCTGCGCTACGTCGACCCCGATCAGCTGCGCGCGGTGCTCGGCAACTTCACCTCGCCGCAGGGCGCGGACATCCAGACCATCCAGCCCGACATCCTGCTCATCACCGACATCGCCCTCAACGTGCGGCGCATCGAGAAGCTCCTCGAGGCCCTCGACCGCCCCGGGTCGAACGACCTCGTCCGCACCATCCAGGTGCAGTACGCCCCGGCCCGCGACGTCGCCGACAAGGTGAACCAGATCTTCGTCCAGGCGCCGGGCCAGCCCGGGAAGGGCACCCGCCGGACGGTCATCGGCGGCGTGGCGACGCCGGGTGCGGCTGCTGGCGCTCCTCCCGCCGGCGGTGGCGCGGAGTCGGGCGAGATCTCCATCAGCAAGGTGGTGGCCGACGAGCGCACCAACAAGCTCATCGTCATCTCGGACGAGAAGAGCTTCCAGCGCATCATGGAGCTGGTACGCCAGCTCGACACCCCCACTGCGGGTGAAGGCACCATCCACGTCATCTTCCTCAAGAACGCCAACGCCGAGGACCTCTCCAACACCCTGCAGAACCTGGCCAGCGGCGCCTCGCGCCGGACCGGGCCCTCCGGGTCGCCGGCCCCCGGAGCCGGCGCGCTGGCCTCGCCCCCGGGCGTCTCGGCGCCGCGCCCGTCCGGAAGCGGCACCGCCGAGCTCTTCAGCGGCGAGGTGAAGGTGACCGCCGACAAGCCCTCCAACTCCCTCGTGATCATCGCCAGCGCCTCCGACTTCGCGGTGGTCCAGCGCCTCATCGACAAGCTCGACCGCCCGCGCCGACAGGTCTTCGTCGAGGCGGTGATCATGGAGGTCGACATCAGCAACACGAGCGACCTCGGGGTGGGAATGCACCTGGCCGTTCCGGTCAACACGCCGAACGGCAAGGGGTTCATCCCCATCGGGCTCGAGCCGGGCCGGATCAACTCGCTCAATCCGAGCTCGGCCCTGCAGCTCGGAGGCTTCCTGACCGGGCTCGTCGGCCCGGTCTCCGCCGAGCTGAAGGACATCTTCCCGTTCCCCAGCGTCGGCGTGGTGATCCAGGCGCTCCAGACCAACTCCGACGTCAACGTGCTCTCCACGCCGCACCTCATCGCCCAGGACAACGAGGAGTCGGAGATCATCGTGGGCCAGAACGTCCCCTTCCAGGCCGGATACAACCCGGGCTTCGCCACGGGAGCCACGGGAACCACGGGCTCGACCAACCTGGCCAACAACTTCAACGTGGCGAGCCTCATCGCCCCCATCCAGCGGCAGAACGTCGATCTGAAGCTGAAGATCAAGCCGCAGATCCACGAGGGCGACATGGTGCGCATGGACATCGAGGAATCGCAGGAGGAGATCGTCAGCAACGACCCCACCCTCGGCCCCACCACCGCGAAGCGAAGCGTGAAGACCAAGGTGGTGGTGAAGGACCAGAGCACCATCGTGATCGGCGGCCTGGTGCAGGAACGAAACCTGACCTCGGTCTCGAAGATACCGCTGCTCGGCGACATCCCCGTCCTGGGCTGGGCGTTCCGGAGCACCAACACCATCAAGAAGAAGACGAACCTCCTGCTCCTGCTCACGCCGTACATCATCCGCGACCAGTCCGACTTCCGGCGCATCCTGGAGCGCAAGCAGCGCGAGCATCGCGAGCTCTACGAGCTCTACTACGGCAAGAAGCCGGAGTTCGCGCTGGCCGAGGGAACCAGCCGGCCCGGACCCCTCACCCGGATTCGTCAGCAGGTCCAGCTCGAGAACCAGAAGATCGAGAACGGCGGATCGGGCAGCCCGGGCGAGAAGACGATGCGCCCGCCCAGCTACGGACCGGAGACCAGGCCCGCCCCGGCGATGCCCCCCGTGCCTCCGCTGACCACTCCGGCCACCCCGGTGCCTTCGGGTGGCGCGCCGCCCCGATGACGACGCAGTCCGAGACCGCGGCCCCGTCCGCCCCTTCCCCGTCCGCTCCCTCCAGCGAGGCGCCGGGGATCGCCACGGCGGCGACCCTGCGCGGCCGGCCGCTGGGCGAGATCCTCCAGGCCATCGCCGGCGTGCCGGCGGAGCGGGTGGCCGAGGCGCTGGCCGCGCAGCAGGCCGACCCGACCGGCCCTCGCTTCGGCGACATCCTGGTGAAGTCGAAGCTGGCCACCGAGGAGCAGGTGCTCCGCGCCATCGCCATCCAGCTCGACCTGCCCTTCGTGTCGAGCATCGACGCCGCCGAGGTCCCCGCCGACCTGGCGCGGCTCGTGCCCATCAATTTCGCCAAGGCGGCGCGGATCCTTCCGCTGGGGCGCGAAGGGGACGAGATCCGGGTGGCCGTGGCCGATCCGCTCGACACGACCGCGCAGGACAACCTGTCGGTGCTCCTGGGGGCCCCGCTGTCGCCGGTGGTGGCGCCGGCAGCCGTCATCGTCGACGCCATCAACCAGGTCTACGACCGCACGGCCAACCGCCACGACCGGCTCCTGGAGGACCTCGAGACCACCGAGGACCTCGAGAGCGTGGCCCACGAGCTGGAGGAGCCCGCCGATCTGCTGGAGGCCGACGACGAGGCCCCCATCATCCGGCTCGTCAACTCGCTCCTCTTCCGCGCCGTGAAGGAGCGGGCCAGCGACATCCACATCAACCCGGAGGAGCGGGACATCTCGGTCCGCTTCCGCATCGACGGCGTGCTACGCGACGTGATCCGTCCCCCCAAGCGCTTCCAGGCGTCCATCGCCAGCCGCATCAAGATCATGGGCGGCCTCAACATCGCCGAGAAGCGGCTCCCCCAGGACGGGCGCATCCGCATCAAGATCGCCGGGCGCGACGTCGACGTGCGCCTCTCGACCATCCCCACCGCCAACGGCGAGCGCATCGTCATGCGCCTCCTCGACAAGTCGGCGGTGATCCTCGACCTCGCGCAGCTCGGCTTCGAGGACTGGCAGCTCGCGGTGATGGACCAGCTCATCACCCGCTCGCACGGC
>Ga0315276_10003824_pt1 | contig 13807 bp, 12 predicted proteins | sample YL17G05_0_MG_FD_204542 | JGI IMG/M metagenome (GOLD analysis project Ga0315276, IMG submission 204542) | Sediment microbial communities from Yellowstone Lake, YNP, Wyoming, USA - YL17G05_0 | ecosystem: Environmental > Aquatic > Freshwater > Lake > Sediment | place: USA: Wyoming | collected...
TCCTGGCAGGCGGGCAGTACCATGAATATCCTGGGTGCCCGGGAAGGAATGTCCTTGAGTTTGGATTAATGAGCCTGCAGCCAGTTCTGACCAACCCCAACATCGACTTTTAATGGTACATCCAGATTAAAAGCATTTTCCATTTTTGTTTTAACCATTGCGGTCATGATTTTTATTTCACGCTCTGGAACCTCAAAAACCAGTTCATCATGTACCTGCAGGATCATCTTACCCTTTAAACCCTGCTCCTGTATAGCCTGCCGGATATCGATCATGGCTTTTTTGATCAGATCAGCCGCACTGCCCTGGATCGGAGTATTAATGGAGGTACGTTCGGCAAACTCCCGCAAGGGGCGGTTTGTGCTTCTAATTTGCGGAACATAACGGATCCGGCCCATAATGGTTGTGACATAGCCTTTTTCAACAGCCATGGTGATCGTTTGTCTCATGAATTCCTGAATCCGGGGATACGTTGCAAAATAGTTGATCATAAATCTTTCAGCTTCCTCAACGGAAAGATCGAGACGATTGGCGAGGCCGTATTTACTCATTCCATAAATAATACCAAAATTAATTTCCTTGGCCTTTCGGCGATGATCGGCATTTACTTCACGGAGTGGAATGTTAAAAATCTGAGCGGCGGTGGCAGCATGAATATCGAGATCCTCCCGAAAACTTTTTTTCATGTCCTCGTCTCCGGAGAGATGAGCCATGATGCGTAATTCGATCTGGGAGTAGTCGGCACTCATGATCAGATCATCGGGATTGGCCGGAATAAATGCTTTGCGTATTTCCCGGCCAATTTCGGTACGGATAGGAATATTCTGAAGATTCGGGTTTACGCTGGATAATCTTCCGGTTGCTGCAACTGCCTGATGATAGGAGGTGTGGACGCGACCGGTTTTAGGGTGCACCAGATCCGGAAGGGCATCGACATACGTGGTCTTTAATTTATGCAATTTGCGGTAATCCAAAATAGATTTAGGTAATACATGTTTCTGATAGCGTTCCAGTACTTGCTCCGATGTGGCATACTGACCGGTCTTGGTGCGTTGTGGCTTACGCATTTCAAGTGCCTTATGTATTTCCAGTTTATCAAATAACACGATTCCCAGCTGCTGGGGAGAATTTATATTAAATTCGCTGCCCGCTTTCTGGTAAATGGATTGTTGCAGGATTTTTAATTCTTTTTCTAATTCTTTTGAGATCGAAGCCAGCAATTCCAGATCCAATTTAACCCCATGCTCTTCCATATCGATTAACACCGGTACCAGCGGCATTTCAATGGAATAAAATAAACGCTCCAGGTCCATTTTTTTCAATTCCGGTTCAAACATGTTTTTCAACTTCATGGTGATATCAGCATCTTCACAGGCATACTCATAAACCAGTCCGGAAGGAAGATCGGTCATCTTTTTCTGATTTTTTCCGGATCCAATTATCTCTTCGGTCGTGATCGTTTTATAATCCAGATATTCCCTGGCCAGGTTATCCAGATTATGCTGACTGCTGGTAGGATTGATCAGGTAGGCTGCCAGCATGGTATCAAAATAAAGATTTAGTACCTGGATACCATGTTGATGCAATACCATGGTATCAAATTTAATGTTCTGCCCTATTTTTTTTATTCCTGGATCTTCAAAGAAATGACGTATCTGGTTTAATACTTTCCTTTCATCAAGCTGGCTGTCCGGGTGATTAAGAACGATATAAAATGCTTCATCCGCTTCCAAACAGATAGCAATCCCGGCAAGTCTGGCGATAAAAGTATCCAGGGAATCGGTTTCAACGTCAAAAACGAATTGATCCACTTTCTTCCAGCGGTAAATCAGTTGTTCCAGGTCTTGTTCACTATTTACTTTTTTATAGGTCACTTTTTCAGTGGCTTTTGCTTTTACGGGTTGCCCGCCATTTCCACCCAGCAATTGATGAACCTGTGCAGCACGGGTAATGAGTCTGGTGAATTCCATATCCTTCAATAAAATTTCGACCTTATGCTGATCCCAGTTTTTTAATTTGAGGTCATTCAGGACAATATCCAGTTCAACATCCTGCTTCAGGGTGGCAAGTTCTCGGGAAAGAAAAGCCCGTTCTTTACCGCTGGCAATCTTTTCCTGAAGCGATTTTTTTTCTATATCCCCGGCTTGTTGATACAGTCTTTCCAGGGTCTGGTATTTTTCAATAAGGGCATTGGCCGTTTTTTCTCCGATACCCGCTATACCCGGAATGTTATCCGATTTATCTCCCATCAAGGCCAGCCAGTCCCTTATCTGTTCCGGATAAACTCCATATTTGTCCTTAATCCCCTGCGGGTCCAGAATTTGGCATGGTTCCTGGCCAGATTTTGCCGGAATGTAGATATGAACATTACGGGTCACGGTCTGGGCCAGGTCTTTGTCACCGGAGACGATAAAAACCTGCAGATTTTCAGAGGCAAAGCGGCAAGCGATGGTCGCGATCAGATCATCCGCTTCAAATCCGGCTTTTTCAAAAACCGGCATTTCCAGGGTTCGCAAGGCTGTATGCAATCGCGGAAAAGTATCCGCCATTTCCTCCGGCATTTTTTCCCGGGTGGCTTTATATTCATGATAGATCTCGTGGCGAAATGTCGGCTCCCTGGTATCAAATATAATCGCAAAATACTCCGGGTGTTCATCTTCCATAATTTTAAAGATGGTATTTAAAAATCCGAAAGTGGCGCTGGTATTTTCGCCTTTCGAATTGATCAGAGGATTGCGGATAAAAGCAAAATAACTACGGTAGAAAATCGCGGAACCATCGATTAAAAACAGTTTTTCTGTGGCCATATCTGACAATCCAGGTTTTTTCTAAATCAGTTCAATTAAGGTTACGCCGCTATCCCCTTCTCCATACTTTCCCAAACGAAAGGATCTTATCCCGGGATTCTTTTTCAGAAAAGCGTGTATTTTCTGACGTAATATTCCGCTGCCTTTTCCATGGATTATCCGGAGTTCCTTCCATTCCGAGTACAGCGCCTGGTCCAGGTATTTCTGCAATTCGATCAGGGCATCATCAGCACTTCTCCCGCGCAGATCGATCTCGTTTAATACCATCACAGCAGATATAGAAGAAGAAATGGTTTGCGTATCCATTTTTTCTCCGGATTCTTCTAATTCAATATCAGCTACCGGTACTACAATTTTAATACCTTTGGATTCCAGTTCCACTTCTTCGCGTTCTTTTATAATCCTGACGATCTGACCACGAAAGGAAAATCGTTTGCTGCGCACAATCTGACCTATCATCCGTTCCGTTATTATGAATTCACCCGATGCGGGTGTTATTGTTTTTCCTTCCAGACCGGTTTTCAATTTCTGAATGTCTTTTTTTGCTTTTTTAATAATCTCGGGAGCTGCATTTGATTCCCTGATCTCCCTTATAACCGATTCTACTGTTTTATTAACATTCTCCAGAATTTCCTGTGCCGAGTGCAGGGCTTCGGTTTCGAATATCTTTCTTTTCCGCTTCAATTCATCAGCCCGGGTACGATAGAGAACCTGTAATCCGTCCAATTCGGATTCACGGATGGAAAGCTGGGCCAATTTTTTATCGTATGCCTGCTTGCGATCCGTCAGGTCCGTCAGCATTTCCTCCAGGTTATGATGTGAACTACCCAGAATATCACGAGCCCGGTTCAAAATCTGGTCATGCAGTCCCAGCCGTTTTGAGATTTCGAAGGCGTAACTGCTGCCTGGAATACCAACCTCCAGTACGAACATCGGTTTCAGGCTCTGGCGGTCAAATTGCATGGCGGCGTTTACCACCTGATCTGCATCATGAGCAAATGCTTTTAAGCGTCCCTGATGGGTAGTGACAACGGTAACCAGACCGCCCATATTGAGTTTTTCCAGGATGGCAATCGCCAGGGCAACGCCCTCTGATGGATCTGTTCCGGCGCCGATTTCATCAATCAGAATCAGGGATCGGTAATCTGCTGCCCTGAGAATCTCATTTAATTTGGTAATATGCGAGGAGAAGGTGCTGAGATCATTTTCGATCGATTGTTCATCACCGATCACGGCAAACAGATTATTGCATAACGGGAAACGAGACCCCTCCTTCACCGGAACATGAAATCCGCTCTGAAAAAGCAATTGGAGTAGACCGAGCGTTTTCAATGCAACGGTTTTACCTCCGGCATTGGGACCGGTTATGACCATGATCCGGAATTCATCACCCATTTTAACCGAGAGTGGTACCGCGGCCTGACCTATTTTTTTTAATAAGAGAGGATGATGACCATCCCTGATCTCCCAAAAAAAATCAGGGTTGATCAGTGGTGCGATGGCGCCTGCCACTTGCGAATATTTGGCCTTGGCCTGAATAACATCCAGGCAGGTCAGACTTTCAAGATTCCCGATAATAGCCGGACGGTGTTCCCGGATATGATCGGTCAACCGCTTGAGAATTTTTATAATCTCCTTTTTTTCCTGGATATACAATTCCTGCATTTCGTTATTCAGGGCCACGATGGCCAGTGGTTCAATATAATGCGTTTGTCCGCTGGCGGACTGACCATGCACAATTCCAGGAATTTTATTTACCGAATACTCCCGTACCGGCAGAACCAGCCGGCCTTCGCGCAGGGTGACGTAATCCTCCTGAAGGTGCTGCGCTTGCTTTTTAATGATCCGGTCCAGACGGATGTGGATTTGCTTGCTGACCACCATAATCTGACTACGAATTTTTTTTAATTCCGGGCTGGCATTATCATATATAGTACCGGAGGGATCGATGATACTCTGAATTAATTTTAACAGGTTGGGCAGGGATTCGATCCGTGCAGATACCTGATACAGTAAAGGATATTTTTCTTTTTTATTTTTAAAAAATCTTTCCAGACCGGCGCCGACATCCAGAATATTCTCTATGCGCTGACAGTCTCCGGCTTCCAGGTAACTTTCCAGCGGTTCAATTTTATGCAACAGCGTCCGTACATCATCAAAGAACTGGAGCGGAATCCCCCCTTCTGCCATGTTAATTTCTTTAGCTTCGCTTACCTCGCCCAATGTCTTTTCTAATGAGGCAGCATCGGTCAGGGGCAGACTGTTCAGCAAACGATTCTTACCCAATTCACTGACACACGTTGCAGCGATATGTTCTAATATTTTTTCGAATTCTAAATTCGTTATCGAATCGGAACTGATTCGCATATGGGTTTCAAGCCACCTATAATGTTTTGATCAGGTTGTTGATATAGAGATATAGTTCAGGACCAAGGGCATTCAGAATGGGATAAAATGTACTGTGTTCGACATCTGCTTTCTCCAGTAGTGGGGTAAACCGGGGAAGAAATGAAAGAATAAAAACCAGGCCACTCATCACGAGCATACTTTTAAGCAAACCAAATACACCGCCTAATAAACGGTTGAGCCAACCCAGCATGGCTAATTTTAAAGTTCTGGTAACCAGATGCGCCACCAGTTTAAGCAACAGATTGGTCAGGATGAACAGAACGAGGAAGCCGACAATGTGAACCAATGATTTTGGTAAGGCTGGAAAATAAGTAAGAACCAGCTGGGAGAACCGGTCCAGATAAAACATAGCAACCAGATACCCGGCAATCAAACCGATGATACTTGTTACTTCCAGGACAAAACCGCGTACAATCCCACGGATTAAAAAGAGGATCGCAATAATGAGAATTGTCAGGTCAATAAAGTTCATTGGGATAGATTGGCGAGTGCGGCTTTTGCCAATTGCTGGACTAATTTGCCGTCTGCTTTGCCCTGCACCTTAGTCATAATCGCACCCATCAAACGTCCGAGATCTTTTTCAGAAGACAAATTTAATGAAGCCTGTATTTCCGCAATCACTCGTTTGATTTCATCTTCGGATAATGGTTGGGGTAAATATTTCTGGATAATCTGCAACTCGCCGGATTCCTTATTCACCAGATCCTGGCGGCCTGCCTGCTGATACATTTCGATCGCTTCTTTACGGATCTTCACTGCCTTTTGCAGAACCTGGTTAACATCGGTTTCGTCCAATTCACTTCCTTTGGCAATTCGGGCATCTTTTAACTGGGCTCGCACCATCCGGATGGTTGCCACTTCGCCTTTTCTACCGGCTTTTAAAGCCGCATTCATATTTTCCAGGAGTTGTTTTTCAACCGACATAAAACAAAGATTTTTATCTGTTTTCTGCCATCAATTTACGCATGTTACGCTTGGCAGCATTTACCCGACGCTTTTTTTGTTCACTTGGTTTTTCAAAATGCTGATGTTTTTTTATTTCCGACATCAGACCGGATTTTTCACACGCCTTGGTAAATCTTCTAAATGCTTTCTCAAAAGCTTCATTATCACGCACTTTTACAGTAATCATTCCCTGGTAAAACCCTCCTTTAATAGTTCATTCATATATTTTAATTGGCATACTTATCAGGATTTAACAAAACATCTATCTCATAATCAGCGGGACCCTTCCAGTTGCGGTCACGGGCGGCTTTTTTAAAGTACTCAATTGCTTTCTGGGTTTGTCCCAATTTTTTATATACTTCGCCCAGGCCAAAATTTGCACCGCCTACTACATTCTGCGATTTGGAAAATTTCAAGGAATTCAGATAAGCCGATTCGGCTTCATTGAATTTATTTAACTTCAGGTAGATGTTTCCTACCCGGTAGTAATAGGTGCCTTTATTGGATCCTTTCTTGGTAGAATTAATTGCGGATTGGAAAGCGCCCGCCGATTCTTCCAGGCGGTTTTCTTTCTCGTAACAGATACCCAGGACATTCCAGGCCAGATCATATTCCTTATCGATAGCAACTGCTTTCTGCAGGGGAGAAATTGCCGATTTATAATCTTTCATTTCCTGGTAGGCATTTCCAACACCAAAATAGGCTTTTCCGGATTTATCATTGAATGACAGGACGGCATTAAAACTGTTTAACGCATTCTCGTATTGTTCCTGGTCGATCTGTAAACTGCCCAGAGCAACATAGGCCTGTTCGAACTGTTTATCGACTTCAATAGTTTTGCGGAAAGCAGCAACTGCCTCATCAATTTTTTCCAATCTGCGCAGAGTAATACCGAGCATGTAATGGGCTTGTACAAACTGCGGATCATACTTTATGGCTTCCTGAAAAAAAGGAAGTGCCATTTTGTAATCACCTTTCCGCACCATATCGAGCCCTTTGTTATAAGCATTTCCGGCTTCGGGACTCTTTGATTTCTGAGAATCCTGGCTGAATCCAACTGCCATTAACATTAACAGGATCAAGGGTAATGCCAAAAACTTTTTCACTCCGAATTACTCCTTTTATAGTGGTTAGGTTATTAATTTTAAAGGCATTGATTTTAGCAATAAATTACCTTTATATCAATAAAATTATTCTAATTCTCAAAATAATCCTTATAACAGCGTATGATCTATTTTTATTTCGCCCGCTCCAGATAGGTACCTTCCGTGGTATCGACCCGTATGATCTCCCCTTCAGAAATAAAAGGCGGAACTTGTACCTTGAGACCGGTTTCGAGCACGGCAGGTTTATAGGATGATGTGACGGTTGCCGTTTTCAAGGCCGGATCTGTTTCAATTACCTTTAATTCCACCGATCCGGGAAGATCAAGACTGAGGGGTTTACCCTGATAAAAATTGATCAGTACTTTGGTATTGGCCAGAATGTACAAGGGAGCGTCCCCAACCAGATCAGCATGTAAAGATACCTGATCATATGTTTCCACATCCATGTAGGTATACAATTCACCGTCCTGATACAAGTACTCCATCTCCCTGGTTTCCAGACTGGCTTTCACAATAATATCATCACTGCGAAACCGTTTTTCTGCATTGGTACCGCTGCGTATATTTTTCATTTTAGTTTGGATCATCGCCCGCCAGTTACCCGGAGTGATATGCAGTACTTCGGTGAGTTGATAGAGATCATTATTGTACTCAACGATCATCCCTTTACGCAATTGGGTCGCCTTAATTCTCATTTTCTCCTCTCTACTTTTTGAATAAACTTCTTATTCCTTAATTCTTTATATTTTTCTTCGTCGAAGATGAATTGATAGGATTTGGCCTTGTCACTGACATAATTCAGATATTCCTTCGATTTAAACATTTCTTTCAGGTTTTTTTCCAGTGCTACCACCTGTTGTTTAACAAACCAGTGGAATGGTTGATTGTTATTCATCTCGGTTACACATCCCCAATCGATTCCCCAGGATACTTTTTCCAGGGGATAATCGTTAAACGTTCTTTTAATAGCTAAAAATTTCGCCTGATCATCCGGATCCATATAATAAAAGATCTTCGAATAAAACACAGCATTATGGTAAAATTCCGGCACATTGATCAATCCGGCCAGATTTAATCGCCAGCAGATGATCATTAACAACTCCACCACCACCGAAGAAAAACCCAGACCGGGAAATTTTTGTCCTGGTAATTGCGGCCGGTGTTTGTCAAATGTACCCAGTAAATTTTGTACACATAACCAATCGATGGTAAGACCCAGATGGGTTTTACCGTTTAAGGGGTAGGCATAAGGCAGATTTACCGTGAAGAAATCTTTTCGAAGCACCAATTCAATAATAATATTATCCTGGTGTTGTTGCTTATCGTACATGGTTATTTTGTGCCGGTAGGGATCGCTGGTGTCGACCACGGTCAGTACATGATGAAAACCCCGCTGTTTCAACTTCTTATACACACCATATTTTTGCAGGGCCAGTTTGATTCCTTCCTCCGAGTAATATCCGAGGAAAAAAGTACTGCCTCTCCGGCCCAGATCCAGCTGGAACATACTTTTTTCTGAAAAATCCAGATCGGAAAGATTTAGCCGCTGCAATTGTTCGGTTTGCAGTCTTCTCGCAATTAGCCAATATTTATTGAATTTCATAGTCAACTCAGAAAAATTTCCCGGATAAAATCATAATAGATGTTCCAGCTTTCCGGACCATATCCGCCTCCAGCTAAAATCACCAGCGGTACTTTTCCGGTTCGTACCAGATTAAAAACAAACAGATTGCGGGCCAGCATTTCCTGGCGGGTCAATTTCATATCTCCGATGGTATCCTTTTCATACGGATCGGATCCGGCAATATAAAACACCAGATCCGGCTGGAAAGAATGAAATGCTTCCGGAAGACTGGAGTGCAGAATATCCAGGTAGATCTGACCATCACTTTTTTCAGGAACAATGATATCAATATTATTTTCTTTCCCGATCGAAATCCAGGAACTGGCATGCATGGAAAATGTCATAACCTGCGGATCGTCCTTAAATATCAGCAGATTGCCGTCCCCCTGATGATAATCCAGATCGATGATCATGGGTCGCTGAATCAGATTTTTATGAAGATATTTTCGGATAGCGATCGCGACATCATTGATCAGGCAGAATCCTGCCGCCTGATCGGGACGGGCATGGTGGAATCCCCCGCCCAGATTAACGACCACCCCACGATTCCTGACCGCATAATCCGTGGCTAATAAGGTCCCTCCGGTCACGATGCGAAAAAATTCGAGGATAGCCGAATCCCAGGGTGTATCCATATAGAGATGAAAAAGTTGATTCACATTGGCCGGATTCTGGATATCTTTCAAATATTGGTCAGTATGGACCAGACCCAGATCATGGTAATTTGCCATTTTTGGAATTAGAATTTTTTTTCGGTTGATAACTTTTTTCTCGACCAGGGTATCGCGGATACGTTTGAATTTCATGGCGTCAATCGTATCGACATGATTGACTGCGCTTAAACCATGATAGTAGTCATGCGAGAATACGATCCGCATATTTTTTTTTCGTAACCACGAACGCAGTTTCATTCTCTATCCTGCACTAAGTTCACCCGCTAAAGATATATTAAAATATTTTTTGACCGTATCCGGATCGTCAAAATTACCGAATAGCAGCATGAGTTTCACCAGGGCGGCTTCCACCGTAATGTCATGCAGGGGGATGACACCCGCCTGAATAGCCTGCTTGCCAAAATCATAGATATTCAGATCCACCCGGCCGTGCACGGATTGACTGCCGATAAAAACGGTCTTACTGTGTTGCACCGCCCGGATTATAAATTCTACCCAACCCGGTTTCAGGTTCGGTAGATTACCCACACCGTATCCCAGGATCAGGATCGCCTTAACCGGTGTTTTAAACAGATAATCGAATAGATGAGGTTCAAGACCGGGAAACACCTGGATTATTGCTATCCCACAGTCGAATACCGGTTTAAAAACCAGCCGGTGTTTTGAATTTAAGAAATTTTGTGGATGGAGTTGAATATTTAAGCCTATCGAGGCCAGATCAGGATAATTCGGCGATTCAAATCCTTCAAAACTTTCAATGCTTAGTTTTTTTGTACGATTCCCGCGTAGTAGTTTGTTGCCGAAACAAATAGCCACTTCCGGAATGGGATGGGTAGCCAGTTCAACCGCATTGATCAGGTTACTGCGGGCGTCCGAGCGGAGAACAGAAAGGGGACGCTGGGAACCGGTCAGAATGATTGGTTTACCCATTCCAAGCAATAGGTAGGATAACGCTGACGCGGTGTAAACCAGTGTATCAGTCCCATGAATAATCACAAAACCATCATAATGGTCGATTTCGCGTTTTATGACCGAATAGATCTTCAGCCAATCCGCAGGACTGATATTGGAACTATCGAGATTAAAGGGAATTTGGATATGGATATGGGCGATATCTTTCAGCATGGGTAAATACTTCTCGATGTCGGTGCGTATATTTCCCGGTTTTAAAGTCATGGATGGCAAAACCGGTGACATGCCAAAGGTTCCACCGGTATGTATAAGCAGAATATTTTTCATAGGTCCGCTGAAATTTTACCTAATTTAATTAAAAAGCCGGGATAAATCCCGGCTTGAGTGATTTAAATTCTATTTTATGCCCTTGATTATTTGCCGGAACGGATTGCTTCCTGTGCTGCAGCCAGACGGGCAATGGGTACACGATACGGAGAACAACTGACGTAATTCATCCCGATCCGGTGGCAGAAACCCACGGATCTAGGTTCACCACCATGCTCACCGCAGATCCCGATCTTCAGATTCGGTCGGGTCTCACGTCCTTTTTTCACCGCCATTTCCACCAGCAATCCGACCCCGGTTTGGTCCAGAGTCTGGAACGGATCGTCCGGCAGGATATGTTTCTCCTGGTATTCGGCCAGGAATTTGCCGGCATCATCACGCGAAAAACCGAAGGTCATCTGGGTGAGATCGTTCGTTCCGAAAGAAAAGAATTCCGCTTCTTCTGCGATCTCATTGGCAGTCAGGGCCGCACGGGGTACTTCGATCATAGTTCCGATCAGATATTCGACTTTAACTCCATATTCTTTCTGGACCTGTTCTGCGGTATTTTTTACGATAGTTTTCTGATGAGCAAACTCGGCTTTTGTACCGACCAGAGGTATCATGATTTCGGGATAAACCTTGACCCCTTCTTTTGTCAACCGGCAGGCTGCTTCCATGATGGCTCTTACCTGCATTTCGGTGATCTCCGGGTAGGTAATCCCCAACCTGCAGCCGCGGTGACCCAGCATCGGATTAAGTTCATGGAGAGTGGCAACTTTCGCCCGCACTTCTTCGACAGAAGTATTCATTTCCACAGCCATCTCTTTTTGACTCTTGTCATCCTGCGGCAGGAATTCATGCAACGGCGGATCGAGTGTTCGCACGGTGACCGGCAGATCGTGCATGGCTTTGAAGATACCATAGAAATCATCACGCTGGTAGGGTAGCAGTTTTTCCAATGCTTTGCGGCGCCCGGCTTCATCACTGGCCAGAATCATTTCCCGAACAGCTTTGATCCGGTCCCCCTCGAAAAACATATGTTCGGTACGGGTGAGCCCGATCCCTTCGGCGCCGAATTTCCGGGCTACCTCCGAATCATGGGGAGTATCGGCGTTGGTACGAACTTTCAATTTACGGAATTCATCAGCCCAACTCATCAGTTTGCCAAAGTTTCCAGAAAGCTCGGGAATTACGGTTGGTACTTTTCCTTCAATCACTTCACCCGTTGAACCGTCGAGGGAAATCCAATCCCCTTCCTTAAGAACGGTTTTTCCGACTTTTAATTCTTTTTTCTTATAATCGATATTCAATGCCGAACAACCTGCCACGCAGCAGGTTCCCATTCCACGTGCCACCACTGCCGCATGGGAAGTCATACCCCCGCGGGCAGTAAGAATTCCTTCAGCCACGTTCATACCACCGATATCTTCCGGTGAGGTCTCGATGCGTACCAAGAGTACTTTTTCTCCGCTGCCCGTCCAGGTTTCAGCATCATCCGCATGAAAGACGATGCGTCCGGAAGCGGCACCGGGCGAAGCCGGCAACCCCTTGGCAATAACTTTTTTCTTTGCCTTGGGATCAAAGGTCGGGTGCAACAGTTGATCGATCTGATTGGGATCGACACGCATAATGGCGGTCTTCTTATCGATCAAACCCTCTTCCATCATATCCACTGCAATGCGCACGGCAGCCGCAGCGGTTCGTTTTCCATTTCGGGTCTGCAGCATCCACAACTTGCCCTTCTGAATCGTAAATTCAATATCCTGCATGTCCTTGTAATGATTCTCCAGCAGATGATAGATACGATCAAGATCTTTATAGGCAGCAGGCATGATGGATTGCAAGGTCTGCTGATCTGAACTGGTCTTGGTCGATTCGTTGACTGGTTGGGGATTGCGTATACCGGCCACGACATCTTCACCCTGGGCATTGACCAGATATTCACCATAAAATTTTTTATCACCGGTCGCCGGGTCGCGGGTAAAGGCCACACCCGTAGCGCAATCTTCACCCATGTTCCCGTAAACCATGGCCTGAACATTGACGGCTGTTCCCCAGTTGGCCGGAATGTTATGCAATTTACGATAGGTTAAAGCGCGCTGGTTATTCCAGGATTGAAAAACAGCATTAATCGCTCCCCACAATTGTTCCCACAGATCGGTTGGGAAATCCTTACCCGTATTTTTCTTGATAGCCGTTTTAAATAACTGGACTAATTCTTTCAAATCGGCTGCGGTGAGTTCCGTATCCAGTTTCACACCGCGCCTTTGTTTTAATTCATGTATGATAATCTCAAAAGGATCTTCTTCTTCCTTGGATTGCGGTTTCATACCCAGTACCACATCGCCGTACATTTGTACAAAACGGCGGAAGGAGTCCCACCCAAAGCGTTCGTTCTTTGAATTGGCGATCAATCCCTGTACCGTGGCATCATTCAGACCTAAATTGAGAACGGTATCCATCATTCCCGGCATGGAGGCCGGGGCACCCGAGCGTACTGAGACCAACAGCGGATTTTTCGGATCACCGAATTTAGCACCCATGATCTTTTCGATATGAGCCATACCCTCTTTTATCTCGTTGATAACTTCCTGGGTGTAGGTTCCTTTATTAATGTAGAATTCGGTACAGATATCAGTAGATATAGTGAAGCCAGCGGGAACGGGAATTCCCAGATTGGACATTTCAGCCAGGTTGGCACCTTTACCTCCCAGCAGCAGTTTCATATCGGCCTTACCTTCCGCACGACCGTCACCAAACTTATAAACATTCTTACCGGACATAATTCCTCCAAACTGTTGAAATTTTATCTAGAGCTCCTGAATATTATTCACAAATAAACTTTTAAGTTATGATTTAATTGTATCATTTTCAAACAATTTCGGCTATTTTAACCGGAAAATTATTATATTCACTAATAAAAATGAGGTTAAAACAATTGCCATTACCTGGTCGTTTATCTAGTTTGGTCAAAACTCTCCTATGGTTGTTAATTTCAGTATCGGTACAAAATCTCGATGC
>Ga0315276_10003829_pt1 | contig 13802 bp, 16 predicted proteins | sample YL17G05_0_MG_FD_204542 | JGI IMG/M metagenome (GOLD analysis project Ga0315276, IMG submission 204542) | Sediment microbial communities from Yellowstone Lake, YNP, Wyoming, USA - YL17G05_0 | ecosystem: Environmental > Aquatic > Freshwater > Lake > Sediment | place: USA: Wyoming | collected...
TATTTGCGTCGATGATGACCTTTTTTCAGTGAATGATGACCCCTTTTTTTAGTTGATTTGCCTTCATCATGTGTCCATTCATCCTTTTTGGTTATAGATTAATCTTTTTCGGCGAGATGTTTGTCCTTTTTGCTGCATCGATTACCTTTTGCATTGGTTTGTTCCAATTCGCCAACCGGTTCTCGTATCTCCGGGGATCACTACGGACCCGTTTTTGGTATTAATCAATTAGGACAATTCCTAAATTCACCGGCTGTTTTATTTGAGCCGCGAAGAACGCGAAGGGACGCGAAGATAATAATAGGAAAAAACCTCTAATCAAAAGCTTTTGGAAGTCCAGAAACCTTTTCTCGAAAAGGTTTCTGGTCGTCGAAGACAACAGTTGGCGGTGAATTTAGGAATTAGGGAACAGCCGGAAAAAGAGAAAAAAAGTCTGAACAACGATCGGCTTTTCTATTGCAGGGGTTTGATTTTATCAAACCGTTTGGTAGGGAACAGGCTCCGGTTTTAATTCAGAAGGCGCATTCCACTGTCCCAATTCCGTCCTCCCGGCAGATTTCGCGCTTTCAATGAATATGCATGCATCCTTCAATTCTATCCGGTTATATAATCGAATCGGATCAAACAACTGATTGAAGTTTGGTTGAGAAATTGCTTTGCGTATAACGCTAGCGCGCACTTTCACTAAAAATGAAAGCACTTCTTCAATGGTTACACCTTCTTTTTGAAATGAAGCATTCTTATTTTCTAACCTTCCTTTATAAATAAGTTTGCTGCGGACATCGGAACAATGCCACGAAATTCCCTTATTGCTCAGTAATTCAAGTACGGGATTGTGTGTGATGAATGGATGAATTGCATGCGCCGGATTCATTTTGACAAGATGATTCCTAAATTCAGCGAGCCAGCTATCAGTATGACATACAATTAAACAAATAATGCCTTGAGGTCGCAATCTCTCAAGGCATTTAAGTATTACTTGCTCTAAAGTGGTCGAGTCAAAATAATATAGGACGTGGGAGAACAAAATTAGATCGAAACGCTCTAACATGTGTCGGTCAAGCCATGCCTCTAAAGTTGAAGTATTAATAAGTATTTCGCAAGAAATACTACTCTGTAACTGAAGACTAAGTTTTTCCAGAATTGGATTGAATCCTCTATCTGGTTCGATGAGAGTAGCGGATATAAATCGATGAAATTTGCCTTTTCGCAGCTTACCCAATTTATTTAGGATTTCGGCAATAAACTGACCTTCGCCAGTACCTACGTCCATAACTCTGAAAGGGTGATTTAGATCATCGTGATTTTCGTAAAGTGGTCGAATCTGATTAGCAAGCCAGTGTGCCTCTACAAATTTTTGGTCACTCAATCTCGTGAAGTGTAGGTAAGCACTCCTTGAAAACTTTACTCGCGTCCAACCCATATGTTCTTCAGTTTCATTATTGTAAGTTTTAGCCTGCTGCAGTGGCCATTTCATTCTCAACCCCCATATAGTTTGAAGAGATTATATCATTTTTTTCGACAAAGTCCCTACACTGATTGATTTGTGCAAGCAGCCAATCATAATCTAGTCCAGTTCGATTTTCAACGTAGATACGGCTTAATTCTTCATAATCAAACAAGTCGGTTAATTCAAGCTGTTGTCCGGTTCTCTCTCTATATAATTGAGTCAAGATAGGGTCGTCTACAATATCTTGAAAAAGCTGAGAACCGGCCACAGGTGTTGCAACCGATAGAGATACAGCGTCCAAAACATCATGATATCGCGTAACAAGTTTTTCAATGAATTTCTGATTCGTTATAGTTGATTCGAGGTCTTCACCCAAGAGGCCAAAAATGAATGACACAATTAGGCGCAAATTATTACTACGCGCCCGTTCAAAAATTTTTTCGATTTCACTTGAGCAGTAATCTTTTCTACCAGCAAGGTGCAATGCTCTTTTGGTGATAGTTTCCACGCCTAGAAAGACAGTTCGGACGTTGAGTTTTTGAAGTGTATCAACTGCATTTTGTGTCATTGCACCTGGATATGAATAGATTCTCCATATCGTATCACTAAGAAAATTAGGTCTTGAAGATAGCAAACGTAGTGGGAAATCCCCTACAACAAATTCATCGCCTGTCTCGAATACGTAATTGATACCATATCGTTCCATCAAAAGGGCTATTTGCTGCCACACACGTTCTGGTGGTGCTACACGGATACAAAGATTCCGGATCGAACAATATCGACAAGCCCCTCTATGAGCAGCCTGAATGCATCCCCGAATTGAGGATATTGGAACGGGCACTCGTTCTGAGCTGAAATTTGGCATCAGGTCTTCAAAATCAAATAGCGGTACATCTGCCAGAGAAACCGTGGTTTTAGGTGTTATTTTGATTTCGTTTCCGGCGCGATAAACTAAATTTGAAACTTGAGGAAAAGCTTTTCCGCTAATGATTTCAGCGAATGCAAGCTCCCCGTCATCGCAAACTACTGCATCAACACAGGGCTGGTTGCGTAAAATTCGGCTCGCTAAATGACTGGCATTAGGTCCACCTAACAATATGAGTGCTTCAGGGTATTTTTCCCTTGCTGAGACGCAAAGACGCATTACATTTTTTTGATTTACACTCAAACTGGAAATACCTATAATGTCGCCACCAATCGCACCTTGAATTGTATCTATTGACATTTTATTTCCATCAAGGATACTAACTGCTGCATCTGGACGAACCTCATGTGCAACGGCTGCAAGGATTGCCAAATTAGTTGGCGGCAGCGTAGATGGGTATATGTGCCCAATCCCCTTATAATCATCATCTGAAGGTGGAAACACCAAATCAATCTTGAGGTTTGGGTGTTTGAAGTTTTTTCCTGACATCTTATTTACTTTTTTATTTTTCCTGCCAACGCATTAAGTTGGCCAGGGAGAGAACTGTGTAGAAATGTTCACGGATTTCATTGGGAAGCATAGTACGCCACTTCCAGGCTTTGAGTATATCATCAATCCGCTTGATCTGACGGCGACGGATTTGTGAGATAAGCTTATTGATCTTTTTGCGACGGGTAAAGAACTGGCAAAATCGCTTCACGATACGACTACTCCCATCAGGCTTCGTAGCGAGAATTAATGAGTAAGGTACGGCGATCGTCTTCTCCCAACAAGGAACATCGATTGTACGCCATCCAAATATTTGAAATAGCTTTGCAATCTCGTCACTCCGATATAAGCAGAAATCCCTCTCAACCGAATGATGTAGATAGAAGATATCTTCAATAAGGCATACCCCTCCTCCTTTCATAGCCTGGTCAATGGAGCGAACAAATTGCACAAATTGGGTTGTTTCAACCTCGTGGAAAACCTCTACAATCGCCGCAAGTTCTGTTATTTCAATCGGGAAACTTTTACACCATTTGTTTGAATCATCTCCAAAAAATTTCATCCACACAGGGCCATTTGGGGCATAAGGATCATAGACCATTGTTAAGTTACGATCATATGAGTAAAAGTTACCGCATTTTGCTTTGGTTACAACGTCTAGTATTTTTTCCTTATACTTCTCCTCGTATTTATTATCAAATGGTCCTTGATAGTCAAGGGCAATAAGTGCCTCATTGTGTGCCGTTGGAACGCCATCTTTATCCTTATCTGCTTTCCAGCGTTGTGCAAGACGGCCTTCTCCAATGCCAATCTGCAGAATTTTTTCTTTTTTATTCCTATACTCACGAAGTTGTTTAAGAAGTGATACAACGCTGCCCAGAATCTCATCTTCTTTGGGGTCCTTCCCCACTATATATGGTGCAGGATCAATCCCATGATAAAGGCGGTCCACCAGCTTATGGATATCTGTAACAACGCGATCCGATAGTGTTTTCCATGGCGCCAACGCTGTTCTATTCCACCATAGACACATTAGTTGAACGACAAATCCATAATTGAAACGTCCTGACTTACCTAAAAAATCAATTTCCCAATCAATGTAAGAGCGAGGAACTCCAATTCTATTAGGATGAGTAAGTAATGATTTCCATTCAAGGACCTGGTGTGTCGCCAATGCCCAAAGAACGACAGAAAGGCGTCCAAACCACGGTTCAGCACCATGCAGAATCATCGAACGACGCCGAGCTCGACGGCAGGCCAAGGGTGCAGTTTCAAGTAAGAACGCTTCCCTCTCTTTGAGTATGTGCCGGATAAATATCTCTTCTTCGTCAGTCAGAGATGATAGATGTGCTTCATTACCCATGATTCATTCTCCTAATGATTCAATGCCGATACCTGCAACATATCTTCAAGTACTCTATCTACGACTTCGAATTTTTTTAGGAGGTATTCCCGCGCTTTTTCAGTGCCGAATTCATCCCGCGCTTTTTCTAAAACCTCATGGATTGTTCCGGCCGGAAATGCATAGGCTGTAGGATCCATCAGTAAAAGAGCATATTGTCGTCGAAGTTCGGAACTAGTTTTAAGAATCTCCTTCAGGATTTCGACTCTCCCGGCTCCGTCATTTTTGTCATTTACCATTGATTCCACCTTTATGACTGCTGTCTTTAGCCAATTGTCGAGAGAGTGGCTTATACCATTCAGTGCTACTGTCATTGACCAAATGAAGGATACAGCTTGTTCAGTAAAAGTAATCAATTCTTTTATCGATTCCTTTATTTTTTTATCGCTGTTTTTGGAATGAAGTATTAACAAGGAGCGTCCAGTGAAAAAACACATCCAGTTATTTCCGTAGGCAAAGTTTTCAGGGGACTCTTCCTTATCTTGCTCATCCTTAGCTTTCATATCCTTATTTTTTAAAAACTTATCTGTTGTAAGAGTTCTGTAAAGAACCATTATCAGGGTGTTCCAATTTCTATCACCCTTCTTAATTTCTTCTATTTCGTTTTGAGGTACAACACATTCGATAATAAAATATGGTGAAGGAACGTGCTCGGCAGTTTCAGGGCCGAATGCGACATATCGATATTCTTCATCTTGATGGGATTTTTTATCCTTGCTTTCCTCAGCACTGTTACCGGTTCGTACCAAAGGGTAACAACTATCCTTAGTCGGTTCATTGTGGCGATCCTGAACCCATTTATCGACTTTCTCCTCGATATCAATAGAAAAGCCATGGACTTCCTTAAGGTTTGTTGAATCCGATGAGTACGTATAAGTCCACCATCCCCATCCTGCATCCAGCACTATGCATGCCTCACAACTTCCCCGCAGAGTATTGTTTTTATGGGGGCATTCAGCCGAATGATTATCAGGTTTAAAACAATGTAGATACGATTTGAGCTTACCAAGAGGCTCGCCCTCGCAGTTTGCTTTATAATTAGTATCTGTACGTTTTGAATCGGTATTGATTCGTTTCTGTATTGGATATATAACCTTAATATCAGCGCTAACAATACTTATTTCTTGAGGGTTACTCATTTTATTTTTCCCTGGTATACATGCATTTATCAAGGTCAATGGCTTCCTGGAGTAGGCCACCATCGAGGAGGACTGATTGCGTTGCCTCCCAGCCTTCTTTGGTCATATTTCCAAACGTGTTCGGGGCATTGTCCGGGAAGATGATCGGCAATGTAAGTAACAAAGCCTTTTGCTCATGCTTCTTGTCAAGAAGATTATTCGCTTTCAACACAGCTTCGATAGCGATGTCGGGATTTTCACGAACAAACTTCCAACCTGCCGCCATAGCATTCATAAAACGGCGAATTTGATCTGGGTTGTTGCGAACACGTTCCTCTGTCGTGAAATACACGTTTGAGTAGGTTTTGATACCGAAATCTCGACTTCTAAGTATATCCACCTCAACACCGTTCTCCTCGGCTGTGAGAGGTTCGTTTGATTCAATACCCGGCCAAATGTCTACCTGCCCTAAAAGAAAAGGCTTCAAATCAAATTTGACTGGAACCTCTTTAAGCTTAGTACGGTCAATTCCGGCGCGCTTCAATAGTACAACATATTCAGTCTCAGCGTTGGTCCCGAACTTAACACCAATCCTCTTCCCCAAAAAATCGTTCGGTGTTTTCAATCCCATTTGCTTTTTGGCAAAGAAGCAGACAGGAGATTCCTGGAAGAGTACCCCAATCGCAATGATGGGAATGCCTTTAGATCGAGCCAGGATGAGCTGGTCAGCGCTGGTTACTCCGTAATCATCCTCTCCTGCCGCGACCAACTTAATAGAATCGAAATCAGGCCCTCCTGGTTTGATATTACATTTCAGTCCTTCTTTTTCGCATAGACCGGTAGTTGAAGCGACTATCTCCCCGGCGCTATGCACCTGGATGAGCCATTTTAATCGCAAGTTTATCTCATCAAGTTTCTGTATTGATTGCCCTGTATCATCTTTAGGCGATGGCGATTTGCTATTTGAACATGCAAATGCGACGAAAACCAAAAGCAGAATGGCGGTCAACCGCCACATAAATTTTGTTTTCATACTTAAACCTCCATTGATTTATTTAGAAGAACACCCTGAATCCATGGGAATCCTTTTCGCTCCAAAAGTACTACTAAGCCGAATATGGCCAGGGCGAGCGCGGCGCTCAACACCGTCACACAGAACAATGCCTCTGTGTCTGTGCGATAAATTGATACTGTTAAAATAAAACCGAGTCCTGAATCGGCTCCCATCATCTCTGCAACCAAAGCGGCAACAACTGCTAATACAGCCGAGACTTTCATCCCGGCGAAGAGATATGGAAGCGAACCAGGAAGGCGAAGTCGGAAGAATATCTGCCGGGGAGTTGCGCGATATGCTACAGCAAGTTCCAAAAGACCGTTTTCAATGTTTGCGAAGCCTTTTAGACTATTCACAAGAATCGGGAAGAATGTCGATAAAGCGACGACTATAATGCGTCCCGCAAGATCGGTACCCAACCAGAGCGCAATCATAGGTGCAATAACGACGATAGGTATGGATTTCAAGGCAATGAAGTAAGGATAGAACGCTCGCTCAAACGTTCTGTTAAGGGAGAAAATCATTGAGCTAGACCACCCTACTACAGAACCAATAAAAAATCCGGCCATGGTTGATGCGGTAGTAAGAGCCAGGTTCCGTAGAAGTTGATCTATATCCCGCCACATTCGCGTAAACAATGCGTTTGCTGAAGGTAAGAGATATGGTGGGATTTTTGCGACTCGGATTAGACCTTCCCACGCGATTAGAAAAACCACAAACGTAATTATAGCAGGTATCCACGCCCCAATACCACGTGGGTGGCTTAGGCGCAGTTTTTTCATTGGCCCCCCCAATCCTCTGGCTTTATATAATTATCTGTCCAGGAGTTAAAAGTCGCTCTAAGTTGTGCTATTAGAGCATGATAAGTTTTCGATTCGCGAAATAACAAATCTCGATTAATCGGTGATAAGCAGATATCAGAATGAACTTTACCTGGCCGTCCGGTCATCAGGATGATCCGGCTGGCGACGAATGCGGCTTCATAAATATCATGTGTAACATGGATGGTTGTAATTCCCTTTTTTTGAGTATAGTTCCGCAATAAAGATTGAATCCGCTCACGTTCGTACAAGTCTACGGCATTTAGGGGTTCGTCTAATAAAAGCAAATCAGACTCAGTAAATAATGCACGGGCTAGCGAGGCACGCTGAGCAATTCCACCAGAAAGCTCACTTGGATAGGTTTTACCAAAACAACCGATACCAAGCATCTCCAAAATCGAAGTGGCTCTTTCTCTGTCTTGATCTGTGATTTTATTGGTTGTGAGTATTTTGGGGAACAGGACGTTCTCTAAAACGGTGCGCCAGGGTACAAGGGAGTACGATTGAGGTGCAAGGCCGATCTTGTATTCTTTATCACCCTGACACAGTTTTATTTCAATATTGCCTTTGACTTCACAAGTGGGTATAACTCGTTGCAAGGTTCCTGCCAATATTCTCAAAAATGTAGATTTTCCACAGCCCGAAGGACCGAGAATCACTGTATATTCACCTTTCTGGATAGTTATAGAAAAATTTTTAAGCACTTCGAGACGTTCATTCTCTGACCTGAAAGTGACATCTAAACTGCTAATAACAATTCCTGAGCAATTTGACATTGACTGAATAGTCACCTCCCTACCTGATAAATTATGTAAATACAAAGAGATTGAGAAAAAATTCGTTTTTTAACCATTCTGTTATTTTATAAAAAATATGCTCTGTAGTCAATCCCTAATAATCCACAATGTTAAAAAACATGGTCTATGATCGGGGTAAAATTTTTTCTTGGTTTTTTAAATAAACTCTCAAAGAGACTTGGAGTGGCCTTTCCCCTTTCGGTTCTACGCTGCAAAGGAACGATTAGCTATCCGGGGACCGCTAACCCCGTTATTCAGTTATAAGAATCTCCTGGAAAACGGCCTCGTGGAACAAGCCGTCGAGTTCGTAAGAAGAAATACCGGCGTCTCAGCCAGGCTGGCGGACGGCGCCAGGCGGGAGGAATTTCGGGCTTACCCGGAAGAAGCCGTCCGGGAGGCAATCGTAAACGCCCTGGTTCATAGGGATTATTTACTTTCCGGTACGGATATCGAACTATCCATTTATGAAGACCGCCTCGAAGTCATTTCCCCTGGAAAACTTCCCAACGGGATCACACCGGAAAGAATGATCGCCGGTTGCCGGGCGTCCAGGAACCAGCTTATTAAGGATGTGATGAGAGATTACGGTTATCTTGAACATATGGGAATGGGCGTACCCAGGAAGATCATCAAGAACATGCTGGAGCATAATGGAACCATGCCGGAACTTATAGCGGACGGCGAACGGTTTATAGTCCGTTTATTATCCGGAACCGGAAAACTAACACAGGCGTGATAAGCGCCGAGCGAGAGTACAATTTGCTGGTCCCTTTACCATGCTTTTTTGTCAGGACTCTCCACGATTTATTTTTTTTGCCTCCACAGCATTATCCAACCTTCTATGCACAAGAGAAACCAGAGATAAAATATCCAAAGCATCCTGCTCTTCAATTTTCCATGTTATTTTGGGGGCATGTGCCGTAGTATTTCTAAAAGTTCCAAACAAACCCTTTAGCAAATTCATAAAACCTCTTTGTTCACTTTGTTCACTTTCTGTTCGTAAGGAGTTCAATGCTAGATGAGGGATGCTAGATTGGAATGAAAATGCCTCATCTACTAATGTCGAACCATCGCAAATTAAACCTGTTTTCTGTCGTATTTTTTCTGCTACGCTCTTTGTAGCTTCAAATACAGCATGGAAGTAATTATCAGAAAGCACTTCTTCTTTACAGAATTTCAATAGATCGGAGTGAACATTCCGGTTTATAAGTTTCTCCCGGAGCCTACTAGCACGAGCAGTAGCTTCGGTAATTGTTGAGGCTTTTTGTATTTTATCTAATTTTCCATCTTCTCCAAGAGATAATCCTTCAAAACTGAGTATTTGATTTAACTTATATCGAGTAGAGCTATACCACTCCGGGTTATTAACATGCCGAGCTGGATTCATGGCGTGTTGTATAAAATTGCATACGTTATTAGAGCAATCATCTTCTTCTTGTTTTTGTTTTAGAGCTTCAAATAATCTCTTCCCTTTGGTTATCATTGGGAAAGGATCTTGAATTTTGCATTCGCTCAGTAGCTTCCCAATTTCTGAACCTATGAATCCCCCAGAAGTATCACCTAATAGTTTTGATATTGATTCAATTACACTTAAGTCAAATTTTTTTAATAAAGTCATTTTTGTCACTTTTAGGGATGAAAATTAACCTCCCCTCCTTTGAATTCCCCCTTCAAGGGTATTTTTTTTGCCTATCCCTGTCCATTTATTTTTTAAATCGGGCGTGCTTTCCTCGTATAGCGTATCGGGGCATAAATCCTGGCCGTTTTTCCATTGGATGCTTCCTAAAAAAGGCCGAACGGAATTAAAAGATCGAAGATCGCTTAATTCTTTGAATATACCTGTGTTGAGATATGGTTTCATATTGAAAAGTCGCACTTCATTATTGGTAAACGTAATCGTCAAAGTATAATCATTATTGGCAGTGACTTTTTTTACTCTTGGATTGACGGCCATTTTCATATTCATCCTCCATTATCATTACCTCCATGGATATTTATACCCGTTTTTTTATTAATTGTCAACTGGTTTGTATTGCTTTCTTTGCACATGCCGGGGAGACATAATTGGCCTGGCCCCTTCGGTTCCGCAAATTTCCGAGGTTATCCTGGTAACTTATGATAAAGATGGGATCCGGGATAGAGAGGAGTCCATGGGTTTTGAAACCGCCAGGGAATTGGGGGCGGAAAAATTAACCGTAATCACCTGGTACCTTGAGAATGAAGAAACAAAATCAGGCATCCGGGTTCATTATATCCCTCTCTGGAAATGGCTGTTGAGGCCATAATTGGCTTGCCCTCTCCGTTCTCCTGAATTCGTTATCACAATTCGCTACTTGTGTAGGGAGACCCTTATTTCAGGATTCGGACTTTCACATCCTGGATGACTTTGAAATCTTTATCAAAGGTGATGATATTCATCCACAATTTTCTTTTTATATTGTTTGGCATTTAAATGATCGGGATTTTCAAGGGCGCCGGCCAGGTCCATTAGTCTTTTGGTAGGAGATTTCTTTTTGATTTTTTTTCTTTTTAAACCTTCATTATAGGCCCTTATCTGCTCAAAAATAAAAGGTATAAATTCTTCCGGGACTTTCGTTAATTCTTTTAATACCATTGCCCTGTAATTCACGGCACTGTTGTTCATGACGCCTCCGTTTACCATAATCAGTATAAACATTACTGCTGTTTTTGTCAACAGTTGTTGCATGTAAAAGGCAAAATTTCTTTTACCCCCTGGAAGATTTTTTGAGGCCCTGGGAAGTTTCCCTGTTGGTTTCCGGGGCTTATCCGGGGAAAGAAAAGGACTACGCCGCAAAGGAACGAGTGACTATCCGCGGGCCGCTAACTCCGCTCTTCAGCCATAAGGATCTTTTTGAAAATGGCCTCATCGAACAAGCCGTCGAATTTGTAAGGAGAAATACCGGCGTCACTGCCAGGCTGGTGGACGGGGCCAGGCGGGAGGAAATTTGGACTTACCCGGAAGAAGCGGTCCGTGAGGCAATCGTAAACGCCCTGGTTCATAGGGATTATTTACTTTCCGGTACGGATATCGAACTATCTATTTATGAAGACCGCCTGGAAATTATTTCCCCTGGAAAACTTCCCAACGTTTTTTTCCAGCCTGTCCCGTTTTCTTCCCCTGTTGTTATGCCTCTGCACCCAATGAGTATTCCATCTGTGTGGCAGCCCCAAAACCAAGCAGCCACTTTAAATAAGCGAATTTCTCGGTCTTCACAGGTACAAATCCAACACGTTCATACAAGCGCCGAGCTGCCGGATTCGTGTCTATGACATCAAGGCGAACCGACCGATATCCTTCTTTTTGTGCGTACTCTATGAGACTATGCAAAAGTTTGGTGCCAATGCCCCTGCCACGCATCTTGGGCGAAACGCCTATTCCATCCATAAGCAATTGGCCCGCGATCTGTTTTCGCTCAAGCAGCGCAAAAACGATGACGGCACGAATTGCACCCCAGTACCCAATCTCGTCCTTTAACACACGAAATGAAATCCCGCCCGTCAGAGATCCTTGCGCCGTCTTGAAGCCGGCAATTGCAACCATTTCGCCATTCCTAACTGCGACGAAAGAAAACACAGGACTAAAGCCCTCTTTCAGAACCGCCATTCGTGAGTTAGTGTTGGGTATAGCTACCGAGAGCTTGGCTCCAAACGCTGCATCGTACAATTCGGCTGCCGGTGAACGTAACTCATTTGGAAACCCCTGCTGGATACCGATCTCATCGCTCATATTCTTGGTCCCTGATGCATAACGTGTGCATCAGGGGTTGCTGGAGCGAAGCGTAAGCAATCCCCTGCATGCAATTATTAGCAACCCAATTCTTCTTTGTTTTTAAGCGGTTCAGCTAATTCTTCATCCGAGAAATAACGTTCTGGAAGATACCATGTCTCAGTTAAGGTGCAACCCATAAGCCCCATAAAATCATGAACACAAAACTTCCCTTTCCGAATGAAGAATGTTGGATTTAAATGCTTCCGAACTACTTCTGAAAAGTCGTTTATAGCTTTAACCAAATTATTTAAAAGCATATTACAATTTCTTTGCCACAACTTGTATTCTTTAACCAAGCGATCTCGTTCTTCCCAATTGTCATACGAAACATATTTGTATCTTTTCTTGTTCATTATGCGGGAATCACCAGGGACAATAACCGCATCACTCATGTAATAGTCTAAATATGTACGAGATCTCTTTGCAAGATTCTGCAAGGCGACTTCGAAATCCGGAATTTTACCGGGGAGTAGCGATCTGAATAACTCAAAATCTAACTGATATATTCCATCTGGAAAATCAACATCCATTATCTGCCGAAAAAGACTGTCACACAACCGCTCCCAATTTTCTAAACAAAATGCAATTGAAACTCGGTCAATAAAATCATGGTATATTTGCAACTCCTCATCAACAGATTCTCCCAAACGTTCTACCCAAAGCTCATGTTCCTTTTTTATTTTGTGAAGTTTTTCAACAGGCCAATTCTTTTCATCTTTGTCGATCACAGTATGGTGATGAGCACACAGAAGAATCAAATTTTTGTATCGATTACGATCTTCAACAGGGAGTGAGGATATACCTCGAGGACTCGTCTCTGAATCTTTGTCTCCAACAATATGTGCCATTTCTCCGACAATTTTATCTGATGATGAATCCTCCGAACGTACAACCAATTGTCTTCGACACTCTGGCATAGAACAGCGATTTGCGGCATTTCCCCAAAGTAGTTTTATGTCCTTATCGTCGATAGCCATAGTATAATCCTGTTTTTGCTAACAATAATTATACAGTCTGTATAAAACAGTAAACACAGATTGTTTCTTTTTGTTTCTTTCCGTATAAAAAGTTTTCGTGACTTCTTGTATCGCATTTAAACTCTATCATATAAACCTCCTTAAGGTCATAAGCTAATTGTTACTTCCGGTTTATACAGACTGTATAACCGGAAAATTATATTTTACTACTTTTGAGAAAGAAAGTCACCCCCACAACCACTTTTTTAAAAATGAGTATTTCTACCTACTTTCATGCTCTTGCCTTCCAAAAAAGATTGTTGCTTTGGCGTTTTGGGATGAGATGAAGGGCGGTGGTTTTTTCCAGCCTGTCCCGTTTTCTTCAATCACTTGTCTCCAAACCGTTTCGTATTAAGTCGGCTGTTCCCTTTTGTTCCAGCTTACCGACGGCAATGGAGCACAGCGGAATTGCCGTCCGGTGCAGCGCCTTGTTCGGCTTGATTTCCTCAGTCTTCAAATGGGTCACGTTTAGCTTCACGTTCAGCCTCTCTCTCGTATTGTTCGGCAAACTCGCGCATCGCCGTCGCAAATCGCGTGTAGCCTTTGGAATCGAGTGCTTCCGCCCTCCTCCGATTGTCGCACGCAAGCTTGCGCTCCTCTTCCCCGTGAGTGAAGCCGTGAACACCACGATCATTGAAAAGTTGGGTAGTGAATCCCGAACGCATTTCTCTCGTGTCGCGAAAGTTCAACGCCGCAGCCACCGCGTGGTGAATCCACAGGCCGTCAGGGTCAGGTGGAGCACAGGTCAATACATGACCAATCTGAATCTGAGCAACTTCCGCATGTCCTGTCTCTTCCGTTAATCTGCGCGCTTCATTGAGCCACACGTTAAACGCTTCCGCATTGAACGAGCCATCATTTTCCCTGCCGGGGCAACGCTTCCATTCCATCAGAAGTTTGAATGCGTTTGTGGCTAGGTGCTTCTTGTGTTCGTCGGGTT
>Ga0315276_10003831_pt1 | contig 13798 bp, 34 predicted proteins | sample YL17G05_0_MG_FD_204542 | JGI IMG/M metagenome (GOLD analysis project Ga0315276, IMG submission 204542) | Sediment microbial communities from Yellowstone Lake, YNP, Wyoming, USA - YL17G05_0 | ecosystem: Environmental > Aquatic > Freshwater > Lake > Sediment | place: USA: Wyoming | collected...
TGGCTATATTAGTAGGCTTATTAAAAGAAAACAGATGGAAGAGTAGTTATCCTTTAGTAAGTAAAGTATTGTTCACTATGGCAGAAAGATTGGGTTCAAGTTTTATGGTAGAGAAGATTACTGCAGTGGATACAGTCGCTACCATCAGACAAAAATTATGGAAAATACACACCCAATCCTTGATAAGGGGAATAGTTATATTTGGCTCAGATGTGCCAGTACCAAGAGTATGGAGAAAAGGCGCCACTGAAGATAAGGGAATAGCTGATATGATTTATGGTAATCTTACTAACTCATGGAAGGACATAGATGGGGATGGTTATTTTGATGAAGAAGAAATGCCAATTAATTATATTCAAGACTCCTGGGTATGCAGGTGGATACCAGAAAGTATTAATTACACTCCAAATTGGTTTGGGATGATATTTGGTAAAAAGGATTTTAATACTAAGTTGGGCACTTGGTACAAGAAAGTATTAAAGGCACAGCAATTAGTTTTGCCTTTGAAATCCGCGGTCGTGATTGTAGACACTTCAATGAGTGATTGGTCTGTTCATCTTGAATCAATTAAAGAGAATGTAACTGAGTATTTGGGTGAAATACGAAATGAGTGGACAGCGCCTTATCAAGCTACAGAATCCCTTGGTAACTTAGAGACCAGGAAGTACTGGTGTGAATCTAATGTAGGAATGATATATTTCAAAGGTCATTCTAATTCTTTTGGTGTTGGCGATTTCAAAGGTAATACGGCTTTTAAAGTACTTAGAAGTAATTTAGGACCAACATTGTTAGTAGTATTTGGATGTGAAGTTGGGGAATGGGATAAGCCGCTAAGTGCATTTGGTGATTATAGGGGATTCATTGGAAATGTACTTAATCCTCAGTGTGGTGAAAATGCTACAACAGCAATTTTAGCTAGTGGAACCATTCAAGGAGGTGCTGGTCAAGATAATAGAATAGGTAGTTCACTTCATCCAATGATTACGGGAATGAGCTTATTTGATTTTATGAAGACATCTGTATGTTTTGGGGATGCAGTAAGGAAATGGATTCAATATGGAATTAATGACTGTGGGGCGCCTATGGCAGTTACATTTGCAGCAATGAGTATATTCGGAGACCCTACATTAATATGGAACTAATTCTTAAAGAAGTAAATCTAAGTGACTGTTTGCCTTACTGTGGATCTATTGGCAGGGATGGAGGTTGTAGAGATAGTAGTAGATGGGTTGTCAATTCTAAAACAAAAGCACATATTGAAAAGATAATGAGAAGTATTCAAGAACAAGGAATGGTCAATCCTTTGTGGGTTCTCGAACACAATAGTAAATATAAAATAATAAGAGGCAGTGCAAGAGCTGTAGCATGTAAAGAACTTAGTATACAAAAGGTGAAAGTATTAGTAGTGCCTCTAGGTATGTCAAGGCAAACAGCTGAAGCATTGTTTAAACAAGTAGAGTATAAACAAGTGAAAGGATTTGAGTAAGGGAGATCAAAATGTTAATGTTAGATATTACATCCCATAGATTTGAATTGGAAAAAGATTTTGTACCCATGAATTAGCATGTATAGCAACAGTGTTGATAGATTATACTCATAGAACTACACTAGAAATTTTAAAATATGGATTTGGTTATGCAGAAATACAGTAGAATAAAAGATAAAGTTAGAAGTAAAGATAGGACTATTGAGGGTAGGAGAACTAAGATTAGTAAGCCCAAAAGTAAGTTTGCAATAAAGTGGAGAGTTACAAATCCTATTTTAAGTTACATTGCTAAATGGGGTAATTGGCATCTTTGGAAGAAGTATGTGACAAAAAAGGATAGAGACAAAGCTTTTAGAAATTTGATAAGTAAAGATAAACAAGTTTTTGATTATAAGATTGTTGATCTTTAGGATAGGAGTAATCTAAATGGACAAATATACTTTTATTAAGAATTTAGAAAGTAGTATTACAGATTGGATGGTTGAACATACAAATGAAACAGTGGGTAGAATTTTGAAGGGACACAAAGTTCAAAACTTATCAAAGTTTTTAGCAACAAAGATCTATGAAATGTATATAACAAAGAAAAAAAGTGATTAGAGAGGTTATAAAATGAATTACAGAGCAGCATATCAAACAAGACTTTCAGGAGAGAAAGTTGTGTATTGTATTGGATATGATGAAAGTCAAATAGGAAATTATGCAGATGAAATTATCTGGTGTACTTTTATTTTTTCAGAGATCCCAGAGGTATCTGAGGCAATACAATTAATAATAGGAGAAAATGAAACAAATTCGTTATTCTGTTTTAAAGTAGTGGATGATACAATAGTTCTTAGGGAGATAGATGATATATTGGCAGATTAATATTTTTTCTTGACTTGTTATAACAAACATGATATAATTATATTAAATTAAATAACAAGTATGGAGAAAGAAGATGAAGAAAGTATTTTTATTAGGAGCATTTTTGGGATTGTTTATTGTCCGTAGTTTTATGTTAGATATATTAGAGGAATTAGGTTGGCATGCATTTTGGGAGGAATTTGGTAGAGGAACACTCACTGGGGAATATATATTTGGGACAGTTTTACAATCGGCAACATTTGGTAAATGTTTTATAGGAATGGTTGTAGGGGGAGTTGTTGCAGTTATTATAACAATGTTTTACAAAGATTTTATTAAAGACGGAAAATGTGAGAAAGAAGATGAAGAAAGAATGTTAATAGAAAGATAAAAAGTAAGGAGGTAAGGCGATGTTTAAGTTAGCGTTAGTACTCTGTATTTTAAGTTTTACATTTGGTTTGTTTGCAGAAGATTTTATGATTAGTCCATATCCTGGTGAGGAACTATATGTTGCAAATAGTCCCAGTGCTGAATATGCTCATAAGAAAGCATCTGGACCAGAGATTGTGTGTGATCTATTAATTGTTAGACCAGTATTAGCAGTGTTTACTGGGTTAGGAATTGCTGCTTATGGGGTAACATTGCCTTTTACTTTAGTTGGTGGTAACGTTGATAGGGCCACAAAAAAGTTAGTAACTGATCCAATACATAATTTGTTTGGATATCCATTAGGGAGTTATTTTAGTAAAGATACACAAAAGATTGTAAATCCTGATGGGTCAGTTATTGTCCATCATGGGGGGAACAGGTACATTTTCGACTAGTGGGACAATGAATAATTTCTACAACATTGGAGAATTGATTATGCCAGTATCTGAAATCACAATATCACAGGGACGGAATCAGTACAAAGTCAATTTACAGGGTGAGCCAACTTGGTTTGTTCTTATGTGGGGATGGTGGCCAGACAGAGGGAATATTCCATCAAGTAGATGGCAGAGAATTGAAAGTGTTCCAAAAGAAGTAGAAGAGGACTTTCAAAAATTAAGGGAGGGAAAGACCAAGAAAAAGAGTTTGAAAACGTGACAAGACCAGTAGTTGAATGGCTGAACAATTTTCACTGTCACATTAGTATAGTTGTGTGTGCCACAAGGGAGGAACTTTCCGAAGGAAAGTTTGGGTTTAGAACCAAAGATAATAAAGTACAAAGAAAATCTACCAGAACAAGAAGCGTTTGATTTAGAAAAGAAACTGATTAGGTTGAACTGCTGGAATAGAGGTAAATCTAAAAGGGAAGAAATATCACACTGTGTGGTTTGTGGAAAAGAAATTTATAGATATACTTATTCAGGTAAGTGTAGAAGTTGTGCCCGATTAAGAAAGGAGTAAGAAATGGAATTAATTGATTTAAGTAAGGAAATGGAAAATATTGGATATGTAGTAAGAGTTGTTTCATACGGTATCTATGGTAGTCCAGAGTTCAAAGTTATTTTGTTTGAAAAATTTATAAGTGTGGACCAAGTTAGAATGTCATTGATTAGAAATAGCTGGGTAGAGATCAAGTCAATAGTAGATGGTCCAGATCAAAATAATATATCTAAGTGGTTTTGTTTTGAAAGAAATAAAGTTCAAATAGAGTTGCAAGATCAGTTGATGGGCAAGAAAAATAATACAAATTTATTTATGAGCATAGATAAGCCATTTTGAGGAGTGACTATGATTGCATATGAAGAGAAAAATTAAGGAGATAGAATGGAAAAGACAATATTGTTAATAGTAGGAATATGGAATGTATTTGACGGCGCGGTTTCTTTAGTCATGCCTAAATTAGGGCATGCATGTATATATGATGTAGGAAGGTGGATAAGAATTGTCCTAGGATTTTTATTAATTTATATAGCTAGTGGTTTATAGGAGGACATATGGATAAGCAAAGTTTTACGGTAGATGAAGCAATAAAATATGGAAAGGAGATTGGTATAGACTGGGCTAATTCTAAATTTGATCCAGAGGAATTTAGAAAGGGTATGGATATAGAGTTAGAACATGGTACAAGAAATTCAGACACAAATCTTACAGATGATGATCCTGTTAAGACGGCTAAAATAACTTTAGCCCATTTGAAAGAGATTTCAGATTATAATACTCGACTTTTGGCAATGGAAAAGGAAGCAAAGGGAACAAAAGTTAGTATGAAAGAATTTATTAATTCCCTTAGATATAAAGAATGAGAAGAAAAAAGTGCGAAAGATATTTTAAAAGAATTAATTCAAGAACCCAAGTGGTGGAGGGTTGGTGTTCTGGGTGGTTAGTGCACAGTTTTGGAGGATGGCATGAAAGGTTTACACAGAGATGTTGGTGTGGAGGCTATCCTAAAAAGGATGAATGTAAAGAATATACAAGGAGAACTAATGAACAAAAAAGTTAGCATGAAAGAGATTTTTAAAGAATCAAAGTTTCCTTCACATAAGATTTCTACGGATCAATTGTCCAGAATTTATTCTGGTATCATAAACTCCGTTAAAGATCCTATTAAAGCAACTTCTAAATTGATTAATATACTTCTTATGGATTACAAACTTACAAATAAGGAAGTTGGTGTGTTATTACCAGAGATAGGAATACTTAATAGAATGCACAGACAGTTTAGAGGTAAAGAAGAAAAAGTTAGTATGGAAGAGGTGATAAAAAAAGCAAGTCCTACTTTTCATGATTTGTTTAAGAAGGTTCTAGGTGTTCATCATTACAAGGTAAATCCTACAGATAAAGGATTTGTGGTAAATCTTGAGTACAATAATAAAGATTTTGCTTTGTATTGTTGGCCAAACGGTTGTCCTGATTTATCATCACTTACTCCTAAGGAGCCAATTTTGATAGAAAATATTAAAAAGGTTTTTGAAGTACATTGTGAAAATATGGTTGAAAAAGTATCGACAGAAGAGGGATATGAATTAGAATATTAAGAGGTAAAAGAATGGTAAGTATCATAATAACATGTATATTATTTTTACCAGTGGCGTGGTGTTTAAGAACTGCAGTTTGGCTTGAGGATTTAGAAGATGCAGCCATTTTAGCATTTATTTTAGGATGGATGGCGGGAGCACTAATTGTATTAATTGCTTTAGTGGGTTAAAAGATGAAATGTAAATTATGTGGTATAAATGTGTTTAGTGTGTACATATCGTACAAATTGAAGGATAGAAGAGAGATTATTTGTGTGGATTGTTTGTGTGAATTGCAAGAGTTAGATAGATGTAAAAGGATTTTAAAAGAGGACTCAAAATGAAAAAAGTTTTTATGAAAGAGATAATGGCTAAAAAATTTGAGTGGCCGACATTGGAGATTGGTGATATTATTTTTATTGGGAAGTGGAAGAATAGAAAAGCGATAGTTAAAGGGTTTGGTAAAGATGAAAATAATCAACCCATAGTTAAGACTGATAAAGGTGATGTACAGATGTTTAAATTTCGTATTCCAAAATTGATGAAGTAAAATGAGTACACAAGATTTTGAATATATAAGTGAGGCAGGAGCTGGAAGTGAGGCAGTTGTAGAGGTAGAACTGCGACATAAGTTTCCAGGAATAGGAGGGGTGATTGAAACTCGTCAATCAATACCTGTAGCAGTAAGGAAGGAAAATAACACTATTGGGATGCCAGGACATAGATTATTTTTAAAACATGCTATGATAAAGAAGTTAGAAGATTATTTCATATCTAAAGAAGTTTATAAGTTTGCACATATTACTAGACCTGTAGGTTCCACAAAAGTTAGTTATTTTTATGAATGGGCATACGGAACAGAGCACTTTGCTTGGTATTATATGGATGATGAGTGGAATAGAAATTTAATTAAGTTGGATGATTGGGGTGAGTTTGTTACAATATTTTGGACTGCTGGAATTGATATGGGTTATGATATAGTTGAGTCGGATAGTGAGGTAGCAAAGAATATTATACATCAACTTAATCTGGGAGTTTTATATCCCCAACCTCAAATGAATAAGATGTGGAAAAGAATAGATTTTGGAGACGGAAGTGTGTTGATCAATTTTGACATATTGAAAGAGTACCTTAGTTATAATGAAAGATCAATAAGAAGTTATTCCAAATACGAAAGATACGATTTTATGTGGTATGTTGCAAAATATCTGAGTGAGGGTTTAACAGAGAAGGAATTAGTTAGATTAGAACTGTTAAGTGTAAATTTCCGACTTTCTACTTTGAATCATTTAAATCAGAGGGGTGTTGGAGAGGATTTATCGAATTCAATTAGTCATCATTTTCAAAATGGGGTTTTAATTGTCAACAAAAACATGGACAAGTAAAGCAGATTTTGATACAGGAACTTTAAGTAGTTTAGTAGATCATCGTAGTAAATCTACAATTATCTTGCTCATGGTCTGCTGGTGGAAATCTAAATACAGCTCGAGAAACTTTGGCAGGATGTGGAACACAAACAGCCGGTTTAAGTTTTGGCGGTTATGTAAGTACATGGCAAAATAGAACTGAAGAATATAATGGATCATCATGGTGTACTGCAGGCAATTTACTTACTGCTAGACAATGGTTAGCAGGGTGTGGAACACAAACAGCCGGTTTAAGTTTTGGGGGATCAACAACAACTCAGGTAACAACAACAACGGAGGAATACAATTTAGTAGTGTCAGGTACATGGATAGTAGATTTTGATAGTGGCAGTGCAACTAGTCATTGGGGATATTTAAGTTGGACAAATGTAGGTGGAGGTAGTGTTAAAGCTAGATGCAAATCAGCAACTAGTCAAGCAAATTTAACAGGAGCAACATGGTATCCAACAGGTGGTAGTGGGTATTATGAAACACAACCTCAAGATGTTGAATGTCCGCACAATGAATGGTATAGATTAGAAGTTACTTTAACAGAGGGTAGCACACCAGAGGTAACAGAGATAAATCAAAATTATGGAGAGGATTGTTAAGTGAAATTGAAAAGTATTATTTACTAAATGAAAAAAAAGAAATAATGGACCTAGAAAATTATATAAAGTATAGAGATCTATCCTATGATAGATGCAGTAAAAATTTTAATATAGAAGATATATGAAGAAGTATTTTGGAGGTAGAAAATGATTTTTGATGCATACTACTCTGAAGCAAAATATTTAGAACAATTCATAACAAAAGATGGTAGTAGTATAGTTAAGGGAAGGGCTCCTGGAAAGTGTTGGAATTGCGGAGAGTTAACAACTTGGATAGAAATAAGTTTTCAAGCACATCTATGTAGTGACGAGTGTTGTTCCAAAAAGTGGAAAGAGTATTTTTTAGATTGTTGAGAGGAGAAACTATGAATTGTATAATAATTATTTTAAGATTCTTAAGACCTGTTGGGGGCTTACTGTTGAGATTTGTTAAGTGTATAGGTATTACAAATCTTATAACAATACTGTTGAGTCTTGTAGAGATTATTATTAAGAAGCTTAAGAAAAATAAAAATAAAGAAAATTAAGATTTTTCTTGACTTGTTCTTTCTTACATGATATAATTATAAATAATAAGAAGACATTAAAAATAACATGAGGGAAAGAAGATGGAAAAATTAAATGTTGGGGATTTATTAAATCAAGTAAAGAAAGATAAGAAGGATACAAAGAAAGATGCAAAGAATCTTTTTCCTGCAAGTGATAATCAAAAGAGAGCGGTTGAAGAAATAATTCAAACTAGAGAGACCGTTGAAAATCTTTGTTTACAGTTGAAGACATTGGAAGAAGAAATTAAAATGGCGGTTGCAGAGTATCGAGAAAAGGAAGCAGAAAAAGGGAAGTACGCTCAAACATATTATTTGCCAGGACAGAATGAGCGACAAGTAAGATGTACATTTACTAATAAGTTCTCCAAAATCAAAGATGAATATGTTGGAGATCTTAAGCAGGTATGCGGGGAAAACGGTTTAGACTTTGAAAATCTTTTTGAAACATCCAAAAGTCTGCAGTTGAAAAGTTCAGCGCTAGAAGATGAAACGAAAGTAAGAACTCTGATTGAGAAGTTGGGCAAAGATTTATTTATAGAGTTGTTTGAGTATAGTACTTTCGTAAAACCAGTGGAAGATTTTGATCGAAAACAGTTTGGTATTGCAAAGGAAGCAAGAAAAAGTTTAAGTTTGTTTGTGACTCAAGCAAGTCCAATGTTGGTAACCAAGTGAAAATAGAAAAATATAAATATCTTTTTCCTTCTCAGCCAAGTAGATTATGGGACGGAAGTGAGGTATTAGAAAGTATTTGCAAGAACTCTGATTATATTGCTGAATATAAAAAGAATGGATGGCAGTGGAATTTAGTAAGATTTCCAGATGGTAAGTATGAAGCTTGGACAAGACATGGTACTAAATCAACATTAAAAGTAGAACACTATAAGAAGGAATTGGATAAATTAAATTGGGAAGGACTCTGTGAAGTTCAAGTGGAAGTGTTGGATAGAAGAACAACAGATATAAAACAAAAATTATTCTTTTTCGATGTAAAGATTTGGAATTCGGACGTATTAGTAGATAAAACATTTCGTGAAAGAAGGGAGATTTTAGAAAATCTATTTAGTTCCATTTCTACAAAGTATGATTGGTTTGAAAAAGGACATAATATGGGAGGTGTTTTACAATTATCGAAGATTTTTTATTCTACTGAAACAAACTTTAAAGAGTTATATAAAGAGGCAGTTAATACAAAGATGGATGAGGGTTTAGTTTTAAAGAAGTTAAGTGGAAAGTTAGAACTTAAAGTTAGTAGTACTAGTAATAGTTCAATAAATTTTAAGTGGAAGAAGGTGGAAGATCATTGGAAGAGAGGTATAAATGGGATGCAAGAATTATGAAGATGAAACAGAGATGCTTGAATTGATGAGAAAAAGAAATCTGATTGAGTCAGGAAAATATGATGAAGAGGAAGTAGAAAATCATAAAGAAGAATGGATGAGTCCCCATAATTTATATAAAGAAAAAGAGTCACAAAAAGAAGAGGTAACAGAAGATGTCAACAAAGATTGCAGTAACAGCTAAAGAAGTATATTATCAGTTTAGAGAACTTTTTGATAAGATTAAAGATGGTTTGAGCTCTAGTGAAATTAAATCTTATGAAAGAGCAGAAAGAAATCTGAGAGAGTTTTTAAAAGTTTCTGCTAGAAAAATAAGTGGTGAAAGATTCCCCGTAAACAGACAAGATTTTGATAAGTTCGTGAGAGATATGGGGTTTCATAATATAGAGGAATTTGAAAAGGAGACAGGAGCTACATTTGATGAAGCAAAAGGAAGAAAATTTGAAATGCATATGAATAGAGTTTTTATCAAATAAAGGACAAAATGTATGAAATGTAAATTTTGTGGAACCAATTTTCCTTACAGATTAGATAAGGTTTGTGCTAGGTGTAGAGTTGCAAGTGGAATTATGTCGTATAAAGAAATATTTTGTGCTGCCATTCCAAAGCGTCGAAGAGGAGAACTAATAGTTCAAAGATTTATAATTAGAAATTTATTAGTCCCAAAGTTGAGACCTAAGTTTGCTGAGGAGTATAAGCAAGTAATACAAATATGCTATGAAGAGAAATCAGTTAGTAGAGTATTTATATGTTTAAAAAAATGGAGAAGAATAGCAAAGGAGTTTTTAAATGAGAAAATTAATTGATCAAACAATAAGAGGCGCCAGAAAGAGTATGGCGGAGGGATATAAAACAATAAAAGATATTCAAACTCTAGAAGATGCAAGAATGTTAGTGGGAACTGATTGGACGCATGAACATAGGAATGTTGATGGTTCAATATATATTTGGAATAGTAATGGAAAGACAAAAGCAATGTGGTTGAAAAGAGAAAAGGAACTAAGAAAATACTAGGTTTACGAGGAGAGAATGTGGTACATATAGTTAAGACAGGACTAAGAAGGAAGCAAAACGAATTGTCTGAAGATGAAAGGGAGGCTCTCCTGGTATTGCAAGCAGCCATAGGGTATATTAAAGGTACTCATCGTAGGCCAGTGTGTAACAGTGCAGATGCTTTAGAAATGGCAATGTCAGCTTGTGGTATTAACTCTCATTGGTTGGAGATTTTTCAAAATGATAAATGAGAAACTTAACATTGAGGAGCAAATAGAGACAGGAGTCCACAAAGAAAAAATAAAATGTTCTTATTGTGGTGGAGTTCTTACTCTAATACTTGATGAGAATATGAATGGTACCATAATTATGTGTTGTCCCTTTTGTAGAAAATTATGTGGAACTTGGGTTTGTTGGAAACAGTCTCAACCTAGTTGGAGTTAATATGAAAAGAAAAATGGAAGTAAAGTTTGGTAAAGATAAGTTGATTTTTAAATTGGATGAGCTAGTAGATCTCATTGAAAAAGAATTTGGAAGAAAAAATCAAGGAACAAGAATACATGTGCAATTAAAGCCTGGTAATAAATACATTAAGCCTAAGTATGCGGAGTAAAAGTAGATTTTGTATAATAATAATAAGGAGTACGTATGATTGGTAATAATCTTGCATATATGGGGCTTTTGAAGGGTGCAAAAGCAAAGTATGAAAAAGGAATGGATATAAGAAAGATCACAAGAGTCATATTGATAGGAATTGTGGCGGTTTCCTTTACTATCTTGTGGTATTATTTTATCATTAAATTTGTAATGTTTCTTTTGATAAGAGGTTGATTTGCATAAATTCTATTTTGTACTATCGAATTCTATTCCAAATAATATTTTGATGCCAATACTAATTGCTTTGGGACTTATGATCCTTATTTATTGTTGGAAAGATATTTGGAGAAATACTTTATGATTCTTTTTATTAAAGTAATGGCATGTTATTGTTTGATTTGTATATTGGTGGTAATATTGTTAGCAATGGCCCTTAGTATAGATAATTTTATAAGGGAATGTTTTAAAGGAGTAAAGAAATGCCTATAATGCAAGTAGAGTTTGAAGTTTATTGTCGTGAATGTGATGAAGGTTTATGTAATTTTACTAGTGTAGAACTTGATAAAGATGGAATTAAGGTTCGGGTAAAACCATGTCCTAATTGTATGGATAGGGCGGAAGATAGAGGTTACAGTAGAGGTTATGATAGAGGATGGAACGATCCTAAATAGATATTATATTATTAATAGATTTAGATCTCCTTGCTCCCGGTAATGTGGCGGTAATCTAAAATGAGGAAAATATTATTCATTGTATTTTTTAGTTTAATTTTATTACAGCAAACATTTGGTATGCAGTTAGTTGTGCCACCTAAAGGTCACGCCTATGTTGGTGCTTATGTAGACTTTGGTAAAGATGAAGATAATGTAACTCTTGAGGGATTAGAAAAGTTTGAATGTTTAGTAGGTAAACACCAAGCAGTTATTGGTTTTTCAAATTATTGGGGTAAGCAGGAATTTCCTAGTGATGCGTTAAAAGTTATTTACGGTTATGGAGCAGTTGCTTTAGTGTATTGGAATCCGTGGGACAGCCCTTTTGGGGGATGGTCAACATTGGAAGGAGTTAAACCAGGGCGTTTTAATTTACCTGACATAGTGAATGGTAAGTGGGATAATTATATTGATATGTGGGCAGTTGAAGCCGAAAAGTTTGGTAAGCCAATGTTGGTTGCTTGGGGATTAGAAATGAATGGAGCTTGGTTTCCGTGGTCTGGGTTGTTTTATAATCAGGGCCCAGAGCTATTTAAGTTGGCATATTGGCATATAGTTGATCGAGTTCGTGCTAAAGGTGCTGATAATATTCAATGGGTTTTTCATGCAAACAATACTTCAGATCCAAATGAACCATGGAATTGTATGGAAAACTATTATCCAGGAAGTCAGTATGTAGATTGGTTAGGGTTAAGTGCTTATGGTCAGCAATATCCTGGTGCAGCTTGGGTAGAATTTCAAAAAGTTTTACCTAAGTATTATGAGGAAATATGTAAGTTAGATCCAGACAAACCTTTTATTCTTGCTGAATGGGGTGTTGGAGAGTTTCCTACAGGAAATAAAGCTCAATGGTATGAAGAGGCATTACAAAGAATGACAGTTGAATTTCCTCGACTTAAGGCAATGGTAGTTTGGCATGAACAATGGCAGAATGGTGATCAAAGTATTAGTAACATTAGAGTGAATTCATCTGAGGAAGCATTGAGAGAATATAGGCAGGGAATAGCAAATCAGTTTTGGTTGGACTATCCCATTATTAGTAGATCATCGGAATGTAAAATTTGAGTGTTAATAATATTACTAGGAGGTAATAAAAACATTAATTTATCCGCAAGCTCAGCGGAATAGAAAAGGAGGTTGTTATGGAAGAAATACTTACTTGGTTAAAAGAAATAAGTGATGATGTAGAGAATCATGTACATTTTGTGAGTGTAGTTAAAAAGGAAAATCAAAGCAAAGTAAAGTTTCATTTATACACGCATGATAATATATACACAATAGTTGCATTGAAACATGAAGTAGTAAGAGACCTAGAAGAACCTGCAGAAGATCCAGTAGAGGAATATCCCAGGAGTAAACACTTTATAAGAGAAAATTATTTAGGTTGTGTTGTGAGCTCTAGAAAGCCTAGGGCAGGAGAAGATTGGACAAGGGGTAATGATTTGTCTGATGGTCCTTACACCTATGAAACATGGACAAAGATCAAAAATGCGATTATTAAGTATGAATTGGTAAAGATAGCAAAGACAGCTAAATATGATAATAAGAAATTAAACTGTGATATTTGTTGGAGTTTAGAATGCTCTGATTGTTCTCTAGGAGGAGATATAAAATGAAAGTAAGATATTGTCAATTAATTTTAAAACAATATCGAGGTTGTGATGTAGGTTGGGCAATGGTTAATTCAGGAGCAGCTTTCACTGCGAGAACATCCAATTGTATGGATGAACCAATGGAAGATAATTGTAACAATATAATTGATACAGAGACTTATAGATGTCCAACTTGTGGTAAGCCGCTAGAAGAAAAAAGTCTGTTTAAGCGTTTTTTAGAAAGATTAAGTTCATTTTCTTGTCCACCAGTGGGGAGGTAATAGTTCATTGAGAAAGAAAAAGATTGAACAATTCAGAGTACATGTAGAAAGAATATATGAACATTACCCAACTAATTGTGGTAATGGTTTTGATGAGATTTTATGTTATGAGTTACATACACAACCTATAAACCCCAGGATGCATCATAAAACATTTAGTGACGGTTTTTGTACAGGGTTAACTTTTAAAGAACTTGCTGAGAAGTGGGGAATTTCAGTTAGTTTTTTAGGAAAGCTTATTGCAGACCACTGTAGAAGGTTGGAAGAATGAATAGAGTGTCAAGTATCATAGAATCAAATGTTGTAAAATGTAAAATATTAGAGAAAGTGATCTTTGAAATACTTGCAAAATGCCCTAATGAGGACATTGTGAATATTCTGAACGATAACGGTTTAATAATATTAGACGAAGGAGTTGAAATTGCTAATAAAGATGCTTATTTATAGTG
>Ga0315276_10003835_pt1 | contig 13786 bp, 4 predicted proteins | sample YL17G05_0_MG_FD_204542 | JGI IMG/M metagenome (GOLD analysis project Ga0315276, IMG submission 204542) | Sediment microbial communities from Yellowstone Lake, YNP, Wyoming, USA - YL17G05_0 | ecosystem: Environmental > Aquatic > Freshwater > Lake > Sediment | place: USA: Wyoming | collected...
CTTTTTCTGAACCAAACATTCTCATAACATCATCAATTTGAGTAGCATCTAAAACACCAACTTTATGACCATTTACTGGGTCTTTCCAAATATCCCCAACGCTAAGTCGGCAATAAGGAAGTAATTTTTCCTTTATCTCACTATCATTATCTAATCGTCCGAAAGGCTCTTTCGACATATTTCTTTCACCTTATATTTTATTCTTTAAAACTATTTTTTACTTTATACATCCTTTAATACCTTCTGTTTTTCTTTCGTTTGCCATTCTTATTTCCTTAACCCGTTAATCCCTTATTTCATTATCGGTCAGCTTCTTTTGTCGCCTTTTTTGCGATTATTCGCCTAACTCCATTAAAAACAACGACTTACCCGCCTTTTTGCCCGTTTAATCTGCGGCATATCACGCCTTATCCGCCTAATATAACACCTCATCTGCGACATATCACGCGTTATCTATGACAGGTAACGCTTCACCTGTCTCATATCACGCCTCATCTATGACAGATAACACGTTATCTATGACAACTCACGCCTTATTTGCGACAACTCACTCGTTATCTATTGCCTATCACACTTCATCTGGCATGGATCACGCTTCATCTGTGGCAAATTCAATTTCCTATTTACAAAACCACCATCACCGTATTACTCGGCGAACCTTCGCCTGCTTTATTTATTGCTATGATGCGATATTCGAGTTCTCGATAAGCTTTCACCCATCAGGTTCTCCCTTTTTTTAATGGCCGAACTTAATCCGCCAGAGGTGGATAAATCCGCCGGCAGTAGGGCGGATAAAGTCGCATTCATCCGACAGGAATTATACATCAGATGAGATTGAAATCCACGTAAAAATCGTCAAAAGCAATAGGAACCGCTAAATACTCTGGATTCCCGCTAACGGCGTGCTACGAAGAGCAGGCAAGTCGGCGGGCTTTTGGTTATGGTGGTGGTTTTGAAGTTGAAACGGCGGATGATTTATGTTAGCATAAGCACCCGATTATAAAGAAAGACAGAATTTGAGGGAACAATGGCGGTTAAATAATAACTGAAGGAATCGCTGAAGAAGCATCAGCTTCGGAAACCGCGTCTAAACCAGATGAAGGAATACCTCAAATCCCGCGGCATTCCGGTAAATCTGTAAAAACCCGAAGATTTAGAAAATATCCAGATACGTCTCAATCTCCCACGGCGTAACCTGAACCCTGAACTGGTCCCACTCTCTGGATTTTACATCAATGTATCTTTCAAACAGGTGCTCGCCGAGAACATCCTGCAGCAGCTTGTCCTTCTGCAAGGCATCCAATGCATTGCGCAGCGATGTCGGCAAAATATTAATCTTTTTCGTAGCCAGGCTTTCCTCATCGAGCTGATAAATATTTTCCTCGACCGGCTCCGGCGGCTTGAGATTGTTTTTCACGCCGTCAAGACCTGCCTTGAGCATAACTGCAAACGCCAGATACGGGTTACAGGCTGGGTCGGGACATCTCAGCTCAATCCTCGCACCATCTTTTTTCGCCTTGAACCACTTCGGCACCCTCAACAACGCCGAGCGGTTCATCGCAGCCCAGGTAACATACACCGGCGCCTCGAAGCCGGCCACCAGCCTTTTATACGAATTGACTGTCGGACAAAGCACCGCACACATCGCATCTATATGCTTTATCTGGCCGGCAATAAAACTAAAAGCGACTTTCGACAGATTATATTTATGGTCGGCATCGTAAAAGGCATTTTCCTTTGCCTTGATGTCAAACAGGCTCTGGTGAACGTGCATTCCCGAACCGGCTGCGCCCATTATCGGCTTGGGCATAAACGTGGCGTGCAGGTTGTGCATCCGGGCAATCTTCTTCGCAACGTATTTCAGCGTAATCATCTTGTCGGCTATATCCAGGCAGTTGCCATAGTGAAAATCTATCTCATACTGGCCGAACCCGACCTCGTGATGAGACATCTCAACGTTAATTCCGAAATTCTCCAGCGCTATTACTATCTGCTTGATAACCTTGTATCCCTCGTTGGAGGAAAGGTCGAAATAACCGCCGTAATCCATAGGCGATGTTCTCTTCTCGCAATTGGTCTTGAACAAATAGAATTCCGGCTCCGGCCCGACGTTATACCGGTATCCCTCCTTGTCCGCTTCGGCAGCGGCCTTTTTAAGAACAAATCTCGGGTCGCCTTCGAAAGCTTTGCCATCCGGCCTGTAAATATCGCAAATCAGCCTGGCAGTAACACCATCTTCCGTAAGCCAGGGCATCACAGCGTATGTCGTCACATCGGGCTTGAGAAACAAATCGCTCTCCTGTATTCTCGCAAAGCCCTCCACAGATGACCCGTCGAACCAAACACCCTGACGCAACGCATTCTCTAACCTTTCAGACGGTATTACAACCTCCTTTATAACGCCCAGCAAATCCGTAAACTGAAGCGTTATGAACTTCACGTTGTCCTTTTTCGCCTGCTCCAATATCTTTTTAACTTCCATTTTCTTTGCCTCGCCAAAAATCTATTACCTTCTTATCGAAAAATACCTGACAAAACAGCAGATACTATTCTAGCCTTTGCTCAAAAAACTGCAAGCTAAATTCTCAAAAATAACCAGCCATAATCTGCGTAAAATCCCGCAAAAGACCAATAAAAATCAGGAAAATGCTAAAAAAAGCAGAAAAAGAACATACATATTGACTTCCTGCACATAAATAGTTTATAATAAGCGCTTAGATTTGTAACCGTAAACATTCGATACAAAGCTGCTGCCGCGGCTACGGCGGACGGATGACCTACGACGGTCGGATGGATTTCGAGAAAGAAGTGGCGCATCACGCCAGCGACGGATATGTACAGACAGTTCCTGTTCGGCCGTGGTCTGATGAAGGGCCGATGCCGAAGAATATCTGGATTGGGTACAAGTTTGTGGCACGCGACGTAGATGATGGCACCCACGTGAAGCTTGAGCTTTACTGCGATATGACCGATGGGGAGGATGGCGGGTCCTGGCTGCCGGTAATGACGGAATACCTTGACGCCGGAGGCTGGGGCGCAGGCCACACTCCTTGTGAGTCCGGCAAGGACCCTGCAGAAATCCTGACCGGCCCGCACCCTGTTGTTTATGTCCGGACCGACGATGTGACCGAGATGCGGTACAAGAAGTTTAGCATCAGGGAAATCGACCCCAATGACCTGTAACATTTAGTTGCGATGTTTCTGATGTTTTTTAAGCGTGGCGGTCGGATATGGCCGCCACGCTTTTTTGCGTAAAGGCCGGATGGCGGCAGGAAAAGAGCTAAAAAATTTAAGGAAAAGGTTAAAAGAATTTAAGGAAAAGGTTAAAAAAATGTAAGGAAAAGGTTAAAAAATTTACAAAAAAAAAAGCGCTTGACTTTATTATGGGTGGGGGAGTAGATTATATAATACGAGTTGTTTTCGGCCATCATATTCGTCAAACATAAAGGTTGCCTGCGTAAAGCTGCCTGCGGAGTGACGGAGGAGAATGCACAAGTCTCCAAAAAGACTGAGTCTGATTGTGTCGGCGGGGCGGGTATCATCCTATTGCGTTTGTGAGGCGGTTTGCCTTTTTGAATACCATTAACAATAGAAATATAAATTGAAAGGGAAAAACATGAAGTGCGGAAGATTTTTATCAATCACAGTGGTGCTGGCTATTGTGATGGCCGGCGTAACGGGGGTTAATGCTGAGAGCTGGACGACATACAACAATTCCAATACGGGGGGGGCGATTGGCAACAATACCGTCAATTGTGCAGCGGTTCAGTCGGGTGTAAGGTGGTTCGGCACCAACGGCGGAGGACTTGCAAAGTATAATGGGACGACGTGGGTAAAGTTTACGAGCGCTGCGGGTTTGGCAGGCAACACCGTTAATCACGCTGATTTCGACTCTTCGGGCAATTTATGGGTCGCGACCGGCACAGGTTTGAGCAAGTATGTAAGCACAAGCTGGACCAAGTATAACACGGGCAACAGCGGTATAGCAGCCAACAACTGCCTGACGGTTGCCGCTGAAGGGACGACAATCTGGATTGGCCTGTATTCCAACGGCGTCAACAAATATGACGGCACGACGTGGATAAATTACACATCGGCCAACAGCGGTCTGGCCAATAACAGGGTTTACGATGCGGTGGTCGACGGTTCAGGCAACAAGTGGTTTGCGACCAACACCGGCGTGAGCAAGTATAACGGCACGACCTGGACAAATTATACAACCGCACAGGGTCTGGCAAGCAATGTTGTAAAGGCTGCGGCTTTGGATTCATCCGGCAACCTGTGGGTCGGCACGTCAGGCGGGGTAAACAAGTATAACGGCACAAGCTGGTCGAAATATACCAGCACCGACGGGCTTGCAGAAAACGATACGCTGTCTATCGAGGTTGCTTCTAATGACGTTGTCTGGGCAGGGTCGAACGGCTCAGGGGTGACCAAGTTCGCAAGCTCGAGCTGGACGAAATACAACACCACCAACGGTCTTGCCAATAACACGGTCAACGGTGTTGACAGTGAAAGCTCGACCTTACTGTGGTTTGCGACCAGCGGCGGGGTGAGCAAGTATGATTTTTCGCCGCCTGCTCCTGATGCGCAGTTTAGCGGTTCGCCGACGAGCGGCAATGTGCCATTGACGGTGAATTTCACGGATTCGTCGACGAACACGCCGACGAGCTGGAGCTGGACATTCGGCGACAGCGGGACGAGCACTTTGCAGAATCCGAGTCATCAATATACATCCGCAGGCACATATACGGTTAGCCTGACGGCAACGAATGCCAGCGGCAGCGATATCGAGACCAAGACTAATTATATAGTTATAAACGCTGTGTCTCCGCCTGTTGCGAACTTTAGCGGTTCGCCGACGAGCGGTTATGTGCCTTTGACGGTGAATTTCACTGATTCGTCGACCAATACACCGACGAGCTGGAGCTGGACATTCGGCGACAGCGGCACAAGCACGGCGCAGAATCCGAGTCATCAATATACGTCTGTCGGCACATATACGGTGAGTCTGACGGCCACGAATGCCGGCGGCAGTGACATTGAGACCAAGACTAATTATATAGTTGTAAACGCTGTGTCTGCGCCTGTTGCGAACTTTAGCGGTTCGCCGACAAGCGGAGCTGTGCCTTTGACGGTGAATTTCACCGATTCTTCGACCAATACCCCTACAAGCTGGAGCTGGACGTTCGGCGACAGCGGCACAAGCACGGCACAGAATCCGAGTCATCAATATACATCAGCCGGCACATATACGGTCAGCCTGACGGCTTCTAATGCCGGCGGCAGCGATGACGAGACCAAAACCAGTTATATTGCAGTGTCATCGCCTTATATAAAGAGGGTCAACAGCGGCGGCAGTGCGCATACCGACTCGTTCGGGAAGCAATGGTCTGCCGACCAGGCATACACTTCAGGGAGCTGGGGTTATGTCGGCGGTTCTGTTTTGACCACTACTGATTCCATAGCCAATACGGTGGAGGATGTGCTGTATCAGAGCCAGAGGAAGCAGGATTTCAGCTATAAGTTCGATGTAGCCAACGGCAATTACGATGTAACGCTGTATTTTGCCGAGATAGATACCGACAGGTCGGGCGTGCGTGAATTCGACGTTACTATTGAGGGAACGCTTAAGCTCGATAATTATGATATTTACGCACACGCCAACGCTCACGACTATGCAATCAGCGAAAACTTTACCAATATCGCGGTCAGCGACGGCCAGTTGAACATAGTTTTCACCGATGTGAAGGACCGGTCGCTGGTAGCGGCTTTGTATGTTCGGACGGCAGGCGTGCCGGCAATAGGTTTTTCCGGCTCGCCGACAAGCGGCAATTATCCGCTTAACGTAAGCTTTACCGACTCATCGACGGGCAGCATTTCAAACTGGAGCTGGACATTCGGCGACAGCGGCACAAGCACGCAGCAGAACCCGTCTCATGTATATAACAGCGCAGGCACTTTCAGCGTGAGTCTTACGGTTAATGGTCCTGTGGGCAGCGAGTCGCTGACAAAGACCAATTATATTACGGTTTCGACTCCGCCTGTTCCTGTTGCGAACTTTACGGGTTCGCCGACAACCGGCGATTATCCGCTGACGGTGAATTTCACGGATACGACGACCGGCACGGCCACAAGCTGGAGCTGGACATTCGGCGACAGCGGCACAAGCACGCTGCAGAACCCGTCTCACATATACAACACGCAGGGCACCTATACGGTCAGTCTTACCGCAATAGGGCCTTCCGGCAGCGACGTTGAGACCAAGAACAATTACATTACGGTCAACATTCCGCCGCCTCCTTCGGCGAACTTTACAGGTTCACCTGTGACCGGCGACCAGCCTGTGACCGTGAATTTTACGAATACGACGACCGGCTCAGCCACAAGCTGGAGCTGGACGTTCGGCGACAGCGGGACAAGCACTCAGCAGAATCCGTCTCATCAGTATCAGAATGTAGGCACATATACGGTTAGCCTGACGGCGGTCGGGATAGGCGGCAGCGACGTCGAGACCAAGACCGGCTACATTACAGTTACCACACCGCCGATTGCCGGCCTTTCATCCACTTCGGTCGTATTTACGAATGTTCCTGCCGGCAGCACGACCAGTCAGACGGTGCAGTTATCGAATACCGGCGGAAGAGACCTTGCCTGGGAGCTTTACAGAGTAGTGAGGCACTTGGAAGAGGAGCTGGGCGGCGAGGGCGGCCAGATGGGCGGTATGAGCGCCGCTGCGGAAGCGCTTGAGCCGCTTATCAGCCTTAAGTCTGTTCCGCGTCCTGCACGAAGCGAGGAGGAATTGTTTAGGAACCCGAACAATTATGGCCCTGACCGGCTGTGCGTAAAGGTCAAGGCCGGCGCGCTAAACGGCAATTCGTTCCAGTCCTCTGTCTCGAAGGTCGGAATGAAGCTAAAGAAAGTAATAACCAAGGCCAGAAAGATGCGCAATCGGCCTCGCGATATGTTCAAATCGGACTGGGTCGTTCTAACTTCGCAGGAGCCTATCGATTTGAAGGCCGCCAGAAGAGATCTGCTGAAGAACCCAGATATCGAGTACGTAGAGCCGGATTACATTATAAGGCTCGACAGGACCATACCTAATGACGGAGAATTCAAACAACAGTGGGATATGGACAATAGCGGGAATCACGGCGGCGTTTATGACGCCGACATAGATGCTCCTGAGGCGTGGGACCTCTGGACAGGCGCAGACAACGTTATTGTCGGCGTTATCGACACCGGCGTCGATTATACCCATCAGGATATAGCAGACAATATATGGACCAATCCCGGAGAGATACCCGGTAACTGGATTGACGACGACCACAACGGATATGTAGACGATGTTCACGGCTACGACTTCGTCAACGTAGACGCCGACCCGATGGATGACAATGGTCACGGGTCACACTGCTCCTGCACTATCGCAGGGGTCGGCAACAACAGTGCGGGCCTTGCCGGCGTTTGCTGGACCGCAAAAATTATGGCGCTGAAGTTCCTAAGCGGCTGGGGAAGCGGATGGGAATCGGATGCGGTAGAGGCGCTTTACTACGCCAATGCAATGGGCGCTGCGATAACATCCAACAGTTGGGGCGGCACAGAAATAAGTGGTAATTTAATAGAAGCTCTCGAGTATACGGAAGAGCTTGGTAATCTTTTTGTTGTCGCTGCGGGCAACGCCGGTTGGGATAATGACGTGCAGCCGTTCTATCCGGCGGCTGCTGATTCCAACTGCGTTATTTCCGTGGCCGCAACCGACTTTCAAGACCAGTTAGCATCTTTTAGCTGTTACGGACTTACCACGGTGGATATAGGCGCGCCCGGCGTAGATATTTACAGTTGTGTGTGTTGTTACGACGAGTATGAAGTTTGGAGCGGCACGTCGATGGCCTGTCCGCACGTGGCCGGTGTTGCGGCGCTTTTGAAGAGTTTCAGCCCGTTTTCGACCGGTCAGGACATCAAGCAGGCCATTTTGGATGGGGCCGACCCGATTCCAGCGCTTGACGGCAAATGTGTCAGCGGCGGCAGGCTCAACGCCTACAATGCCCTGAAGCTACTGGCTCCGCCATGGCTGACGCTCTCTCCGGACAGCGGCTCGGTTGCTCCTTCGCAGAACCAGAACCTGACGATTGGCGTTTACGCCAATAGTTTGGCGCCCGGCACATATCTGAGCACCATAACAATATCGACCAACGACCCGCAGCATCCGACGATGGCGATTGACGTTAATACGACGGTAACGGCCTACAGAAGGCTTTCGGCGAACTATTCGTCGATAGATTTCGGCGTGGTCGAAAGGCTGGACCCGAATACGGCCCTGCTGAAGCTCACAAACGGCGGCAGCAGCGCTACGACAATCAGCTCTATCAGCTTCAGCGACCCGAATTTTGCCTGCACTGCCAATCTGCCGCTGGTAGTAGGCGGATTTGACAGCAACCTTGTCAGTGTAGTATTTACGCCCAATGTAATCGGCGACTACAATGCGACTATGACCATCAGCAGCAACGCTCAGGACAACCCCACGATTAACATTAACCTCTCAGGCGAAGCTATCCCGATTACCGTGGCGGCAGATTTTTCGGCCTCGGAGACGCTTGGTCACAGCCCGATGGACGTAAACTTCACCGATATTTCGAAGGGCGACCATAATAGCTGGAGCTGGACTTTCGGCGACGGCGGCACAAGCACCGCACAGAACCCCTCGCATACTTACAGCAATATAGGGACGTATACGGTATCGCTGAGCATAACAGGCGCCGGAGGAAGCAGCAGTAAGACAAAGACCGATTATATAATCGTCAGCAATTCCAATGCGGTCTTCTCGCCTAATTCGGTAACGTTTAATCTGGTCTGCGGACAGATTGCCGACCAGAACGTTGTCATTTCCAATACCGGCACCAACCAGTTGAAATACGAAGTTACGGGAATTGAGTTCGATTACGTATTCAACGGGGCAAGCCTGGGCAATGTCGGCGCATTACAGGCCGCCGTCACCGAGAGAAACACTGCCAAACCTCAGGTCAGAATTATCAAGCCCCCGAAGGAATCGGAGATGTTCAAAGGCGATTATGCGCCGAACGAGCTGGTAGTCAAGCTGCGTCCCGGCTGTTATAACAGCGTCGGTGTACAAACCGCTTATAAAAAGGCCGGTATGTATGAGAAACATCTTTTAACAAGAGCAAGGCTGTCTCGGCAGGGCGACCGCTACGGCGAGTGGGTTGTGCTGGGGTCGGACGACCCGAAATTTAACATCAAAAAAGCCTGCAGAGAGCTTCTGAAGAATCCCAATGTTTTGTATGTAGAGCCGGCCTATATTGTGCAGTCTCCGCTTGATTCTGAGCCGCCGCAGACGACAGAACAGGCGCCGACGCAGCTTATGTCCTGGGAGCCTAACGACCCTTGTTACGCCTCCCAGCAGTGGTACCTGCATAATGACGGCAGCAAGGCAGGCAGCATAGAAGACGCCGATATTCACGCACCTGAAGGCTGGGGATTCTGGCACGGCGGCGAAAATACAGTGATAGGTGTTTGGATGGGAGGTGTGGATTATAACCACCCCGACCTTGCCGCCAATATCTGGACCAATCCGGGCGAGATACCGAACAACGGTATCGACGATGACCACAATGGCTACATAGACGATGTTCACGGCTACAATTTCTGGTATCACGACACTGGCATAATGGACTACGGAACTGGTCAAGGCACGGAGCAGGCGGGTCTTATAGCTGCTGTAGGCGATAACGGCATAGGCCTCAGCGGCGTCTGCCCGCACTGCAAGATAGCCGTTCTTGCCGTTTTTACGCCCTTCCCGGCACCGCATTACTCTGTAGGTGAAGCTGCGTTCTATGCAAATGCGATGGGAATTGAGATACAAAACCACTCCTATTATCCATATGCCGGTTATTACCAAAATATCCTGGACGCACTGGAGGAGGCCGATACCTTGGGATATTTAGCTGTTATGTGCGCGGGCACCAACCAGTACCTACGCGGGACCAATTACATTGGCCCGCCCGCCTATTATGCTGACCTTTATGGTTTCCAAAACACGCTGGTCGTAGGCGGTTCAACTAATGCCGACCAGAGGGACTTCATCTCAAATTGGGACGTGAACGTAGTGGATTTGTTTGCGCCCTGCGGGTGCTATACCACCGCGTATAACTTCGGAGCCGAAGGATACAACACCTATTCAATGACCAATTCTTCAAGTTCGCTTGTAGCAGGAATGGCTGGATTGCTTAAAGACTACGTGCCTGCAGCCTCCGGTAAGCAGATAAAAAAGGTGATTATGGATTCGGTCGACCAAAAGGCGTCTTTAGCCAACACCTGCAAAACCGGCGGAAGAGCAAACCTGTATAACGCATTCGTTAGATTAGGCGTGCGATGGCTTACAGCTTCTCCTTCTTCAGGCTCTGTGGCCGTCAGCGGCAGCCAGAACCTCAAAGTTACCGCAGATGCCACCTATCTTGCAGGCGGAGTTTATACCGCCAGAATCAGGGTGAAAACCAACGCCCCGGATAACCCCGAGCAGGTAATCAATGTAACGCTCGATGTGGCAGGCACAAAATCTCTCAATGCAGCTCCGAGCTCGCTGGATTTCAACGATGTGCCAATCGGACAATATGCCAAGATGGAACTGCTGCTGACAAACACCGGTAACCATCCGACAACCATCAATTCCATCAACATCACGGATTCGACATTCACACACAACGGCCTGCTGCCTCTGACCGTGGCGCCGTGGAGTTCGACGGCCCTGGTGGTAACCTTTGCCCCGACAGCGATGGGCTCGAAGAACGCCACAATGACTATCAGCAGCGATGCCAACGACCATCCGTCTATCCAGATAAGCCTGGCGGGCAACGGCTCGTCGGTGCCGGTGGTTGCGGACTTCTCGGCAGACCCGACAAGCGGCCTGCCGCCGCTGGACGTTGCCTTTACCGACCTCTCGGAAGGCATTGTTACAAGCTGGAGCTGGAACTTCGGTGACGGCCATACCAGCACCGCACAGAATCCCAGCCATACCTACGACGCTAATACGGCAGGGGCCTACTCGGTAAGCCTTGCGGTGAGCGGCCCATACGGCTCCGATTCGACTACAAAGACCAATTACATAATAATTAACGAAGGCCAATGGACTACCTACACCGAGTCAAGTACCGGCGGAGGTCTGCCGCACAACTATATCAGGGACTTCCTGTTCAATACGGACAACAGCGTATGGGTTGCCACCAACGGCGGCGGTATTACCAAATTTAAAGCCGGCACCTGGACGAAATACACCACCGCCAACAGCGGCATAGCGAACAACGCCGTATGGGACCTCGAATACGATGAGTCAGGCAATCTGTGGATTGCCACCAACGGCGGTGTCAGCAAGTTTAACGGCAGCAGCTTTACCAAATATACATCCGCCAACAGCGGTCTGAGCGACAACAATACCAGAACCGTCGCTGTCGGCTCCAATGGCTCGACTATGTGGTTTGGCACTGTGGGCGGCGGGGCCTGTAAGTTTAACGGCACAAGCTGGACGGCTTATAAGACCACCAACAGTCCGATTCCGCATAATACCGTCAATGCGGTAGACGTCGATTCTGCGGGCAATAAATGGTTCGGGACGCTGGGCGGTGCAGCCAAGTTTACCGACTCAAGCTGGACAGTTTATACCACTCAACTGCCTTCCACCAGTGTTTACGATGTAGTGGTTGACACCAGTGATAATGTGTGGTTTGCAACAACCGCCGGTGTCAGTAAATTCAACGGCACTTCCTGGACCACTTACGAGCAGGAGAACGGTATGCCGAACGAGAATACCCGATGCATCAACTTCGACCCGAACGGGATAATGTGGGTAGGCACCAACGCCGATGGCGCTTGCAGATATAACGGCACAAACTGGAGGCAGTATACTACTTCAAACAGCGGTTTGGCCAATAACGCTGTCTGGGCGGTAGGGATAGAGCACCAGCGAAGGATATGGCTCGGCACCAACGGCGGTGTAAACGTATATGATATTTCCGGCAATATAATAATGGACGACAAGAACAAGAATAAGCCCAAAAAATAACAAGCAACAAGAAATGAAGCGTGGCGGTCATAATGGCCGCCACGTCTTTTTATTACGAAGATTTGCAGGAATGGGCGGTATAGGATTCGAACCTACGACCTCCTGCGTGTCGAGCAGGCGCTCTAAACCAACTGAGCTAACCGCCCTGAAAAGGGCTTATATAGTATCATTTAAGAAATATAAAAAAGCAAGAGTTTTTATTCGGGTAAAAGGAGGGTCAATTCAGGACTCTTCTAACCACAGCGGCGGCGGAAGAATACTCTTCGGCTTCAGCAACACCACCATTTACGGCAACTGGGACACCCGCATCGACCCCATCAAGACCTGGGGCGACTCCAATGGCAAGTACGACTGGGTCGGAGATAACCTCATCGTCGACGGTGAGGACAAGAATACCGGCTTCTACTACAGCGGCAGTCTTTCCTGCGGACAGGCCAAAAACCAGCAGGCATGGCGTATTCACGGTGTCGACAACATCGTCAGGAATATCAGATGGGAGCGTTTCCCGGATGGTATCCATATGCGGCACGGTATGCGAAACCTGATGGAAGGCATTACCAATATGGTCGTCTGCGAAGACACTATGACCTTCAACGGTGTCGGCGGCGCCTGTCAGTATTGCACCTCACGCAACAATACCTTCGGCTCATCTGTGGACAAGACCCAGATGTACCTCACCGCTGAAGGCTGGCGAGGTCTGGGACCTGCCAGCGCGGTCATTTGCGGTATGCACTCGACCGATGCCTCTCAGTCCATCCGTATGACCTCCAGCGAAGGCGGTAGAAAATCGATACTGATTGTCCGTAATAGCTGGTTCGGCGGCAGCGCACAGGGCCCGAGATTCGGCGGCAAGATGGACGACAGTCCTCCTAACGGCATATCCGGCGCTTTCTGCATCTTTGAGAACAACTACAGCACGACCACCAAAGGCGGCAGTTGCGGCGGTATGAGAATCGGCGAAGGCATCCATATGATTGTCCGCAACAACATCCTCGAGAACAGCAACTCCTACGGCGTCTACACTTATTCGGACGGTGCATCCGTGCGATTCGAGCACAACATCTTCCGCAACAACGCAGAAGGCGGCGTCATCACAGGTTCCAACGATACTGCTGCCAATATCAACTACGACCTTGGCGGCGGTCTTGTGGATGTCTGGGAGATTGACCCGGCTGGCACATTCTATGGTGCCTCGGCGGCTGCCAGAGTGGCTGTTCCAAGCTGCGGCCAGAACACCTTCCAGGGCAACGGCGTGGCTGACCTGATTAACAATATAGCGGTCAGTCCGCAGCCTGTTGTCAAGGCTGAAAACAACTTCTGGGACCACTCAGACGTTGCTTCAGTTCTCGCAAACGATGTCAGCGGCAGTGTTGATGTCGACCCGCTTGGTGTTGACCCCAACAGTCCGTAATATTGTTGTGATGCTTACGCTACTTTGATGTTTTTATGCGTGGCGGCCTAAAGGCCGCCACGCTTTTTTTATTCACACCCACTTCGGGGCTGATGGTTCGTTATTTGTTTTGTTTTTTTGTGGTTGTCAAACCCCCTTATCTGTGGTAAAAAACGACAATATGGTCGTCATTGCGAGGCCTGCCGTTTAGGCCGTGGCAATCTAAAAAGCCAGATTGCTTCGCTGCGCTCGCAATGACACCAGGCGCATTTTCTGATTTCGATTGGGATTAAACGTGATTTGGAGATTAAACCGTGGCATAC
>Ga0315276_10003837_pt1 | contig 13785 bp, 11 predicted proteins | sample YL17G05_0_MG_FD_204542 | JGI IMG/M metagenome (GOLD analysis project Ga0315276, IMG submission 204542) | Sediment microbial communities from Yellowstone Lake, YNP, Wyoming, USA - YL17G05_0 | ecosystem: Environmental > Aquatic > Freshwater > Lake > Sediment | place: USA: Wyoming | collected...
TCGTCCGTGGTCACAAGCGGCACGTCCTTCTGCATCTCGCGGCCTCGGCGCATGTCGTCGCGCGACTGGATGACCGAGTCAGGGACGAGTTCCTTGACCGTGCGGACGACCGGCTCGACCCCCGGCGCCTGGCGAACGCCCTCGGCCACGAGGCCGGCCATCTTGAAGACGTTGCCATACATGCTGTAGTAAACGATGAGCACTTTCATGATCGGCCTCCCGGCTCTTTTCGCCCACGCTGCCTTACTTAGCCCCAGGTGAATACACCGGGGGCCGAAGGCCAACGGGCGCTTCGCACGTTCGGCCCCCCGTGTAAGTATCTGTTTAGCACAGAGCGCCGGGTGGCATGGTCATGCTGTTGCGTGACCATGTGCCTCGAACAACGCCTGGCGCGTCACGGCAACATGGTCACGCAACAGCGTGACCATGCCACCCACCTACGCTAAACACGTACGGAGACCCACCGCGCAAAAGCTCAAGTGGCATCTCCCCTGTCCGAGTGCCGTGCGCGGCCCCTGCCCCAGTCCAGCGCCCCGACTCGCCAGAGATACGCAAGCGCCACGACCAGGACCGCGATAAACAGCAGGGCCGCTCCGTAGCCGGTCCATCCGGTTTCGCGGCCCGCGACGGCCCAGGCAAAAAGGTAGACAGATTCCAGGTCGAACACGACGAAGAAGACGGCGACAAGGTAGTACTTGACCGAGAAACGCAGGCGCGCCCCGCCGGTCGAGACAACACCCGATTCATACGGCTCGCCCGTGGCGCGCTCGCTGTACCGCTCGCCCAGGACGTACGAGAGGGCGATCATGCCGGCGGCCGTCACGACAGCCGCCAACGCATACACCAGGAAGCCCCACAGGTCGGCCGTTGCCGCCGCCAAAACGTCCACGATGAAATCTCCCGGCCCGCAATTATCTTACCATACGGGGCCGCCCGGAAAGTAATCCATTGTCGCAAGGCCCCTGTGTAGTCCTCGCGGACGGCACCCCACGCGCGGGCGGAGACGTGGGGGCCCCAGTCCTTCCAGTCGGCCTTGCGCGATTCGGACTCGGCCAGGCGCCGATGCTCGGCGGTGTCGGGTTGCGGCATGCGCCTCCTCCTGCCACCATTATGCAGACACCCGCCCCGGCCAAGCCACCGTCGGATGAAAGGGCGCGTGTGGTAAAATATTAGCATTTTCCGCTTGACACCAGGCCGAACCTGTGCTAAATTCTTAGCATGACTGGGATGCCGTAAGCGAAACTCGAAAGGAACATCCGTGGCCGCAACCAAGGTGCAGCAACTCAGCCGCCGCGAACGCCAGATCATGGACGCTGTCTACCGCCGCAGCCAGGCCACCGCCGCCGAGGTCCTCAAGGACCTGCCCGGTCCGCCCTCCTACTCGGCCGTGCGGGCGCTCCTCAGGATTCTCGAGGCGAAGGGCCACCTCAGGCACAAGAAGGACGGGCCGCGATACGTCTACCTCCCCATCCGGCCCCGCGATGACGCCGCCCGCGTTGCCCTGCGGGGTGTCCTGAAAACGTTCTTCGACGGGTCCCCCGAGAAGGCCGTCGCTGCCCTGCTGGATGCGGCCGACGCCGACCTGTCGCCGGAGACCCTCGGAAACTTAACCCGACTGATCAAGCAGGCAAGAAAGGAAGGACGCTGACCATGACACTCCTTGCGATCCTTGTGGATGCGGCCGTGAAAGGCGCGGTCATCCTGACCCTGGCGACCGCACTGGCGGCTGTGCTCCGGCGGTCTTCGGCTGCCGCGCGGCACCTGGTGTGGTCGGCCGCGCTGGCGGTCCTCGTGGCGCTGCCCGTGCTCTCGGCCGCGCTGCCGTCGTGGCAGGTGCCGATCCTGCCGTCTCCTGCGACCGGCAGGCAAGCGGCCGCACCCTCCCCCGCCGCCGATGTCACCGGCACTGCCGCAATCGCGTTTGCGCGTGCGGCCGGACAGCAGCCCGACCCGAGCGCCGAGGCCGCGCAGGCCCAGTCCGTGCTGTGGCAGGCGTGTCTTGCGACCCTCTGGGCGGCCGGAGCGCTGGCGGTCTTTGCGCCGTACTTGCTGGGCGCGCGGGCCGCAAGGCGGCTTGAGCAAAGCGCGCATCCGGCCGGCAACAGTTCGTGGCGGACGACGCTCGATCGCGCCGCGGCCGACTTGGGCCTGTCGCGCCGCGTGCGGCTGCTCGTGAGTCCGCAAGCCGGCATGCCGATGGCCTGGGGCGCCCTCAGGCCGGTCATCTTTCTGCCGGTCGACGCCGACACGTGGCCGGCCGACAAACGCCGCGCGGTCCTGCTGCACGAACTGGCACACGTAAAGCGCCTCGACTGCCTGACGCAACTCGCGGCCCGCGCGGCCTGTGCAATGTACTGGTTCAACCCGCTCGTTCATTTGGTCGCCGCCAAGATGCGAGACGAACGGGAACAGGCGTGCGACGACCTCGTGCTGGCGGCTGGGCAGAAGGCGTCTGGCTACGCGGCCCAACTCCTGTCGATCTCACAGCAGATGCGCCCGGCCCCGTTTACAACAGCCGCCGCCGTGGCCATGGCCCGGCCATCGCGGGTGGAAGGGCGGCTTGTGGCCATCCTCGATGCCACGCGCAGCCGCCGCGCGGTGACGCGGGCCGTGGCCCTCGCCACAGTTCTCATCGCGGCCGTCGTGGCCATACCGGTTGCCTGCGTGCGCGTGGCCGCCGTGGAAGACCAGAAGTCCGTTGTGGAAAGCAAGGCCTCCGCCCCTGTTCTCGCAACGCTGCCGGCCGGCGAGAAGATGGTCCTCATCGAAGCCCGGTTCATCGAGGTCCTCACCAAAGACCGGCAGTCGGTCGATAGATTTTTCGCCAAGTCCGGCATCGTCCGCCCGAAGGATGCGCAGTATGCCATTCTCGTGACGGAAGCTCAGGCCGCCGCGCTGTTGAAGGAAATCCAGAGTCTGCCGGGGGCCGGCCTGATCTCGGCCCCGACGATTTTGGCTTACGAAGGGCGCGAGGCCCGCGTTTCCGTCGGCTCCCCGATACCGGTGACGCTTCCGCTCGTGGAGGACCGGGCGAGGCTCGCGACGGCAACGCTCGATTCGGGCGTCTTCCTGGTGGTGTGCCCGGAGGCCGCCAAGGAGCCCCGCAGCACGAACCTGAAGATCGCGTCCAGCGTCGTGGAACTGCTCGCCAATCGCAAGAACGTGACTCGGGAGTCCCGCAACGAGGCCAACCTGACCGTGCCCGAAGGCAAGTGGGTCCTGCTGCACACTCCCGCGAAAACGTATTTCCTGACCGGCATCATCGGCACGAAGATCGACCCGCAGACGAGCCGGCCGGAAACGGAGTTCGAGCGGCAGGCCATCGACGAAGTGGCCAAGGACGGCAAGGACATCTATATCCTGGTCAAGCCGCAACCTGTCACGGACGCCGGTGTAGAGCGGCCGCGCGGCTAGGCACCTGCGGCAGGTCGCGCCATTTTACGGCCGCAGGCCCATGAGCGTATCGCGCCCGCCGCCCTTTTCGTCGCCGGCGATCTGGCGCGCTTCCTCGGCGTACCTTTTCTCGCCGTACTTGGCGGCCGCCAGGCCGAGGAGCGGCACAAGGCCCTCGGGCCTCATCTTCACGATCTGCTTGGTCTGCCACTGGGCGGGGTCCTTGGCGAACGGCACGAGGTAATCGAGGGCCTTGCGAATGCAGCGGCCGTCCGGCGACTGGTACTTCCACAGGTCCACGCCCACGCGCTCGCCCAGCGTGGCCACGGTGAACCAGCCACGCAGGTTCATCACGGAATAGTTCCACGACTTCGTGCGGGCCAGTTCGGCCGGCTGGCGTCCGTCTGGCTCAATCTGTTTATCGATCCGCGCGTGCGACTCCGCGAGGACCTTCTTCGCCACGTCGGCCTTGCCCGCGAAGAGCGCGTAGACCGAAAGTTGCGCGTCGTACCACGTGCCGTGGTTGTTGCGGGCGGCGGCCTCCGCGCGGCCGTTCTTGCTTTCCTGGAGCCACGACACGAATTGCCCGAACCACGCATCGAGGCCCTTCTGGTCGGCGGCCGTCCATGCCTTGGAGCCGGCCAGCAGGCCCACCGCGTCCACGAGGTCGATCAGGCAGACGGTGTCGATGATTCCGATCCCTCTGCCATCGGACCGGCCGGGGACGGCCTGCGCGTAGTTAAGGTTCGGATTCATGCGGGTCTTTTCGTCGAGAAACCAGGCGCGCAGCAGCACCGCCACATGCTCGGCGTACTTCTCATCGCCGGTAAAGTACCACCCAGTAGCAAGTTCCTTGACGGCGGAGCACATGCGGCCCATCGCGTCCGTGTCGCCCTGCTCGTGGCGGCCGGGCTGCACCTCGCCGTCCTTGTGGATGTACGGCTTGCCATCGGGCTTGGTGGGGTCCGGCCAGTAGTAGGGCGCAAGGCTGGTGTAATCGTGCTTGTCGCCGCTGGGAGGAACGTCTTTCTTGTCCATGACCGAGAACGGGCCGGCCTTGAGGGCCTTGTCGGCCTGCTTGCGGAGGGCCTCGACGGCGGCCGCAAGGTCCTTGTCGCCCGCGGCGACCCGCGCCCGGTTGGCCGCGAGGGCCTTGGCGTCGAGAACGAAAACGCGGGGCGGGGTTGCGGCAGGAGCCGCCTCCGTATTTGCGGCCACTGTCGCCGCCAGCAGCACGCATGCACCGAAAATAATGTGCGCGAGCCTCAAGGCAAATATCCTTTCATTTCGCCGCCGAAGGCAGGATACCCCATGGCATCGTATTGTAGCCATTGCGCCGGCGAGACGCAAACGGCCCTGGCGCCGGCTCGCCGGCGTTCGAGCCCATTGCCGTTCGCGCCCGTTGCCGTTCGCGCCCGTTGCCATTCGCGCCAGTTGCCGTTATTCGAGCCCGCGGCGGGAGCCGCGGGGTATCCACTTACGGCGCAGGTTCTACTTCGCCCCCAAAAATCTCGCCACCGCCGCCTCGCCCATCGCGCGGCCGGTCACCGTTCGATAGGCTTTCTCGACAAACGCCCGGGCGTCTTCGGGCGTCTTGCCCGCGCATTCCTCAAAAATGTTCGCCAGGCGGTCGGCGTCCCAGATGATTCGAAACTCCGGCGTATCGATTTCGCGGGCGCTGTGGTGGCTGCCGATGATGCGCAGGATATGCTCGGTCCGCTCGGCATCGACGCCGAGGCCCGCCAGGATCGGCCGCGCGATGGGCGGCCCTTCGATCTCCTGGAACTTCCCGGCGTTTGAGCCGTGCTTGCGCTCGGCGGCCTGGATGCCGATGTCGTGCAGAATCGCGGCCGCACGGATGACCAGCGGGTCGCCGCCCTCGACCGCGTGAATCTGCTCGGCGTGGTCCAGCACTTCCAGGGCGTGGCCGATGCGGCGCTGGTCGTCGCCAAAGACGGCTTTCATCTCGCGGATGAGAGAATCCACAAGCGCCTCATCCCCCGTCCCGGCCGGCTGACCCAGGCACTGCGCGGCAAACTTGCACCACTTCGCGCAGCCCATGTCGAACTTTGGGTTCGCGGCCATCCGGCCGCACGACCTGCACCGCCGGCGCTGATCATCTTTCCAGAACTCGATCGACCTGCCGCAATGCGGGCACGGCGCCTCGAAAACGTCGCCGGGCTTCCAGAACCGCTTGTCCTGTCCGGGGCACTGGTCGATGGTCATGGCACGCCTCCTCTTCCATTATAATCATACATGGGCGGGCGGCGCGGGGCATTGACGAAGATCAAGAAAAGGCGAAATGGTGCGCGGAGCGGCAAACCGAACGATAAGGGAAACTGGTATGCTGGCCCCCAGGAATGCCGGTCAAAAATGAAGTGATGTCTGGACTACGCGGGCGCGGGTTGCCTTGTCGGCAAGGTCCGGGCGCAAGGAGAACAGCCTGTCCCTGACGCGAAGTTCCGCCGCCAGCGCGGTGACATCCAGGCGGGCCAGGATATCGACGGTTATGGGCCTCTTGGCATCCCAAAAAACGAAAGCGCCGAAGAACTCTCTTGTCACATCATGGTTCAGAATACCGCCAAGCAACTCGGCCTCAGCTTGGGTCTGGCAGGGGAAATGATAGCATGTGTCGTCAAGTACGATCGGCTTGTGCTCATAACTTCCAACCTCCTTGAAAGAGAACCTCTTGTACATGGCACAGATCGCCACTTTCCATGGGGCGAAGGTGTAAGGGCCGACACCAAAAACCGAGAACTTCGGCCGTTTGCGGTAGATCGAACTGGCTCTAGCATCCAGCATTCCGGCATGATTGGACAAGTACTCCCAGGTTTGCGGGGCGATGCGAGCGATCTGTCCCGTGTCTTGGCCGGGTTCCTGTTGTGTGACGATCATGAATCGCGACGGTGGCGTCAAGCCATCCCGGGCCAAGTCCGAGCCCTTCAACATGGGATACAGGAAGTCAGGTTCGATACTTACGGCCTCGCCCAAGCCATTCCAAAGGCCCTGCCCAACCCTGTGCAACTCCATGACTGGGGCGCAATCATGCTTGATGCCGGAACGCCACCGGTAGGCTGGCTTCTTTGCCGGCTCCTGCTGAAGGTGCCTGAACTGCTCAAAAGCGCTCTTGTCAGCCAGGAGCAGACCGTCGTGATAGGTGATGACACGCTGAACATCACCGGGATGCTCCAAGTCGAAAACAGTGCAGTCTTTCACGGACGCTCCCGGGCGAAGATCGCAGACCAGGAGGCATGCGTCGGCCGCCACTCCGAAATGCTTGCCGGCGTCAATCGTCAGAATACGGGCATTCGCGACGGACAGGTCCGTCTTCCATGCATGGAACAGCACTTTCCTTGCAACGGCGGTTTTCAGCAGCATAGCCAAGGTGGCTCGCCTGCCCTTCAGAGACTCCAGCAGGCGGATGAACATCCACTCGGCAATGTCAAAGTTGCTTTTGCCTGTTACGGCATCTAAGCCGCGTCGTTTCTGAAAATTGGTCTTGCCGGGAAGGTTTTCGCTTTGCATGGCTCCAAGTTCCGAGGCCGTAACCCAGGGTGGATTGCCTATGACAAGAATGGGTTCAGGCATCCCAGCAAGGGCAGCGGGCCAGTCGAACTTGAAAAAATCGGCCCTGCGCAAGTCCAGTTTGGCCTTGACCTGAAGTGCCCTAATTCTTCTGTCCGCCTCGTGAAAATACCGAGGGTTGAGTTCCAGGGCAAACACAGCCTCGGCGAGAGGAAACTGCTTTATGGCGGCTTCGACAAAACTGCCTGCCCCACAAGTGGGCTCCACAATTGAAGCGGGGTTGACTCCCATCGCATGGACGATGCGCACCACCTGGGCCGCCAAAGCGTCCGGCGTCTGAAAATCGCCAAACTCCGTTTTCTGACGAGGTTTCACCGCGACTCACCGTAACCGCACAACACCATCTACCGTGCCGGCTTTCTCTATGACCCGCGAGTACTGCAGCCGCCACTGGAGCGCGTTCGAGATCGTGAGATAGCCGAGCGCGGGAGGCTTGGCCAGAAGTTCCTCGGCAATCCTGCCCAATTCGATTTCGTCTGCCGGAAGGTTCTTGTCCGACATGAAGGCTATCAAGTCATCTTTGTTGCCGGCGTTTTCGATTATTTTACGCAGACCGCTTGTCATCTGGTAATCCCCCGTGTGCGGGGCATCCACGAATACGACGTGGAGGATATTCAGCCGGCCGGTCTTGGCCCGGTGGTCGTCCACCTTCTCGTAGACAAAAATCAGAAGGGAATAATCAAGGCCGAATACCTTCTGGCGGGCGGACTTGTAAGGGCATGACGATTGGGGCTGACGGATACTCGTTACCTTAATGTCTACGTTTAAACCCGGCAGATCGATTCCCTTTGCTGAATTGCCCTGGTCGAGACGCCAACTTCGGGCCAGATAATCCAAGAACTTATGCTCAAGGTAGGTCCCAATAGCCTTGCCGTCCGTGGTCCCGTAAATCGTGGACTCGCCGTGCGACGACTCCGCCTCGGCGAAACTGGCAGCGGCTCGTTGCATTTGTTCTACCGTTAACTTCGGCTTCATGTTCGGTTCTTCTTCCCTGGTTGCCTGCCACGGTGAGGATATCACCAGCCGCCGTGTTTGTCTGCGCAAAACTTCACGGGCAACAAAGGCATTTCTAGTCCAAGATCGCCCCTTGATGAACTTTGCACTTTGAACTTTGAACTGCCTTTGGTCGTCGCTGCTCAGGCACTCGCCTTGGCGCCCGGGCCGCAGGGCCGAAAACCGTTGCCCATGTCCTCTGGCCGGTCGTACTAAATCGCGTTGACTTGTGCCGCGCCGCTCTTCTATAGTTATAGTTGCGGTGCGCAACACCTCGGAGCCGGTATGAAACCGACGCTGCTGGCACTGGTTGCCCTCATGCTGACATCCGCCGCCTGGGCCGTCGCCCCTGCGGCCGAAGCGCCGCCCCCGGCCGGCGCCGCCGCCAGTGCCCCTGCGGCCGAGGCCGCCCCCGAAGGGCCGAAGCCCAAACTCGTCCTCAGCCAGTGGGAATCGCTGTACCTGGCGCAGAAGAAGATCGGGTATGTCTCCCAGGACCTCTCCGATTTCCCCGACGGCGGGCGCCGTCTGGAGACCAACCTCTTCCTGGTTAGCCCCAGGAGGCCCGACAAGTTCGGTTATTACCGTATGATCACGGCCGACGTGGACGCGAAGTTCCGCCCGCGCGCCCTCGTGTGCCGCGTCGTCTCGGAGGACCGCTCGTGGGAGGTCAAGGGCCGCGCCGAAGGCGGCGCCTTCGTCCTCACTCGCACCGTGGGCGAGAAATCGGCCACCACCCGCATCCCGATCGACGACGATGTGACGTTCCTGTCGTGGACGCTCCCGGCGACGCTTCGCACGGCCGCGCTGGGCGAAACCAAACGCTGGATGGCCATCGACGAATCGCTCGGAGCGCTGGCGGCGGACCATTGCCTCGTGCATATCCTCGGGCCCCGCACCATCCCCGCGGAACCCGGCGGCCAGCCCGTGGCCGGCACGTGCGTCGTCTGGGCATGCGGCCCCGAGCAGGTGGCGCATATCCTCGCGAGCGACGGCCGCGTCCTGCGAAGCATCTGGCAATCGGCGCCCCTCGTGGGCCAGGTCGCCGGATTGATCGACGCGCGGCAACTGCGCGCTAGCGACAGCGGCCCGACCGGCCCGGCGATCGAGGGATTTGACGGTCGCCGCTACACCGACGCCCGACGCGGATTCAGCATCGCCGTGCCGGCGTACCCGTACATCGCGCACGCATCCGCGGCAACGGGCATGGTGGCGGTCGCCGACCTGACGGAGGAAGCCTACGTGGTGGCGCAGATGGCCTTTCTGCCGCGCCCCGCTTCGGCCGAGGCTGGGGAGGTCGACGCCGGCCACCTGGCCGAACTGCTCCAGCGCGGTTGGGCCGCGCGATTCGAGGATGTCCAGGCCGGCCCGGGCGCCGCCGACAAGGTCGCCGACCGACCCGCCCGGCTGATTGAAGGCACCGCCCGGCTGGGATGCACGACGTTCTTTTTCCGCAACTACTTCCTGGCCGGCGACGGCCGGGCATACTTTCTTTCGGTGATGACCGCGGACCGGCCCATTTCCTCCGAGCCCGTCCTGGCGAGCGATGTCGTGCGATCGCTGCGTCTGAGCCTGCCCGAAGGCCCCCTGCCCCTGCAAACGAGCGGCGACATCCTCCGCAGTTCCTACTACGGCTTTGAACTGCGCCGACCGAGCCTTGGCTGGATGATCCCCCAGCACGTCGACGGCCCGCCGGCCGTGCTGGAGTTGGCGCGGCAGGACCATGCGGCCGTTGCCATGATCCGCGTCATGAAGCCCAAGGCGGACCAGTCGCTGGCGGATTTCGCCAAGGATCAGGCCCAACTGGCCGCCGATAACCTGAGTGTCGCCAAGCCGGAGCCGAAGCCTGTCCTCCTGGGCGGGCGGGCGGCATACGAGATCACCTACGAGGGCAAGCGGTTGCTCTCGGAACGCTCCGGCCGATGCACGACCGTGTACACAAAGGCAGGCGGGCAGGTGCTGGCCCTGGTGCTGATCTCGGCAACCGACGCCGACCCCTCCGCCGCCAGGGAACTCGAAGAAATTCGCGAGAGCCTGAAGTTTGCCGAGGCCCTTCCGCCCAAGTAAGCAGGCCCGACATGGGACTGAGCGGGTACATTCTATCACGGCAACGCAACCCGGCGCTCCGTCACACATCAATGACCTGTGCTATTTGCGCGGCGGGTCTCCTGACCCGCCGCGCGAATTGCCGTTCATGTAGGGTGGGTGCTCTGCACCCACCATTTTCACGCGAGAAGAACGGCATTGGTGGGTGCAGAGCACCCACCCTACGTATTGGGCAACAGGCCCTCCGACCCGCCGCGCAAAGTTGCGCTCTATCCGCTGCGGCGCTGGTAATACTGGCCGCCACGGCCCTTGCGGCCGGAGCAGCCCCCGCCCCGGACAAGGGCGGCAATCCATCCGAGGCCGCGTTCGCCCAGGGCACCTCGATTCTCGTCCTGCCGATCACGAGCGAAGAAAAGGGCCTGGGCGACCAGGTGCGCCTCATGCTTATCAATAAGTCGCGGCGCCTGGGGGCCGTCACGTACGACCCCGGCAGTGTCGCCGAGGTGATCGGCGGCGACCCCGTGCCGCTCGACACGCCGCCCGAAAAACTCGCCGCCCTGGCACGCGACAGGTTCAGCGCCGACTTCATCGTGCTCGGCGCCGTGACCGGCAAAGGGCCTTACGCCGTGCGCCTGGTGGCCGTCCGCGCAACCGACCCGAAGAAACCGCAGGTCCTGGACAAGACCTACCCGTGCGAGCATCACCAGTACATCCCGCTGGAGATGGCCAAAGCGGTCTACGAAATCTTCGGGTTGCCCGTGCCGGAGGACCCGCTGCGGCAACTCCAGAACGACCCGCAGGTCGAGCGCCGCTGGCGCGATGGGGCCAACCTCGTCAGGAACCCCGGCTTCGAAATACCCAACGCCTCGGGCAAGGGCCCGACCGATTGGCAGCCGCCCGGCGCCCTGACCACCGGCGGCGTCGTGACCTGGATGCCCAACCCGGACGGCCCCGGCAAGGTCATCAAGTACGACATGGACGAAGATACCGCCGGCGTGTACGGCATGGCCTATTACAGCGACTGGGCCCCGATCGAGCCCGGGGCGACGTACCGCTTCTCGTGCCGCTACAAGTCGCTCGGCCCCACGGTGAAAATCTTCCTCAAGGGCTATCATGAGTTTCCGCCACAGGAGGGGTTCCCCGCCCAGCGGCGCGAGACGTACCGGCGGCAGGTGCACCCGGCCGGAGAAAAGGGGCAGTGGAACTCCGTGGTCGCCGATTTCATCCCCAGCCACGCCAACCCGAACCAGCAGCCGACGTGGATGAAGGTGGACCTGTACGCCTACTGGCCCAAGGGCGTGGTCTTCTGGGACGACATTGTGCTGAAGAAAGTGCGCGACGCGCCCGCGGCAAAGCCCGCGGAAGCGCCCGCCGCCACGGACAAAGAGAAATAGTCGGGTTTCGAGCCCTCGAAAGCGTAAATGATGAAGATACGGCGGCTGCACGATTGGAACCTCGATTACCGGCATGCCGTCGAAGTACAAGAGCAACTGGCGGGCCAGGTAATCGAATGGCCGCCGCTCCGGCACGCCGAAACCGTGGCGGCGGCTGACGTGTCGGCCGGCAAGCGCGAGGACTGGATCATCGCCGCCGTCGTCGTCATGCAACTACCCGGATTCGAGGTGCTTGAAACGCGCGAGGCGGGGATGCGGGCCGCCTGGCCCTACGTGCCGGGGTGCCTTTCCTTCCGCGAGGCGCCGGTGGTGCTGGAGGCTTTCCGGCAACTCCGGGCGGCGCCCGACGTTGTTATAATTGATGGGCAGGGCCGGGCACACCCGCGGCGGTTGGGCCTGGCTTCGCACATCGGTCTGGCGCTGGGCATTCCGACGATCGGGTGCGCCAAGAGCCGCCTGATTGGCGAAGTCCGCGGCAGCCTGGGTCTGGCGCGCGGCAGCCGGGCGGCCCTATGGGACGCCGGCGAGCGGATCGCAACGGTCCTCAGGACCCGGGCGGGCGTCAGGCCCGTGTACGTCTCGGTCGGGCACCGGATCGACCTGGCAAGTGCCGAGCGATGGGTTCTCGCGGCCGCGCCACGGTACCGGTTGCCGGAACCGGCAAGAGCGGCGCATCAACTGGTCACGCACTTGAAGAAGGAGTGGGTTGCACGTGACGATCCGCAAATGGATTGAAAGCCATTGGGGCCGGTTCGGCAAGACGAAGGTCGTCTTCTTCGATGTGGGCGGCACGCTCGTCTTCAGCGACCTGAGCCACTTGGACCTGCTGCACCAGGCGCTCGTGATCATCGGCTACAAGGTGGCCCGCGAAGAGGTGCTGGCCGCCAACGATCTGGCGCGGCGGGCGGTGGCCCGGCGGCGGCGCCGCCACGCGGCACGCATGGACACCGGCCACGCCAGCCGCATGTGGCTCGACCACCTGGCGGAGGCCCTCAACCTCGACCTCCAGGGCAAGGACCTCGAGCAGGAACTGGCGGGGGCGATTCGCCGGATCGAGGCGTCCGGGCCGGAGAAAGTGGACCCCGATGCCCCACCGCTCCTGGCGCACCTCCTGGATCGCGGCTTACGGCTGGGCATCATCAGCAACTGGTCGGCCGACCTGCCTAAGTACCTGGAGCAGCGCGGGCTGGCCATGTACTTCGAGGCGATTATCGCCAGCGAGGCCGTCGGCACGGCCAAGCCGCATCGCGAGATCTTCCTGAAGGGTCTGGCGGCGATGGGCTGCTCGCCGCGCGATGCCGTTCACGTCGGCGACGATTACTGGGCCGACGTCGTCGGTGCACGCGAGATCGGTATGCGAGCCATCCTCATCGACCGCGACGGCGAGGATCCTCACGCCGATTGCCCGACGATTGCGCACCTGCGCAATGTCGAGGACCTGGTGTAACCCCGCCCGGCAGTCCGCCGCACACCCGTTTCCGTCGCCTGCGTCCCCCGCCGCCCCGGAAGATTTTTTTCGCCCGCGAAATACTAACTCTTGACCCACGGGCGCCATCCCTTAAAATACTTGGCCCTGAGCCGCCTTCTTGCCGCCGATGGTATGTGCCGCACCGGCGGAAGGCGTGCAACCCTCGGTTCTCCGGAGGATCTCACGTGGCTGCCATTATTGAGGTCAAGAATCTGACAAAATGGTACGGCCGCACGCTGGCCCTCGACCGCGCCACCTTCACGGTCCAGAAGGGGCAGATTGTGGGCTTCCTGGGCCCGAACGGCGCCGGCAAGTCGACGACCCTGCGGATCCTGACCGGGTACCTCCCGGCCACGAGCGGCGAGGCCCGCGTCGCCGGCCACGACGTGCTGATGGAGAGCCTGGCGGTCCGCGCGAGCATCGGCTACATGCCCGAGAACGTGCCGCTCTACGGCGAGATGCGCGTCGAGGAATATCTGCGGCTGCGGGCGGGCCTGAAAGACGTTCCCGCCAAGAACCGGCGTGCGGCCGCCGAGAAGGTCATCGAGCGATGCTGGCTGAAGGACGTGCGCCGCAAACTCATCGGGGCGCTCTCCAAGGGTTACCGCCAGCGGGTGGGCCTGGCGGAATCGCTCGTGGCCGACCCGCAGGTGCTGATCCTAGACGAGCCGACGATCGGCCTGGACCCGACGCAAATCCAGGAGACGCGGCGGCTGATCCGGAGCCTCGGCGAAACGCACACGGTGCTCCTGTCGAGCCACATCCTGCCGGAGGTCGAGAAGACCTGCTCGCACCTGGTGATCATCGCCGACGGCCGGATCATGGCCGCCGGCAGCCTGGAGGACCTCAAGAAGGGCCTGACCGAGGGGCAGCGGATCGTCCTGGAAGTTCGGGCCGCGCTCGTCC
>Ga0315276_10003838_pt1 | contig 13784 bp, 13 predicted proteins | sample YL17G05_0_MG_FD_204542 | JGI IMG/M metagenome (GOLD analysis project Ga0315276, IMG submission 204542) | Sediment microbial communities from Yellowstone Lake, YNP, Wyoming, USA - YL17G05_0 | ecosystem: Environmental > Aquatic > Freshwater > Lake > Sediment | place: USA: Wyoming | collected...
TATGACCAGTGCAAGCCGGAGCTTGGTCGATCTCCCACTAGCTACGGGATGTACCGTGCTGAGAAAGAGGCTCTGTCTGCGCTGCGCTATGACCGGGAATGGTGGCACCACAAGAGCAACTGTCAGGAACTTGCTGCTGGCTGGGCCACGACGCGCTCTTGCCCGGACATAGCACTCCGTATCGACATGGCCCGTAGCGAAGACTGGGAACCGTTCATGGGGTGGCCCCGCGAAGAGGTAGTTGACTGGTCGGACTGGCAGCAGTCAAATAATCGTCTGTTCCAAAGGGGGTGGTGAGATGCGTTATCAATGGTTGATCCTACTGGCATCAATGATTTCCGTTCCGGCCTGGGCGGTCTGCCCGGCCCACGAGCCGACGATCACGGCCTCGGCCACTGGAGGCTTCCGCCTCTGCGCTCCCGAGACGGACCAGGACGGTGACCCGGTTACGGCGTCGTTCTACCAGTCCTGCACGGTGAACGTGACGTGGGGAGGGGGGGCAAAGACCGCGTTTGCGACCCTCACCTCGATCACTCCCGGAGCCCCGATGGTGGTTGGATTCCCGGCGGCCAAGGGGCCTGGGACAGCGATAGGTTTCTGCACGAACTCCGATGGCGTCACAACTCCGGGTGCAGGGGGTACGGCATCCTCAGCCCTGACGTTTCGTGCTGGATACCCCGGCAAACCCGGAATGTCCAAGTAGAAGTCGGATCATGCGATGGCTGTGCTGTTGGCGTTACCCATCACGGTGTTGAGTAACCTGATAGCTAAAGGAGAAGACATGGCCAAGAAGAAGAAGGGCGGCGGGAAGCCCTGCTGAGCTGATGAATTGGACACCGCCTTGGCAGCAGCTAGGGCGGTGTCATCCACTGGAGATCATAGATGACACTCTCCCTCCCCGGGACACTTGATGAAACAACGGACAAACTGCTTCTGGAGTGGTCCCAGGTGGATCAGCTCTCCGGGGCCATCCGGGTTGTTCGTAAGCTCCGAACAGAGCTGGCTGTCGCTACTGCCGTAGTGGAGAAGGCCACGGCAGCCCGGGACGACATTCTCTCCCGGCTTGATGTTGCAGACAAAGGTGTAGTAGAGGCGGTGGCCGCTGTGAAAACCCTATTCGCAGGGATAGTCCTGAAAGGGGCTGTGGTGGTGGAAACTCCCGCAGAAGTGGTGATTCCCTAATGGCTCTCCCCATCCTACGTGAGTTCCACGAGGCCCTCCGCGACGGGGGAGGGGACACCTCCTACCTACGGGGGGATGGGGGGTGGTTTGTGATCCCCACCGACGCCGACGCCGGGACGGGCTCCCTCCGCACCTTGGGCACCGGGGCGACCCAAGCCTGTGCGGGGAACGACTCTCGGCTCACCGATGCCCGAGACCCCAAGGCCCACCGTACCACCCACGAGGCGGGGGGGAGTGATCCAGTAACCCCTATCGCCCACCACACAAGCCACGAAACGGGTGGCAGTGACCTTATTGCAATCCCGTTGGTTACCAACTATGTCGCGGGTGCGGTGGGAGCTATCCCCACTGTCAACGCAGTGTCCACCTCCTTTTATGGGGGCGATGGGGTGTGGCATGACCTTAGTGAGTGGGGCCTAGTCTGATGGCCCTCTACACCCCCATCCTCCCGGGCGACGACGGCTACCGCTCCGGGGTCGCCAACTTCTCCTACGGGACCACCAATGTCGTCCTCACCCCCGGTGCCTACCGGGTGGGCATGCTCTTCTCCAACATCCCCCTCCGTACCAACTTCTCCCAGGCCGTGATCCGGGTCTCGGGGAACGCGGCGGCGGCGGGATTCCTCCGGGCCTACGTGGCGTGTGGGAACCCCTTCGGTCAGCCCGAGGCCGCCCCCACCCCCTTCTCTGACTCCCGCCTCCCCGGGGCACTCCCGTATGAGCTTCTCCTGGGGACGGCCTCTGTGCCCGCTGGAGCCCTCTCAAACTATCCCTTGGCCTACAACACCCCCTCCGCCCTCAATGCGGAGCTAACCTTCCCTCTCACGGCCTACCTCCGGCATGCCCTCTTCACGGGGTCCGTTCCCGTCGAGCTGGAGTGGACGGCCGACTCGGGGGGTGACCTCACCCTCACCTTCGCGGAGGGGGGTAGTCCGCCCCAGCTGGACACAGGCACCGAGCTTCCCTTCCTCACGGGCCTGGACGGGGAGGAGTATGCCCGGGGCCAGAGCCGGGTGGACGAGTGCCCCGTCACCGGGAAGCGGAACTTGCGGGAGCGGTGGGTTCAAAACCGGTGGAACCGGACACTCTGCGATCCCTCCGGGGCAGACCCGGAAGACTACCAGGAGAAGTACGTCCACTACGAGCGGCCTCCGCTCAATGATGCGGGGTAGCTATGGCTGGGAGCATCACACTGACACAGATGCGGGACGAGGTTCGGTACAACATGGATAACCGGGAGGCCACGGATATCCCGGACACCTACCTCACCCGGTATATCAACTGGGCCTACCTGCATGTGTGTAGCCCCAGTGTGTACCGTCACCAAGCCATGCAGGCCACCCAGACCATCCCCCTTGTGGCGGGGACCTTCACCTACGCGGTGTCCGCCAACCATGACATGATCTACGGGGTGGCCAACATCACCGATGGCTACCGGCTGAAGCCCCGGGACGTTCGGTGGTTCCGGGAGCGTCCCCGGACTGGGGGTGGAAGGCCAGGGATCTATGTCCACTACAACAATAACCTATTGGTCCACAGCACTCCCTCAACGTCCGACACGGGGAAGAGTCTAGTGGTGGACTACTGGGCCATTCCCACCCCCCTCTCTGCCGACGCCTCCGTTACCGTCCTCACCCCCATCTGGGACGAGATCATCATCCTGGGAGCGGTGTGGCGTGGGTGGCGTTCCCTCAACAGGCCCGACCACGCTGAGATTGCCAAGCAGGACTATGGGTCCATGATAAACGAGGTCACGGCGGTGGCGAAGATTGAGGGAGAGGATTGGGACCACCAAGCTCAGCCCGAGATCCAACACTACCAGGAGAGATAACATGAAGCTGGGGAACGAGTGGCGGGTAGCAGCGAAGGCTGCGGTGATTGTGTTGGGGGTGTGGGCGGGGCTTCAGTTTGGGGTGGCTGCTGTGTGGAGTACGGGCGGCACCACCTCCTTTGAGGAGAAGCCCCAGGACACCGGGTTTGTCTCTGGGGGAGCATTGAAGATTCGGGAGACCCGGAACGAGGTGAGGCGGCGGGCCGACGTGGAGCATGACTGGAGTACCATCAACGTCGGGGACCTGGACAGTGGCCGTCACCGGAAGGGGAGTGCCAGGGCGTTCTTCCAGGCGGGGAGCCCTGCCACCATGCCCTACCCTGATACCAATGGAGCCAGCTCGGTGTTGGACGATGGGCGGCTCTGGGTGGACAGTGATGACAACAGCCTGTGGGTGAACACCTCGGCTAGCTCGGCCAACTGGGTGGGGACAGGTGTCCCGACTGGGACCATCATCCTGTGGGACAACACGACAGGGTGTGCTGGAGCCCCCAACGTCTGCCCTTGTGGCTACTCTGAAGTAATTGCCTTCCGCAACTTGGCCATCCGGGGGGCCGACTCCGGGACAGCCCGAGGGGACATCCCCGATACGCCGGGGGTGACGTGCGATGCCGGGACGACCACGTATGGGACCGGCTGTACCGTTACGGGTGCCGCGTTTGTTTACTCAGATACTCAGACCGATCTAACCCTGGCCCCCCATAGGCATGGGATGGACACGGCCACTAGAGGATCGGCAGGTGGTTCGGCCGTTATTGGTGGTGGTACGTCGGTATTTAGCCAAACGGTTGGTGGTGGTGCAGACAACATAACAGCACCCTGGCCCGGCCCCTTCCGCACCGTCCTATTCTGCAAGAAGACATAGGAGACTCCCACTGTGTCCACAAAGCTCGGCTACTACCCCACCCCGGCCGCCAAGTTCTACGCCAACCAGCGTGCCAACAAGCTGGGTCCGGCGATAGCCCCCGTAGCTGGGCCGTGGGGTGGGTATGTCCCCGATGTAGACCCCCGGCTGGTGGACTACCGCTCTGCCATGGACATCTACGGAATGGTCCCCTGTGGGGAGATCCTTGTATGTGACTATGGGTGGGTCCGGTATGACTCTAGTGCAACCCGCCTACCTCTCGGGGTGGACGGGGATGGGGACCCTGCGTTCGGTGCGGCCGCTACCACCCCACTCCCTGTGTTGGCCCTGGGGAGATATGCCAGCCAGGACGACACCTCGGAGAACTTCGCCATCGTGGGGGGTGAGGGGGGTGAGGTTGGCTATCTCGCTACCTTCCTGGATGGGGGAACAGGGTGGGTGGCCAAGACCCATACCGCAGGTATCACCGACACCTCCTACGCGATGTTTGACTGGGAAAACTACACTCCCGGTACAGCCAATGCCACAATCAACAGCGGCCTACTGATCTTCACCAACAACATAGACGAAGTGTTCTACTATCCCAGCGAGGTCACCCTCGCAGCGTATGATTCCCTCCCCTACACGGGCAGCAAGACCGTAAAGTGCATGTCCGTCACCGTCTTTGACGAGCGGCTGTTCATATTCAATGTTCAGCCGAGTGGTGAACCTCGCCAGCCCCTACAACTAACCTGGACCATAAAGGGGTGGAACCTCGCCGCCAACACTATCTGGACTCTTCCCGGATCGGGAAGCATGATCCTCAAGGAGCTGGAGGGGGAGGGTCTCCGTATTCTCCCGCTGGGAAACTTCCTAGCCTGTTATGCCAGTGATGGGGTGGCGGTGGCGGAGCGCACCGGAGTGGTGACTAGCCCCCTCCACCTAGAGTACCTCACCAAGGGGCGTGGCCTTTTGTCCATGCACTCCGTTTGTGACATCGGGGGTGGGGTTCACTTTGGACTCTTCACGGATGGGTGGTTCTTTTTGTCCCACAATGGACAGTGGACTGAGGTTGGGACCACCAACAAAGAGAAAACCATCTACCGAAAGTGGGCGGACACCTTCTACCAGAGTGTGGACTACGGCCTACTCCATCGCATCCACACCTACTACGACCAGTCCCGAGGGTTCGTTTACATCTCCTGGGCAGACAGAAACGCCATGACCGAGAACCCCGCAGGTGCCACCGCCCTAAACAACAGGCTATGGATCTACGACATCCGGGGTGATCGGATCTGGCCGGATCGTTACGAGCAAGGGTTTAGCGTAAACCAGACCCCCTTGTGCATCGGAAGCTTCCAAGCGAAGAGTACCCCGGGGATTCAGTGGGACGACACCGCACAGACCGAGGTGCCGTGGACCTTTCCCGGCCCTGCGTCGTGGGCAGAGGGGGGGTGGCAAAGCCCCTGGATGCAGTTCTCCACAGCGGTCAATGCCTTTCGGATGGTCCACGGCACTCGGAATGGCCTTGTCCACCAACATGAGCCCCTTACCTTCACACGGGATGGGGTCACCCCCCAGTGGTACTACCACGTCCACAGCGATCCCCTTGGGGATCACACCACTCTGAAGACGTTGGATCGCTTCTGGATTGAGTATGTCCAAACCAGCCTACCAATAACGATTGGGTGTTCGGTGAGCAACTCTACCAACCCAGCGGTGACCCAGGATCGGAGCATACTCACAGAGAACACCTTCCCCAGTGCTGTAAACACGGTGGCTCTGAGCTTCCGCTTCACCGCGAACCTCCCCGTGTTCCAGATGTTTGGTTCCCACCCCTTCATCTTGCGGGCCATGTCGGCCCAGTTCCTCCCCACGGGTGCCCTCAACGTGACGAAGCGGGTATAGCCATGGACCTCTTCCGAATACACACCATGCTTGTCATCCCCGGGAACAAGCCCCAGTGGGAGAAGCGGGCCAGGGAGTGCCGTCCCGATCTTCTCATATGGGACCTGGAGGATGGGGTTCCCAACGAAGACAAGGGGACTGCACTGCGGTGGGTGGAGAGCCGGGTCCAGCGGGGGGACGCCGTGAGGCTCAACCCCATCGGGACCCGGTGGTATCGCAACGAGGTGGAGAGGCTGGCCGGGAAGGTGGATCTCGTCTTCATGCCCAAGTACGAGGGGCACGACTGGGATGGGGAGGTGCCGCCCTGGGGGTTGGTGCCTATCATCGAGACCCCCCTGGCCGTGTTGAACGCTGAGGATCTAGCCCTCGACACGGGGGTGGTGGCGTTGAGCTTCGGACATGCGGACTTGTCAAGCTATTTCTGCCGGGGAATCCCAGATTTATACCACCCGATGGTGGCCCATGCCCGGTTCCACACCCTCATGGTGGGGAAAAGCCTGGGCATCCCGGTGTGGCACGGACCCTCCCTCTGTGTGGGGGAGGGCCGGGCCGAGGCTGCTGACAAACTTGCCCAGGAGTGTGCCTACCTGGGCTTTGGAGGGATTGTATGCGTTCACCCGGATCAGGTGATGGCGAGTCACTCAGCTTGGACCTCGACGCTGGAGGAACTCAGCTTAGCCTGTGGGATCTCGATACTGGCGTCCCCTGGGGGGATGCAAGTCTACCAGGGGACGTTGTTGGCACCGGGGAATGTGAGAGCGATCTCCTCCCTGATCCCGAGCCCGAGCCCGCTCCCCTCCCCGCTCCCCTCCCCCAGGACCCCCTCGCCATCTTTCGTCAGTATCGAATCCCGACCCAACTTGCCGGTGGTAGTGACATCCCCGGGATGATCCCACTCTTTGAGGAGTACCTCTCGGAGCCGGGGGGGAACGCGAGGCTCGCCCCCACGGAGCGGAACGTGGAGACCTTGGCCCTGTGGGCGGCCAAGTACATCACGGGGGAGTTCCCCGGGGCGGTGGTGGTGGTCCCCGGGGTGGGCTTCAGCATGGCCGGGGGCTCTGCCGTGGACATCGAGCCGGGGTGTGCCATTGGGTGGGGCACCTATGTCCGGCCCCCTTTCCGGCAGCAGGGCTATGCGCGGGAAATGCGTCTCGCCCAGGCCCGAGAGCTTCTCCGCCATGGCTTCTCCGCTACAATCGGGGAAGCTCGTGTCACGAATCAGGTTGGGGTGGAGAGCCTCCGTTGGGCCGACCCCGGGATGGAGTGGGTGGCTGTGTCGTACCGGATAGACCTCGCCAAGGTGTTGGCGGTGGTGGGTGAGACACCCATGGAAGAGAGGGAGTAACCAATGGCCACAATCGCAGCTGTTGTTTCGGCCGCCGCTATGGCCGCATCTGCGGCGAACAACATCTACCAGTCCAGCAAAGGTGGGAGTGGGGGTGGCGGAGGTGGTGGAGGTGGAGGTGGCATTGGGGGGAGCATGAACCAAGGCTCCAGCTTGGCCAACGACATCCTCTCCGGTGGTGCCTTGGGTGGGATGAAGAATGACATCTACGACTATCTTTATGGAAACCAGTCGGCCACCAACGCCATCAATATCCTGAACGACACCCCCAACAACTACGCCCGGACCCAGGGTATCTTCCAAAACACGGTACTCCCCGGGATGACCGAGGCTGCCAACACTGGCTTCCGCCAGGACATCTCCCCCATCATCCAACAGCGTCAGAACGCCTTCTGGCAGGACTACTTCCCCCAGCTGAAGGAGTCCCTCCCCGGAGCGACCTCCACCTTCAGTACGGACTTCCTGGGGAACATGAACGCAGAGCAGCGGCGGCTCCAGACAGAGCTGGGGGTGCTGGACTACAACGCGGGGGAGGCAGCGGCCGGGAGACGGATGTCCGCCCTTCCCACGTTGGGTAACCTTGGCATCACCTACTCGGGCCTACCCAGTGCGGTGGCCCGGGACTACATGAGTGGCATCAACGCCACCGACCCGGGTATGCGAGCCATTGACATCCTCGGGAAGCTCAACCAAGTCTCCGGCAGCGGCCAGTATGTCCAGCAAGGCTACGACCCGGCTGGCTCCCAGACCGCCAACATGATCTCAGCTGGGGCGGGTGGGGTGGCGGATATCGCCCGGGCACTTGGCAGCGTAAACTGGGGCGGTGGCGGTGGCGGTGGGTCTGGCCTTAGCTCTGGGCAGGCCCTCACCAACATGGGTGGCTCCACCGGAGCGATGTCCGGCCAGTCCATCTTTGGTTCCAACTATGGGAACCTTGCCGGTTCCCTTGGCTACACCCCGTAGGAGACCCCAATGGGCCTGAATCCTCGTAACGATCTCAGCAGAGGCACCTACATCACGGACCCCTTCGGGTCCTACCCGCCCACCCTCCCGCCTGACCAGCCCCTCGGGACAGGGCAGGAGTATCGGGTCCCGGTGGGCACCTATGCCCCCACTGCCCTGGCCGCTCCCCGGACAGCCAGCACCCCTTCGATCCAGGTTTCCCAGCAGCCCAATCCGTTGGGTGGGACCAACCCCACATCCGTCCTGAATGTCCCCTTGGTGCTGAAGGCCCCGGGAAGCACAGCCCAGATGGTGGGGGATGTGGCCCAGAGTACCTCGGCGGAGCAGTCCAACAGAGACCTCATTCGGGAGGCCCTCTCAGGTGGGGAGCCCGGCTACAACAGGCTGGATGCGGGCCGATTCTCCCAGGGTCCCAAAGGGTTCCTCCAGCAGGGCTACTCCCCGGGCGGGAATAGCTGGATGTGGTTCACGGGGGGGAGCCCCTTCCCGGTGCAGGAAGGTCCCCAGATCGTGGACGCCTCCACCGAGATTCTCCGCAACATCAACGCCTCCATGGACTACGAGAAGAAGCGGAAGCGATACGAGGAGGAGCAGGCCCGGCGGGATGCCCAGAAGGGTGGCCAACGGGGTAGCCAGCAGGGGAGCCAGAACGCTCCCCCAGGGGATGGCACCTCCTCGGCGTCCCCGGATGTGAACAACTACCTCTCCGATCCCACGTCTCCCGTTTGGGGAGACTTCGCTCAAGGTAGGCCCAATCCCTTCCTCTACGCCCGCACTCCGGGTCCGGGGTTCTAGACAATGGCCCAGAAGGACAGCAGCAACCCGAACTACACCAACACCGACCCGTTCTTTGATCCCAACAACTTGAGTGCAGTGGACGAGTTGAAGGGGAGGTTCTCGGCTCTGGGGGATATTCTCCAGGCGGGGAGGGATAAGGCTCGGCAGATCCTTGATCTCAGGCACTACACCGAGAGTGCCCAGATGGATATCGAACACAAAGATCAGGCTGCCAAGCAGGCGGTGAATAAGACCCGTATCCTGACCGACGCCCAGGCCCAATTCACTCGGGCACAGGCCGCCGCCAAGCAGGCCAAGCAGAGTGCGGGGCCGGACCCCACACCTCTTGAGATGCCTCAGATTTACCCGACCACCTCCCCTGGCCGAGGCTTCGACCGGGGGGCCACGGAGCTGAACTCCATCCTCACCTCTATCGGGACTGCCTCGGGAGCAGCCGAAGGGGGGAAGGCTGTCCAGTCCGTTTCGGGCTATCTCGGGAATGTGGGGGGAGCCCGGGACACCAACGCGGGGAGCCCGGGAACGAACCTTCCCCCCCTCAACCAGGGCATCCCCATCCTGGGCCAGACGGGCGGCACACCGGGGGCCATGGACCTTCAGCCCCAGGCACCCGTGCCCCAGACACCGGGGATGCTCGCCTCCCTCCAGGTGAGCAACAGGACCACCCCCACCGAGGTCTCCCCCGGCCGCTACATGCCCTTGGCCAGCACTGACCGACAGATCAACGTCACCCCCAACGTCCTCACGGCGGCCCAGCGGGAGGAGCTAATCCAGCGTCGCTATGAGTATGCCCATGATTACAATCTGAAGCAGGGGGAGTGGAAGGTGGACTCCCTGGCCAAGCTGGGGAACACCTACGGGGGCCGGATGGCTGCCAACATTGTGAAGGCGGTGGGGGAGAAGGGGGAGATCCCTCCCGAGCTTGCTGCCCAAATGGTGAGCATGTCAGAGTACACCACGCTGGAGGAGCAGAAGCGGACGAAGATTGCGGGCTTTGCCGCTGCCACCCAGGCCATCGCAGTGCGTAACCAGGGCCAACACGAGCAGGCGATGGAGAGCATCGCAGCCGGTGGTATCACCATCCAGGCCCTCCAGTCAGACCGGAACTTTATGATCGAGAGTGCCCGGACCATGCTGGATCGGGCGAAGATCATTGGGGACTGGGATCTCGCAGCCAAGGCCCAGACTCTCCAGCGGTACGCCATCGACTACAGCGGGGAGATCGCCAAGAGTGCCCAGGCGGGGCAGATATGGATTGCCAAGTACGGCGGAGCGGTGACCCTTCTCCACCAGCAGATGGCAGACGACGCCGCTGGGAAGAGGCAGAAGATTGAGCTGGGGCAGCGGGACGCCGAGAGGGCAGCTGACCGTAACCTTCAGCTGCTCATGCAGCAGAAAGACTTTGAGGGGAGGAAGGGTCTTCTCCAGGAAGAGGGGGATATCCAGGACTTCCAGAAGACGAAGGACTTCCGCCATCAACAGTCCCTTATCACCTTGGAGGCCAACCTCCGAGGTGAGTATGCCTTGAAAGCACAGGCCGAGGGCGGTCTACACGACCAAGCTCTTGCAGAGATCAACGGGAAGTATGCTGTTGCGATGGGTTTCGATAGGGAACAGGCCAACCTGATTGGCCAAAAGGTCAAAGCTGAGATGGAGGTCCGCCTGGAGGAGCTGAAGCAGCAGGGCATCGTGGGTGACCAAGCGGTAAAGCTTATCATCAACGAGAGTGCCGTTCAGCGTAGCCAGAGTGCCGACCGCATCAAGATGATCGGGGCCACAAGTGATCTCACCGCCAACATCGCCGCCTTCATGGGAAAGCGAGAGGCCCTGGATGGGATGCAGGGGGTGGTGAACCAGACCATCGAGAAGCAGAAGGAGAGTGGTGCCCTCAACCCCAGCTCTTGGAACACCGGCACCATGATGGGCTACCGCGCAGACCAGGACATCTCCAAGAAAGATCCCACCGCCATCCTCAACAGGATCATCACGAAGAGCTGGAGTGGTTCGGAAGGGGTGAACCCGAACGGCGACCCCTCCATTTTTTATGATGCAGCCATACCCGGTGCAGTCAGTGGGGACAAGATCCTCGCCCTGGATAAGAACAACGGGGCCACCTACCTGGATGGGAAGACGATGGCTGGGATGTGGGCTACCGCCTCTGGGTTCGCCGCCGGGGCCACCCCTGAGCAGATGAAGAAGGCCGCCGACTACCTGGAGAGCTATCGGATGGCTCAGGTGAACGGTGGGCAGCTGGTCCCTTACTCAAAGGGTGTCACCACAGCCTGGGCCAACAGCTACAGTGAAGCCTTCTCCCGGAACATCCTAGCCAACACCCCCTATCTCGTGGCGGGGATCAAGATCGCGGGGCAGCAGCTTGGTGGCCTCAGCGGGGACATTCGGGACCCCAGAACTGGCCGGACCTTCGCCACAGGACAGGCAGCCACCACTGCCCAGCCTGCCCCGCAGCCCACCTTCCCTGAGAAGCTCAATCAGGTGATGGGCGGGCCGCTGGGTGGGGTGATGAACGCAACCCTCCTCCGGGCCTTCTCTGAGGGTGGGACGAACCCGGGAAGCATCGACACCGTAGAGGGGCAGTAGGGTGGCGTCCCCGGCGGGTCCGCCCCGGGACTGGCTTGGGGAGATGATGGCTCCCCCGGGGGGAACGCAAGTCCCCAGGGGGACGGCACCTACGTTCGGGACAGCGAACACTTCCCCCGAACGTGTCCCGAACGACATGGCACAGTCGTTACAATCCACCCCGGCTCCCCCCCTGGAGGAGCCCTCTGCCCTGAGCAACGCCCTCGCCTATTCCCCTGTGGGGGTGGCACTCTCCGGGATGGGACAGCTCAGCTCCGGGTTGGTGCGGAACCCGATGGTGGCGTTCGCCCTGCGGCACACCCTGGGGAATGTCCTTCGCCCGTTTGGGGCATCCCCCGAGACCGTCCAGGCCAAGGCCGAGGAGTGGGCCAAGAAGTGGGAAGACGACCAGTCCTCCCCGGGGAAGGTTCTCCACCTGATTGGGGAGTACGGCCCGGACTTCTGGGCCGGGACCAAGGCCATGGGGGTCGCCCAGGGGATGATGACCCGTGCGCTGGGGTGGGCGGCCCCGAAGCTCGCCGCGTTGGGGGAGGGTGCCCTTCCCGTTTATGGCGGGGGTGGGATAGATGATGTGGTGAAGGCGTGGGTGGGGAGCCAAGGCACCAAGACGATAGCCAAGATGACCGAGACCGCGCTGAGTGGCATCGCCGCCAAGCCCGGGTTGATGAGGTCGGCTGAGGTGGCGGCCAACATGGGTGCCTTCGGGGTGCAGGCTGGGGCGAGGAAGGCCACGGAGCTGGAGTCCTCGGTGGGGGATGTGGTCCGGGACGCCGCTTATGGGGCGGCCCTCTCCGGGCTACTGGAGGGTGGCATCACCATCACCGGGAAGATGCTCCTGGCCCGGGCCAAAGAGCCCGTTCCCATGGAGGCCATCAAGAAGTTCCAGGATGCCACCGGGCTCCGGGTCCGCACCGGAGTGGAGATGGGAGGTCTGGAGGGGGAGGGGATTGCGGTCCAGCAGGTGAACCAGCTCCAGGGGGGCCTCTCGAAGATCAGTGCCGCCCGTGCCCTGAACGCGGAGCTACGCCAAGAGCTGGAGAGGATTTCCTGGAGTAGTGGGGGGGTGGCTCCCCCGGAGAACATGCTTGTGTCGCTCCCGAAGACGGGGAGTGGGAGTGTGGCCCCGGCTTATAGGGTGGCGGCGGGGGTCCGCACCCCCCAGGTCACCTACGGGAAGCTCCTGAAGCGGGCGGACGTGCTGGCCCAGAGCGAGGCGAAGGCACAGGGATTGGTGGATGCGTACAGCAAGATGATGTTTGAGGGCATCACCCCGGCGAACAGCTATGTCAGCTTGGAGCCTGCCTCCATTGTGTCCCACCCCAATTTTTGGCTACAGATTCTCAGGAAGTTCACCACCCAGGCTGTGGTGGCACCGGAGGAGTGGATCGGGCGGGGCGGCGTCAGCCTGTCCCGTATCTTTGACGAGATGAAGAACATGGGTGCCCAGATCAACATGGAGGGGGCACGGGCACACGTCAAGATGATCCGCTGGGTGGCGGAGCTGAAGGATGTGGTGAAGCAGCGAGGGGGGACCCTGGAGGAGATGCCCATTGTTGGGCCTCCCAGGACACCCCCGCCCACCGGGGGCATGCCCATGGGTGGGTCACCCCCGAGTCCCATTCCCCTAGCCCCAGCCCTGGTCCCCGAGGCGGCAGCGGCGGTGGCCCCCAAAGTTGTGGCTCCGGTTGTGGCTCCCACCGTAGCGGCGGCCACACCCGCAGAGGGATGGACGGGTCCCCAGATGAAGGGGAACCTTCGCATCTGGGAGCAATCAGGGGACAAGACAGAGCCCGACGTTTACAAAGCCATTTTCACCCCGGCAGACCCGGCCACCCATGGCCCGGAGCGAGTCCTCACCGTTACTTCCCGAGCATCCAACGAGGTAGAGCGGGCCAGCAAGGATGGCTCTCCTCTCACCTGGGTTGTGAAGCACGGGGATGAGGAGATATACGCCAGCAACACCGCCCAAGGGGCCAAGAAGTTTACCCACGACTACATCAAGCAGGCCGAGGCAGGAGTCACCACGGCGGGGGAGAAGGCTGCGGAGTTTGGGGCGGGTGGCCCTGGCCTGGATAAGCCCTGGCTAATTCGCAAGGCCGACTGGGAATCCCAGATACTCGCCCGGGATAGGGCCGCTCACCTTCCGAAGATTGAGAAGGATATCGCTGCTGTCAAGGCCGGGACTAGCAGCTTGGTAGGGAAGTTCAGTACCTATAAGACCAAGAAGGCTGCGTTGGAAGACTTGGGTCAGATGCGGGCCTCCCTACTCGGGAAGGTGGAGTCCGAGAAGTATAGCTGGGGGAAGCTGGATAACCGAGG
>Ga0315276_10003839_pt1 | contig 13781 bp, 11 predicted proteins | sample YL17G05_0_MG_FD_204542 | JGI IMG/M metagenome (GOLD analysis project Ga0315276, IMG submission 204542) | Sediment microbial communities from Yellowstone Lake, YNP, Wyoming, USA - YL17G05_0 | ecosystem: Environmental > Aquatic > Freshwater > Lake > Sediment | place: USA: Wyoming | collected...
TTCTGAATCTTCACGCTGTGGCATTGGAGGCGCTCACCATCCTCGACGACTCCAGCTGTGGCCACTGCGGCTTGGGCTTCAGTGAACTCTCCTCGCACGGAGACCAGGTATGTCCTCATCACTTTATGGATCGGATCGGTGAGATAGCTCGACAGGGCCGAATCGTTGGTGAGCAGGAGGAGACCGCTGGTCGCCTGATCGAGTCTCCCGACGGCGTGCAAGTATCCCAGATCCGCCGGCAACACATCGAAGATCGTCCTGCGGTCTTTTTCATCACTGTGCGTGGTGATGACCCCTTTGGGTTTATGAAAGAGGAAAAATCGTTTGACCGAATCTTGAATCGGTTGGTCATCGATCGAGACAGAATCTTTCGGCCACAAGACCCACGTGGCCGGATCGCGTATGACTCGGCCATTGATGCGGACTCGCCCTCCACGGATCCATTCCTGGCTCGTTCCACGAGAGGCAATGCCAAGCTTCGAGAGCAGTCGATCCACCGTTAGACGTTTAGACGCGAGGGCTTTATGTGCCATCCGAATCGTTTCCTACAGTAGAACCTGATTACTGAAGGCTGACAGCTGCGGGATGCTCAAAAAGTCCAGACTTCTCACCCGCCCAACCCTGGCTGTTATTTCACCCACCCGCCCTGAGTCTGCCAAGACAGACTCTTCGCCCTGGGACGCGCCTTATCCCAAGCAAGGCCGCAAATTCGCGGCTGACCCTCGTTTCACGTTTCACGCCTCACGTTTCACGGTTTCTGCTAGAGGAGCCCGCGCTTCTGGAGGTAGTCTTTATCAATGACGGGGGTGGGTTTGGCTGGAAGTTGTCCCCGTTCCTGCAGCAAGCGTTCGACGTACTTCCCGATCAGATCTGATTCGAGATTGACCTGATCGCCGACTTGCTTGAGGCCCAGGGTGGTGACCTTCGCAGTGTGCGGGATAATCGAGACGGAGAAACCATGATTTGTCACCTGGTTGATCGTCAGGCTGATACCGTCGACGGTGATGGACCCTTTCACGATGCAGTGGCGCAGAATCTCCGACGGGGCTTCGATCGTGAACAGGATGGCGTTCCCATCCTGTTGGCGACTGCGAACCGTGCCGACACCGTCTACGTGACCAGCCACGAGATGCCCGCCGAGCCGTTCGTTGAGCTTCATCGCCCGCTCCAGATTCAGCGGCGCGCCGGCAGTGAGCTGCCCGAGCGTGGTCACGGACAGCGTTTCAGGTGATACCTCCACGGAAAAGTTGTGCTCAGCCTTGCTCACCACGGTCAGACAGGTGCCGTTGACGCTGATGCTGTCCCCGATTTTGAGGTCGCCCATCACGGCTGAGGCCAGAATCGTCATCCTCGTTCCAGTGAGGGTCTTGTCGATCAAGCTGATGGCGCCTAGTTCTTCGACGATGCCTGTGAACATAGAGCAGCTTTCAGCTCACAGCCATCAGCTGTCAGCTATGATTCTTTCTTGAACATTTGCCGAGCCACATAGACAAACATCACAAGCAGCACGATCACGCCGATACCGGCCAGCGTGCCAATGATGATATTCTCTGTGGCGATCACTTTCATCACCGGCCCATTATATAGCACCAGTCCGCATTATTCATGACGGCTCGTTGTCCCCCACCCTTCCCTCCCCCATAGAATGGGGGTAGGGTGAGGGATGGGGCGCGCGACAAGCGCGAAGGGCGGGACTCGCGTGACGTGTGATCCTGTCCCTGCCAGTCACGCTTTTCCCGCCAGTCTCGCTCGTCTCGCGCGGGCAAGGCTACGTCCGTCTCATCGTCATCCAGAACACCGCCGCCGCGACGAGTTGCAGGCCGGCGATGATGGCGAACGCGTTGGCATAGTTCAGGTGCGCGATCAGGATCCCTGCCATGAGCGGCCCGCTGGCATGGCCGATGTCTCCGATCGTCCCTTGCATACCCATCCCCGCCCCGAGCGTCTTGAACTCGGAACTATCCGCGACCAGCGCGGACGACGACGAGGAGACGACGGCTTCGCCAAATCCGAAGCCCGCCGAGAGCAGCAATAACAGCCACAACATCGACACCTGAGGGATACAGACGAAGGTCGCCGCGCAGATCACGAGGCCGATGACGATGAGCGGCTGACGCCCTACGCTATCGGACACCCGGCCCATAATCGGCTTCGAGACGAGCGACGTGAGGGCCTGAACCGTAAACAGCAGCCCGACTTCACCCGGATTCAATCCCGCCGAGACACCATAGAGCGGGAGAAAGGCCATCAAGGCCCCGTTCGCAATCATCTTGGCTGCGTCGGTCGAGCTGGTAATGAGGACCTTGCGATTCTTGGCTACCACCCTAAAGCCCTTCCACATCTCCGCGAGCAGCGGGGCCATCCCCTTCTCCTGAATACGCGGGGGAGGAGGTGTGAGGTGCAGGCTATAGAAGATGGCAATGGCGATGCAGCCGAATATGCCGGCCGTCACGAAGGCAGCGGAAAATCCCGACGCGTAGATCAGATAGCCGCCGATGAACGGGCCGAGCAACGCACCGGATTGCGTCGAGGCCGTGTAGGTGCCGAGCGCTGCGCCTCGCCGTTGCCGATAGAGATCGGCCACGGTCGCCAGCGCACTCGGCGCGAAAATGGCGGTGGCCAGTCCATGGAAGAAACGCAAGGCGGTCAGTGTATCGAGATCTGTCACCCAGGGGTACAGAAACGGCGGGACCCCGAAAGCGACGACGCCGATCCGCAATAGGAAGCGCCGACCGTAGATGTCGGACAGCGCGCCGGACGGCAGCTTGAGGAACACCCCGGTGAGCGTGGAGACCGACACGATGAGCCCGATCCGTTCAGGCCCGGCTCCGAGCGATTCTGCGAACAGCGCCAACACCGGCATCCGGACCATGTTGTAGCTGATAAAGCAGAATATGCCGACGGTGCAGAGCAACGTGAAGCTGCGTGACGTCGTCATGGTGAAATCGTCTTGGATTGGATCGCGCCGCTGGGATGCGGCAGATTCTCCAGCGCGTGCTTCAAGAAGGCCACCTCGTCGGAGGGCAGCCCAGGAGACTTCGTCGCCTCGGACACCACTCGATCAGGCTGTTGCCGCATCACCTGACTCAAGCGATTGACGGTATTGACACCCTTCGCCAGCTTCCGCGTCTCGGCGCCTACAGCGAGCGGGCGAAGCAGCGAGACGATTCCCGACAACAAGCGATTGTCCAATCTGGTATAGGAGACCAACGTGCTGTCCATTGCCTCGACTCCGTTCGAATCTGTGACCTGATTCATCCTGAGCAGCACTACGGCCTTCCCGGTGATGAGCGGGAGGAACCGGCTGTCGTGAGACCCTTCCAGATAATAGACCCGGCTGGTGCGATCCTGATAGACGAGTTCGACGATGCCCGACGTCCCCTCACCATCGTTTCCCCAAAAGCGACCGGCGCCTCGCATCTCTGATTTATAAGGCGCGATGCCAAGGCGATTAACCAAGGCGGCAGCCATGGGCGGATGGTCCAAGAAATAGAGATAGACCGACTCAGGCAAGGGCGTTCGCAGCGGCCCAAGCTTATGCGCCGTGGTGTAGTGACTGATGATCGGTTGCAGCCGGCAGGCCCAGTGTGCCCCAATCTGTTCAACCGGAAAGGTCACCCCTACATGCTGGGATGGCAAGGAGCAGGTCTCCGATTGGGCCGGGCCTGAATAAATGGTCGCACTCAGCCCGATCGCGACGATCAAAGACAGCGAGCTAGCCCGCCACGAACACAGCCACCATGGGATCATGACGGCTGCTTTCGAACCTGAATGGCAAGATGGATCGGAAAGAGTTGCCGGGAATCTTGTCGCAGGCGCGCCTGCCGCAGCAAGATCTCTAGCGACGGCGTCACGGGACCGTCGAAGGACACCTGCCCATTGGTGCACACGACGAGCGGTTTGGAAGAATCGATGAGCTGTTCGTTCAGGAAGAGGCTGTAGCGTTGGACCCGGTCGGCTTGGACTTCAATGCGATTCGGAGCCACGATGGAGGCGTCCAGTCTCGCATATTCCCGGCGCTTGATCCGGTCGTCTCGCTTGCTGACCAGATCTTCGGAGAACGCGGCAATGGAATCGGTCGCATCGATGCGCACCCATCCAAACGGTTGAAAGTGACTCGCGTCACGCACTAGCGTCACGCTCGTCGGCAAGGGATTGCGCCGTTGAGCGTTGAGCCAGGTCACCAGCTCAGGCAATTCCTCCCTGGGGAAGTAATGCCCGCCCGCCATGGGATGCTCGCGATCATGTTCTCGATAGACAAAGGGATAGCCCAGCCTGGTCAATTCTTCCGTAATCGTGCGGCTGAGTTCCACCGGCATCACCTGATCCTTGGCTCCGTGGATGATATAGATCGGCGTGGAGCGCAGGTTGGCCAGGAACGGCATCAGCACGTCATCGAGGCCACTGGCCATGGGGGCAAGGCCGGCGAACAGGGGCGCATCGTGCATGCCGATCACCCAGGCGCCGATCCCGCCGTTGGACATGCCGGTGAGAAAGATCCGGTCAGGATCGATGTGGTAGCGCCGTTGCACGGAACGAATCGTCGCCAACACCAGCTCCTCCGCGCCTCTCGTAAACCAGGCGCCCATCGGAGCAGTCGGACAGGCCAAGACATAGTCTTCCCCCAATCGAGCCTGCCAGCGTTCCAGGTAGGCCTCACCGGTAAATCCCGCGCCATGCAGGCAGACGACCAATCCATAGCCCTTCGCCGGCTGATAGGTCAGGGGAACGGAGAGCGCCAGGTGGTAGGCACGTCCCTGCACATCGATTCGCTCGTCGGAAATGGTTCCGATCGGCTGCGGGGCATAGTCCCGCTCGGTTTGAATGATCCGTATCGCCTGGTCGATCGTGACATTCGGATCGGACAGTATCGCCTGAAGGGTACGAGCTGCCTCGTCCGTATCTGTGCTGTCCAGGTAGCGGAACACCTGCGTCTTGAGATCGACGGAGGGGGGTGCAGCAACCGCATCCATTTCATGACCGACGAAACCCGCAAGGATCACGACAAGGACACCACAGAAGAGCCTGCGCTTCACAGATCTCCTTCCACGACCAAATCTTCCCCGATGCGGCGAACCGTGACGTGGCGCAATGTCAGAGCCTGGGCCAAGCGCTGCGGGCTACGGTCGCCGATCACAGCCTTGGCATCCTGCCCTCCCATAAGAGTAGGAGCCAGATAGAACACGACGTGATTGACCAGTTTTGCGCGCAACGCTGCGGCATTGACGGTGCTGCCTCCTTCGATGAGCACGGAAATGATCCCGCGCTTGCCCAGCATCGTCATGAGCGCCGGGAGCGAGACACGCCTATTCTTCAGTGAGAGGGAGACCACTTCCACCCCTGCCCGTGCGAATGGACGGCGGCGTAACCGGGATGCACGACTCGTGGTCACGATCAACGTCTTCGCCCGGTCCTGTTTGGCACAGACCGTCGCCCTCGGTGGCGTCCTGAGTCGGCTATCGAGCACGACACGCAACGGTTGCCGCGGTGCCAGCTTGAGTGGACGATCGGACAGTCGAGCCGTCAGCGTGGGATCATCGTGAATGACGGTGCCGACCCCGACGACCACTGCATCCACCTGACTCCGGAGTCGGTGCGCGTCTTGGCGCGCGCGCGGACCCGTAATCCATCGAGACTCCCCCTTCGCCGTGGCCACCTTTCCATCCAATGTCATCCCGGCTTTCAGAATCACGTAGGGACGGCCGGTCTTCACCCAGTGGAGGTACGCGCGATTCAACTGCGCAGCTTCCTCTTGTGCGACCGCAGTCGTCACCATGATCCCAGCCCTGCGTAAGGCAGCAATCCCTCGTCCTTTGACCGAGGGATTGGGGTCAGCCATTGCTACCACCACCTGTCGCACGCCGGATTGAACCACTGCAGGCACGCACGGTGGGGTTCGTTTGAGGAGGTGGCAACAGGGCTCGAGCGTAATGTAGAGCGTCGCGCCGTTGGCGCGTGGCCCCGCTTGGTTGAGCGCAAGTATTTCTGCGTGGGGTTGCCCTGGACCGTGGTGATATCCGCGGCCGACGATGCGGCCGTTCTTGACCACGAGGGCCCCGACCATGGGATTCGGGCTGGTCTTGCCCCGGCCCTTCGCCGCGAGACGAAGCGCCAGGGACATGAAGTAGAGGTGCGGTGTGGTGGCGGTCACCGTTTCTTGCGCGTGACGCGCGATCGGCTGCGTGGCCGCTGAGCCGACTTCGTCTTCGTGGTCTTCATCGTCGCCTTCTTCGCCTTCGCACGCGACCCTGAAACCTTGCGCGTGGAAAGGGGACTGCTCGCTCCAGCTTCGGCCAACGCCGCATGGGCCGCCGCTAGCCGCGCAATGGGGACGCGATAGGGCGAACAGCTCACATAGTCCAATCCGAGTTCATGGCAGAACTCAACGGAACTGGGATCGCCGCCGTGCTCACCGCAGATGCCGAGCTTAATCCCGGGACGGGTCTTCCGACCGCCAACGATGGCCTGCTTCATCAAGGCCCCCACCCCTTCTCGATCGAGCACCGCGAAGGGATCCGCTTCCAGAATGTTGGCGGTTCGATAAAAATCGATGAACTTCGCCGCATCGTCGCGGGAGAAACCAAACGTGGTTTGGGTGAGGTCGTTCGTCCCGAATGAAAAGAACTCCGCCTCTGTCGCAATGCGATCAGCCGTCACGGCGGCACGCGGCAGCTCGATCATCGTGCCCACGAGATAGGAGAGCTTCACGTTGTACCGCTTCATCGTCTCCTGCGCCGCCTCGCGGATCAAATCTTTCTGCGCCTTCATTTCCGAGACCATCCCCACCAGCGGGATCATGATCTCCGGGACGATCTTCTTCCCTTCCTTGGCCAGCTCGCACGCGGCCTCCATGATCGCCCGCGCCTGCATGCGGGTAATCTCCGGCATCGTAATCCCGAGTCGGCAGCCGCGTAACCCGAGCATGGGATTGAACTCGTGGAGTTCCTCGACGCGGGCCAGCAACCGACGCTTTTCTTCGAGCCTGGGTCCGTCGCGCCCGGTCAGTTCCAGCTGCGCAATCTCCACCATCAAGTCTTCACGCTTCGGCAGAAATTCGTGCAACGGCGGATCGAGCAGGCGAATGGTGACCGGATAGCCCGCCATCTCGCGATAGAGCCCGATGAAATCCTGTTTTTGCAGCGGCAGGAGCTGATCGAGAAATTTTTCCCGCTCCTCTTTGGTCCGCGCCAAGATCATCTTCTGCATAATCGGGATGCGATCCTCGGCGAAGAACATATGCTCCGTCCGACAGAGTCCAATCCCTTCCGCACCGAATCCACGCGCGATGTTCGCCTGATCCGGCACGTCCGCATTGGCGCGGACGTGAAGCTTCCGCACGCGGTCGGCCCATGACAGAATCAACGCAAAGCGCTGGTACTTGTCCGACTTCTTCGCATCCAACTTGCCCTGGATGACTTGAATGATTTCAGATTCGACGACGGGCAGGTCCCCCTCGTACACATTGCCGGTCGAACCGTTGATCGAAAGATAGTCCCCCTCGCGGAACACCTTGGCCCCGATGCGAACGGACTGGCTGTCCAGCACTTCCACCGCATCGCAGCCGGCCACGCAGACCTTGCCCATTTGCCGGGCGACCACCGCCGCGTGGGATGTCATCCCGCCCCGGGCCGTCAAGAATCCTGCCGCGGCGTTCATCCCGTGAATATCGTCCGGGCTCGTTTCCTGTCTGACCAACACCACACGGTTACCAGCCGCTTTCATCGTCACGGCTCGATCGGGAGTGAGGGCGATCTTCCCGGCTGCCGCGCCAGGACCGGCTGGGAGCCCTTTCCCCAGCGGATTGGATTTCGCCTCTTCATTCGTATCGAAAATCGGATAGAGGTATTGCGCCAATTGCTCCGGCCCGATCCTCTGCACCGCTTCCTGCTTCGAGATGAGGCCTTCCCTGACCATATCGACCGCAATCTTCACGGCGGAGATGCCGGTCCGTTTGCCGACCCGCGTTTGCAGCATGTAGAGCTTGCCCTCTTGGATCGTAAATTCCAAGTCGAGCATGTCCCGGTAATGTTTTTCAAGCCTCTTGTACGTGTGCTCCAGTTCTTTATATGCCTCCGGCACATTCTTCGCGAGCGCATTCACCGGAAGCGGAGTCCTGATGCCGGCCACGACATCCTCGCCTTGGGCATTCATCAAACATTCGCCGAAAAAGTTCTTATCGCCGGAGGCCGGATCGCGCGTGAACGCCACACCGGTGCCGCTCGTTTCCCCCATATTCCCGAATACCATCGCCACCACATTAATGGCCGTGCCCCAGGAGTCGGGAATCCCATAGAGGCGCCGATAGGTGACGGACCGCGCTCCGAACCAGGACGAAAAGACGGCGTTGACGGCCAAGCGAAGCTGTTCGAGCGGCTCATCGGGGAACTCTTTCTTGGTCTCTTCCTTGATGAGCGCCTTGAAGCTGGCGACCAATTCCCGGAGATGCCGCGCATCGAGATGGGTCTCATGCGTCACGCCCACCTCGGCCTTCTTCTGCTTGAGGATCGCTTCGAAATGTTCGCGCGGCACGCCCATGACGATGCTGCCGTACATGGACACAAACCGCCGATAGCTGTCCTGGGCAAAACGATCGTTGCGTGTTTTTGCCGCCAGCCCCTCGACCGTCTTGGTCGTCAGGCCGACATTCAGCACCGTGTCCATCATGCCCGGCATCGAGGCCCGGGCACCGGACCGGACCGAGACCAGCAACGGCCGCTCAGGATCGCCGAACCCCATGCCCATCGACCGCTCGACCCGCTTGAGCGATTTCAGCGCGGCGTCCCACATGCCGGGAGGATACTGTTTCCCGTTCTTGTAATATTCGACACAGGCCTCGGTGGAAATCGTGAAGCCGGGCGGAACGGAGATGCCGAGATTCGTCATTTCGGCAAGCCCGGCGCCCTTCCCGCCGAGGAGCTCTTTCATGTTGGATGTCCCTTCGGCTTTGCCGTCACCAAAGTAGTACACGTATTTCTTTGCCACGGTGCCCTCTCCTTCGCGTTGAGTTCAGTTCAATGGATGAGTGCTGCCCCATGGCCGGCGACGGATTCGAGACGCTGCCGATACCGGCCGACCAGATACCATTTCGCCACCAGCCCGAACGCAATGACTGCCACGACAAGCAGTATTAATATGAGCAACCGATAGTCGGCGTGAATCCCCCGATCCACATAATACTGCCCGTCCGGCCCCTGCCGAAGCGTGATCTCCCGTTGAATCTGATGAGTCTTGCCGGACGGATCGGATAGATTGATCCACTCCGAGCAGAGACGTACCGGTTCCGCCGCTCCCGTAATGGGCTGCCAGCCGAGCCGCAGACAAATATCTTGTTTGGAGTTGAATACATCGGGGGTCGCTGCCAGCTCATCAAGGTTAATCCCACTGGCCCATAACCCGACCAGAACGATCGCGTTGCAGAGAACCATCATGGCGAGGGACACGCTGATGGTGAACCAACGGACTTTCCTCGCCCGACGTTGATCGTCTGATGATGGTTGGGAAAGAGACGCTGTACCCATGGACTGCTCCATACCGTACTGCCCCTATGTTGTTCCCTCGCCTATCTCTCCCTAGGAATGGCACCCGTGCTGATCTCATTGCGGCCGTCGAGAGAGGCTACAGATGACCCTTCCAAGCTCGCTCGTTATCTCTTCAGGGATGGGGGCTGATTGATCTCCCACTGCGCGCAACTTCCTCACCCGCCCTACCCTCCGACTGCTTCGCAATCGATTTCCCGAAACGTGCCATTAGCCCGGGCGAGGCCCTTCTAATTCTCTCCTCACCTCTCTGATAAGGAGTGGTCAGGCTGCCCTTTACTGCGCGCATCGAACGAGCACATTCTGATCGTGCGCGTTGCGCGAGCACGGGGGACTCACCTGACCATCTGTTTCTACCCTCCTTGTACCACAATCTGCGAAAAGTCTGCGAATGAGTTGAAGAAGTCATCCACTTCCTGGAGTAGCGACAACCGGTTACTCCGGACGGCCGGATCCTCCGCATTCACCATGACCGCTGCGAAGAATGCATCGATGGCAGGTTTCAGACGCACCAGCGCGTCCAAGGCCTGGCCATACTCCCCACGGTTCATCGCGGACATCATCTTCTCCCGTTCTTCCGCCGTGGCCTGGTAGAGCGCCGACTCCGCGGGATGCTCGAACCGTGCCCTGTCGACCGGCTTGCGATCCCACTGCTCTTTCTCGACAAGCCGGTGCGCACGCTTGAAGCCGACGATCAACGGATTGAATTCCGGCTTCGTGGTCACGGATGCAAGCGCCTTCATTCTCAGAACAAGATCAACGAGATCCAGCGTCTTGTCATGGGCCGGCTTGAGCACCGCTTCGATGACATCATCTCGCAAGGCATGGACGACCCTGCCATAGTGTCGAACCCGTTCAAAAATGAAATCCGTCATCCGGCGCCGTCCCTCCTGCCCGGAATCTGGAACCCCTTTGAAGCCATCGCCGATGACAAGGTTTCTCGCGGTATCAATGTAGCTTCCCACGTTGATGCGCAGGTTTCCCTCAAGAATAATCCGGACGATGGCCGTGGCATTCCTGCGCAGAGCGAAGGGGTCTTCCGATCCGGTCGGCACGAGACCCACGTGGAAGAACGCCGCCACCGAATCCAGCCGGTCGGCCAACGACAGCACCTGACCAGCGATGGTCCGGGGCAATTCACCTTCGATCGATCGCGGCAGATACTGCTCCCTGATGGCCTGGCTGACCGCCTCCGATTCACCGTCATGTGTCGCGTACTCGCCCCCCATGATGCCCTGCAGTTCCGGAAACTCACCGACCACACCAGTGAGAAGGTCGGCCTTGCACAGATCCGCTGCCCTCTCGCAGGCCTGTTTCAGCTCGTCGTCCTGAGGTCGCACACTCGAGGCGATGAAACCGGCCAGCTTCCTGACCCGCTGCTGTTTTTTCTCCATGGTCCCGAGCTTCTGGTGAAATGTGACACCGGCAAGTTTCGTCACACGTTCCTCCAGCTTGACCTTCCGGTCTTCGTCAAAGAAGAACTTCGCGTCGGCCAGACGCGCAGCCAGGACCCGTTCGTTGCCTTCGCGAATCAATCCCATATCTTTGGCTCGATTGTTCGTCACCGCAATGAAATGGGGGACGAGCTTCCCGGTCTCTTTGTGCATCAAGGAGAAAAATCCCTGATGCTCCTTCATGGAGGTGATCAGAATTTCTTGCGGCACCTCCAGATAGGCCGGCTTGAAGGATCCGATAATGGCATTGGGGCATTCGGTCGTATAGACCGCCTGATCCAACAAGTCTCCGTCCACATTCAACGTGAAACCGGTTTCCTTGCACAAGGTCGCGATCTGCTCCTCGATCGTATGGCGACGGCGCTGCGGATCCGCAGTGACCCCCTGACGTTCCAGCCCCTTCAGATAGGACTCGTAGTCTCGAACCGCAATCCCGTTCGCACTCCCTAACACGCGATGGCCTTCCGTCCGGTTACCGGCGGTAATCCCCGCGGCTTCGATCGGAAGCGTGGCCCCTCCGTACAGCGCCACCAGCCACCGCACCGGTCGGGCGAACCGAACGCCGGTGTTATTCCACTTCATCGCTTTCGGAAAAGAGAGTTTCGCGATCAACTGCGGAAGGAGTTCTTGCAGGACCAGGTTGGCGGGCCGCCCCTGTTCCTGCTTCACCGCAAAGAGATACTCCCCCTTCGGAGTCCGGCGAATCTGCAGCTCTTGGACGGCGACTCCTTGCCCTGCGGCAAATCCCGTCGCCGCTCTGGTCGGCTGGCCGGCCTGATCGAACGCCACCGCTTTGGAAGGCCCCATCGCTTCCTTGACCATAGAGGTTTGCTGCGTCGCGAGGCCCTCAACCACCAGGGTCAATCGTCGTGGAGTTCCCAGCGTACGGGCGGATTGAAACGCGAGACGTTGGTCTTTCAACAGCTGCTCAGCCGAATCTTTGAGGACAGCCAGGGTGGGAGCGATGAACTGGTAGGGCAGCTCTTCGACACCGATCTCGAGCAACAACTCGGCAGCAGTCAACGGGGAAGCGCGCCTCCCCTTCTTCGCAGGAGGAGCGGGGCGACGAGGTTTCTGGGTTTTTGGCATGGATCCTTCTGCGGCTCTAGGAGCGGCGGGCCACAGTCTTGGAACGAGTACTTGATGTCTTCGCTCCCTCATGCCCCGCCCCTCGATTGAGCAGCGGATGCCCCATCGCCGCCCGCTCTTCGATGTAGCGTTCGGCACATTGACGGGCAAGGGCACGGACCCTGGCAATATATCCCGTGCGCTCCGCCACACTCATCGCCCCGCGGGCATCGAGCAGGTTGAAGAGGTGCGAAGACTTGATACAGAATTCGTAGGCCGGGAGCGTCAACCGCTTGTCGCGATTCGCCAGCAGCCGCTGGCATTCTCCCTCGAACGATTGAAATGTGGCCTTGAGCATCGCCACATCGCCTTCTTCGAAATTATAGATGGAGAATTGGACTTCGGTTTCGTGATGGATATCTCCATAGGTGACGGAATCGTTCCAGGCGAGGTCAAAGACGTTATTCACCTGTTGCAGATACATCGCAATGCGTTCAGTCCCGTATGTGATTTCGACGGTAATGGGATTCAGTTCGATCCCGCCGATTTCCTGGAAGTAGGTGAACTGGGTAATCTCCATCCCGTCGAGACGCACTTCCCAGCCCAGGCCCCAGGCGCCCAGCGTGGGGGACTCCCAGTCGTCTTGAATGAACCGGATGTCGTGCTGCTTCGGGTTAATCCCCAATTGGGCCAGACTCTCCAAATACAACGCTTGAATGTTGTCCGGCGCCGGCTTCAGCACGACCTGATACTGATAGTAGTGCTGCATGCGATTCGGGTTCTCGCCGTATCGTCCATCCGTGGGACGCCGGCATGGTTGGGGATAGGCAGCCCGCCAGGGTTCCGGGCCAAGGGACCGGAGGAACGTGGCTGGATGAAAGGTGCCGGCCCCCATCTCCAGATCATAGGGTTGATGAAGGACGCAGCCTTGGTCGGCCCAGTAGTGATGCAGCGTGAGAATGAGATCCTGGAAGGTCACGAACAGTCCAGTCGTGGTTACGGAGGTCTGAATTATCGCGCGAGACGCGTTGAAATGAGCGAAGAAACTAGCAGGAATGCGTAGAGCCTGTCAAGGCACAACCCCTCTAGGATCAAGGAGTTGCAGCACGTTATCTCTACAGAATGGATGGGCGTTGAGGATCAGAGCCCCATAAATAATTCCGCTCAAATTTTCAGATCCACTCTTGACGGGATCAGGCGCGGTACTCTATTGTCGTGATTCTTGATTAACTCACTCGGAATTAGATCGACCTGACCATGAAGCTCTCGAAAAAAAGCGAGTACGGACTGCGTGCGCTGCTTGAGCTCACCCTCGTGCATGGCAAGGAGACGCTACAGCGCCACCAAATCGCGACACGCCAACATATCCCGGTCGAATTTCTTGAACAGATCCTCCTGGCACTGAAACGAGCCGGCCTCCTCTCAAGTCGTCGAGGGATGAAGGGCGGCTACGCACTGATTAAGTCTCCGGGAGAGATTACCCTCGGCCAAGTGATTCGCATTTTGGATGGCCCCCTTGCTCCCATCGGATGTGTGAGCAAGACGGCCTATCAGAAATGCGGGGACTGCCCCTATGCCGAACACGCCCAATGTCCGCTGCAGCATGTGATGGGTACGGTGCGTGATGCCATTGCCGGTATCCTGGACCACTACACGCTCGACGACTTCGTCTCCGGGCATCGCAAAGGATAATCATGGATCTCGTCGTGCTCGTGCTGATCAC
>Ga0315276_10003840_pt1 | contig 13776 bp, 7 predicted proteins | sample YL17G05_0_MG_FD_204542 | JGI IMG/M metagenome (GOLD analysis project Ga0315276, IMG submission 204542) | Sediment microbial communities from Yellowstone Lake, YNP, Wyoming, USA - YL17G05_0 | ecosystem: Environmental > Aquatic > Freshwater > Lake > Sediment | place: USA: Wyoming | collected...
TCGACAAGGAGGGAATCGTCCGCCAGGACCGTGCGCTGCCGCCGGCGGCGGGCCAGGCCTTTTACAACACTTCGAAGTTCACCCTGCGCGACCTCAAGGCCCGCACCAGCCAGCAGCAGCTCAAGGCCGACTTCGAGGCCTACCTCGACGGTTTCTCGCCGAATGTCCAGGACATTCTCGAGAACTTCGAGTTCCGGAACCAGATCCCGCGCCTCTCGAAGGCGGACGCGCTCGGCACGCTGATCGAGAAGTTCCTCTCGCCGGACATCAACTTGAGCCCCAATCCCGTCAGGAACGGCGATGGCTCGGTCAAGCACCCCGGCCTCGATAATCACGCGATGGGCACCATCTTCGAGGAGCTGGTGCGCCGGTTCAACGAGGAGAACAACGAGGAGGCCGGCGAGCACTGGACCCCGCGCGATGCGGTCCGGTTGATGGCAAACCTGATCTTCCTGCCGATCGCCGACAGGATCGAGTCGGGCACGTACCTTCTTTACGATGGCGCCTGCGGCACGGGCGGAATGCTCACCGTCGCCGAGCAGACGCTGAGGCACCTTGCCCGGGAGCGTGGCAAGGAGGCCGCCACGCACCTGTATGGTCAGGAAATCAACTCCGAGACCTACGCGATCGCCAAGGCGGACCTGCTTCTGAGCGGCGAAGGGGAGGCGGCGGACAACATCGTGGGCGGGCCGGAGCACTCCACGCTCGCGAACGATGCCTTCCCGTCACGCGAGTTCGACTTCATGCTCAGCAATCCCCCGTACGGGAAGAGCTGGAAGAGCGACCTGGAGCGCATGGGCGGCAAGGACGGCATGAAGGACCCACGCTTCCTCATCGGGCACGCCGGTGACCCCGAGTACTCGCTGGTGACACGGACAAGCGACGGCCAGATGCTCTTCCTGGCCAACATGCTCAGCAAGATGAAGCACGGCACCAGGCTCGGCAGCCGCATCGCCGAAGTACACAACGGCTCGTCGCTGTTCACCGGCGACGCCGGTCAGGGCGAAAGCAACATCCGCCGCTGGATCATCGAGAATGACTGGCTCGAGGCCATCGTCGCGCTGCCGCTCAACATGTTCTACAACACCGGCATCGCCACCTACATCTGGGTGCTCTCGAACCGGAAGCCAGAACACCGGAAGGGCAAGGTACAGCTCATCGACGCGACTGCGTGGTTCAAGCCGCTGCGCAAGAACCTGGGCAAGAAGAACTGCGAGTTGTCGGAGGAGGACATCCAGCGCATCTGCGACACTTTCCTCGCCTTCAAGGAGACCGAGCAGTCGAAGATCTTCCCCAACGCCGCCTTCGGCTACTGGAAGGTGACGGTCGAGCGGCCGCTGCGCCTCAAGGGGATCGAGCCGGACCGCGCGTACACCCCGAAGGAGGTCAAGGCGCTCAAGGAGTCCGCGGAGCGCGCCGGGGACGCCCCTCCGGTCATCAAGAAGATCCACAAGAGGGGCGCCGGACCCGACCCGCTTCGCGGCCTGTTCGAGGCCAGGATTGGCGGCAAGCGCTGCGTCGTCGAGTACGAGCCCGACAGCGACCTGCGCGATACGGAGCAGGTGCCGCTGCTGGAAGACGGCGGCATCGAGGCGTTCCTGCGCCGCGAGGTGTTGCCCCACGCCGTCGATGCCTGGTACGACCCGGCGAGCGTCAAGACCGGCTACGAGGTCAGCTTCACCCGCTACTTCTACAAACCCCAGCCGCTGCGCACGCTGGAGGAGATCCGCGCCGACATCCTGGCGCTGGAGAAGGAAACCGAGGGGCTGCTCGGAGAGATCATCGGGGGTGGTCGGCGATGACCGACGGGCAGAAGCTCCTTGAATCGATCGCATCCACTGCGGCTGACTACCGTGCCGGCGACCTTGCCGCGCCGACGCCTGCACATGTGGATCGCTGGGTGAAGCAGTTCGATGCGGCGGTGCAGCTTCCGCTTCTCCGCGAGCTCGATCATGTGTTGAAGCGAACTTATGTCTCGAAGCAATGGGCTCTGAAGTTCCTCGATGGATTGGTCAGCAACAGCAAGCTGGCTGGCGCGAGTCCTTGCGACTATTGGAGGAAAGCGAACTTCCTCACCATCCAGCAGTATGGGCACTCACAGGCTGAGCTGCTTGCAATCTTCGACAGTGCCCTGAAAGCGAAGTGCGGGTTGTCAACGGAGAACTGCGGAGCGGCCGGTGGTGACTTTATCTACCTCGATGACGTCATGTTCAGCGGGAGTCGTATCGCGAATGACCTTGAGGAGTGGATTCGAGGTGATGCTCCGGTCCACACTACCGTCAACGTCATCGTGATTGCAATTCACACCCTCGCCGAATATCAGGTCAAAAAGCGATTGACCGCTGCCAGCGCCGCGTCTGGAAAGAAGATCGCGATCAACTACTGGCGCGCGGTAAGCATCGAAAATCGCAAGAGTGAGAAGAAGGACTCGGAGGTTCTTTGGCCGGCAGAGCTGCCCGACGATGGCGACTTGGACGCCTATCTGGCGTTGCCGCACAAGTTCCCTTTCGTGCCCAGGCCGCAGGGCGGCAAGCTCGGTCCGTTTACGTCGGAACAGGGCCGACAGTTACTGGAGCGCGAACTGCTTCTTGCAGGGGTGAAGATTCGTTCCGTCTGCGAGAACCCGAAGGACATCATGCGTCCCCTGGGGTTCAGCGCGTTCGGTCTCGGCTTCGGATCGATGATTGTCACGTTCCGCAACTGCCCGAACAACTGCCCGCTTGCGCTGTGGTGGGGTAATCCGGAAGCCGGTCCACACCACCCCCTGAGCACGTGGCGCCCGCTCTTCCCACGCAAGACGTATAGCTAGGATGTCAGCTTCGATGACTTCCCATACTGACAAGCGCCGAGATTCTCAAGTCCGTAGCTACGAACGCGCGGAGAGCGTCGTGGTTCTGAAAACCAAAGAGGCATTCGGCGGCCTGTCCAACATGGCCGGAGGTTTTCCCCTTCAGGTGAACGGCCTTCGCATTCTCACCTCGGAAGCGCTCTATCAGGCGTGTCGCTTTCCGCACCTGCCCGAGGTTCAGCGGCTGATCATCGAGCAGGCGAGTCCGATGACCGCGAAGATGAAGAGCAAGCCTTACCGCCGTGACTCGCGGTCCGACTGGACTCAGGTGCGGGTCAAGATCATGCGCTGGTGCCTGCGGGTGAAGCTCGCCCGGAACTGGGGCACGTTCAGCGAGTTGCTCTTGAAGACCGGGAATCGGCCAATCGTCGAGCAGTCGAGAAAGGACGACTTCTGGGGCGCCAAGGAGATGGACGAACGCGTGCTCGTTGGTAGAAACGTCCTCGGGCGCTTGTTGATGGAGTTGCGAGAGGCAGTCAAGACTGGCGACCAGGATTCGCTGCTGCGTGTCGAACCGCTGGCCATTCCCGATTTCATGCTCGATGGCCGCCCCATCCAGATGGTCTCTGCCGATGTCGCCGAAAGTCGCGCGTCCATCCCGCCTCCAACCGAACGCTGTGAACGGATTGCCACCGCGACGACAGGTGCTACGCAGGCCTCGCTTTTCGACCAGCCTGCGTCGAAGGAAACCCCTGCGCCCTACTCAGGGTCTAGCCACGAACAGGTCGCGGCAATCGCCGACCTCAAGCCCTATCCCGCGATGAAAGACTCCGGCGTGCCGTGGTTGGGGGAGGTGCCGGAGCATTGGAGACAACTTCCGGGCAGAGCCTGCTATCGAGACAAGAAGGCACCCAATACCGGTTTGGCCGAGACAACCGTTCTTTCGCTCAGCTACGGGCAAATCGTCGTCAAGCCTGCCGCCAGGTTGCATGGTTTGGTGCCGGCGTCATTCGAGACATATCAGCTCATTGAACCCGGTGAAATCATTATTCGACCCACCGATCTTCAGAACGACTGGAATAGCCTTCGTTTTGGCTTGAGTCAAAATCGGGGGATCATCACATCGGCGTACATGTGCTTTCAAACGCATGATGCCTTGGCGCGTGAGTACGGCCATCTGCTGTTGCACACGTACGATCTGAAGAAGGTCTTCTATGGCCTTGGCTCTGGCCTTCGGCAGAACCTGGACTGGAAGGACTTCAAATACCTTCCCTGCCTTGTGCCACCTCCCGAGGAACAAGCTGCCATTGTCCGTTTCCTCGACCACGCGGACCGGCGGATTCGGCGCTACATCCGTGTGAAGCAGAAGATGATCAAGTTGCTGGAGGAACAGAAGCAGGCCATCATTCACCGTGCCGTCACCCGTGGCCTCGACCCCAACGTCCGCCTCAAGCCCTCCAGCGTCGAGTGGCTTGGGGACGTGCCGGAGCATTGGGAGGTGAAGCGTTGCCGTTACCTGTTCCGTGAGATCGACAATCGGTCTGCAGATGGATCGGAGCAGCACCTGTCGATGAGTCAACGACTCGGACTCGTGCCCAGTCACCTCATCGAAAACAGGACGCTGGTCTCGGAAAGCTATGCGGGCGGGAAGCTCTGCGAGGTAGGCGACCTGGTTCTGAACCGACTAAAGGCCCACCTTGGTGTGTTCGCGCTTGCAGATTGCCCAGGTGTCATCAGTCCTGACTATACCGTCCTGCGGCCTGTCGACCCGACAGGTGCTGCGTACTTCCACAGCGTGCTGAGATCCCCTGCCTGTCGCCGTGAACTCCGCATTCGAGCGAAGGGCATCGTAGCGGGATTCTGGCGGCTCTACACTGAAGATTTTTACGACATCCGATTGCCCGTTCCGCCGGATGAAGAGCGATCCGTGATCATCGAGTACATCCGCGGTACCATGACTGATATCGACACTACCATTGAGGAGGCCAGGCGCGGTATCTCCCTCCTCCGCGAATACCGAACGCGCCTGATCGCCGACGTGGTGACCGGGAAGATCGATGTGCGCGAGGCGGCGGTGCGGCTGCCGGATGAACCCGCCGAAGAAGAGCCGCTCGACGAAGCAGAGGTGCTGGCGGAGGGCGGCGAGGACAGCGAACCCACGGATGCCGAGGGTGCTCCCGAGGAGGCCGAGGCGTGACCAGCGCCCGCCCCGCCGACTACCTCGTCAGCCTCGTTCGCGAGCTGTGCGCGCTGCCGCGTGAGACCGAGTGGGTCGAGTTCAAGGTGAACGACGCCGAGCCTCGGGCCATCGGCGAGTGCCTCTCGGCCCTGGCCAACGCAGCGGCGCTGGTGGGCAAGGCGTTCGCCTATCTGGTGTGGGGCGTGGGCGACGAGGATCACGCCGTGGTCGGCACCACGTTCGATCCGGGCGCCGCCCGGGTGGGCAACGAGGAGCTGGAAAGTTGGCTGCTGCGGCTGCTGGAACCCAGGATCGATTTCCGATTTTTCACGGTGACGGTGGACGGACGTCCGGTCGTCCTGCTGGAAATCGCGCGGGCCGCCCGTCACCCTGTGCGCTTCTCGGGACAGGAGTTCATCCGCGTCGGCTCTTACAAGAAGAAGCTCAAGGACTTCCCCGAGAAGGAGCGGGCGCTGTGGCGCATCTTCGACCAGGCCCCGTTCGAGGACGGTGTCGCGCTCGAGCGCGCGCCCGCCGACGAGGTTCTCCGACTCCTTGACTATCCGGCCTACTTCGACCTGCTTGAGAGGCCGCTGCCGGCGAACCGGGACGGCATCCTGGCGGCGCTGGCCGACGATCGACTGATCCGCCCGTGCGATGCCGGCGGCTGGAACATCACCAACCTGGGCGCGACCCTGTTTGCCAAGCGTCTGGACGCTTTCCACACGATTCGCCGCAAGGCCGTGCGGGTCATTCAATACCGAGGCACGGGACGCACCGAGACGCTGAGGGAGCAAGAGGGTGCCAGGGGCTACGCCTGCGGCTTCGAGGGGCTGATCGGCTACATCAACGGGCTCCTGCCTGCCAACGAGGTGATCGAGCAGGCCCTGCGCAGGACCGTTCCGATGTTCCCCGAGCTCGCGGTGCGCGAGCTGGTGGCCAACGCGCTCATCCACCAGGACTTCTTCGTCACGGGCGCCGGGCCGATGGTTGAGATCTTCGACGATCGCATCGAGATCACGAATCCCGGCGAGCCGCTGGTGGACACCCAGCGCTTCCTGGACACGCCGCCGAAGTCGCGCAACGAGGCGCTCGCCTCGCTGATGCGCCGTTTCCGGATCTGCGAGGAGCGTGGCAGCGGGATCGACAAGGTCGTCTTCCAGGTGGAGTTGTTCCAGCTTCCGGCCCCGCTCTTCGAGGTGCCCGACGGGTTCACGCGGGCGGTCCTGTTCGCCCACAAGGCGCTCGCAGCCATGGACAAGGCGGACCGGGTGCGCGCCTGCTACCTGCACGCCTGCCTTTGCTACGTAACCCGGAAGGAGATGACGAACACCACCCTACGGGCTCGGTTCGGGGTGAAGGAGCACAACCGCGCCGCCGTCTCCCGGCTCATCCGGGAGGCTGTCGCGGCCGGGGTCATCGTCCCGGCCGACCCCGATGCAGCCCCCAAGCTCATGCGGTACCTGCCCTTTTGGGCCGTGGGAGCACAGGAGGGGCAGGTATGACCCGGGTACTTGATGGGTACTTGATTGGGCGGGCTCCCGGCGGTTGAGGCCTGGACCACAACCCTTGCTCCTGCAGGCAGTTAGACCCAATAGCCTTACGTGATGGGTGCTTGACGAGGAGGCCGTGCGGGGCCTCCTCGGAGCGCCGGCCGATCCGGGGGATGGACCGATGACCACCGACACCTCTGAACGAGGCCTCGAACGCCTGATCTGCAAGGCGCTGACCGGCGCCCCATGCGATCCACCGCAGCCCGGTGTCCTGAGCCAACCGCCCCCTGTCTACGGCGGCTCCGGGTGGATTTGCGGTGATCCGGCCGACTACGACCGCGAGTACTGCGTGGACCTGGCGCAGCTCTCGGCCTTCCTGCGGGCCACGCAGCCGAAGACGGCTGAGGCGCTCGGCCTGGATGAGGATGGCCCGAGGCGGCGCAAGTTCCTGGCCCGCCTGCAGGGCGAGACAGCCAAGCGCGGAACGATCGACGTTCTGCGCCACGGCATCAAGGACGGGCCGCACCAGATCATTCTTTTCCACGGCACTCCCTCGCCGGGCAACGCGGTGGCGGCCGAGCGCTACGCGCAGAACCGGTTCTCGGTCACCCGCCAGCTACGCTACAGCCGTGACGAGACGCAGCTCGCGCTCGATTTGGGCCTCTTCATCAACGGCCTGCCGGTGGCCACCTTCGAACTGAAGAACAGCCTCACCAAGCAGACCGTCGGCGATGCCGTCCAGCAGTACAAGCGCGACCGGGACCCGCGCGAGAAGCTCTTCGAGTTCGGCCGCTGCGTGGTGCACCTGGCGGTGGACGACCACGAGGTGCGCTTCTGCACACACCTGAAGGGGAAGGGCTCGTGGTTCCTGCCGTTCAACCTTGGCTGGAACGACGGCGCGGGCAATCCGCCCAACCCCGACGGCATCAAGACCGACTACCTCTGGAAGCGGATCCTCACCCGCGAGGGGCTGACCGACATCCTCGAGAATTTCGCTCAGGTCGTCGAGACCAGGGACGAGAAGACGGGCAAGAAGCGGGCGGTGCAGATCTGGCCTCGCTACCAGCAGCTCGACGTGGTGCGGAGACTTCTGGCGGCAGTGCGGCAGGACGGCCCGGGCAAGCGCTACCTGATCCAGCACTCGGCAGGTAGCGGCAAGTCGAACTCCATCGCCTGGCTCGCCCACCAGCTCATCGGGCTGCGTCGCGCCGAGGCACCGGTCTTCGACTCGATCATCGTCGTCACCGACCGGCGCATCCTCGACCAGCAGATACGCGACACCATCAAGCAGTTCGCCCAGGTAGGCGCGACGGTCGGCCACGCCGAGCACTCGGGCGATCTGCGCAAGTTCGTCGAGGGCGGCAAGAAGATCATTATCTCGACGGTCCAGAAGTTTCCGTTCATCCTGGATGAGATCGGGAGTGAGCACCGTGGCCGGCGGTTCGCCATCATCATCGACGAGGCGCACTCGAGCCAGGGTGGGCGCACGTCGGCGGCGGTCAGCATGGCGCTCTCGGAGGCCGGGGCCGAGGAGGACGACGAGACCATCGAGGACCGGATCAACCGGATCATGGAGGCGCGCAAGCTCCTTCCCAATGCCGGCTACTTCGCCTTCACCGCCACGCCCAAGAACAAGACGCTCGAGATCTTCGGCGAACCCCAACCGGAAGGCGGACAGACGAAGCACCGCCCCTTCCACGCCTACACCATGAAGCAGGCGATCCAGGAGGGCTTCATCCACGACGTGCTGGCCCACTACACGCCCGTCGAGAGCTACTACAGGCTGATCAAAACCGTCGAGGGCGATCCGGAGTTCGATACCAAGCGGGCGCGCAAGAAGCTTCGCCGCTACGTCGAGAGCCACGACCACGCCATCCGGCTCAAGGCCGAGATCATGGTGGACCACTTCCACGAGCAGGTGATCGCCCTCGGGAAGATCGGCGGCCAGGCGCGGGCGATGGTGGTTACGAGCGGGATCGGGCGCGCCATCCAGTACTACCACGCGTTCCGCGACTACCTGGCCGAGCGCAAGAGCCCCTACAAGGCAATCGTCGCGTTCTCGGGCGAGCATGAGTACGGCGGCGCGAAGGTCACGGAATCTTCGCTCAACGGCTTCCCGTCGAGCCGGATCAGGGATGAGATCCAGAACGACCCGTATCGCTTCCTGATCTGCGCCGACAAGTTCCAGACGGGCTACGACGAGCCGCTGCTGCACACGATGTACGTGGACAAGATTCTTTCGGGGATCAAGGCGGTCCAGACGCTGTCACGGCTCAACCGGGCGCGTCCGCAGAAGCACGACACGTTCGTCCTCGACTTCATGAACGAGGCGGACACCATCCGGGACGCCTTCGCCGATTACTACAGGACGACAATTCTCGCGGAAGAGACCGACCCCAACAAGCTGCACGACCTCAAGGCAGCACTCGACGGCTACCAGGTCTATGCGGAGGAGCAGGTCGGCCAACTCGTGGAACTCTACCTGGGCGGTGCCGACCGCGACCGTCTCGACCCGATCCTCGACGCCTGCGTCGCCGTCTACAAGGAGCAGCTGGATGAGGATGGGCAGGTGGACTTCAAGGGGAAGGCGAAGGCGTTTGTGAGGACCTACGGTTTCCTGAGCGCAATCCTTCCATATACCAACGCCGCGTGGGAGAAGCTGTCAATCTTCCTGAACTTCCTCGTTCCCAGGCTGCCGGCGCCCGTGGAGGAGGATCTCTCCAAGGGCATTCTCGAAGCCATCGACATGGACAGCTACCGGGTCGAGAAGCAGGCGACGATGCGTATCCAGATTCCGGACGCGGACGCGGAGATCGAACCGGTGCCGGCGAGCGGCGGCGGGTGGAAGCCCGAGCCCGAAATGGACCGGCTCTCGAACATCATCAAGAGCTTCAACGACCAATTCGGAAACATCCCGTGGACCGATGCCGACCACGTGCACAAGCTCATTACCCGGGACATTCCGAGCCGGGTGGCTGCCGACAGGGCCTACCAGAACGCGATGAGGAACTCGGACAAGCAGAATGCCCGTATCGAGCACGACAAAGCGCTGGCGCGGGTGATGACGGCCGTGCTCAGGGACGACACCGAGCTCTTCAAGCAGTTCATGGACAACGAGGGCTTCCGGCGGTGGCTCACCGACACGATCTTCGGGCTCACGTACGATCGGCCGGAGGCCGCAGGCCCGGCAAGCTGACAATGATGAAGGTTGCCTCAGGAGAAGCCGTGTCTTCCATCCTGTCGGGTGAGCGTGTTCGGTGGAGCTTCCCGGATTCGCGCCTGGTGAGCGGGGCCGAGTTTCTGCTCGGCGCCCTGATCGTGATTGGGCACAACGTCTTTCACGTGGTCCCCAACGAGGTCCCGATCCTGTTCGTGCTGGGTCTCGTGTCGATCCGGCTGCGGAACGGCGGATGGGCGGCGATGGGGCTCAAGCGGCCGGCGTCGTGGGCCCGCGTCGTACAGATCGCCATGGGGGCGGCGGCCCTGAGGATCGCGCTGGGGGAGTGGGTCGTCGATCCGCTCACGAGCCGATTCTGGCCTCCGGCTGTGGCTCCCGAAGGGATCGAATCCATCAAGGGCGACCTGGGGACGGCCCTGGTGTGGTTGCTGATCGTCTGGACGTTCGCGGCGTTCGGCGAGGAGTTCGGCTATCGAGGGTACCTGCTCACCCGCGCGGCCGATCTGGGGAGAAGGTCCCCGGCGGCTTTCTGGGTCGGCATGGTCCTCGTCTCCGTCCTGTTCGGCTACGGGCATTATTACAAAGGCCCGGCCGGAATCGTCGATTCCGGCGTCGCCGGACTGATCCTGGGGGCCGCCTACCTGCTCTCGGGCCGGAATCTCTGGGCCAGCATCCTGGCCCACGGATTCATCGACACCTTCGGGATCACGGTCCTGTTCTTCGGCTGGGACTCCTGATCCTGCGCACCCGTTGAGCGCGGCCCATGATGTCGTTCCGTGGACCCTGGCTGCCCTGGTGATGGCGTGGTCCATGCGGGCTCCGGAGGATGCCGTCCGGGCGGCATTGCAGCCGTGACGCATCAGATAACTTCACCATCCGAGAGGAGCGACGGAGTCAAGACCATTCCCAGGAGGTTCCGATGAAAAAGTATCTGATTGCTGCGGGGGTTCTTTTCTTCCTCATCCTTGCATCTGCCTTCGGGTATGTCATCTTCGTCAACATGCAGCATGGCGCGAACGCCGGCAGAAACTTCGGGACGATGTTCAATCTCGAGCGGATTGCGATAGTGCTGGAGCATTATCGCGCGGTCCATGGGGAGTACCCGGCCGCCGGGACGGTCGCCGAGCTCAGGGCGGCGCTGGGGCCGCGCGACATTCAGGATGGATACTGGATTGACAGATGGAAGCACCCTCTTGTCGTCGAGGTGACCCGCGAAGACTACCTGCTCTCCTCGCTGGGTGAGGATGGGGAGGGAGGACACGAATTCGACGGTCCCGTTTCCCGGCCGGGGCACTCGATCACCCTTCGCAACGGCATCTTTGTGCAGTATTACGTGCGCGCGGAGAAGGCCGCCCGTGATGTAGAGGCCAGAATCGCCGCGGCGCGAAAGCCTGAGGCCGCGAAGTGAGAGCGTTGCCAGCGTGATCCAGGCCACCCGAGCCTCCGGTTCAAACAGGTTCCTACGACACGCCGGGCGGAGGAATGCCAGGGAGCCGGGAGGGGTGGTAGAATCCAACCCCGGCAGCGCGAGATCCGAGAGGAGCAGAAAGTCGTGATGCAGAGCTTCCGCCTGGGCAAGATCCTCGGCATTCCCGTCGGGGTGAACTCCTCCTGGTTCATCATCTTCGTCCTCATCACCCTCTCCTTCTCCACCCAGTTCGCCAGCCAGCATCCGGGCTGGACCGGCTCCCAGAACTTTGCCTTCGGCATCGTCACGAGCCTTCTCTTTTTCGCCTCGGTGATCCTCCACGAGCTGGGGCACAGCGTGGTGGCCCTCCACCACGGCATCCCGGTGAAGTCGATCACCCTCTTCATCTTCGGAGGCGTGGCCCAGATCGCCCGGGAGCCGGAGCGTCCTTCCCACGAGTTCCAGATCGCCATCGCCGGCCCGCTGGTGAGCGCGGCGCTGGCGGCCTTCTTCCACACGGTCGGCTCTCTCACCCGGGGGACCCTGGAAGGGGTCTCCTCCCTGGGAGGATGGCTGGGCTCGATCAACCTGGCCCTGGCCCTCTTCAACCTGATCCCGGGGTTCCCCCTGGACGGCGGGCGCGTGCTCCGGGCCATCGTCTGGAAGTACACGGCGAGCTTCGAGCGGGCCACGAACATCGCCGCCGGATCGGGGCAGTTCTTCGCCTACGGCTTCATCGTCTTCGGCGGATGGAGGGCCCTCTCGGGGAACTTCTTCGGCGGTCTCTGGATCGGCTTCATCGGGTGGTTCCTGCTGAATGCCGCCCAGACCACCTCGGCCCAGGTGAGCTTCCGGCGCGCCCTGAAGGGGGTGACCGCCGGAGATCTGATGATCCACGAGTGCCTCCAGGTGCCGGGGAGCCTGAGCATCGCCGAGCTGGTGGAGGCCTACCTTCTGCGCGACGGCTACCGGTGCGCCCTGATTGTGGACGGGGACCGCCTCCGGGGGCTCCTGACGCTGCACGAGATCAAGAAGGTGCCCCGGGAGGAATGGGAGTCCACCTCCGTGCAAGCGGTGATGGTCCCGGAAGAAGCGCTGATGAAGGTGACGCCCGGCACGCCCGTCAACCAGGTCCTGCAGGTCATGATCGAGGGGAACATCGGCCAGGTGCCGGTGGTGGAGGGCGGAAGGCTCCTGGGCGTGGTCGGCCGGGACCGGCTCCTGGCCCTGGTGGAGACCCGCCTGGAGCTGAAGGCCTGACGGACAGGAGCCCTCTGTCGTGAAGACGGAATCCGGCGCGCCCTCCAGCCGTTCCCTCGAAGAGGTCCACTCCAGCGTCTGGGTGGACCATCCCACCTTCTGGCGGCGTCTGTTCGCCTTCGCCGGTCCCGCCTACCTGATCAGCGTCGGATACATGGATCCCGGGAACTGGGCCACCGATCTCGAGGGAGGGGCCCGGTTCGGCTACGAGCTGATCTGGGTTCTCCTGATGTCCAACGCCATGGCGGTGCTTCTCCAGACCCTGGCGGCCCGGATGGGGCTGGCGACGGGATTGGACCTGGCCCAGGCGACGCGTGCCACGACCGAGAAGCCGGTGGGTCTTGCCCTCTGGGTGCTCTGCGAGGTGGCCGTCGCCGCCTGCGATCTGGCGGAGGTCCTGGGGACGATCATCGGGCTGAACCTCCTCTTCGGCCTCCCCATGCTCTGGGGCTGTCTCGTCACCCTGTGCGACACCTTCCTGCTTCTGGGGATCCAGCGCCTGGGGATCCGGAAGATGGAAGCCTTCATCCTCACCCTGGTCCTGACCATCGGCGGCTGCTTCCTGCTGGAGATCCTTCTCTCCCGTCCCGGGTGGGGGGACGTCCTCGGCGGCTTCGTGCCGCAGCTCAGCACCGCCAGCCCATACGTCTTCTCCCGTCCCGAGGCCCTCTTCGTGGCCATCGGGATGCTGGGGGCGACGGTGATGCCCCACAACCTCTATCTCCACTCGGCCCTGGTCCAGACCCGGCGGGTGAAGAGAACCCCCGACGACATCCGGAGGGCCTGCCGGTACAACCTGGTGGACACCGCGGTGGCCCTCAACGCCGCCTTCTTCGTCAACGCCGCCATCCTGGTGGTCGCCGCCGCCACCTTCCACACCCGGGGGATCGTTGTCACCCAGATCCAGCAGGCCCACGAGCTGCTGGCGCCGCTGCTGGGGACGGCCCTGGCCTCCATCGCCTTCGGGGTGGCGCTGCTCTGCTCGGGCCAGAGCTCCACACTCACCGGCACGCTGGCGGGGCAGGTGGTGATGGAGGGTTTCCTTCAGATCCGCCTCAGGCCCTGGGTGCGCCGCCTCATCACGCGGAGCATCGCCATCGTCCCGGCGGTGATCGTGATCCTGATCGCCGGCGCCGGCGGCACCTACAAGCTCCTCATCGCCAGCCAGGTGATCCTGAGCCTGCAGCTCCCCTTCGCCGTCATCCCCCTGATCCAGATCACCGGCGACCGGAAGCGGATGGGGGAGTTCGCGAACCCCCGGTGGCTGGCGGTCCTCGCCTGGACCGTCTCGGCGATCATCATCGCGCTGAACGGCAAGCTCATCTTCGACCTCCTCTCCGGCTGGGTGGCGCTGCCGCCCCCCGCGTCCACGCTGGCCTGGTTCGTGGCGGTGCCGGTGGCGGCGGGGTGCCTCCTCCTGCTGGCCTGGATCACCGTGCGGCCCTTCATCCCGGTCCGTCCCGTGGAGAG
>Ga0315276_10003842_pt1 | contig 13773 bp, 14 predicted proteins | sample YL17G05_0_MG_FD_204542 | JGI IMG/M metagenome (GOLD analysis project Ga0315276, IMG submission 204542) | Sediment microbial communities from Yellowstone Lake, YNP, Wyoming, USA - YL17G05_0 | ecosystem: Environmental > Aquatic > Freshwater > Lake > Sediment | place: USA: Wyoming | collected...
CTCGCGCGCTAGGCAGCACGCGGGCGCAGTGCGGGTGCTCGCGGCTGCGCGAGCTCGCGCGGTGTCCACCGCCCTCGACGGGCAACGCCGCCGAAGACGACGCCACGCGCGGCGCCCTCGAAGACGGCGCGCGTGAGTACCAGCAGCGGTGGGGCTGTCCGGCCGCCGGGCACACGCCGCCGCGCGCGCTCGACCCGGATCTCGCGAGCGAGGCGCGCCACGTCGCGCGCGTGACGGGGCTCGCGGAGTCGGGCACCTGTCCGCTCGCGTGCCTGGAGCGCGCGTCGCCGTGGGTGCGAGAGATCACCGAGGCCGTCGCTATCGCGGCGAGCGACTGGGGTGTTACTGTCAGCGAGGCGCTGGGCCGAGAGCTCACGCACGCCGATCTGATCGCGCTCGCGGCGCTGACGCGCGGGCAGAGAGAGAGCCTCGCCAGTGACCGCGATATCGACAGACAAGAGCGAGACGCCGCCGCGAAGGCTCGCCCTGCTGGTGCTGGACATTGACGCGCCGCCGGGCGCCGACGCGGCCGTCTCGGCCCTCGTCGCCCGCGTCGCTCAGCTCGTGCGCTACACCGTCGCGGGCGAGGGCGTCAGCGTGAGCGACGCCGACGCGGTGGTGATTCCGGATCTGACTCGCGTGGAGTTCATCGCGGCCCTCCGGTCGCTCAAGGCATCCCATGGCTGAAGGCCTCGTCATCCCGATCAGTACGCCCGGCGGCGAAGAGTCGGCCGCGGTGCTGGAGCGCGTCGCCGACAAGCTCGAAAAGGTCGGCGGCGCGGCGGGCGCCAGCGCGACGAAGATGGGCGAGAGTGCCACCGCGTCGAGCGCGGCCCTCGGGCGCATTGCCGACGCGACGGAGAAAACGAAGACGGCCGTCGAGCGCCTGAAGGAGTCGGGCGGCACCGCGCTGAGCGCGCTGTCGGAGAAGGCGAGCGAACTCGCGGGCGGCATGGGCGGGGCGGCGGGCAAGTTCGCAGACGTCGGGCTCAAGTCGCTCGCCGCGTTCGGCGGCATCGGGCTCCAGGCGACGGCCGCTGTCGGCGCCGTGCTGATGCTCTACAACGCGTACCAGCAGTACGAGGAGAAGCAGCGCGCCGTCGCGTCGGGCGCTGCTGCGCTCGCGAGCGTCAACGCACAGCTTGGCGGGTCGTACGACGCCGTGCGAGTCGCGGCTGCGCAGGACGGCACCGCGGAGGAGCGCGTCAGCGCCATCCGCGCGGCGGGCCTTACGGTGCTCCAGCAGCGCATTGCGCTAGATCAACAGGGGTTCAACCGCGCGCAGAGCAACTCGTTTGTGCAATCAATCGACATGCTCAGGGGCGCTTACGTTGCGCTCGGCAACGCCGCGAAGGACGGCACCGTCGAAATGACGCAGCACGCGATTCAGTCGGGCAACGCGGAGGAGCAGCAGCGGTTGCTCGGGTTCTCGTTCAATCACTCCACCGACGCGACGGTGGAGCACGCGAATCAGACGAGAGCGCTGTCCGTCGTGTTGGCCCGCTCCGCTGCTGATCAGGTCACGCACCGCCAGGGGTTGCTGCGTACCGCGAACGCGGCGGTTGCAGCGGCTCGCGAATCAGTTGAAGCGCTAAGCGACCAAGACGCGCTGCGAATGGCTGGGAGTGCGGCGGTAGGGTCGGCGACGAGGGATCTGAACAAGGCCCTCGCGGATCAAGCCCGGCTCACCGTTCAAGTAGCCTCGGCCATCGCGTCGAGCACCCGAATGCAGCACGACGCGACTGTCGCCACGCGAGAGCTTGCCGCTGCCGCTGCCACCGCGAATGAAGAAGCCAAGCGGCACGGGCAGCAACAGATGAACGACGCTGCGAAGGAGCGTCGTCGTGCGGCCGCCGCCGCGGCCGCCGCCGCGGCTCCGTCGGCGCAGGATCTCCGCGCACGGGCCGAGGCGCTCCGACTCGCACGCGAGGCCAACGACAACGCGTTGCTATCGGCGCCCGTTGAACGACAGACGGCGCAGGCGCGCGAGCACCTCGCGTTCGCCACTCGCGAGCTCGCGCTCGCTGAATCCTCGCGACACGACCACACGCGCCGGGTGACGTCGGCGCTCCAGGCGCAATCGCAAGCGCAGGCAGAGTACAACCGATCGCTGGGTGCGGAGATCGCCGCCGCCCGCGCCCGGGTGACTGCCGAAGACGCGCTCTTCGCGGCTCAGTCCGACTTGAACGCCGCGGCCGAGGCGAGTCTCCGCACGGGCGCAGAGCAGCTCCGACAAGCGGAGGCGCGGCGCCTGTCCATGCTCCGCGCCCGCGAGGACGCTGTGTCCGCCAACGCGGCCGCCATGGGCGGCGGCGCGCCGGGCGCCGAGGACGCGGACACCGCAGCCGACGCCCGCGCGGCCATGGCGACGGAAGAGACCAGCGCGACGCGCGAGCTCGCACGGGCGACGCAGGATCTCGCGCAAGCGCGGCGCGAGGAGAACGACGCGAGCATCTCCTTCGAGGAGCGCACGACGCACGGCACCGAGGCGCTCGCGCGGCAGACGACGGCGCTCCAGCGACAGCGCACCGCGCAGGCCGCGAGCAACGCGGAGGTGCAGAAGATCCGCACCGATCGCATGGACTTCCTCACCAACTCGTCGAAGGGCCTCGCGGACGGCCTGGTGCAGGCCGGTCTCGCGGCGGCGTTCGCGGGTGAGTCCGTCGGCGCCGCATTGCAGAAGCAGCTCGCCGCGTCGCTCCAGGCGCTCGCCATCGAGGCCGCGCAGAAGGCCCTCTTCGCCACCGCCACGGGCCTCTTCCAGCTCGCGACGAACAACCCCGCGGCGGCGGCGTCGTCCTTCGCCTCTGCTGCCACCTTCGCGGCCGTCGCCGTGACGGCTGGCGCCATCGGCGCGGCGGTAGCGCCCGCGGCGGCGCCGACGACACCGGGCGCGGAGCCGGGCGCCGGGCGCGCGGGCGACGTGACGCCGAGCGGCGCGGGCGGCAGGGGAGGCGGCTCTAGCGCGGGGCCAATCGTCAACAACTATTACGCGCCCATCGTCGGCGGGCGACAGTCCACCGACGCCGAGACGGGCGTGCGGATCGACAGATACAACGACGCGGCGCGCGCGCGCCTTCGGAGGGCCGCTTGACGCTCCTTGCTAGCCATGCCTTCGCACCGGAGTTCACGCACACGACGGCGTCTCCGGACGTGACGTTCACGTTCGCGGTCGGTAGCCCGGTCACCGCGTCCCTCGCGTCGGGCACCTACCGCATGACGCTCGCGAAGCTGGCGTCGGACTACCTGCGGCAACTCGCGCTTGCGATTCAGACGGCGCTCGGGTCGTACACGGTGATCGCGTCCATGTCGGCGTTCGGGATTCCGTCGCTGCGAATCGTCAGTGCGAACCCGCTGCCCACGGGCGTCACCTTCGCGGCGAGCGTATTCAAGCGCCTCGGGTACTCCAGCGCCACGCCCGCTATCACCGTGGTGAGCGCGTCCGTCATCGACATCACCGCGAGCCGCAGCGCGTGGAACCTCGCGCTGCTCACCGCGGCCACGGGCGAGTATTGGCAGCCGCTCCAGGCGGGCGGCGTCGAGCAGACGACGGCGGGCCGGGTGTACGCCATCGCGGCGACGGCGACGTCCTGGCAGCGCAGCCTCGTGGTGCGCTTTCAGCCGACGACGGTGGCGTACCGCGCGTCGCTCGGCGCGCAGGCCACGGCGCTCTACCCTGACGCGGAGTACTTCGACGCGCTCGGCTCGACGGCCACCAGCCGGGAGTGGAGCGTGCTCGACGTCCTCTACTCCGCGCGCAACGCCCTGTGCGGGGTGAGCGTCGGGACGTGGCAGACGGATCGCAACGACTCGACGGCGCGCATCTGGCGCGCGTACATTGGGCCGGAGACAATCCTCTCGCCCACGCTCAAGCTGCTCAAGGCCGAGTGGCTGGCGTACAGCGAGTGGACGCTCGCGCTCGTCGCACCCTCTTCCGCGCCCTCGGAGCTGCGGTCGTGACGACGGCGCGCATCGACTGGACGACGGGCCTCGCGCCCGGCGCTCGCGTGGTCCCGGTGATCCTGATCGCGGGCCTCCCGGCGGTGCTCACGCCCGCAGGGATTCTCCCGACGACGGTGGCCGTGTCGAGCGGGACGATCGACCCGCTCTGGTGGCCGGGCACGGGGACGCTCACCGAGACGCTACCCGACGCGTCGACGTTCAACCCCGTCGAGGATCTCCTCGACCCCACCGAGACGCTCGAAGTGTTCGAACGCGCGTCGCTTCTCGAGGGTGACGTGCGTGTCGAGTCGCTCAGCTTCTCCGTGTTGGACACCGACGGGCGCGGGACCACGCTGCTGTCCAACCGCGAGGGCCGAATCACGCAACTCCTTGACGCCGACGTGACGGCGACGGCGACGGCGATTGCCCTCGTCTCGACGATCGGATTCCCGGCGTCGGGGATTGCGAGCATCGAGCGCGAGACGGTGCTCTACGGTTCGATCGCGGGCGGCGGTATCGCGACGGTGCAGCGCGGCAAGTACGGCTCGCACGCACGGGCTCACCTCTCGCCCGCGGAGCACCGGCCGCTCGTCGTCGCCGGCTACCCGCGGCACTGGCAATCGCGCCTCGCGACGGTGTGGCTCTGCGTGCTCTCGGCCGACGGGCTCACCCTCACGGACCCGTCGCTGCTCTACGCGGGCACCGTCGGCGCGGGTGTGCAGATGACCGGCAACCTCTCGCGGTGGACGGTGCCGCTCGACCACGTGAGCGTAGCCCTGACGCGCAAGGTGGATATCCCTCCGGTGAGCATCTACGGGTATCACCACTTCACGGTTCCTTCGGTGGGCGTGCGAACGCACCCGCTATCCATCCGCGCGGGGACCACGTCGGTGGCTGCGGTGGAATGCTCGCTGCGGTGGGATACTGCGAGCGTCTATGACCGGGGCGGGTGGCACCCGACACGCGAGGCGTTCGTCGCGTCGTGTCAAGGCAAGGTGGACGCTCTTGCGCCAGCAGCGCTCGTCAGCATCAACGGCGCGCTTCGGATAGTGCACGCTGGCACCAACGTCAACAACAGCATTGTCCGGTTTTCGCCAGGGTGGGTGACGACGGGTCCCACCACGCTCGGAGGCAATGCCAACGGAGACGACATTCAACTCGTCTATACCGTGCCTGATATGCCCGAGGCATTCTTCCTAATGTCTGGCGTCGTTCGTATCCCGAGCTCTCTGGACTTCGCCCGCATCCCGACAACGTTTCAATGGACGGCCACGACGACGGACGGCGTGACGGGCATGGCGCACGTCGCGTTGATTGCTGACACGGTTGGGCGCAAGGGCTACGTCGCGGGGATCGTCGCCCGCAACGACCCGCCGCAGACGGTCTTCCTCGGGCGGCAATCGATCAACGGCGGCGGCTATATCGACACGCGGGTGTTCGAGCGCACCGCCGTCAAGCTCGGCGTCGTTGCTACCGGTGCTTCACCGATTGCCGCACTCAAGGCCGCGGCCCTCGCGATTGACGTGCTCACGGGGCAGGACCTGTTCGAGTCCGCGGTGGACTGGGACCACCTTGAGCGGCTCTTCATGGCGCCCACGAGCTCGCTCCCGCAGTCACGCGAGTACCGCTTCACGGGCGACACCGACAGCTTCCTCGACGTGCTGATCGACGAGCTCCGACTCCGCGGCATGTGCATGGTGATCCGCTATGGGCTCATCAGCGCGGCGCGCCTCATGTCGTACGCGGACAGCGAGGACACCGCGGCGGCAATCGTCGAGACGGACACCCTCTCCGAGGACGGCAAAGAGATTCCGATTGAGATCGTAGACAACATCGAGCCGCTCGCGACGGGCGTGGACTACAGCTTCCCGGCGATCGGTGGCGGCGATCCGATCATCATCTCGGTCACCGATCTCACCTACCAGTCGGAGTTCGGCGACTCGGCCCGCATCGAGTGCAAGGCGCTCCTGTCAATCCCGACGGCGAGCGCGCCCAACCTCATCGCCACGCTGCAACCGCTCTACTCCGTGGCGCAGCAGATTCTCGGGCCGCTTGCGGAGCCGTCGCGCGCCGTGCGGATCCCGCTGACGCCCGTGCTCCTCGGGCTGCAACCCGGCGACCTGATCAAGTTCACGCACTCGCGCATCCCAATGTGGACGGGCGTGCGCGGGATTAGCGACGGCGTGTGTCAGGTCCAGGAGGTGCGTCGGATCCTCTTCGGCGGGCGACTCCGCGCGACCATGGTGCTGCGGCTCCAGTCCGCGCCCGCATACGGCTACGCGCCCGAGGCGATCGTCGAGAGCGGCGGGCTCACCTCGGGCGGCACGACGGTACAGCTCTCGACGGCGACGGCATGGGGGGCGACGTGCCACGCGCGGGACACCACCGCGAGCGGCGCGGCGAGCACGTCGGCGGTGGACGGCTTCGAGGTCGGAGACGTGGTGGTGCTCTCGCAGATCAGCACCCGCACGCCGATCGCGGACGTGCAGCGCACGCTTACCGCGGTGGACCCGGTGCTCAACCGGGTGACGCTTTCGAGCGCGCCGGGGGCCACTATGGCGGGCGCGGCTGCGGTGTACTACGGCGTGATCCTGCGATACGCGCCGTACGATCAATGCACCGCACGACAGCAGAAGATCTTCGCGTGGATTGCTGATCAGACGACACAGGTACTCGGCGCGACCGACGATCCGAAGAGGTACACCGCGTGACGACGATTACCACCGCAGGGATATGGATTGACCTCCCTTGGTCGGGCGGCGTGGATGATCGCTTTCGCGCGGACCAGCCGCTCGGCGCGGGGCTCGTGCAGATCGCCTCGAGCAACGCCGAGCTCGCGTGTCGTGAGAACAATCTCCGCACGCTCTGGGAGCACCCGGGATTCACCGACATCGTCGGCACGCTCAACCTCTTCGGCTCTCCTTCCTCAAGCGTCCTGGCGTTCCCATGGGACGAGGTTGTCGGCCATTCGGCGGTCGGCGTGGCCTACGCCGGCGCGCACCGCATGCGAGGCTACGGCTCGACTGGTGTCCTGCCACTGATCACGATATCGGTTCGGCTCAGGGCGGGCGGCGGCAGTGCGGGGGTAGTGCTCGTCGCCAACGGCGGAGGCCGTCCACAGCCGCGCGATCCCTACGCGGTGATCACCTCCATAAGCACTCCCTATGAGCGCAAGACGGCGACGCTCGCGCTTACCCTGGGCGACGTGTTCTCGCGCTCTATCGCCCCCCTCGTCGAGGACACCACGCCACCGGGGGCGCCGATCGAGTCCGGCGTGGACACGATCGTCCACCTATGGGTGGGCGTCTGGAATAGCAACGGCGCGAAGACGAGCACGCGCGGCATGACGATCTACCTCGGAGCACCATGACGACACGCTCACGCGATCTCACCACGCCCGCGCTCTACTCTCAGACTCGGCCCTCGCGCGGGACGGCTCAGGCGTCGCAGTCGTCAGCGCTCGCGGAACTCGCCAACGACGCCGCGGGCGGTCACCCGGCGCAGCGCGCTCGGGTCGATCGACGCACCACTGGGACCTTCCACTGCTACATCTGGCCGGACACGACGGCGATCTACTACGCGGTGCGAATCACGGTGTCCTGGAGGGCGGCGCCGTCGTTCATGAATACCGCGACAGTGACGCTTGCGGTGACGGACGGCACGACGACGGTGGGGCCGGGCGCGTCGCCGTACCTCCCTCGTGATCTCCAATACGATCACTATCCAGGAATGTCCGGCGCGCGCCTCGACGACTTCGAGACGCGCGCGGTCTTCGTGCAGCGGGACTCTCTCGTCGCCGCAGGCCTGTCGCCCTCGGTGCCGTGGCGCTTTACCTTCGTGGTGAGCACGGTGGCCACCTACGTCGAGGCGATCGAGATCGCGGAGGTGTCGCGCTTCGCAGTCGATACCGCGGACCTCTACGGCGCGGACCCGCAGTACTACCAGCCGCGAAGGATCATCGACGACGAGGTCGTGGCGATCGGCGCGACGCTCGAGGCCGCGTACGACTTGCAGCGCCGAACGTATCACGCGGTGTCGCTCGACGACGGCGCGCACGACAACGTGACGAGCGGCACCTACGCGCCGGTCCCCGGCTCGCAGCTGGAGTCCGCGGGCGTCGCCTTGCGGTGGGAGGTGCGCCCGCGCCTCATGGGTGGCGTCCCCGAGGTGCAGTTCGGCGTGCGGTATCGCACCACGGGCTCGCACACCGGAGGCGTGCGGATCACCACGGGCGCGGGCACGTACACGCTCACGCTCCCGACGACGAGCGGCGCATGGGTGGACGACTTCACGGGCGTCGGATACCTCGCGCAGACGACGACCGACGAGATCTACTGGGAGGCGTTCTCCTCCGCTGGCACAATGCACATCACCTCGTACTGGATCGTCGAGACGCCGTAGCGGTTGTGTCGCGCGACGGGGCGCGGTACTCCTTGAGTGCCTCTCTCTCCGTCGCCGCCGCGCGCGGCATGAGCCTGTCTGATGTCCGTCGTGATTGCTGCTGGGTGCGCCGCGCGCGCCGTCACCTCCGCTGCTGCTGTCGCCCTTCTGAGCGCCGACGGCGGCACCACCTTCTCGACGTCGGGCGTCGCCCTCGCGGGCACCTCGCAGTGGAGCCTCACGGTCACCACGACGCAGGACGTCAACGTCAAGGTCTACGTCGGCGCGGGTATGCTCGCGGGCCTCGTCGAGCTCACCGCGCTTGCGGCGACGGTGACGAGCGCCGCGCCGCTGGTGCTCAGCGCGAGCGGCGAGAGCGGCAACCGGCTCTACGTCACCGCCCAGGCTGTGAGCGCCACGGCGGCCGTCAACGCGGACTTCCGCGGGGTGTCGCCGTGACGGACTACCGCAAGAACGGCGGTGCTGTCGGTGGCGGCGGCGCCTCCCTCCCCACCGCCACCGCCGCTGGCGAGGTGCCGCTCTCGACGGGCGCGGGCACCACCTACGTGGCTGCGAACCTCGGCGACGAGGTGAGCGACGCGATCGTGGCGGCCATCGGTGGCGAGCCCGCGGGCACGGCGATCATCTCCGACGGCGCGGGCGACATCGGTCCCACCAGCGCGGCGGTGAGCGCGCTGCTCGCGGCGACAGATGCGGCGGGGATGCGCGCGGCGCTCGGCGCGTACGGGTCGGGCACGCTCGCCGCGCGCCCTGCGTCCCCCGCCGCGGGCGATCGTTACTACGCGACGGACGTGGACGTGGAGCTCGGCTGTCGCATCGCGGGTACATGGCTCGTCCCCGGCGTCGGGCCGCTCGCGGTCACCCGCGGCCCCTTCGTCGACACGACCGTCAAGATGACCACGGCCGCAGGCGTTGCCGTCGGTCCCATCGGCGGGCCCGGCACCACGCTCGCGATGGGCCTCCACGTCGCGTCGCTCCCCGGCGCGTCGGAGGGCATCCTGGCCGAGTACTGGTCCGCCTCGGGCGGGTGGATTCTCGGCGTCTCGGCGGGCGGCGGCACGGCCAATCGGCTGTATCTGCTCCACGTCGGGATGAGCTCCACCGCGAAAACCGAGCTCGGCGACCTCGCGACGGGCTCTTACGCCGTCGCCATCAGCGTCGCGCCCACGGCGCTGCGGTGGTCGATCATGGGCGGCACCGTCGGGAGCGTTGTCATCAGCGGCACCTACACGCCGCCTGCGAGCGACAGTGTCTTCGTCATCGGCGGCCATGTGAGCGGCGGCCTCGCGCCGACGGGCGTGTCGGTCGCGTGGCTCCAGTCGTGGGGCGCGACGCTCTCCGACGCGGTGCTCCAGGCGATCACCGCGACGCACGCGACGTACCTCCCCGGTGAGTCGGGCTCGGTGCCGGTGGCCGCGTACCTCGCCGGTCGCACCCGTCGCGATGGGCTCGCTGCCGAGGCCGTCGGGTCGCAGGTCGCGCGGATGACGGTCCCATCGGCGCTCGGGTGGACGGCGCTGTGACCATCCCCCGCCTCATCGCGGCGATCCTCGCCCCGCTGCTCGTCGCGTGCGCGCTCGCCTGGGCCGTCGCGTACGTCGAAGGCCGGTCGTGACGCGCGCTCACCTCCTCGGCGCCCTCGCGTGCCTCGCGCTGATCGTCGCCTACGCCCTGCGCTACGGGTGCAGCCGGTGAGCGGCGACTCCGACGCCACCCAGCGCACGCACGCCATCGAGCTGCTCGACCAGCGGCTCGACGCGCTGGAGTCCGGCGCCGCCACCGCCCTCAAAGCGCTGACGGACCTCGACCGCCACCGCGAGAGGATGGAGACGCGGTGGAGCATCGTGACCGCCGCCGTCGCTGCGCTCGCCGTGGGCGGCCTCGCGCTCGCGGGCACCACCCGCGACACCACCCGCGACAACGCCGCGCGGATCACAGCCATCGACACCGCGCGCTCAGAGTCGAGCGCCGAGGCGCGCTCCGTGGCCGCCGAGGGGCGATCCACGCACGACGCGATCGTGCGCCTCACCGCCACCGTCGACTCGCTGCGGGTGCGCGTCGAAGAGCTCACGACGGAGCTGCACCGGCCGCCCGTCGCGCCCCGCTAACTGCCGCCGCCCCCCGGCTTTTGCAGCATCTGCCACAGGAGTCCCCATGCCCTTCGAATCTCTCCTCGGCCCCACCGTCACGACGTGGATCGCCCACGCCGTCGCGGCCCTCACCGCATTCGCGCTGCTCTACGGCGCCGCCAAGATCCTGTGGACGCGCCTCAGCGGCCGACCCTTCCCGGCCAACAAGGTCACCCGTGCGCTCGACGCGCTCGCGGAGCTCGGCACCAACGTCCTGGGCTTCATCAACAAGGCCACCCGCGGCAACGGCGCGCCCCTCCTCGCCAACCCCGACGTGCAACGGCGCGACGCCCTCATCGCGGAGATGTCCACCGCGCTCGACGACCTGCGTCGCCGCGTCGGTGACGCACCGCTCCCGCTCGTCGACGCCGCGGGCAAGGCGGGCGCTGTCGCTGTGAGCGAGACGCGCGGCTTCGACCCGGCCGCCCGGCAGACGATCGCCCCCGACGTGGTCGCCGAAGCGCGGCGGATCACGGACGCGAGCGAGCGGGGGTCTGTCGACCTCCGCACGCTGGGCGCCATCGTGGTGGTGTTCGCGGTGGCGACGCCGATGGGCGCGCTCATCGCCGGGTGTCCCCGCCTGCCGCCTGTGTCGGGATGCCAGCCCGAAGCGCAGACCTGTATCGCCGACAGCCCGCATGTGTGCAGCGCGTCGCAGCGCTGGCACCGGGCGGGCGACCTCACCTGCACGCAGGTCGGGGCCGTGTGCCTCGTCGCGGGCGGTCGGGCGTACTGCGGCGCGGCTGCTGACGGAGGGCTGTGAGCATCGACGTCGAGCGACGAGGCCCCCGCGTCGCGACGAGGCCCTACCCGATCAAGCGCGCGATCCTCTTCGTCGGCGAGACGCATCGACGACTCCCGCGGGTCACGGGCGGCATGTGGGCGCTCGCCGCAACCGTTGACGACCGCATCGTCGGCGTCGCCATCGTCGGTCGACCCTTCGCCCGCATGTCTGACGACGGGCTCAATCTGGAGGTAGTGCGCGTCGCGACCGACGGCACCGCGAACGCCTGCTCTGCGCTCTACGGAGCCTGCGCACGCGCGGCGCGGGCCATGGGCGCGGCCGACCTCTGGACCACGATCCACGCCGACGAAGGGGGGCACTCGCTCCGCGCGTCGGGCTGGGTCGACCTCGGCATTTGCGGCGGCGGCGAGTGGTCGCGGCCATCGCGCCCGCGGGTCGCTGCTGTCGACCCCGCACCCAAACGCCTCTTCGCCGTTGCGTGGGGACTCCGCGCGCATGTCGCACGCCCGCCGACCTCCACATCAGGAGCCTCCCCATGATCCCCATGACCCTCTCCCGCGACCTCGTCGCCCACCTCGCCACGAAGCACGGCGCGACCGTCGTCAGCCAGGCCGACGGCATCGGTGCCGCCGTGCGGGCGCTCCTCGACGGTGCCGCGCGCATCTCCCCCGTGGTCGACACGATCGTCGACGAGCTGCTGTCGCGCACCGCCCGCGTGTCGGTCACGGTGCCGACGCCCGGTGACCCGCTCATCGTCCTCAGCCCCGCAGCCGTCGCTGACCCGCTGCGGTACGCGATGACGGGCGCCCACGAGCTCCAGCACGCCGTCCAGATTCACGCGGGCGGGCGCGTCCGCACGTCCATCGACTACGTCGCGTCCCCCGAGCTGCGCGCCCGCGCCGAGGCCGATGCCTACGCCGTCGGGCTGTGGGTCGGGTACCTGCTGACGGGGCTCCTCCCGACGCTCGACGATGCGCTCGCGAGCATCGCGGGCGAGACGTACCACCTGGACGCCGAAGAGGTCGCGCTCGCGCGTGGCGTGCTGGAGTCGCACCTCGCGACGATGGCCGGTGGGACGTGTCCGCCGCTCACCATCGCGCTCGACGTGCTGACGTGGCTGCGCGCGGAGCACCCGGGCGCGGTCGTGCCGACGGTGCGCCCGTGACCCCGGCCGACTACGCCGCCGCGAAGGCCGCGCTCGTCACCGTCTCCTTCCTCGGACGGAGCGTCCGGTGCGTCCCGCGCTTCGCCCGCGAGCTCGCCAAGGTCGAGGCCGCACTCCGCGCCGAGTGGCAGCGGGCGCAGCTCGCGCTCGTCGGCGGCGCGCCTACGCAGACGTTTGCCGAGTGGCACGGCGTGAAGAGCATCGGCGGTCACCGCGACTCGGCCGGCTACCACGGCCTCGGGCGCGCGGTGGACCTCGACGTGCCCGCCAACGGGTACGCGATCACCCGCACCGAAACGGCCCGCGGCGTGGTGCTCGGAGGCGAGCGCGCGGGCGCCAAGCTCCCCGGCGTGCGGGCGGCCTTCCTCGCGGCGTGCGACCGGGCCTGCGACGCGGCGGGCGTCCCCTGCGACCTGTCCATCCGGCGCAAGGGCGAGTCGACGGGCGCGGTGTGGGATCGCTGGCACGCCGTCTCCGAGGCGGTGCGCGCGTACGTCTCGCCGTACTACGAGACCGACGATGCGCTCGACAACGGGGTCGCCGACGTGCGCCCCGGCGTCGCCATCCCTGACCAGGTGCGCGCCGACTACGAGGCCCTCCGGGTGCCCCTCGTCGTGGGCGGGCCCCGGCTGCACCCGGAGTCGATGCGCAACCCGGCGCGCGGGCTGATGAGCCTGCGCCGCCCCGTCGTGGTCGCGCTCTGCGACGTCGGCGGGATGCGCTGGGGCGCGTGCGATCTGGGCCGCTTAGAAAGCGGCGATCTTATGCACTTCGACGACGCCTCGTGAGCCCCTCCGCCCTCGTCGCCCTCCTCGCGCTCGCCTTCCCCGCGTCGGCGCACCTGCTACGCCTCGACGTCGTCGCGGCCCTCACCCGCGCGGCCGACGCGCACCACGTCCCGGCGCCCGTGCTCGCGGCCGTGTGCTGGGCGGAGAGCCGCGTCGGCACGGCCCCGCGCTACGCCTCGCTCTGCGGCACGCGCGTCCGCCACGTCTACGTCAGCGGCGCCCTCTCCGCCGACATCGCCGCGCTGTCGCTCCGTCGCAGGCGCGCTGAGTGCGGGTCGTGGCCGCGGGCGCTGGCCTACTACCGCACCGGCCGCGGCTGTGGCTCGACGGACCCGACGGGCTACGCGCTCCGGGTGCTCCGGGTCGCGCGGCGCCTCGGGCACGTCGAGCCGTAGCCCCACCCACACACCGGGGCCGGGACCGTCGCACTGCGCGGTCTTCTCTCGCCCTTGGCTGCCTCACGGTGGCCGGGGGCGTTTCTTATTTCGCGTCGCTGGCTTCGTCGGAGCCAGCAGCGAGCCAGCAGCGAGCCAGCGAACAGCCAGCAGCGAGCCAGCGAACAGCCAGCAGCGAGCCAGCGAACAGCCAGCGAACAGCCAGCAG
>Ga0315276_10003843_pt1 | contig 13772 bp, 16 predicted proteins | sample YL17G05_0_MG_FD_204542 | JGI IMG/M metagenome (GOLD analysis project Ga0315276, IMG submission 204542) | Sediment microbial communities from Yellowstone Lake, YNP, Wyoming, USA - YL17G05_0 | ecosystem: Environmental > Aquatic > Freshwater > Lake > Sediment | place: USA: Wyoming | collected...
TTGGACTACTTTCGTTTCAGCTTCTTGTGCAGCTGTCTTTCCTGCTTTTTCGTCTGCCTCTTGTGCAGCTTTATCTGTTAATTTTTTAGCTCCTTCCGCCGCAACACCTCCGGGTATGATTTTTTTGATTACGTTATCAAGAATCTTACCAAAACCTCCTGTGTTATTAGCAATTATCGCTAAAAACATATTTGATGCGACAAGAGCTACCGCAGAAATCGCGCTAATCACACTCTGAGCAATCTCAGTATATTTATTTATCGTCGCGAGGAAAGGTAGATATTTAGAAAATACACTTTCAATTTCAGCTAATTTAGCATTAATGTTTTCTTCAGCAACAAGTGATTTTTGTACATAACTAATATTTTCGGCAGCTTTAGTTTGTGGTCCTGTATCACCAAACAAGCCACCACTAACCGCCACGTCCATCTGACCTGATTCAGCGAGACTAAAGAACGCAGCCGATCGATCATCAGTTGAGGCAGTTATCTTAAGATCTTTTTCAAGCGACGGCATGCTCTTAACAAGATCAGTAAAATCTTTAAGAGCGTTTTGTGCTTCAGATCCTTCGCCATACAATTTAGTGATGTTCTTAGCGGCGGCTTCAAAACTACTTGTTTTGAAGCCCGATTTGTTCATCTCACTTATAACAGGAATAAATGATCTAAATTGCTCACGAGTGGCGCCTAATGTACCACGCAACTTTTCCATATCAGCAACGGCCGTTGGAGAAGTTGAACGTGTTTTAGCCGCAGCTTCAAGGGCGACTTGATAACCGTTAAAAAATTTGATGTTATCTCGGGCCTTAAGAAGAATGTCACTAAGGCCCTTGGCCACAGCGGCAGCACCCAAAGCTATAGCGGCTAATTGACCACCAGTGCTCGTTGCACTTTCACCAAGTTTTTGAATTGATTCTTTATTTAATTTCAAAGCACCGGTAAATGTATTTATCCTATCATTTATTGATGTGATTTTCTTACCAAAGTCTTCGACTCTCTTTGTAACAATGGGATCAGCAACACCATTAAATGCAGTTGTAAGTTTTTCAAGTTCTTCGGGACTAGCATTTTTCATCGCCGCCTTAAGTTCTTCAAGTGTGGCGATGGCTGTTTCATTTCCTTTACCGAATCCCCTGATTGCATCAATCGTTAATTGTGTTGCCTTTTCAATAACACCAAATTGATTAGCTAAATCATCTCCAAAACCTGTTTGTTTTCCAATTTTTGAGATTGTTTTACTAGCTTCGCTAATTAATCCAGTCAGACTTTTTACTTCACTTGCGGCTCCCTTAAAATCAGCGAAGATTTTAATCCGGTGTTCTTTACTAAGATTTTCATTGAGTTTAATGAGAAGTCTATCGGCACCTGTAAAAGCCTTTTCTGCGGCTTCTTCAACTTCTTTCATCCGCTTCTTCATGTTCCTGAGCATCTTCTCGATCGAGACGCCCATGCTATTCATTAATTCCATCTCTTTTGTATCAAACGTGGTCTTTGTTCCAGCCTTGAGTTCTTTTTGGATCTTCACAAGAGCCGCATATTTTTCTTCGCTCATCTCAAGATTATCGATGAACTTATCAATATCGTCAGACGTGAACGCGCCAGCAACGCCTTTTTCCATCTTAGCAAGGCGTTCTTCAGTCTCTCGTAGAAGATCGTTGATCTCTTCTACTCTTTTTTTCGTTTTTTCAACGGAATCATCATCAGCCATCAGTCTCTTCTTTCTTTGTTAAAAATACAACCTACCGAACAACGGTGATCTTCTTTTCGAACAGGTCCATCACGACGTCGAGAAGAACAGGTGCCGTGTTGTAGAGAAGCTGCAACGATTCGGCTGTCAGGTTGTTCATCTTTTCATCGATCACGAGCTTGACTGGGTTGCCCTCGGTGTCGGGCATGTTTGTTTCACGTAGGTGGTTGATCAGCAAAAATGAGCGCATCCGGTTCTTGTCGGTGGTCTGCTCGTTTGTCTGTGGGTTGATCTGAGATGAAGCGCGCTTGTAGAACATCATCTGTTCATAGGTCACAGGGGTGAACTTGAAGATATAGCGAACGACACCGAGACCCTCAAGAACTCCTGCGTCAAAGATTCCCGGTCGCGTTACGCTAAGCAGTTCACCGCTGATCGGGTTGTACACGACCTCAATTTCAACTTCTTCGAGCGTGTCCTTGCGAACAAACAAACGCGGTAGAACGGCCTTCGTGGGCTTCTTCTCGTCAACTTGTTTCTTTGCGACAAACATTGCCTCGGTGTCAGAATAACCCTCAGGTTTGGTATCTTCAGCCACGATGATTCTCCTTTTGTCTGCTTGTCCTAAATAGGCGGGCCCCACAACAAGTAGAGCGCAACCATTCAAATTATTTACACGTTGTCAATCAAAAAAGTCTGACCCGATGCCGCGTTGTCAGCGTAGTTCGCCGGTTCGGCGTGGAGGCCGAAGGTGAAGCTGTACTTGACAGGTTCCTCGTTTCCGCCTCTTGTCGTTGCCTTCTCGAGCCGCAGGCCCGTTATCGGCTTGAACAGTCGCTGTGCGCAGAGCTGGATGTTTCGTGCGGCGGCCGTGTTCTGTGGGTCCTGTGGGTTGACCAACGTCTCGAACGTCACGGTAATGTCCCAGTTCCCCACACGAAAGTAAGCTGGACCGTCGCTACCGTTGTTCAAGAAGATCGGGGTCAAGGCCTGTGATACGTTGAGACCCCATGAGCTAACGTCGAGGTTTCCCGTCTGCCAATACGGCACCAAGCCTGTCGTCCAGTCAGTGGTATACGGCAGCTGACTACGGACACTGAGGTCGTCAAACTCGCTGTAACCGTCCCACTTCAGTTCCTCAAGAGCACCGACACTCGTTGTCTGGGCCGTCAACGAGCCTGTCACGAGGCCGTTTGCTGAACCGTTCAACGAGAACTGCGACCAGGTACAACCCGCGATGTCGACGTAGCGTAGGTCGTTCAAGCCGATGATCGCGTGAAAGTGGTCCTTCCTGTTTCCAAAGACCCAATCAAGCAACCCCGGAAGTGTCACGTTGTCGCAGTTGAAGCCAATGCTGATCTCACGTGTCGCGTTGCCGTCGGCGATGATCACCTTCATACGCGGCGAACTCGAGTCCTCGTTGTTCGCATAGGTGTTCGGGTCCTCCCACCAACGAGAAGATGAGGTCCCGTTGTTGTTTCGGTCAGGTAGATTACCGACGTCGGCCATCGTCACGTAGACCGGTTCTCGTCGGTCGCGGATCTCACCTGACGACGCGAGCAGCTGGAACTCCGTCTCATCGCTGTTAACGAGTTTGAGACCCGTGCTCCAACCGACCTGAGCGATTCTTTGTGTGGCCATCGTAGTTCACCTTCCTCGACTCGGTGTCTTGCTCCGACTCTTCCGGTCAGCCTCGTCCATCTCCTTCTTTTCGATCTCGTTCTTCTTTTGGAGCACGAGGTTGATGAGGAGATGCGTGCGCCACGAGACGTCCTCGGCTTTGCTCACGATGCTGAGGTCCTTCATCCCTGACGCGTCGCAGTAGGAGCGGATCCCCTCACACGCGAATTTGACACCGTTGCTGTTCTTGCCGAACATCCGGTCACACTGGCGCTGCAGCTGCTTGATCTCGATGTCGGTCGGTTCGACGAGCTCAAACAACGAGTCACCGATCTCATCAAGCAAGCACGGATGAACGGTGTGTTTCAGGGCCTCCATCGCGTTGTTCGTTAGGCGGCCGTCTCTCTTCTCGAGGGTGAACGGCAGGTTCCACTCCACGAAGCACAGCCGAAACAGCTGCAAACAATGTTGCTCGTGGTCAAACCGGCGGCTTCGTTCCTTGTCATCCGCGATGTAGCTCAAGAGCGGGTCGATCCTCTTTCTCTCGATGACCGTGGGATGACGAAAGACGGCGCGAACCAAGAAACCAGGTCCTGTCTCGAACTCCGGTATCTTTTCCTTCAGGTCAACCGGAACGACGACTGAGCGAACGCTGACGCCTGGTTCCTGCTCACACTCTCTCACCCGGCACCAGACAACGATCTCGCCGTCAGGTGTTCGGTGTCTCTTGTGTCTCTCGGTGATTCGGTCAAGAAAGTCTGAGTCGGCTTGTTCTTCGAAGCTCAGGTTGTCATTTTTTCGTTCGGTTTGCCCTTGTTCCTGCGCGATTCGCATCCGCGCCTCAAACGTCATGCGCAGCTCGCGCGATATCTGGTCCTCTTCCTTCTTTTCGTTCTTGAAGAGGTAATCTTCTTTTGAGGCGGGGATCGTTCGTGACTCAGGCGAGACAACGACGGGCTTACCTGGTGCGGTGTCGAGCAGACTCTCGCTGTTCTCGCGTCCCATCTTCAAGCCCACCCTTCCAACACCGCGTTCATGCGCTCGATCAGGGCTTGAACGAGACAAGGATACATGCCCTGCACCATCTTCCACGACTCGTCAGTCAAGACCCCGTTGAAGTGTTGCAGCTTCATCTGCGGATCAACTTCACCGAACGACCACGACTTCATCAGGTTCTTGAACTTCAGCTCGTTTAATGCGTCTTGGTCAACGTAGAAGGAGCGCGAGTCGAGGTGATACTTCGTCGCCTTCTTCCGCATCTCCGTCATCTTCACGTAGTCCCACATCAGGAACTCAGCCCAGTGCTGCACGCCCTCTCTGACCTCGTCGGTGACGGCACGAACTCGTCCCTCTTCCGGTTCAAGAACGGCGAACCGAATACGAAACGTCTCGTCTTTTTTGAGCAGCCACCGAATCTCGGCTTTAGGTTGATCCACTTGAACGACTCCTTGTTTTCAGTCTTCCTTCCAGTAGCCCTGGAGAGACTGGAACTCCTTCAACTCGACTCGCTTCTTGACTTCTTCAGCGAGTTCTTCAAGCGTGTTCACCTGAGAGATCTTGTATCTATTGCAAATTATATCCACGTTACCTTTACGATAGAAACCATCAGGGCAACAAACGATGATTTTTCCAGTATTAGCAAATAGGCCTAGTTCAAGCAATGAAATTGGTGCCTTTGAATCCGGAGCGAGATACATTGCGATCAAGTCGGCATTTTCCATGCCACCAAGTTCCCACGTTACCTGCGCGTTGAACTCGGTGTTCTCGATCTTCTGCTCCCAACTAGAATCCCAATTGTCTCTACGTGGGTTAAGAACAATCAAGTCAGGCAGATCAGTCCAATACGAGACCAATCTATCAGCCCATTTTTCAGCGGCACCCATGTCAATGCTGCCCGCGCAGAATACACTGTGTTTCTCAAACAGATCATATTTTTGAGGAGGTTTGACAACGATGGCCATGATGTTCCTTTTCAAACAAGTCTTGGTCTCTTAAAGAAAGCCGAAGAATCATACGTCAGGTGTTGAATCTCAGTCGGGCTAATCGTCGTGTTCTGCCTCGAGTTCTCGACGTTCTCAAAACGAAGACGCTGTTGCTGACCGTGCGTGTCACTGTCACCGATGATCAAATCAACCTGGCTGAAACGTGACGGCAAATAGACCGTGCCGCTCGTTCGCATCGACAACAGCGTCATCGAGAACGTCACGTCCATCGTGCCGATCGTGACCCAACGTGGACCCGGGTGATCTCCTGCTGTTCCTGAGCAAGAGTGTCGCTTCTGCACATTATTGGTCAAGTCAAGGCTCCATGCCTTCACCTCGATACCGTCAGGAAGAGCTGGAGTGGTCTCGACTTGCGTTACCCAATACGGCAGCGGTCGTTGTCTCTTGTCAGTCGCCAGTGACCACGGCGAGTACTTAGGCGTTGAGTAGCCGAACCCGGGACCCGGTACAAAAGTCCTGTTTATGCCGAATTTCTGGCTGATGTAGTTGCCGCCGAAGTCAACGTCGTTGGGCCCTGTCGGTGCATCAACGATCGTGTCGAGGGACATATCACTTGTCACGTACCCACCCTCACTCGCGGCCAGGTTGAGACTGTTCCAGAATGTCTTACCGTAGGTGTAGCTCCAGTCGGCGTTGCTGTACCAGAGGAAGTTTCGTGGGTTCTGTCGGTTCCTCACCCAGCCGCCACAATTGTTCTTCGATGCGACGATGCTCGCGATCGCGTCGAGGTTGGTCTCACTTGCTGGCACGTTGTCAACGGTGTCAGCGAACAGCTCCGAGATCAGGTAAGTGTTCGCTTCAGTGTTGAGGTTCAGTCCGACCGTCGTCAGGTCGTATAGATGAACCTTTCCGACAGGACTCGAACGACCGGGTTTGTCGGTCGCGGCGAACGGCGCGTCACTCTCGAGACGCGGACGATCGTTGCTCGCGTCAGCGTTCGTGACGAGATACTGGTTTGAGTTGATGAAGACAATTCCTTGGTACCCGATCGACATTTTGAGACCTCTGCTGTGTTACCGAAGAGGCGGGAGATTTTACTCTCCCGCCTCTTCTTGACTCTATCTCTTTGGCGGAACTGATTGATGCGGTGGGGATGAAAATTTTGATTCTCTTACAGCGCCTTGGTCATGATCATCGGCGGCAGCGCGATGTTCGTCAGACCCGTCGAGAAATTCGGCGCGTAGGTGATCGCCGAGTCGAGCGGAATCGTACCTGACGGCGTCCCGGTGCTGTTCATGTAGCGACCACCGAGACCCTTGAGGCTGAACGTACGGTTCGTCACGTCACCCTGTGCCTTGACACCGTAATCATCGGACTCGATCACGACGGCGGGCAGAACGACGAAGACGTTGGCACCGGTGATACGAACCACGAACTCGGTGATGCCGGCGTAGAAGCAAGGAGCCTCAGGAGTGAAGGGGCTCGGGTTGCCAGGGACCCAGGTCGTACCGTTGCTGGTGATGCCAGGAGCGCCGAACACCGGGTCAAACACACCGAACACGTTATACAGCGTCACCGAGCCTGTAACGTCGATGGGACCCTGAAGCACCGCGGACGCACCACGAACGCCGCGGCAGGTGAAGAGCAGCATCGTGTTGTTGGTGAGGTCAGCTGACCACTCAACCGTTTCCGTGTCAACGAGGTGCTGAGCGTCAGGACCGATCTGGATGCGCTGCCAAGCCGAACCATCGTAGATCTTGAGGAAGGCCTCAGTTCTCCAATACGGGATCGGATCGTAGTTGTTACCACCCGGGTTGAGCGGGTTATTCGGGTTTTGCAGGCCGAACTTGTCCTGGATGTACGACACGCCACCCGGTTCGGTGAAGGCCGTCAGGTTCGGGTCAACGAGCGTGCCACCGAAGGCCGCGGCGTTACCGGGACCGAAGATGTAACGCTCGAGGGCCATACAGTTCATCGACGCGGTTACGAATGACCCGGTGCTGGTGTTCAGGTTCAAACCAGCTGACCACAGACCCTTTCTTGACGTGGCCGGCGCGGTGTACGTGCCGGGGTCAGTCGGGTTCTGCGCGATGCTGCCGTCAGCCGCGGTGTAGCAATACACCCAGCTGCCGTCGGGCGTGATACGAGCGGCGCGAGAATAAGCGCGTGACTCGATCGCCCAATCACGAATCAGGTTCCACGCGTTTCGCGAGGCCTGCAGCTCGAAGTCAATGCCACCCTCGTATCGGATGACGTTGTCGGCGTAGTTCACCGTCGAGGCCGCGTTGTACCAACCGGCACCCCACACCGACGTTGAGTAGATCGGCTCGAGGGCCATGTTGATCGATGAACCGGTGGTGAGCAGGTTCACGTACCCTGCGTCGATGCCGGCGTCCGCGAGCGCCTGGCTACCGATTTGTGCAAGACCCTGATAGCCCATTGCCATTCGAGTTACTCCTTTTGTTGCCGTTGACCTGAGCAGGCTTCGTCAGCGAGCGTCACGATCTCCGGTGTTGTCTTCGTGTTTTGTTTCAAACCTCTAAATTCACAGGGCCACAGCTCTTTCGATCTTGTTGACGATGTTGAAGGCGTCGGCGTCTGTTCCAGTGCTTGCACCGAAGGCGATGCCGGTGACCTGAATGAACAGATCAGTCGTCGTACCGCAGTCGATGTATGTTCCTGACACCGTTCCGGACGGGATCGTGACGTTCACCGTCGCGGTCGCGTTGTTCTTGTCCTTGCCAGTGATGACCACGTCGAGGTTCGTACCGCCAATGAGCGTGGTGGCCTTAACGCGAAGCTGACAAGCGGCGAAGCGTGTGCCGTCAGCTTGACCTGTCTGGTCACCAAAGCTCGTTCCTGCGGTGAACCCGAGGACGCCACTGGTGATCAGGCCTGAACCGAACACCCAATCGGTCGGCAGATCGTAGAACACGTTGCGTGCCTTCATCACCGCGCCACCGGCCTTGACGTAGGTCTTGCGGAATGACTCGGAGACGTTGCCTGTCACCGAATCAAGGTACTGGCTCCAGCCGCCCGTCAGGCCGGCGCGAGCGAAGTGCTGGGTGATACCACCGATAACGCCGTATGATGCTGAAACGGCTCCAACAAACGCGTCAGCGAGCGTATCAACCGAAGAGCTCAGCCAACCTTGATCGGAGCTGTAAGCCGCGGAAAGCGTCGGGATCTCAATGACTTGATCGCCGGAAGCAACGTGACACTTGTCGTAGAACGGCCCGTTGGCACCGAGCGGTGAACCGTCGGTCGCGGCCTGACGCATGATCAGGTAACGTTTGCCGATGCGGTCGGCGATCGAGAGCAGATTTGTCTTGGTGATCAGACCCATGTTTGTCTCCTTCAACGGTTCAAGAACAGCGTGTGCTTCTTCAGTTGGTCAGGTTGCGTAATAAAAGAAAAATCAGATCAGCATTTAGGGTGGCATGCCGACACCACCGATTCCTGTGGTCGGTGGCCCGAGGTTCGGGTCGGTGTAGTGCGGCCAGTGCCCCTCAAAGAAACGATCGGGCAGGGTCATGTAGCAGAGACAGAACCAGGACATCTGGGCTTGACGAAGTGAACCGGCTTGCAACGTTTTGTAGTCAACACTCTCGATGCGCGAGTCAATGAAACCGAGTGGCACGAGGACGTCGCCCATGGTGAACTTATACTGCTTCTGGCCCTCAGCTGACGTGATCCAGGCCTGCAGTCGTCGCGGGTCGTTGATAACAGCCCGAATACGTTGAACCCATCCTGAGATGTACTCGACGCCGTAGTCTGGGTTTGAGTTGGCCACGGTGAGCTGCATGTTGCACGTGACCTTGATTGACTGAGTTCGTGTTGTCGCCCACTCGGTTTGCTCGTTTGTCGGTTCAATCTCAAGAAGCGGCATCACCTCACGTGGACGAGTGCCGTAGATACCCTTTGTCAAGGCGAGTGGCCGATCGCGGTTTGACTTCTCAGGTTCATACTCACGCACGAAGTCTCGAAAGAACTCCTGCTCAGCGTTGAGGATGAAGATGAGTGTGTCAACGACGTAGCTGACGTTTAGGTACATTCAAATCACCTGGTTGTCTTCATGAGAGCACCAACATGCTCGCCAAACGTCGTGAGAACGTCATCAACTGAGAGATCATCTTTGGCTTCGTCCATCATCTTGTCGTACATCTTTTTTAGGTCACCGAAGACGCCTGACGCGATAGTTTGAATGTATTGCAGACGCTTGATGCGCTCGATCTGCTCAGGGTCCTTCTTTGCCTTGTGAATGAGGCTGCGTACGACAAGCTCCTCGAGTGAGTTGGAGAACATGTTCTTGAAGGCCTTCTCCTGGTCAGGTGGCATGGCCTTCTTCATCTCAGACTCACTAAGAGCAACGACAACGCGTCTTCCTGACGTGTCGGCAAGATGTTGTAGGGCTTCATTTGTTGAGGCGAACTTAAGTGTCATAGTGTTAGTCCAAAGATACTACCTTCAACTCTTTCTTTTAGCCAGTCATAACGTCTTTCTTTAATTATCCATTTGATCAGTTTCAACGCTCCATTAAGATAAAGGTCACCACCTATTTTGAGATCTTCGGGAAGTATTTCGATGTTTTCACATTCTTGAATGTTAACGTCTCCGGAAACAATCAGTTTATCAGGTAGTTTCTTAATGTTTTTACAGCTATCGAGATCAAGAAAACCATTGCCACCCGTGCCTACACTTAGCTTGTTTGGAAGTGTCTTTATATCTTTATTATGCAAATCAAGGCTTCCTTCAACATCTAAGTTGTCTTGATTCTTTTTCAAGGCAAGATTAAACTGCTCTAACTTCATTGTTTTAACTAGTGGCATCTTTGTTGACATCAAGCAAAGTGCTCGTGCCACTCGCTTCACCGTCTCTGATCTGATCTCTTTCACCTGTGAGGGATATACCCACAGGATCCTCTTTGACCTGTCAATCACCTCGACGCGGCCTTTGTTTGACAAGTCCTTGTAGGCGGTATCAACCTTCTGGACCTCAGCTTCATCTTTGTGACCCGGGCCCATGACGAACACAATCGTGTCGCCGACGCCCACCTCACCGACCTTGGTCTTGATCTTTTCGTTCATCAGACGCTCCTCGGCGGTTCGGGCCGAACGTAAGGCATAACTCCTTGCGGCATGAACGCGGAGATGTCAGGACGAAGTGTCTGACCTTCAAGACGATCGGTCATCGCACGAACCTCCTCGATCACCGTCACGGCATAGTCAATATAGTTCTGCACCGCTTCATTCATGTTCGAATCTAATTGTTGATATTCTGCCTTCATGAGTAGGCCCGCGACCCAGTAACGCGCTGACTCTTGAACTTGACCAGGATACGTCAAGGTGAAGTGACGACCGCTGCCGTACGTCCAGACGATCGTTCCGTCAGTCACCGTTCCCGACGTCGGCCAAACAGGCTGAGTCGCACCTGAGATACCGGCCATCGTGCAGTGAAACGCAACGGCTGGGCTGAAGGGCGTGATGATGTCGTTTAGATCAAAAGAAGTCGCGGCGAGCCAACCACCGACCTCTTGGCCGAATGAACGGTTGTAGACGCGGTAACGAGACAGCGGGCAGACGTAGAGTCCCTGCAACTTGCCGTCGATCAGCCGGTCAACCTGTTCTTGATAACGCTGCACCACCGACATGTCGATGGTGGACATCTTGCCGTCGGCGATGTTCAGCGCCTTGACAAGCGGTTTGATGTTGGTGTCCCAATCGCCGGAATAATATCTCTCGCCGACTGTCGGTGACAAAGTCGCCATTTTCTTGTTTCCTTTTGTTGGTGTCCTGCTTGTTGGGCATCTCCAATCAACTTTTTTCAAAATGAATACGGAGAGAGCCGTCGCTCTCTCCGCCGAACCGCCTTAATGAATTTTTTGGTTGATGCAATCGGTTCGCCTTTGGCAACGCTATTTCGAACGGAAGAAGCTGACGCGATTAAAAGGAAGTGCTCCAGCCGTGCTCATGTCTTTACTGGCCGGACGGCGCCACTCAACACGAGATGTTTCGGCACTCACGATCGCTGAGTTCAGGCCCATCTGGATGATGGCGATGTTGTCAGCACCAAGCTTCTCGACTGGTACAGTCTGCGCTGAAACGATGTCAAAGACGGCGATGACCATCGGAACATACTGCGCCCAACCCTTCTTCGTCATGAAAGAAACAACGGCGTCACGAGCCGCGTCAATCGGAAGATCACCGATCTTGCCAGTCTCAAGGAACTTTGCGACTTCAGCACAGACCTCAACCGTCTTTGCCTTGGTGGCATCATACTTGTCAGCGGACACCTCGTCGAGCATGGCCTTCGTGGCCACGTTGGCTGTCGCCTGTGCTGTCGATGCACGCATGTTCTTGCTGTACGAATCAGAAACGTTGCAACCCGTCGTCATGATCATCAAAGCAATCGCAAGCGGAACTCCCATAACGCTCTTCATCTCAATTTCTCCTTTGTTTCCAGGACAAGGGCCGTCGCCACATGGCGAGCACGGCTTGACGCCAAGACTATATTCGTCGACTTTGCTTCTTTCGCGCCTTTTCTTAGGGTGCTGTAAAAAATCCACTGATCAACGAGAAAACCCGTTTCGTTTTTTGAGGTCTTCATTGACTTAAGGGCACGATCACGTTGTTTCTTCAGCTGACTCGTGATGTACGGGTTCCAGTTTCCTTCGATCTTTTCGGCGTTCGCCACGCCGTCAGCCTCGTACTGCACGTACCAGGCGAAGGCTGACGACCCCTCGAAGTCCGTGGGATAGGCCTCGACCAGACGAAAGATCGCAGGTGGTTTGCTCGTGTCAAGAACAGGCATGTTACTATCTCCCGAACCAGCGGTTGATGTGAATTCCTCGCGTCTTGCCGTATCCCACCGTCTCACCATGGAACGAAGCGCGTGAGCCGCCCATCCTTATGGCGTCATAATAGGCCCAGGTGGGTGGGCTGACGTAGGGCATACGCTTCATCATTGGTATCGTCGTGTCAAGACGTGTACGGATCGCGTCGATGGCGGTTGACAGGCTGCTCAGGACCTCATCAGGACTCGCGAAGATGAGTCTTGGCGCCCACAACGTCGTGTCGAGCATCAGCCGCTCAATGCAGATCACGTATGCCATCTCAACGAGCAACCCGTCCCAATTTTGCGGATATGTATCAATCGTGTACATCGAAGCGGGTTCATAGGCGTTGATGATGCCCATGGCCTCTTTGAAGATGCCATAGAGGACCCAATCTGGGAAATAATCAAAGTAGTAGCTAACGAACAGGGTCTCACCGCGTTCAAGAGCTGGTGTCACCTGAAACAGACCACGCTTGTTGTCAACGATGCAAAGCGTTCCCGCGTCCAGATCATTACCTATCTGCAATGAGTTACGCCAAGCTGTGATCGGTGCACAGGTCAACCAATTTCTGTAAGTTGACTGAAGCGGGTTACGTCTGTAGCTAAACTGTTCTCCACGATGTACATACAATTGTCTAAAGCGCTCGATCTTAGCATCAAGCATTGTGTCAATCAGAGCGTTAATGCGCTGACTCGCGGTTGCGGCAGGTAAGATATAAGTCCCATCAACTGTGGCTGGTCGTCCAGTTACGGGATTAGACAAACAACTTTCATCACCAGTCGATGTTATAAAGGTGAGTTTATACCACTTTTCATGATCACCAAGAGGGTATGTAAGCTCAGTTGACGCATTGGTGATCGGGGTGTTGTAAACAAGAACATAAGTCCCGTCAATCGTCGTTGATTCATAGACGTTGGCTGACGTGATTGTCATGGGTGTCGCTGGAACCGCGAAGTCAATGATAACGCTCATGTGATCTTATTCCTCTCAGTCATTATCGCAGCCACATTGACAGCAATCAGGAGTGGCGTTAGGATCACGTAGATCAATGACGTTTGGCCTGAACTCGCATGGAGTAGTCAAGAAATGTACATCAGGTTGTGGCGGGCAGCCTCCTCCACCACCTTGTTGGTAGAGCGCGAACTGAACGTCACCGTTCTGATCATGTTCGAGCCACATGCTGTTGTCTCCTTCGTATATAGAAAATTGCAAGTCACCCGAAACGTCTTCTTCAAGAATATCAACGGTCATAAAATTAGATCTCCTTTGGTTGGTTTCGTCTATTCACCTTATTTAAGATGGAAGATATAGTTCATTCATAGACGCCTCTCTTAGGAGAAAAGAGCGATGAAGCCGAAAGTAAGCATTGTTATTCCTACCTACAATCATCTTGAAGACTGCCTGAGACCATGTGTTGATTCACTTATCAAGTACACCAACGGTGCTGACAAGGAAATCGTCATCTCGGCGAACGGGTGTGTTGACGGAACCAAGGATTACCTCGATAAACTCAGCAAAAACAACCCAGACCGCTTTAAGGTTGTCTGGTCCGGCAAACCGCTTGGTTACTCGAAGGCGACAAACGCCGGTCTCGCGGTCGCGAGAGGCGAATATGTTGTCTTCTTGAACAACGACATCATTCTTCTTGACCAGAAAAAAGATGACTGGATCAACATGATGATCGCTCC
>Ga0315276_10003846_pt1 | contig 13768 bp, 10 predicted proteins | sample YL17G05_0_MG_FD_204542 | JGI IMG/M metagenome (GOLD analysis project Ga0315276, IMG submission 204542) | Sediment microbial communities from Yellowstone Lake, YNP, Wyoming, USA - YL17G05_0 | ecosystem: Environmental > Aquatic > Freshwater > Lake > Sediment | place: USA: Wyoming | collected...
CACGTCAAGGCTAACCACAGGTTCGACGTAGGCGTTCACGGCGAGGCCGCCGATCAGGCAATACCGCGAGCTTTTCTCGGCAAGAATGTCGAGAAGCATCTGGATGATGTCAGATTTTCCGCGCGCCACCGAGTTCATGAATTCTTTGCCGGTCATGTTGATCCATCCTTGACGCCGGGCCGGGGCGCCTTAGGGTCCGCCTGGGCCTATGGGTTTCGCGGCAAGCCCCGCGACGGACGTGCCGCATCGTGCCGCGTTCGGCCCGTTTGCGATTGTACCGCCCGGCGCGCGAAACGTCAACGCTGCGTCCGATCCAAGGCGGCCGATCCAAGGTGATGAGGGCCAAAAGACGAGCCGCTTGCTCCGTTCGCGCGTATTGCGTAGACTGCTATGATTCGAGAGTGGCAAACGGCGAACGTCCCTGGAGAAGACGTCGAGCATGACGCCCGCAACCGCGCCGGAGCGAACCACGAGCATGGACACCAACCTCGTCATCGAAGTCAAGGACGTCCACAAGTCCTTCAAGACCGTGCAAGCGGTCCGCGGGGTCGATCTACGGATCCGAAGGGGCGAGTTCGTCGCCCTCCTGGGCCCGAACGGCGCGGGCAAGACCACGCTCGTCGAGATGATCGAGGGGATCCAGAAACCCGATCGCGGCGAGATCACGATCATGGGGAAAAAGTGGAAGGGCAACCAGGACGAGCTCCACCGGGTGATCGGACTCTCGCTCCAGGAGACGCGATTTGTCGATAAGCTCAGCGTGTCGGAGACTCTCCGGCTCTTCGCGAGCTTCTATCAGCTCGGTGAAGACCGCGTCGCCGAGATCATTCGCATCGTCGGTCTGGAAGAAAAAAAGAAATCGTACGTGGTGAACCTCTCCAGCGGTCAGCGCCAGAGACTCGCTTTGGGACTCGCGCTTCTCAATCGCCCCAAAATCCTGCTCCTCGACGAACCGACGACCGGGCTCGATCCCAACGCCAGGCGAGAGATCTGGGCGATCCTTCTTGGTCTGAAAAAGGAGTCCGAGACCTCGCTCATTCTCACCACTCATTATATGGAGGAGGCCGAGCAGCTCTGTGACACCATCGTGATCATCGACAAGGGGCGGATTCTTAGGGAAGGGACGCTCCGCGAATTGCTCGGGGATGACGGTTCTACAGGCGATCGTGATGAGGGCGGCGCTGGTGGTCGCGGAACCGGCGCCGCGAAGGCGGCCGAATCCCCCGTCGCGCCGCGGCGAAAAACGCTCGACGATCTTTTTACGGAACTCACAGGCAGGCACCTCGATGAGTAAGCTCTTTCGGAAAGAACAACTCCGGGAGCTTACGCTCGCCTACGCAAAGGAGATCACTCGCGAAAAAGGGGTGCTCTTCTGGGGGATCGTCTTCCCGATCCTGATGTCGCTCGGCTTGGGGATCGCCTTCACAAAGAAGGCGGACGTCGTTCGCAAAATCGCAGTGATCGCCGACGGCGAGTCGCACGGTGAATCAAACGATGGCTCGGACGCCGGTTCGCGCGGCGCGAACCCGGAAGGCTCCTCGAGGATCGAGACTTTTCTCCAGAGTAGAACGAAAAGAATCGAACCCAACGGAAACGAACCCGCGCGCTACGAGATCACGATCCCCAGCGAGAAGCTGGGGAACACGACCTTCATTTTCGAGAAAACGACGTGGCAACAAGCGACCGTTCACCTCAAGCGCGGAAACGTCGCCGTCGCCATCGACGAACACGACGGCCGGATCGAGTACCACTTAGACCCGCGAAACCCCGACGCGCAGCTTAGCTATCTGAAGCTCTCGAGGCTTTTCGGGGACGGTGGGGCCGCGACTGCCGCGGGTGAGTGGACCGCGAGGGGATCGAGCGGCGAGCCCGTGAGCGAGTCGAGCGGCGAGCTCGTGAGTGGAGCAAGCGGCGAGGCCGCGAGTGATTCGGACGGCGAGCCCGTAGGCGATGCAAGCGACGAGAACATCGTCCCGCTTACGGTGAGCGGGACACGGTACATCGATTTTCTGATCCCCGGGCTCATGGCGATGGGGATCATGATGTCGAACCTCTGGGGGATGAGCTACGGTCTCGTGGAAAAGCGGACGAAGAAACTCCTGCGGCGAATGGTCGCAACGCCGATGAAGAAATCGCACTTTCTCGTCGCGCTCATGACCGTCCGCTTGGGGATGAATTTCGTCGAGGCGGGGCTTCTTTTTCTTTTCGCCTTCTTCGCCTTCGGCACCACGATACAGGGGAGCCTCCCCGCGCTCTTCCTCGTCTTCATAGCGGGGAACGTCGCCTTCGCCGGGATAGCGATCCTTTCGTCGGCGCGGACGGCGAACACCGAAGTGGCGAACGGGCTCGTCAATCTCGTGTCGCTCCCGATGATGGTTCTCTCGGGTGTGTTCTTCAGCTATCACAATTTCCCGGAGTGGAGCATCCCCTTTATTCAGAAGCTTCCGCTCACGCTTCTCGCGGACGGGATCCGGAGCATTTTCATCGAGGGAGCGGGGTACGCGGAGATCTCCGTGGCCGTGTTGATTCTCATGGCCGTCGGCGTGGTGTCGTTTATCGCGGGGCTCAGGGCGTTCCGTTGGTATTGATCGCGGGGTATTGATCGCGCGACAGTGATCCCACGATATTGATCGCGCGGGCGGGGAGACGCCCGGGTCGTCACTGCTCACGGAGAAACGCGAGAGACTCTCGCCGAACACTTGCGGACGCTGAGCCTGAAAAGGTGGGACTTGGATAGGATGAAAAAACGCTGCGAATGGTGCGGGACGGATCCCCTGTACGTTGCCTACCACGACGACGAGTGGGGTGTGCCCGCGCACGACGACCGCCGGCTATTCGAAATGCTCGTCCTCGAGGGGGCGCAGGCGGGGCTGAGCTGGTCGACGATCCTCAAAAAGAGAGAGGCGTACCGCGAGGCGTTCGACCACTTCGATCCCGAGAAGGTCGCCCGTTACACCCCGAAACGAATCGAAACGCTTCTTGCTAACCCCGGTATCGTGAGAAACCGCCTCAAGGTCGAGTCCGCCGTCCGGAACGCCCGCGCTTTTTTGAAAGTCGTCGACGAGTTCGGGTCCTTCGACCGGTACATCTGGTCATTCGTTGACGGCCGCCCCGTCCAAAACGAGTGGCGCCGGCTGCGGGACCTCCCACCGAAGACACCGCAATCCGACGCGATGAGCAAGGACCTCAAAAAGAGGGGCTTCAACTTCGTCGGGTCGACCATCTGCTACGCGTTCATGCAGGCGGTCGGGATGGTAAACGACCACGTGGTGGATTGTTACCGCTATCGCGAGGTCGCGCGGTTCAAACGGGTGCGCGCGATTTGAACCGGTGTGCGGGACTCGAACGGGGGCGTGGGCGCAAGATTTGAGCCGGGGCAAGCGATTGGAGAGGGGGCGGCGCCGATAGCGCCCTTCGCGGCCACGGCGGCTCCCCGCTTTCCCCCCCCCCGACACCCGACAACCCCCTCTGAGAATCGGCAGATCCCGAGAATCGGCAGATCCTGCGTTGCACCGGTGGCGGAGCAGGAGTATACTTATTATTGAATAATCCCACACACCCCGGCCGGGCCGTTCCGCGAAAAGCGGCCGCCGCCATTCCAGGCAGCCAGGCCAGCCGACCACACGGACCGCACCCGACCAGACTTCTGCCGTGGAGGTCGAATCATGGGCAGGTCCCTCGCGCTCGCCTTAATTCTTGCCGTATGGGCGGGTCTTGCATCCGCCCAGGTACCGACCGTCGCCATCTTTAATGACAGCCTCGGTGTCGATTGCAATCTTTCCCAAACGTCACCCGGGATTTTCAAAGCCTACGTGGTCCTCACTTCGACGACCGTGGGCGTGACGGGCGTTCAGTTCGCCGCGCCCAAACCGTCGTGTCTGACCGGGTCATACCTCGTCGATCTCACGCGCTTTCCCGTGACGATCGGCAACTCGCAAACGGGGATATCGATCGGATTCGGCGGCTGCCTCTCCGGACGCATCCACGTCCTCACGATTCTCTACCTCACCGACGCGACGACGCCCGCGTGCTGTGCGTATCCGGTTCTCCCCGATCCGGTTGAGGGGATCGTAGGATACACGGACTGCTCATTCGAGCTTTTCGCCGGCGAAGGATGGGTGAGCACCATCAACGGTGACGCCTCGTGTCCGTGTGACCAGAGCCTGCCTCCCACGGTGCCGTCGAGTCCGTCGCCCGCCGATCACGAGTTCAACTGTTACCAGAACACCGATCTTTCGTGGGCGTCGACCGATCCGGAGGGTTTCCCGCTGACCTACGACGTCTATTTCGGTACGGGTCCGAACCCGCCGCTCGTTTCGCACGACAAGCTGGGAAACACGTACCAGCCGGGGCTCCTCGCTCTCGCCACCACGTACTACTGGAGGATCGTCGCGCGGAACGTCCACGGCAAGACGACCGAGGGACCGACATGGTCCTTCACGACGCAGGCGGACATGTCGTCGCGGCTCGTCGTGTCGCGGCTCATCCATTATTGCGGGCTCGTGACGACGGACACGGTCGCCGTCGATCTTGCGGTCGAAAACAACGCGTGGCCGATCAGCGCGGCGGGTGTCGATATCGGCTACGATCCCGCGCTTCTTACCTTCCTCTCCGGTGAAAAGGGCGGACTCACCGCGGGGTGGTCCACGTTCGGTGTCGAGGATCGCGGCACGAAGATTCGGGTGGGCGGATACGACCCGACGGCGATCCCGGCCGGTTCGAACGGGGCGTTCGCACGGCTCTTCTTCCTCATGGATTGCTGCGCAGAGGACTCCACGGTAACGGTGGCCCTCTGTCCCGAGAATCAAACCGACGATTTCATCGTCCTCTGGCCGCAGTGCGGCGAAGTCAAGTGCGAGAAGTACACCCACGACGGGGACGTGACGGGCGATGGCGCCGTCACCCCGCGGGACGCGCTATGCGCGTTCGAAGGGTACATGAGCTTCCCCGATCCACCGGCGCTCGGGTGCGATCATCCGGGCTGGGACGTTCGCGGCGACGTGAACTGCAGCGCGTCGGTCACACCGGGGGACGCGCTTTGCATTTTCAACCACTGGCTCAACGGATCGTGCGCGTTTTGCGGCGGCTCCGCGGCCCCGGGACTCGCGGCGTCGAGCGGTTCGACCACGGTGGTCTTCGAAGACGCCCGCGTCGACGGCGGCCATCTGAGCGTGGTCCTCGGAGCGGACGGGCCGGGGATCATTGGGGCGTTTGGTCTCGACATCGCGTACCCCACCGAGAGGCTCGAGTTTCTTGACGCGGTGTGGAGAATGCCGTCGGACAAGTTCGAGAGGATAGAGGCGAGAGTGCGGCCGGCCGGAGAGCTTCGTCTCGGCGGGTACGCGGAGGACGCGGTCGATGCGTCGGTGTCGGGGCTCGTCGAGCTTCGATTCCGGATCTCGTCGTCGAGCGAGGGCGGTGCGATCGTCGCTCGCGGGTTCACCGACGATCTCGCGGGTTCGGAAGAGGCAAAGCTCGAGCTCGATGCGATCACGGGCGGCAGCCCTGCCGTCGCGGACTACGCGCTCCATCAGAACGTGCCGAACCCGTTCAATCCCTCTACGGAAATCCGGTTCGAGACACCTTCGGCGGGCGCGGTGTCGCTCGCGGTTTACGACGTCGAAGGAAGGCTCATCAAGCGTCTCGCCGACGGGCCGATGCCTCGCGGCGTTCACCATGTCGAATGGAACGGCGACGACGAACGGGGCGCGGACGTGTCGAGCGGCGTTTACTTCTATGTGATGCGGGCCGGTGAGCGCACGCTCACGCGAAAGATGGTGTATCTCAAATGAGAACCCTCGCGAGAATACTCATCACGGCGATAGCTTTTTTCGCGCCGGTGTCGGTGGCCCGCGCTCAATCCCACCCGGATGACATCTATTGGGACACGAGATTCGACGCGCTTGGCGCCAGCAGCCGGGTGGAAGCGATCGTGATCGACGGGGCGAACGTGTTCGTTACGGGAGCATTCACGTCGATCGGGGGTGTGCCGGCGCACGAGATCGCTCGCTGGGACGGCACCCAGTGGCACGCCCTCGGCGGAGGAATCTCCGGGTTTTGCGACAAGATCATGGTCCACGATGGCATACTGTACTCCTCAATGTCCCGCTACTGGGATGGCGAGTCTTGGTACGGAATGGGAGAGGACCTGACAGGTTCGCCGTTCATTCCGCACGTCCAGGGACTGGCGTACTTCAACGGAAACGTCTACTTCGGCGGAGGATTCACTCACGCGGGAGACGTCGTGGCCAACGGGATCGCGCGGTGGGACGGGAGCGCGTGGCACGATCTGGACGGAGGAGTGCATCAGGGGACCGCGAGCGGATGGGTCGGAGGGGTCGCAAGCGACGCCGAGTTCCTCTGGGTGGCCGGCGGCTTCGACCGGGCCGGCGATGTGAATAGCCCGTATTTTGCCAAGTGGGACGGCGAGAACTGGCATCCGGTTCCGACGCCAGGCCTGCACGGACAGGTCGATGTTCGATCATCCGTCGTGGTCGACGGAAAGTGGTACGTTGTGGGAGGCTTCATACTCGACACAGCGGAAGGAATTGCCCGAAATATCGCGATGTGGGACGGGTCGGAGTGGCACTCTTTTCACGGCGGCACCGATGACATGGTGCTCGACGTGAGCGTGGCGGGCTCCGACGTCTACGTCTGCGGGCTCTTTACTTCCGCTGGAGGTGTATCCGCTCCGCACATCGCACGGTGGGACGGGAGCAGCTGGTCCTCGGTGGGAAGCGGGTTGAGCGCCGCACCGAGATTCCCATTCACGGGTTGGTCGGGGTGGGAGTTCGCCATAGCGGCTACCGAAGCCGGTGAAGTGTGGGTGGGCGGAGATCATACGCTTGCCGGGGGGATTCCCTCGAAATACATCGGCCGCTTTTACGATCCGGTGCCGTTCCCATCCCACGGTCTTCCGATCCCCAGATCCGCCGATCGGGAAGTGGACGCAGACCTGTCGTGGGATACCGGCGTCAGACCCTCGGAAGGTGTCACGTACGACGTGTACTTCGGAACCGCGAGCGATCCGCCGCTCTTCGCACCGGACCATCCGTCCACGAGCGTCGTCCTCGACTCGCTCGAATTCGCGACGAGATACTACTGGAGGGTCGTCGCGAAAAACGCCGCGGGCGACCACGCCCACGGCCCGCTCTGGTGGTTCGACACGGAGGACTTCAAGTCATCGCGGCTCGTTGTTTCATCGGCCGCGACCTCGTGCGCGTTGCAAACGGGCGGCACGGTCGAGATCGATCTCTCCATCGAAGACGCCCCCGTGCCGATCTACTCGGGCGGTGTGGAGCTCGTGTACGACCCCGCCGTGCTGACGCTGCTTTACTGCCAGCCGGGAGACCTCACCGAAGCGTGGCAGCAGTTCGGATCGGCGGACCTAGGGGGGAGGGTTCGAATCGGCGGATACAACCACGACCCGATTCCCGCGGGTTCGTCCGGAGTCTTCGCTCGCGTGGGGTTCATGACGAATTGCTGCGGCCTCGACTCGGCGCGGACTGTGTCGCTCGTTGCGGAAAATCTCGCGGATGATCTCGCGCCGCTCAAGCCCGTCCGCGGCGAATACGTCTGCGAGCCGGCGAACACCAAGGGCGACACCAACGGCGATGGAGCGATCACGGTCGGGGACGCGTACTGCACGTTTCAATCGTATCTTTTTGCCCCGGAGTCGGCGCCGACCGGGTGCGCTATGGAGGTTCCCCCGGATCAGATCGACGTCGACTGCAGCGGCGCGGTGACGCCGTCGGATGCGCTCTGCATCTTCCGCCACTGGCTCGACGGGTCGTGCGTGTTCTGTGAGAACACCACCGGGATTGCTTCGACGGGTGCAACCCGCGCTGCCGATGCCCCTCCGGTCGTGGTGGTCGGGGATGTCGATGTTGAAGAAGGCGTGATCACCGTACCGGTCAGAGTGATGGGCCTACCGGAGATCGACGCATTCGGCTTCGAGGTCGATTACTCTGCGGAACGCCTGGAATTTCTCGATGCGGTTTGGATGGGTCCGTTCGATACGTTCGAGCAACTAGGTGTCGTCGAGGGCGCGGCGGGCCGGTTGCGGCTCGGAGGGTACACGCCGCAAGCGGCCGATGCGGTGGACGCCGATGTCGTCGGTCTCAGGTTCCGCGTGATCCCCGGGTCGGGGAGCGCCTCGATCGTCATCGAGGGGTTCGTCGATGATCTCGAAGGCGCGCAGGTCGTGGATGTTCCGCTCGGGATCGGACCCGGGACGCCGCGCTATACACGCTACGTTCTCGACCAGAACCACCCTAACCCGTTCAATCCTGTGACGATCATCCACTACGAGATCCCGGATGCGGCGGGAAATGTCCACGTCACGCTCGCCGTGTACGATGTGGCCGGAAGGCTCGTCCGCGCGCTTGTCAACGGCCCCGTGGAGACAGGGCCGCACGATGTCGAATGGGACGCGACGAACGCGTTCGGAGAACGTGTCTCGAGCGGGGTGTACTTCTACGTGATGCGTGCGGAAGGAGTCCAGCTGGCGAAGAAGATGGTGGTTCTGGAGTAGACCAACGCTATCGACGCCACGATTCCCGCGCCCGGCGACGACCAACTCCGCCGCCGGGCCTCCCTGTGTGTCGACGCGCTCCCGTCTCTACTCTTTCGGCTTCCCCCAGACCGTCTTGTACACGATACCGGCCAGCACAGCCCCGATGATCGGCGCCACCCAGAAGAGCCAGAGCTGACCGAGCGCCCACCCGCCGACGAACACCGCGGGACCGGTGCTCCGCGCGGGATTTACGGAAGTCTGCGTGACCGGGATGCTGATGAGGTGGATGAGCGTGAGGCAAAGACCGATCGCGATCGGCGCGAACCCAGCGGGGGCGCGTTTGTCGGTGGCTCCCAGGATGACGATGAGGAACATGAACGTCATCACGATTTCGGTGATGAGACCCGCTCCGAGGGAGTATTTACCAATCGAATGCTCGCCGTAGCCATTGGCCGCAAACCCGTTTGATACGTCGAACCCCGCCTGACCGCTCGCGATAAAATAGAGCACACCGGCGGCGACGATCCCGCCGAGGACCTGCGCGATGATGTACGGGAGAAGCTCTGAGGCCTTGAAGCGCCCGCCCGCCGCGAGTCCGATCGAGACGGCGGGGTTCAAGTGGCATCCCGAAATGTGGCCGATCGCATACGCCATGGCGAGAACGGTAAGCCCGAAGGCGAGCGCGACTCCCAGCAGACCAATGCCGACTCCGGGAAACGCGGCCGCTAGAACGGCGCTGCCGCAGCCACCGAGAACGAGCCAGAACGTCCCGATGAACTCGGCGGTCGCACGCTTGGTGATGGACATGCTCCTCTCCTCCTTTGAGACGAGTCAACCCGATGCGCTATCTCAGGTGAGCGGCGAGATGGGGTGGATTCTACCGGTAGAGCGCGGAAACGGTCAAGCGGACGTGCGAAGACAGAAACCGGCGCGCGGCCCGCCGCCCGACCGGCGGCGGTTAGCCTCGCGCAAGCCTCTTGCGGCGAAGCGGATTGTTGGGTACATTTTCATCGATTAATGAACACGGACGCAGGGCCGCGATTACCCCGGCGAGTTTACAATCGCTCTACAGGATAACAGACTACCTCAGGAGTGGACACGATGAAATGGTCGGTCCGCATCGGGAGAGCCTTCGGCATCCCCGTTTACATGCATCTTACTTTTCTCCTCCTGCTTGCTTGGGTGGGATGGAGCCACTGGATGCAGTCGAAGAGCGTCGACGCGGCGCTCATGGGGATTCTTTTTGTCCTCGCGCTATTCGGCTGCGTGTTGCTCCACGAGTTCGGCCACGCCTTGATGGCGAGGCGGTTCGGGATCACGACGCGAGACGTGACGCTCCTCCCGATCGGAGGCGTGGCGCGTCTCGAACGGATGCCGGACGACCCGAAGCAGGAGCTCTGGGTCGCCGTCGCCGGGCCGGCGGTGAATGTAGTGATCGCCACGGTGCTCTTCGTGTGGCTCAGCACGGCCGGGCACCTGGAGCCCGTGAACGGATTGACGGTCACGGGAGGGTCCTTTCTTGGACGGCTTCTCGCGATAAACATCTTCCTCGTCTTGTTCAACATGATCCCCGCTTTTCCCATGGACGGCGGCCGCGTGCTCCGCGCGTTTCTCGCGATGCGGATGGAGTACACGCGGGCAACGCACATCGCCGCGAGCGTCGGACAAGGGGCGGCGTTTGTGTTCGGTCTCGTCGGGCTATTCACCAACCCGTTTCTTGTTTTCATAGCGTTCTTCGTGTGGATCGGCGCCGCGCAGGAGGCGAGCATGGTCCAGATGAAATCCTCCCTCGGCGGGATACCGATCAGCCGCGCGATGATCACGGACTTCCACACGCTGACGCCGGGGAGCACGCTCTCACAGGCGATCGAGCTCACGCTCACCGGGGCGCAGAAGGATTTCCCCGTCGTGGAAAACGGGGAGGTCGTCGGCGTCCTCACGCAGAAGGACCTCCTCGTCGCCCTCGCCAAGAGCGGACCGGGTGTCACGGTCACCGAGGTAATGCAGCGGGAGTTCGAGATGGCCGACGCGTCCGAGATGCTCGAGACGGCGTTCCAGCGCCTTGCCGCTTGCGCCTGTCGCACGGCTCCGGTATCGTCGCAGGGGCGGCTCGTGGGGCTCGTCACGATGGACAACATCGGCGAGTTCCTCGCGATCCAGGGGGCTTTGGGGAAGGCCCGCGCTGATCCGCCGCCAATCCGTCGCGTAGTCGGTCGAGCAATCCGTCGTGCGATCGATCGCCGATCGGTCGTGTGACGCGTTGCGCGATCTGTGGGGGTGGAAGCGTCCAACCGAAGGGGATTCCACATGCGAATTCGTTTGATCCTTTCTTTTCTCGCCGCCGTGATCGCGGTGGCGCTTGCGCTCGGTCTCGCGACGGTCACGCGAGCGGAGCCGGAAGCCCCCGCGAACACCGAGCCGCGGCTCATCCAGGTGGCGGAGAGCCCTCACCAGTGGACGGGGATCGCCGTGTCGAAGTCGGGGCGCGTCTTTGTCAATTTCCCCCGGTGGTCGCCGAGCACCCCGATGAGCGTCGGCGAGCTCGACACCACGGGAAAGGTACGCGCGTATCCCAACGAAAAGCTCAACAGCTGGCTCCTCGGCGAGGACCCGAAGGGCAAATTCGTCTGCGTCCAGAGCGTCTATATCGATGCCAAGGATCGCCTATGGATCCTCGACCCCGCGAACCCGATGTTCGGTGGTGTCGTCGAGGGCGGGCCGAAGCTCATGCACGTCGATCTCGCGAGCAACAAGATCCTCCGGACCTTTTATTTCGACGAAGCGATCGCGCCGGGCGCGAGTTATTTGAACGACGTTTGTATCGACACGAAGAACGAGACGGCGTTCATCACGGACTCGGGGTTGGGCGCGATCGTCGTCCTCGACCTCGCGTCGGGCGCGTCGCGCCGCCTTCTCGCCGATCATTCATCGACCAAGGCCGAAGAGATCGCTCTCACCGTGCAGGGCAAATCGCTCGCCATGAAGGTGCACTCCGACGGTATCGCTCTCGATGAAGAGGACGGGTGGCTCTATTACCAGGCGCTCACGGGACGCACCATGTACCGGGTCCCCACGAAGACTCTTCGGGAGACGCTCCGTGGCGAGGCGCTCGACCCCGAGAAGCTCGCCGAGAAAGTTGCCGAAAAGGTCAAGGCGTTCGCCCAGAGCGGTGTGGCGGATGGACTCCTATTCACGCGCAAAGGGATCCTCGTCTCGGCGCTCGAGGAGAACGCGATCAAACGGGTGGACTCCAAGGGGCGGGTCTCGACGGTCATATGGGACCCTCGAATCTCCTGGCCGGACAGCTTTGCCCGAGGTTCGGACGGGAGCATCTGGTTCACGACCTCGCAGATTCACCTGGGGCCGAACCCCCCTACGCCCTACCGGATCTTCCGCATACCGCCCTGGAAAGACGACTAGCCCGCCAGCGGTCTCCTGGGAAACCCACCGAAAGTTGGAAGACAACCAGCCTATTGTCTCAGCCAGCAACAGCCAGCTTGTAAGGTGTTATATAACCGGAAATTGTACGACCGTGTTTATTACTTGACGATGTTAAGAGAACATCGTACTAATAAGCCCACGATTCCCGGAGGCGAGTGTACAGTGACCCGGCCCGCAAACCCCGAACTTCCCGGAAAGATACTCGACGCCGCCGAGCGGATCGTCGCGTCCCAAGGCCACGACGCGCTCAACATGCGCCGTCTGGCCGGCGCAGCCGGGGTCACGCCGACTACGCTCTACTACTATTTCGAGTCCAAGAACCACATCCTCGCCCAGATCAAGCTCCGCGCGGCAAAGAGGCTCAACGGCAAGCTTCAAAGAATGGATCTCACGGATCCGGTGCACGCGCTCCGGGAGCTTGCCCGCGCGTATATCGCATTCGCCGAAGAAAACCCGAAGCTCTACCGGGTCTTCACCAAGCGCTTGCCGCGCCACTCGCTCCTCACGGAAGAAGAACACAAGACGCTTCACTTCCCATACGTCGCGGCTGAGCGCGCTCTCGAGGCGCTGAAGCAAGGCGGAACCCGCGAAATCGATCCGCGGAGTAAGGCGATGGAGGGTTGGATATTGCTCCACGGGTTCGCGTCTCTTCTCGCCTCGGGCGCATTGGAAACCGTCGTGGGGTTGGACCGGGAAGAACTCAAGGCGGTATTCTTCAACATCTACACGGGCGGCCTCGGGCCCTCCGGTGGGAGTCGAAGAGACGATCGGTGAGTCCCGAAGGAGAACGATATGAAAACGCTTGTGTGCGCTGTTGTCTCGTTCGTGTTGTTGCTCGATTTGAGCGGCACTCCCCCTCTGATTTTCTCCCCTTACGCACACACTCATTCTTGATTGTTCTCGCGGGCGAATCGTCTTGAGAGAGAGGCGCGCTCCGGTGTACCCTAAAGCCGCGGCCCGAGGTCGTTCGATCCGAAGACCACAAGCCAATGGAGGAGCGATCATGAAATCGGCACATAAGGATCTGTTCGGCGTAGCGGCCGGTGACGTGCGGCACGCCTGGGCGGCGAACCCGCCGCGTACGAGCCGGGGCAGGCTATTCGCGGCGGTCATCGTGCTTTTCGGTTTGGCCCTCGCCGCCTGCGAGCAACGGCCCGTCGGTAAGATCCACGTGTTCAGGTGCGCGGACGGCGCCACCGTCAAAGTCATCTTCACGGAAGCCGACGAATCCATGACGATGTACCTCGGGAAGAAGTCGTACAAGCTCAAGCACGTCCCTTCGACGTCCGGCGCAAAGTACACCGACGGAAAAGTCATTTTCTGGAACAAGGGTAAAGAGGCGTTCATCCAGATCGACGGCGAAGTCGTTCACGACGGGTGCGCCCTCTCCGAGTAGCAAGGTCCCGGCTTCGCGAGCTTTCGACACCATGGGGGATGACGGTGCGCTTCGACGCGGTACTCTTCGATCTCGACGGGACGCTTCTCGACACGCTGGAAGACATCGCCGACGCGACGAACCGCATTCTCGCCAGGCACGGGTATCCGATCCACCCAATCGACGCCTATCGCTACTTCGTGGGGGAGGGAGCGCGAACCCTCGTCCGTCGCGTGCTCCCCGCGGACGCGCGCGACGACAAGACCGTCGACGAGATGTACGCGGAGTTCCGCGGAGAATACGCCCTCAACTGGAACGCAAAGACGCGGCCCTACGACGGGATCCTTGAGATGCTGGACGGCGTTGTTGCAAGGGGTCTCAAGATCGCCGTTCTCTCGAACAAGCCCGACGATTTTACGAAAAAGTGCGTGGGCGTG
>Ga0315276_10003848_pt1 | contig 13768 bp, 12 predicted proteins | sample YL17G05_0_MG_FD_204542 | JGI IMG/M metagenome (GOLD analysis project Ga0315276, IMG submission 204542) | Sediment microbial communities from Yellowstone Lake, YNP, Wyoming, USA - YL17G05_0 | ecosystem: Environmental > Aquatic > Freshwater > Lake > Sediment | place: USA: Wyoming | collected...
ACCCATAGGAACTGCAAAGACTAAGGTAAGACAAACAAGGTAGACTGAGCCTATAATCACTGGATAAATCCCTGCTTTTGAAGGTATTGAACTGGGAAATGAGGTAAGAAACGTCCAATCAATGCCCGGGAGCCCTTGTTCCAACACAGAGGCTATAAGCAAAACAAGAAAAACAACGGCAATCAAAAGACAAGTCGCAACGGTAGTAACTCCAATTTTTCCTTTCAGGTATCGACGTTGCAAACTTGTCTTTTTATCATGGGTTCTTCGTAAGAGAAGATTCCAAAGAGAAATAATACCTGCAAAGATTTTTTTTGTATATCGTTTCATCCAGGTTTCCTTTTTTGCTACCACCCCTCCTCGTTTGATGCGGAGAACGACTCTCCCTGCAATGAGATTAATAATATAGGTGATAACGAAGAGAACGAGTCCAACAGCAAACGCTGCACTCACCGCAACCCCTGGCGGAATATCGCCGGTTGCAACTTGTGCGATATAGGACGTCATGGTTTGCACTTCATCAAGCGGATTTAATGTAAGTTTCGCGATACTTCCTGCAGCCAATACCACAACCATAGTCTCCCCCAATGCTCTTGCGAGCCCTAAGAGGATGGAAGCGATGATTCCACTTGATGCTGCGGGCATAACGACTTTTACCGATGTCTCCCATTTTGTCGCCCCCATGGCAAGACTTGCTTCTCTAAGATGTTTTGGGACTGCCTTCATCGAATCATCAGAGATGCTGACGATAATCGGCAGCACCATGATCGCCATCACAATAATGGCGCTTGCTGCGTTAAAGTAACTCGCACCAAAATACTGCTGGAGAATTGGACTAATCACAAGGAGAGCAAAAAACCCATAGACAATCGAGGGTATTCCTGCAAGAACCTCAATAACAGGTTTTGCAACTGATCGTACTTTTTTCCCAGCGAATTCTGAAAGATATAATGCTGCACCGATCCCAAGTGGTGCACCAATGAGAAGAGCACCTCCCGCGACAAGAAGGGTTCCTGAGAGAAGAGGTAGCAGCCCAAAATGCGGGTTATTTCCGTTAGGCGTCCATTTACTACCTGTGAAAAACTCAAGAATGTTAACTGCCGGATTGAAAAAGAAACCAACGGATCCTTCGACAAGTGTATAAATAATGGCTGCACTCACCACCACTGCAATGCTTGCAGTAAGGAAGAGCAGCCAGACGATCACCTGTTCTCTAATTCCTTTTTTACGGAAGAATAAATGTTGTTTCTCTGATGAACTTATTTTTTCCGTTCGTATCCTCATTGGTTGTATCACAATCCAGATTTTACAACTTTGCTAGTTGACTGGTAACAAGAGTCGGATCAACCAACGCAAGTCTTACATACCCGACCTCTGAGACAATACCTTGACCTTCATCGCTTAAGACATACGTAAGATATTGATTAAGTGCGTTTCCTTTTTCTGTTGTTATGTCAGGTATGCCATTTGTGTAAATATGGAGTGGACGTGACATTGGATAATTTGCAACATTGTCTAAGCTTGCTTCAACATATGTTGAGGTCCTAGCGATTTTTACAACTTTAACCTGACCAGGATTTTCCATGACATATGCAAAACCAAAATAGCCGATTGCATACTGATTATCATTTATTGCATTTAATATTACGTTATCATCTGCACTTGGATGATAAACGCCGTCACCTAAGTCAAGTCTCGTATTGATTTGTTGATTTTCTTTTCCCCAGTTAGGTATGATATTTTCAAAGAAATAATCGTATGTACCACTTGCTTCATCGGGGGCATAGATTTCAATTTTTTCATGAGGTGCTGCTCTTAAACCAGGGACTTCATCCCAATAGACGGCGGGTGCGTCATCGGTAAATATCTTTGATAATTGAGTATAATTCAATTGGGTTGCCCAATTGTTATTGTTATGCACGACCACAGCAAGAACGTCATAGGCAACTACCCATTTTACGGGGGAAATTCCATTTGCTGGGGCGTTTACGGTTCCATCAGCATTAACATCTGTTGGATTTCCTCCGACATTCTCATAGTCAGATCCTTTCAACAGTCTGCTTGCGTCTCCTAGATTAGCTTCACCGAGAAGAAGTGCGTTTAACCCATGACTTGAGCCACCACCAGATACGGATATGTCTGCTTTATCAAACACTTCTGCCCAAGCGACAGCAAGAGGAAGAACCGTACTTGAACCAGTTTGAATCAATTTTGGTAATTCTTCGTTTGATTGTTGGGTACAGCCGCTGAAAATCGTTGCGAATATTACAGCTGTCACGAGAAAACCTAGTGCGAACTTGCTTATTATCTTATTCTTTCTTTGTTGAACTATTTTTATCACCAAAGAACGGCAAACGAAATATAAATATATACTTTATCTACATATTCTATAGTGATATATATAGGGATATTTTGTCAATATAGTTCTATAGAAAATCTTAAGAAGACATACTTTTTCTAAGGATGAGGTGAAACCAATGGAAATACGACGAGTACAACTCACTGGAGGATCATCCTATATCATTACATTACCAAAAGAATGGATTAATTCTTTTCATATCAAAAAAAATGATCCACTCGGAATATACATACAATCTGATGGCACTTTATTACTCACACCAAAAATGACTCAAGAACAACTTCAAAAAGTAAAAGAATTCGACGTCAGTCGTATCCCCAAACCAACCTATCTCCTCCAACAACTCATTGGAGCATATATCGCTGGATATACTTCTATAAAAATCACCTCTCCTACGAGACTACCAATCGCCGTTCAAAACATCATACGTTCTTTTACCCAACTTGCCATTGGTCCTGAAGTCATCGAAGAAACAGAAAAATCGGTCGTCTTAAAGGATCTTCTCAACCCAACTGAGATGCCATTTGATCAAACCATCAAACGAATGTACGTCATCGTTAAACGTATGCACGAAGACGTAATGCGCGCAATGCAGGAAAAAGATAAGACATTAGCTACTGATGTTATTTCACGAGACAATGATGTCGACAGACTGCACTGGTTCGTCGCCCGTCAATACAACATCCTCTTACAAAACGCAAGTCTTGCAAATAAAATGAACATCACCATAGAAACAGCATCTACCTGTTTTCTCATCAGCAGAATCATCGAACGAATAGCAGATCATATTGTCAGAATATCTGAAAACATCCCAAATCTCATTGATCATAACCTGGATAAAAAAAGTATTTCAAGAATTATTACCGCAGGAAATCTCTCCTTAGATATCTTTAATAAAAGCATTAGTTCATTTTTTAAGAAGGACATCCATGGCTCAAATGAAAATATCGAATCAGTAACAGCCCTGGAATCAGTTTGCGAAGAAATAAATACCCACGCACTGCAACAAAAAGCTATCATTGCCTTATCGGTTGGATATGTCGTTGAAAGTATCCGTAGAACCGGTGAATACTCTCAGGATATCTCAGAGACGGTGATTAATTATCTGGTCGGTGCGGAACAGAGTTAATCAATCCTTTTTTTCTCATCATAGTATCTATTTATATAATAACCATCATGAGGATTATACTTCACCATTTTCTCCTGTTTTCCTTTTTCAACATTGATAACGGTCACGATGATAGTATTGTTTTTAAAATCGATGATATTGAACGTATTCCCAAAATGTGCCCGTGTCCTGTTACAGGAAAACGTTCCTGCGTTGACGAGTAATGTGTTATGAATTTTTACTGCGTAGGGTACATGACGATGACCCATGAGTACCAATGGTACATCATTACGTAAAATAATATCTAATGTTTCCCCAGCATCTTCAATGATGTTGTGCTCTCTGCCGGAGTTCGGGATGGGAACCAGATGATGATGAAAACCAATAAGGGTGAAGTCCTTTTTTTTCTCTATGCCTCGTGTAATCAATCGGTGTCTATTGCGCCCAAGACGCCCGTCATCCTTATCCGGCTCACTGGTGGCTAGACCAACCACCGTAAGATTCCCTTCACACCGAATAAAATCCGTGTTCCCAAAAAACTCAGGAAATAACTTATAACCCAGGTTTTTCTCATCATGATTACCCGGAACAATTGCTTTTTTTCCGTCAATCATGGCAAGTTTTTCTGAAGCAAATTCATATTCGCGAAGCAACCCATCGGTTGTCAGATCCCCTGAAATAAAAATAAGGTCTGCCTCAAATCCATTTAACAACTTCGCTGCTTTTTCAAATGTTTGATTGTTGAAGTCACTGCCGTAATTTGCATGAATATCTGATATATGTGCGATTCTCATATGCCTTTTATGTATGGATGTTTGTTTAAAGTTTTTTGCGGGTATTCTACAAACCGAAAGAGACACGGGGGCAGAGTCTCTGAAGAGCTGTTAAAATCATAGGGTTTTATATTCTGATATGAGATGTAAGGATAGCGATATAGGGGTAGGTACTTTCCATAAAAAATAGATAATTGAGGTGTGATTACATGGGAATTCTCTCTTGGTTGATACCGCAAGAAAAACATTTTTTTGACATGATCGAGGAACAAAGTAAAAATGTTCTCGTTGGCGTCGATGCACTTGTTGACATGCTACAGCATTATACAGAAATCGATAAAAAACGAGAGGGAATTAAAAAAATAGAAAACGACGGGGATAAAATGGTCCATGATATTTTTTCTGAATTAAATAAAACCTTTATCACCCCAATCGACCGAGAAGATATTTCAAAGTTAGTGTGCTCTCTTGATGATATTCTTGATAATCTTGAGGCAGTCGCAGAACGATTAGTACTGTATGAGATAAAAAAACCTCCGATCTATATGCTTGAATTTGCACAGACACTGCAAAAAACAACTCAAAACGTTCATGGAGGCATCAATCACCTGAGGAATTTTAAGGAGGCAAATAAAATAAGAGGATTCTGTAAAGAAGTCAACACCTTAGAAAATGAAGGAGATGCACTGTTAAGGAAAGCAACCGCTGAACTCTTCACAAAAAAGGATCCTGTTGAGATTATTAAAATAAAGGAATTATATGAGGATTTAGAAGCAGCAATCGATCGCTGTGAAGATGTTGCTGATGTCATCGGAGATATCCTTGTAAAATATACATAAAATCAGAAAGGTAGCTATATATGTCTGAGCTTACAGCTATTCTCTCACTATCACCATTCGTTATTTTCCTTATTTTCTTAGCTCTTGTTTTTGATTTTCTCAATGGAATGAACGATGCTGCTAACTCCATAGCCACCGTGGTATCAACACGGGTGCTCAAACCAGTTCAAGCGGTCGGCTTGGCTGCGTTTTTTAATTTCGTTGCCGCATTTGGTGTACCACTTCTCGTTGCGCGAACCATCGGTACAGGTATTATAGATACACGGATTTCAACGCCAATACTGGTGTTTTGTGCTCTGCTTGGAGCAATCGTTTGGACTGCAACCGCTACACATTGGGGTCTTCCCATCTCTGTTTCTCATGCACTTATCGGTGGTCTGATTGGTGCAGGTATCGCCGCAGCAGGAATAGGTGTTATTCAGAGTGGACTGTGGAAAGTAATTCTTTTTATGATCGTTTCACCTGTTCTTGGTCTTGTGCTTGGTTTTTTCTTTATGATCGCGGTTCTCTGGATTGTTCGTCATAAATCACAAAGTAAAGTCGATGGGTGGTTTAGAAAACTACAATTACTTTCTGCAAGTGCTTTTTCCTTTAGTCATGGGACAAACGATGCACAAAAAACAATGGGTATTATTTTTTATCTTCTTCTAGGGACTGGATATTTCGCTTCTCTTGGTGTAGCCGCAGGGCATGAAACAGTGCCTATCTGGGTAATATTATCTGCTCACACAGCTATAGCATGCGGTACATTAGCTGGAGGCTGGGGTGTGATAAAAACCCTCGGACAAAAAGTAGCAAAATTAAGACCTGTTCATGGTTTTGCGGCAGAAACATCGGCTGCAGGCACTATCATTGGTTGCTCGCTTGCTGGAATTCCCGTTAGCACAACACATACAATCACTGGTTCAATCATTGGAGTCGGATCTGCGAAACGAGCAAGTGCTGTGCGATGGGGAGTCACCAGGAATATTGTTTGGGCATGGCTTCTTACGATACCAATTAGTGCAGTAATAGGGTATGTAAGTTATTCTATCATCTTTTTATTTCTGTAAAAAAGAAATGTTTTTTCTCTCTAAACCTTTTTAAGAACTCATATTATTTCACCTATCACGTGTATCTGTCATGAATGCGATGAAACGACTCCTCTGGTGGCTCCTTGCAGGTTCGGTCGGTGGAGTCAATCGTGGACGGATACTCGAAGAACTTTTTCAAACGCCCCATAATGCCAATGAACTTTCAAAACTTATGGTGTTAGACTATAAGACGATTCGCCACCATCTTGAGGTTTTGGAAAAAAACCGTTTAATCACCTCAACAGGTAGCGGGTATGGAAAAATGTTCTTCCCCTCGGAATTATTAGAAGAAAATAAACTTACATTTAATGAAATTTGGGGTCAAATTGGGAAAAAACAAATAAAAGATGAACCACCTAAAGGTGAATAAGATATGAAAGATTTTCCGTACAAAAACACGATAAGTCCAAAATCGAAGGCTTTAATAGTTATCGCGAGCCTTATTTTTATCGGAATCGTTGTTGGGTTTATTTTCTCAACAATTGGATTCAACTCTATCAAAGATGCGCTTCAACAATCAGGGTATCAAGCTACGGATGCACAAGAACGACGATTTTCTTTGCTCTACACTGCTTCAATGGTAATCAACTGTGTTGATATTGTACTGCTCATCGGTATCCTTTGGATCTACATTGATTCGTATAGAAAGACAAAATCTAGTTTTATGCTGGGTCTTACGTTCTTCATCGGTGTGCTTTTCACGCGATCAATAGTCACCCTGATTACAGTTCATTCTCTCTTCACAGAGTATGTACGAGCCATCCCACTTCTCACGAAAGCATTAGGAATGGGAGGCGGATTTGGTTCGCTCAGTTTCTTCCTTAATGTCTTTGAGATTATCGCAATTAGTATTCTTCTCTACCTCAGCATGGAGTAATACGCAGAATTTGGGTCTGTTTTGGGTATAAGTTGGAGGAAAATCTGGTCAATCCAAATATAAACAAAACACCATAATCTGTTCTAAGGTGATATAAAATGAAAAAACAATGGATAACTGGAATAATAATTGGCGTGCTCCTTCTCATGGGAGCCAGCGCTATTGTCTACGCAAAAGAACCTCTATATGGAGACCAAGCCATTTTCATACAAGCGACAAGCGACAACAAAGCAGTAAAAACCGATGCAACACTCCCCTTATCCACCGACACACCGCGAGTAAAATACAGGGGAATCTGGGGATACGAAGGATCCAATGAAACTAGTGGATACCTTGGTGGCGTCCTAGTAAAACGAGAACGCGTTGTCGTACTCAAAGGACTGTGGAACACCACAGACAACATGACGAAAGGAAACATCGTTGGTATCCTTAAAAAAGGCTACTTCAACGGTAAAATCATCACACAGAACCAGACCGAATGTCGCATCGTTGGACTCTACCGATACAATGTAGAAAACAACATGCTGCATCTCCGCTGGATGACCGCGCAACAGACAGGATGGGCACACTGTCGTATCCTTGTCAATTAATAAGAAACATCTTTCTTCTTTTTTTCTTCTCTCATCTCAATTTATTCAGCGTGTTTATAAATTCATCATAAATTTGGGCAAAATTTTGGTATAATTTTATATATGGCTTACCCTCTTCTTATCTTAAGAATAAAAAAGGGAGAATATATGATGAAGAAAATATTGATTATAAGTCTCTGCCTATTATTATTAGGCGTATCGATAGCTGCTTCAGCACCTGGATTAACACAACAGAGAACACAAAAAATGCCATTAGCCCCAACAGGTACATTTGAAGGAAATATTGGTTACAAACGGCAAGGTCAAAATGCAACAATAGTAGGAACAATATCAGGAACCTGTGAAATGCGCAATCGCAGTGGAAGATTTACCGGTGATTGGGCAACGGAGAACAGAACCGGAACATTTAGAGGTGGATTTGGGAGACACATCCTACTCGGAAGGATCAGTGCAATGGTGAACGGCACTGAAAGAACACTGCCTATTGTTGGATTCATCCGAGCTCAAGACAATCAGTTCATCGGTAGATTCATGGCACCAGTTGGTCCTGCACTGTATTTCTGGGGAAATTACACCTAAATAAAACCTTTTCTTTTTTCTTTTTTTTAATAATCCAACCTTTTTCTTGAATAGAAAACATTAAATTTCTACATAAGATTTGAATATTTGAAGGTGCGAGGTATCACACAAAAACAGGTACGATGCCCAAGGTGCAACACAGTCCTTACATGTTCAGGCGATCCTGGAGAAATCGTAAACGTAACTTGTCCTTGCTGTGGTGAGCATGGAAAGGTCACATTCGAACGTTCTTTCGATGCAACCACAACAGTGATAGAGATTCAAAAACTCACCAAAACATTCGGGAAATTCACTGCAGTAGACAATCTTGAGCTTACCATATATAAAGGAGAAATCTACGGATTATTGGGACCAAACGGTTCTGGAAAGACCACCATTATAAAAATGCTCACTGGATTGCTCCAACCCACTGCAGGAACTACGAAACTTTTTGGGCAAACACTTCCTTGTAAATCCATCATGAACAACATCGGCTACATGCCACAGGACACTGCGATCTACATTGATAATACCGTTCATGAAAACCTCTTTTTCTTTGGCAGTATTTACGGAATATCCAAGCAGCATCTGGAGAAGCGAGAACGAGAGATGCTCGAATTTGTTGATCTCTTCAAATGGCGTGAAAGCCTAGTCTCAACACTGAGCGGTGGTATGAAACACCGGGTGAGCCTCGCATGCGCATTGATACATGAACCAAAACTTGTTTTCCTTGATGAACCGACCGTTGGAGTCGACCCTGAACTCCGAGCAATATTCTGGGAATACTTTGAGTCAATGGTAAAAAAAGGAATCACCGTTATCATCACCACCCACTATATGGACGAAGCAAATCGTTGTTCCCGCGTGGGTCTGCTGAGGCAGGGAAAACTCATCGCAGATGGCCGACCATCTGACTTAAAGAACAACACCAGAACTACATCAATGGAAGACACATTTCTCGCATTAGCTGGCAGGAAAAAACCATGAAACTCAGACGAACCCTGGCGTTTTCCCGGCGAGCACTCCTTCAGTTCAGACATGATCGTCGCACGTTCGCATTCGTCCTTATTATGCCTCTGCTCATGATCCTTATTTTTGGGTACACCTTTGGCGGTGATGTTAAAAACATCGCTGTTGAGGTTGTCAACCAAGACACTGGTCTATCCCCTGGAATATCTCCTCTGTTACCCCAAGAGCTCTTCATTGCAAAAAACATAACAAAAAACTTTGATCGAAACACTCTTTCTCTTCACGAGAATACCAATATTAATAATGCTCGACAAAAGGTCCATGACGGAAAGGCATGGGCCGCTATCATATTCCCGGCGAATTTCACGCAAAACTTCCTTACGACTCTTACTACACAACCCAGGACTGTCCATCCTAAAGTTGAAGTCTACCTTGATGCGTCAAACCCGACGATATCTACCGCAATTATCAAAACCATTTCCCAAACCATTCAAACCACCCTCAAAGAACTGACAACAACACTCAATAAAACACAAATCGAAATGCCAATAACCATAGAACAAACCTATGCTTATGGTGGTAGCGATACCAGATTCATCGATTACTTCGCACCAGGGGTTATCTCCTTTGCCATCATGATGGTGACAACGATGATAACCATCATTTTATTTGTCAATGAGCGACGCAACGGGACGCTCCAACGATTATTAGTATCTCCTGCAAGCGAGAGTGAAATCGTTGCTGGGTACGCACTTGCGTTCGCGGTCATCGGCGTTTTCCAAAGCATCGTCGTCCTTGTGGCAGCAATACTTCTCTTCAATATTACGATTATTGGGAATATCTTTCTTGCCTTGGTTGTCATTCTCCTGCTCGCATTCGGACATCAAGGTCTCGGAATCCTTCTTTCAGCAGCAGCAAAAAACGAGATGCAAGCAGTCCAGTTCATCCCTTTGATCATCTTCCCGTCAATTCTTCTTGCTGGCTTATTCTGGCCCATCGAATCGATCCCTGATTACCTCCAACCACTCTCGTATTTCATCCCACTCAGATATGGAATTGATGCAGAACGATCCATTATGCTGCGAGGCTGGGGTATAGGAGAAATCTGGGTTGATATTACGATCCTTATCATTTTTGCTTTCTTGACACTCACTGCAAGCGTGCTGTTGCTGAAACGAAAAGACTGAAGTGGTAACGAAAAACAAAAACCTTATAAATAGAAAGTTATATATAATATGAAACTAAAAAAATCGTAAATTATAAATACTGTGTAAGCAAAGATATTATAAGCATTGGAAGAGGTGATTTCGGGTGGTAAAAATAGTGGTTTTATTTAGTCTGGCTTTGGTATTATGCATGTCAAATGTCAGCACTATACATATTTTTAATAGTAATACCAATATTGGTCAACAGCAAGCAAACATGATTCCTGAGGCTGTTACGACCACTACAACTGAAGTTTTACCTGATGCTAATAATGGAAATGAAAACGGTGATATTCCTAATGTTGACATCAACGGAGATGTTAACAAAGAAACGCCAGTTTCACCAGATAACAAAATACCAAATAATTTAAATAATGGTGAGTTTGGCGTATGGATTCATACAAAATATAATGGCGTCACTAATTCAGTAAAACTAGACATTGATCTTGAACAATTTAAACTAATGCTTAATAGCCTCGCATGGAAGTATTATAATATCAATTTTGAGCAACAAGGTGATACCAGGGTTGGTATCCAGTTTAGTCGAACGCAAATTTATGTTCCAGGGGAATCCGACCCCTATGTGAATGTGGTTCAAACCCAATTTGAGTTTACAACCTCTTGTGATACTAATAAAGATGTAGAGGCTTCTTTGGAAGTACGATTTCCTTTTTCTTTGCTTAGTAAATCGAGTATATCCCAGTCAGATCAATGGAATTCTCCTGAAAGCACCATATCCCAGAAACTTGCAAAGGTATCATTGGCTATTGGTGAAAAGACTCATAGTAAACTCTTTAAAATAATTTCAGAAAAACTCGTCGGCATTCATATACAAACTGATGAAAATAATGTTAATACCCAACCTGTGCCTATGAACTCAGAATCCTATTTCTGCATTGGTATAGGGTTCTCTTCACCTGACGGAGAAAAATTACCAGGAAAGGTATTAACACGATTTTTTTTCGGGAGGAATAAACTTTTTGATCCACAGGTTTTACGAATGAATATTGCACCTGATATTGATGGGAAATCACCGCTTACTTTCTTTAATAGCTATTTAACTGTTGATGAATCCGGTAATGAAGCGTTTTATCGCACGTTTTCCATTGGGTTTGAGCCAGCTGTAGAACTTCAAATTACCTCTATTCTTCGTGAGTTAAAGATCCATTACGATTTCGGTCTTGGTGCTGGTGTTTCAACAAAGATTTCTCTACAGGCTCTTGGTGGAATATTATCTGAAATAGTGCACCGTTTTATTATTGATCCTCTCCCTGAACATATGTCTTTTGATCTTACTGTATTTGGTGAACGATCATTTAAATATGAAGCTGATCGGCAATATTCGGTGACTTATATGGTTGATTCAATCCAGGATGGGAACTTAGTCAAATTGGATTTAAAGAATTTACCTCTTATAATGACCGTGGAATGGGGACTAAGTATCAAGCTTGGTGCAAAAACTGCATCAGGACTCATTGATTTAAGTATGTCCAGTGATATTGGTGAGGTCTCTCTCTCGCTTTATGGAAGTACAACTCCTTTTATCAGGGTTACGAATTTCCCGAAAAGTATTCGTTTGGAGGGATTTATTGATGTACCGAACCTTAATGGGTATATGAGAGCGTCAAAGGTATCTGATGCTACGACGACGATTTCTGTTCCCGTAAAGTTCGATAAATGGTTAATTACTGGGAACCTTAAGATCTATAATGGGTATGGGCAGGTATCGTTTAATCTACCTGGAAGTGATGGCTCTCAGGTAGGTGTTAGTCTTGATACAGATAATAATGCGCTGCTTGGTCTTGATGTCACTGTGGTAGATACTCAGACGAGTACTCAAGTGTTATTTGTAAGCGTGGATGCTATTGCTACAGACAATTTCCTGCTTTCGTTTGATAGCTCTGGTGGTGGGATCTCCAATTTCAAGATTTCTGGTATAATTACAAAGTTGATAGATATTACAGTCAATGTTCATTATCAGGGGTTGAATTTCGAAATTTCTGGTACATGGGAACTAGGGCAAGCAGGCTCATTTTTAATAGAAGCAAGCAAAACTGTTGACCTTAAACTAGATAACATTGATGCTGGAGGCTTTATTATATACGGAAGCCTTATTGTTAATCCTGGCGGATATGTAAAAGTCGAATGGCAACGAGGAGAAAAAGGATATTATATTTTTTCCACTCAAGGAATCCTTGCAGAAGCTGAAGTAACCTTTGGAGATAAATACAGCAGCAACGTGTATTTCAATGGAAAAGTTACGTTAGTTCCTGGCGCCATTGTAAAATTTGATTGGGACTGGAGTTCTACAGGACATTTCATGGTATTTTGTAATCTATTTGAAGAACTCAATGTTGAAACATATATTAACTATGACTCAGAGCAACATGAATACCAATATGGATTCAAAGCACATGCCACAGATGTAATGTTCACAAGAACACTTAAATGGGATGTCAGTAATCTCAGATTTTGGTGGCTAGGCGATGAACCATTGCCTGGACAATGGGATGTATCGATTTTATGGGATTATGTATGGCATGATGTATTATAAAATAAAGAGAGGTGAAATAAAAAATGAAACGAACTCATAATATTTGGAAAATAGCTGCTGCTGTTATAGTAATGCTCTTTGTGTTTTCATCAGCGGCGCAGGCTATTGTCAACATCAACAAAATTAATCAACCTTTGACATTATCAAAGAAATCTGTTTCAGCAGTATATAATGACATGTCTTCTGAAAAAAAGAATATTCCGTCTGTGTTTTCGCTTATTAAGAATTTTTTTGAAAATCTTAGAACACGAATATTACAGTTGCTCGACAAATCTAATAGTAAAACCGAAAATATGAACAATAATCCTCCTAGTAGTATTCAGGGTGGTTCTTCTCAAATATGGGAAGATGATTTTCTAGACGAAAGTGGAATAGATATTGACAAATCATACAATTATAAAGTTAACAAAACCCAAGGGAAAGTATTTATGAAGGATACATACGCGGCGTGGTATAACTCAGCATGGAAAAGGATGAAACCCATTGACATCTATAACCGCGGAAGTAACACCTTCAGTGAATATGTGGTAGATATGACCGTGTACTATGATTCTGATATGCAGACTGATTTCAGAGATCTTCGGTTCACTGATGAACAAGGAAACGATCTCTATTATTGGATTGGTGAGAAAATAAACAGTGAATCGGCAAACGTGCTTGTGAGAGTACCAAATGTTCCCCCTGGTCATACCACTATTTATATGTTCTATGGGGATTCAACTGCAACAGATCAAAGTAACTTTGATATGATTTTCAATTGGGATGACAGGACTGATCCAGATATAATGATCTCCTATAAAAATTATCTCGAGGGTGCTTGGGACCCTGATGTTGCCTATGGAGATCATTATATCTGGATCAGT